>Ga0326597_10004208_pt1 | contig 20318 bp, 19 predicted proteins | sample RVTome_12_FD_203789 | JGI IMG/M metagenome (GOLD analysis project Ga0326597, IMG submission 203789) | Soil microbial communities from uranium-contaminated site in the Upper Colorado River Basin, Wyoming, United States - RVT100D185 | ecosystem: Environmental > Terrestrial > Soil > Contaminated >...
ACGTACGTCGCGTCCGGCGGCAATCCCCACGCCGCGCACGTCAGCTTGACCACGTCGGGCTGGCGTCCCGAGCCGAGCTCCATCACCGCCGCTTGCACCCGCCAGTTCTGGAAGCCGTCGCTGCCATCGGTGATGCCAGCGACCTGAACGGGCCTGCCGGCGAGCTGGAACAGCAGTTGCCGGGATACCTTGCGCACGACGAACGTATCCGGTTGCATGACTCTCGGCTTCTTCGTTTGCGCATGCAGGGAGAACGCGCAGTACGGAAGCCACTTGTTGACGGTAGAGAAATCGTACGCCTTGCCTTTTTGCAGAAAGACGTCCTGCTGGTAGGCCGGCACGATCAGCTCCTGCTTCAGAACGACTGTGGAGCCGACAGGCACCTCGAGCAACGTCGAGTTTTCGTTCGGCCGTCCATCCGCGAGGTAGGCGGACTGACAGGCGCTGAGCACCACGGTCAGCGTGAAGAGGGTGAAGGATCTCGGCATTTTCGATTCTCCTGCAGTTGGCGCCGGCTGCTCAGGCAGCTTCGAGCTGCCGGCGGAAAAAAGCCACGTTCGTCACCAGGCCCGGCAGCAGCCACTGGAACAGGCGACACATCTGCAGCACCTCCGCTGCCGAGGCATCCTTGTCCGCCGCCGCGCGCAAGGCCGCGCTCGTGAGCCTCCCCGGATTGGGCAGGATACGCGCGACCGCGTCGGCGGCGCGGCGATGCACCGCTTCGCAGATCGCGTCGTGCGCCGTGCCGCCCAGCACCTTCTTCAGGTCCGCCCAGGCGAGCGCGAAGTAGCTGGGCCAGCGCGCGAGCGCGCGATAGTCCGTATTCACGAAGGGCAGGCGAAGGCTCGACTGGATGTCCGCATAGACCGCGCGGGTGGGCGCATCGGCGTGGTGCGCCTCCATGAGGACAAAGGGCACCTGTACCTGCGGCGCGTGCCGTTCCTTGCAGGGCGGCGCCTCGCCGGTGCCGCGCATCTCGCCGCCTTCGAGCAGCAGCCGCGTGAGCGTCGCGAGGATGAAATAGAGGAAGTTGCCGTGCGAGAAAACCTCGATCACCCCCCGGATGCCGTCGAGCTCGCGCTCGGCGTAGCCGAGCTCGCGCAGCCGCGCGCCGATGGGCGGCGGCGCCAGCGCCCGCACCTCGTCCTCGACGAAACGCCGCAGGGCCCGCGCCTGGTCGACGTACGCGCTGCTCCGCACCAGGGGCTTCAGCCCTTCCCACAGCACCGCGAAGAAGCCGGGGTAATGGGCGTACGCCATCGTCACCACGCCCATCCACGGGACCTGGAGGGCTTGCTTCATGTCTTCGTAATGCTCTTTTCGCCGCCCGGTCGCCGCGTACTCGGGCAGCGGGTGAATCGCCGGCACCGGATCGGGATAAAGGCGGCGCAGCTCGATCATTGGCCGGCCAGCAGCCGATCCAGCGCCTGTGCGATCCCCTTCGGCTCGAGCCAGACCTGCCGGAGCGCGATGCGCCCGTCGCGGTCGATGACGAAAGCGGGCGAAGACGCCGCCCCGTATGCCTTCCAGATGCCGTTATCCATGCCGTCGGCGGCCATCGGATAGGCGATCTTCAGCACCTCGTGTGAAAGCCTGGCTTGCGCGACGCGCTCTTCGCCACGCGCGGCCTGCGGCACGCGCACGCCCCCGAACACGTTCCAAAGCGTGAGCCACTCGCCCTCCGCGTACGGGCTCTTGGCGCCGGCGGGATGCGCCTCCAGCGTGTAGACGATCAGGAAATTGGCCCGGTCCTTGTATTTCTCGTGCAGCTCGGCCATGCCGAAGCGCCGGTAGCGGTAGACGGGGCAGGAATGACTGCCGAGCTGGAGCACCGTCGGCTTGTCGCCGAGCAGATCCTCCAGGCGAACGCGCGTTCCATCGATGGCCTGCAACTCGAACCGCGGCGCCGGTGCGCCGACCTGGGGCGCCAGCCAGTCGAAGTGCTGGAGCCTCGGCCCCGCTTTGAGCGGAAAGCACCCGCTCAGAACGACCACGACCAGGAAAGCCCAGGCTATTTTCATAATGGCGAGGCCGGCAAGTTAAGTCATAGACCGCGCAATGCTGCCTGCGTTCACCTCGATCGGGCAAGCGCGCCTACGGCAGCCTGGCGACCAGGTCCCGCGCCGTGCGCTCGAGCACGGTGCGCAGCATCACCGGCTTCTCGGTCATCGTGTCGGCGGCGTGGCGCATCTCCTGCATGCCTTCCCAGGCGATGGTGCCTTCGCGGCTGTCCCAGATCTGCAGGAACAGGCGGATGTGCGCGTACTTGGTCTCGACGATGCGGATGCCGAGGACGCCGAAGCGCTCGCGCGACCCCTGCTCGAAGCCCTGGAGCTTCAACTGCGCCAGGTAGCGCGTCCCGGTGGCCCCGGCCACCTTGCTCAGCACCTTGCCGGAAAACAGGCCCGTATCGCGATAGTCGTTGTACATGTGCTTGTAGTCTTCGGCGAGGCCCGCGCGGTTGATGGTGCCGAGCGCCTCCGCGAGCGTGAGCACGCGCAGCCTGGGCCGCTCGTGCTTCAGCACGTCGGCAAAGATCAGCGCCACGGCCTGTGTTTCCTGCTCCTGGCCGGTCACCGTCGAGGGCGTGATGAAGGCGACGCCGCCCGCCTCGAGATCGCCGGGCGCGAGCGAGATGCGCTGCTCCTGCAGCGTCGGGTAGATCTGCGTGCCGCAGCCCGCCAGGGCGACGCACGCCAGCAACAGCGCCCGCTTCATAGGAGGAACGCCGATAATGGATGGAACCCCATGTAACCTATTTCCCCGGACTTTGTCACTACCTATACTGACGGACTGCCATGGCCAAATCGTACTCGGGCTTGCGCGCCGATCTCGCCGTCCTGTTCGAGCACCCGGAATGGCAGAGGCCGCTGTTCCAGGCGCTCGAGCGTCGCGGCGTGCGCTACCTCGCCGTCGATCTCAAGAAAGCCGCCTTCTCCGACGGCGACGCGCCGCTGGCGCCGCTGTATTTCAACCAGGCGAGCCCCTCCGCCTATGTTCGCGGCAACACGCGTGCCGTGCCCTACGCGCTATCGTACATGCGGGCGCTGCAGATGCGCGGCGTGCGGGTGCTCAACGGCGCGGACGCGTTCGCCCTGGAGCTCAGCAAGACGGCGCAGGCCGTGCTGCTCCGGCAGCTGGGCGTGCCCACGCCGCGGGTGTGGACGTTCAACCATCTCGACGCCATTCGCGCGCGGGCGCCGGAGCTGCCCTATCCCGTGCTGCTCAAGCCCGAGCAGGGCGGCAGCGGCGCGCGCATCGTGCTGGTCGAGAGCTTCGCGCACCTGGAGGCACTGCTCACGCAGCATCCCGAGCACTGGCTGCCGGACAACCTGCTGCTGCTGCAGGAGTACTTCCCCACGGACCCCGCCAGGGGAATCGTGCGCATGGAGTTCCTCGGCGGCGAGCTGCTCTATGCGATGCGCGTGATCTCGCACGGGCGCTTCAACCTGTGCCCGGCGCCGGTGTGCAATCCGGAAGGCGGTGAAGGCGGCGTGTGCGAGACGCCGGTCGAGCAGCAGAGCGCGCCGCCGGTCGAGTTCCATCCGTATCGCGAAGTGCCCGCGCAGGCCGTGGCATGGGGCAAGCGCGTCATCGCGGCCGGGAAGCTGGACGTCGGCGGGATCGAGTATCTCGAGGCGCGGGACGGCCGGCTCGTGTTCTACGACATCAACGCCAACTCCAACCTGCGCCCCTCGATCGCGCAGGCGTTCGGCTTCGACCCGTTCGAGCGCGTGGTGGACTTCCTCGTGCGCGAGATGAAGGGCGCCATGCCACGAGCAGCATCGCCGGCTGCTCGGGGAATCGCCTGATCTCCCGGAGCCGGGCGGCGTCCCGGGTCATTCAGGCGCGGTGTCGGCGCCTGTGCCCAAGCGAATCGGAGCGTTGATCGCTTCCAGATGCAGGAGAAAGGCGCTGTGGTCATGCTGCGTCAGGCCTTTGTCGTACAGCTCCTGAAACGCGTCCCGCACCACTTCCACGATCGGCAGCTTCAGGTCGAGGTCGGCTGCCGTTGCGAGAACCGTGCTGAGATCCTTGACGAAATTGCGAATCGGCGCGCCCGGGCGAAAATCCCGCCTGATCATGCGGGAACCATGTTCCTGCAGGACGCGGCTGTCGCCGTGACCGCCCGACAAAGCTGCGGGAATTCGCGCAGGATCGGCGCCACCGGCGCTTGCCAGCAGGAGCGCCTGTGCCACGCCGGAGATATTCACCGCCACCATGACCTGGTTGGCGAGCTTCGCGATCTGTCCGCTTCCTGCCGGCCCGATGTAGCTCGCCCGCCCCATCGGCTTGAAAACGCCCGCGGCTTCGGCGCGCTCGAAATCCTTTTTCTCTCCTCCCGCCATGATGGCCAGCGATCCCTCCGCGGCGCCAAGGCTTCCTCCCGATACCGGTGCGTCGAGGTGACCGACCCCTTTTGCCTTCAGGAGCCTCGCGTGCTCCTGCGCCATCCTGGGGGGGATGGACGCCATGTCGATGAAAATGGCGCCGCGTTTCATGTGATGCGAGGCACCGCTGTCGAAGAACACCTCGCGCACCACCGGGCCGCTGTCGAGAATCGAAAGTATGTAGTCGGCCTCCTTGACCGCATCGGCGGGAGACCGGGCCATGGAGCCCCCCGCCTTCAGGAGCGGCGTTCCCTTGCTCGCGGTGCGGTTCCATCCCACGACATCGAACCCGGCGCGCACGAGATTGACGGCCATGGGTGCGCCCATGATTCCCAGGCCAAGAAAGGCGATGGAAGCCATTACCAGTCTCCTGTCCCCTGAATTGCATAGTCTATCGTTACGGGTCGGACTAGAATTTGTCGGGCAGTCCAATCCGAGGAGGGGAGCATGCGAACCATCCGTCTGGCGGCGCTCGCCGCCGTCGCCGCCGCCGCCGCATTCAGCCTGGACGCGCCCGCGCAGGACAAGTTCGAGGTCAAGGTCGCCGCGTTCGTCACCCCGCAGCACTTCATGTCGAAGTGGCTGGTCGGCTGGGGCGAGAAGCTCGAAAAGGCGTCCAACGGGCGGCTCGTGTTCCGGCATTTCCCCGGCGCGCAGATGGCGCCGCCGCCCGCGCACTACGATCTGGCGCGCACCGGCCAGGCCGATGTTTCCTGGTTCCTGCACGGCGGCACGCCGGGGCGCTTCCCGCTCACCGAGCTGATTTCGCTGCCCTACATGGTGGGCAGCGCTGAGATCGGCACCAAGACGCTCAACGACCCGGCGCTGCGCGCCAGGTACCTCGACGCCGAACACCGCGGCGTGAAGGTGCTGCTGCTGCTCACGCACCAGCCGGGCAACGTGCATACCACCAGGAAGCCGATCCGCACCGCCGACGACATGAAGGGCCTGCGCATCCGCTTCGCCGCGCCCACCATCCGCGACTTCGTCGCCGCGCTGGGCGGCACCGCGGTCGGCGTGCAGCCCGGTGAGCAGCTCGAGATGCTGCAGAAGGGCACCCTCGACGGCACCTTCATCGACTACGGCGGCGCCGGCATCGCCTTCAAGATGGGCGGCACCATCAAGTACTCGACCGAGATGTACTCCTACGTGTCGTCTTTCGGCATCGCGATGAACTCCGACTTCTACGCCAGGCTGCCGCCCGACCTGAGGAAGCTCGTCGACGACTCGACCGTCGGCGTGGAAAAGGCGGTCGGCGAGGGCTGGGACGCGCTCGATGCCATCGGCAAGAAGCTGCTGGTCGACGGCGGCTCGGAGCCGATCAAGCTCTCCAAGCAGGAGGCGGCGCGCTTCCGCAAGGTCGGCGACCAGGTCACCGAGGCGCGCCTGAAGGAGCTCGAGTCGAAGAACCTGCCGGCGCGCGACGTCTACAGCATGATGAGGAACCTGTCCGAGAAGCACACCAAGACCTCGAAGAGCTTCTGGAACTAACGCGCCGTGAAGAAATCGGGCTCTGATCCCGATTTCGTGCGGCTCGCCGCCAGCGTCTTCGGCTGCCTTGCGGCGTTTTTCCTTGCGGCCATGATGCTGCTCACGGTGGCCGACGTGGCGCTGCGCACGTTCTTCAGCTATCCGATCCGCGGCATGCTCGAGCTGGTCGAGCTCGGCCTCGCCTGCACCATCTTCTTCGCCCTGCCGGCGGTGTTCCTGCGCGACGAGCACCTGGTGGTCGACGTCATCGACCACTTCGTGCGGCCGGCGATCGTGCGCTGGCTCGATCTCGCCGGCGCGGTGATCTCGCTCGGCGTGCTCGCCGTGATGGCCTGGCGCATGTGGCCGCTCATGCGCACCATGGTCGAGTTCGGCGACGTCACCTCGGATCTCTCGATCCCGCGGCTGTACTACTGGATCCCGGTGCTCGGCGGCGTGATCGCCTCGGCGGCCGCGACCGTGGTGTTCATCGTGCGCCGGGCGCGCCGGGCGTGAGCAACCTGGCCATCGGCGTCGCCGGGGTCGCGGTGCTGCTCGCAGTGCTGTTCATCCGCGTGCCGATCGGGGTCGCGCTCGCGCTGGTGGGGGTGTGCGGCTACGCCGCGCTCGACGGCTGGCGCAACGCCATCACCGCGCTCGGCTCGGTGCCCTACGAGCTGGCGAGCGCGTATTCGCTCTCGGTGGTGCCGCTCTTCATCCTGATGGGCGCGGTGGCCACGCGCGCCAACATGTCGAGCGAGCTGTTCACCGCGGCGAACGCGGTGTTCAGCGGCTTTCGCGGCGCGCTCACCAACGCCACCATCGGCGCCTGCGCCGCCTTCGGCTCGATTTGCGGCTCCTCGATCGCCACCGCCGCCACCTTCTCCAAGGTGGCGATCCCGGAGATGCGCCGGCACGGCTACGACGCCGGCCTCGCCGCCGGCGCGGTCGCCTCGGCGGGCACGCTCGGCATCCTGATCCCGCCCTCGGTGATCCTCGCCATCTACTCGCTGGTGGCAGAGGAGTCGCTCGTGAAGCTCTTCGCTGCGGCGCTGCTCCCGGGGCTGCTGCTTGCCACGCTCTACGTGGCGGTGGTGCTGGTGCTCGCGCGCGTGGTGCCGCACTGGACCCCTTACGTCGCCCCCATGGCGCTCGGCGAGCGCCTGCGCGCCGCGGTCGGCATGTGGAAGCTCGCGCTGCTTTTCTTTTTCGCGGTGGTCGGCGTGTACCTCGGCTGGTTTTCGCCCACCGAGGCCGCCGCGGTGGCCTCGTTCGCCGCGATCGTGATCGGCTTCGCCACGCGCGCCCTGACCCTGCGAGGGCTGCTCGACGCGCTGCTCGACACCGTATTCTCGACCGCGATGCTTTTTTTCATCATCGTCGGCGCCTTCGTCTTCTCGCGCTTCATCGTGCTCGCGCGGGTGCCGAACGAGCTGGTGGAGTTCGTCAACCAGACCGGCATGTCGCCGGCGGCGATCGTGTTCGCGGTGATCCTGCTCTACTTCCTGCTCGGCACCTTCCTCGAGGAGGTGAGCACCATCCTCATCACCGTGCCGGTGATCCTGCCGCTGATGCAGAGCATCGGCTACGACGGCATCTGGTTCGGCATCTTCGTCGCCGTGATGGCGACCATCGGCCTGATCAGCCCGCCGGTGGGCCTGACGGTGTTCGTGATCCAGGTTCAGAACCCCGACATCCCGGCGGCCAGGATCTACCTCGGCACGCTGCCGTTCCTCGCCGCCGACTTCGTCCTGCTGGGCCTGCTGCTCGCCTTCCCCGCCCTCGCCCTCTGGCTCCCCGTCGCGCTGCGCATGTAAATCGGGTTCTGACCCCGATTTAGCGGCGGCCGAGATGACGCGGCGCTCAGATGTTCAGCGCGCGCTTGCCGACCGCCAGGGCCGCTTCCTTCATCGCCTCCGCGAGCGTCGGATGGGCATGGCAGATCATGCCGATGTCCTCGCTCGAGCCGCGGAATTCCATCGCCACCACGGCTTCCGCGATCAGCTCGCCGGCGAACGGTCCCATGACGTGCACGCCGAGGATCTCGTCGGTGCGGGCGTGCGCGAGGAACTTCACAAAGCCCGCGGTATCGCCGAGCGCGCGCGCGCGGCCGTTGGCCGAGAACGGGAAGGACCCGGCGCGGTACTCCACCCCGTCGGCCTTCAGCTGCTGCTCGGTCTTGCCCACCCAGGCGATCTCGGGCGCGGTGTAGATCACCCAGGGCACGGTGTTGAAATCGACGTGCGGCTTCCTGCCGGCGATGCGCTCGGCCACCGCCGCGCCTTCTTCTTCCGCCTTGTGCGCGAGCATCGGCCCGCGCACCACGTCGCCGATCGCCCAGACGTGGGGCAGGTTGGTGCGGCAGTCCTCATCGACCACGATGAAGCCCTTGTCGTCGAGCTTCAGCCCCGCCGCGGACGCGTTCAGGCCCTCGGTGTTCGGCACCCGGCCGATGGAGACGATGAGTTTGTCGCAGTCCAATATTTTGCCTGAGATATCATCCACAGCATATTGAACTGAAACGCTTTTCTTCGATGCAGAAACCTTCGATATCTTGACGCCGAGCTGGATGTCGAGGCCCTGCTTGGCGAAAACCTTGGCAGCCTCCTTGGCGATCTGCTGGTCGGCCGCGCCGAGAAACTCCGGCAGGGCCTCGAGGATCGTCACCTGCGCGCCGAGCCGCCGCCACACGCTGCCGAGCTCGAGGCCGATGACCCCCGCCCCGACGATGCCGAGGCGCTTCGGCACCTCGCTCATGGCGAGCGCGCCCGCGTTGCTGAGGATCAGCTTCTCGTCGAATTCGGCCCCCGGCAGCGGCCGTGCGCTCGAACCGGTGGCGACGATGACGTGCTTCGCATTGAGCGACTCCTCGCCCACCGCGACGTAGTAGCCGCCGCGGCTGGACGCGGCCAGGCTGCCGCGGCCGTGGAAGAACGCAACCTTGTTCTTCTTGAACAGGTAGGTGATGCCGTCGTTGTTCTGCTTCACCACCTTGTCCTTGCGCCTGAGCATCTGCGCGAGGTCCAGTTCGAGTCCCTTCACCTTGACGCCATGCTCGGCGAAGCCGTGCCCGACCTGCTCGAAGTTCTCCGAGGACTGCAGCAGCGCCTTCGACGGAATGCAGCCGATGTTGGTGCACGTGCCGCCGAGCGCCGGCTTGCCGTCCGCGCCCTGCCACTCGTCGATGCAGGCCACCGACAGGCCGAGCTGCGCCCCGCGGATGGCAGCGATGTAGCCGCCGGGGCCGCCGCCGATCACCACCACGTCGAACGACTGGGCCACCGCCTAGATCTCGAGCGCGAGCCGCGCCGGGTCTTCCAGCGCTTCCTTCATCGCCACCAGCGAGAGCACCGCCTCGCGGCCGTCGATGATGCGATGGTCGTAGGAGAGCGCCAGGTAGTTCATCGGCCGGATCACGATCTGGCCGTTCTCCACCACCGGCCGCTCCTTGGTGGCGTGGATGCCGAGGATCGCGGATTGCGGCGGATTGATGATCGGCGTCGACAGCATCGAGCCGAACACGCCGCCGTTGGAGATCGAAAAAGTGCCGCCGGTGAGCTCCTCGAGGGCGAGCTTGCCGTCCTGCGCCTTCTGGCCGAGCTCGGCGATTCTCTTCTCGATGGCGGCGAAGGAAAGCTGGTCGGCGTCGCGCAGGATCGGCACGACGAGGCCGCGCGGGCTGCCCACCGCGACGCCGATGTCGAAATAGCCGTGGTAGACGATGTCGCTGCCGTCGATCGAGGCGTTGACGATCGGGTACTTCTTCAGCGCGTGCAGCGCCGCCTTGACGAAGAACGACATGAAGCCGAGGCGCACGCCGTGCTCCTTTTCGAAGCGCTCCTGGTACTTCTTGCGCAGCTCGATCACCGGCTGCATGTTCACCTCGTTGAAGGTGGTGAGGATCGCCGCCGTGGACTGCGACTGCACCAGGCGCTCGGCGATGCGCGCGCGCAGGCGCGACATCGGCACGCGCTCTTCCGGGCGGCCGGAGAGCAGCGGCTCCACGCTCACCGGGGCGGGGGCTGCGCCGTGCGCCAGCACGTCGGCCTTGGTCACCCGGCCATCCCGGCCAGTGCCCTGGACGGCGGCGAGATCTACGCCCTTCTCTGCGGCGGCTTTGCGGGCTGCCGGCGCTGCGGCGGGTGCGGAGGCTGGTTTCGCGCCTTCCGCAGGAACGGCGGAAGGCGCGACCGTGGAAACCCCTGCGGGCGCCTTCGCCTCGGTATCGATCTTCGCGATCACCTCGCCCGCCATCACCGTGCCCTTGTCGCCCTTCAATATGCTCACCAGCACGCCGTCCGCGGGGCTCGGCAGCTCGAGCACCACCTTGTCGGTCTCGATGTCGATCAGGTTCTCGTCGCGCTTCACCGCATCCCCCTGCTTCTTGTGCCAGGCGAGCAGCGTCGCCTCGCTCACCGATTCGGAGAGTTGCGGCACCTTGACTTCGATCAGCATCAGTTTCCTTTCCGGGCGGAGCTCTGCACCGGCATCACCAGGTTGTCGGTGATCGGGGCGAAGGCCGCCGCCACCAGCGCCTTCTGCTGCTCGAGGTGCAGCGACAGGTAGCCGGCCGCGGGCGAGGCCGAGGACGCCCGCATGGCATAGGCGAGCTGCTGGCCCGGGCGCATGTGGCGCAGAAGGTAGTGCTGGATGCGGTGCCACGCGCCCTGGTTGCCGGGCTCCTCCTGGCACCACACGACCTCGTTGGCGTTGGCGTAACGGTCGATGGTGGCCTGGAAGTCGTCGTGCGGGAACGGGTAGAGCTGCGCGATGCGGATGATCGCCACGTCCTCGCGCGCGAGCTCCTTTCGCTTCGCGAGCAGGTCGAAGAACACCTTGCCGCTGCAGAAGATGACGCGCGTCACTTTTTCGGCGCGCAGGTCCTCGTTCCATTCGGTGTTCACCGGCCTGAACTTGCTCTCGGCGAACTCCGAGAGCGGCGACACGGACTCCTTGTGGCGCAGCAGGCTCTTCGGCGTGAAGATGACGAGCGGCTTGCGGTAGGGCCGGATCATCTGCCGGCGCAGGAGGAAAAACAGCTGCACCGGCGTCGCCGGCATGCACACCTGGATGTTGTAGTCGGCGCACAGCTGCAGGAAGCGCTCGATGCGGCCCGAGGAGTGCTCCGGGCCCTGCCCCTCGTAGCCGTGGGGCAGCATCATCACCATGCCGCAGATGCGTCCCCACTTCACCTCGCCCGAGGCGATGAACTGGTCGATCACCACCTGCGCGCCGTTGACGAAGTCGCCGAACTGCGCCTCCCACACCACGAGCTCGTTCGGCTCGGAGGTGGAATAGCCGTACTCGAAGCCGAGCACCGCTTCCTCGGAGAGGACCGAATCGATGATCACGAAGTCGCCCTGGTTGGGGGCGATGTGCTGCAGCGGGATGTACGTGCCCGCGTCGAATTTCTCCCGGTTCTGGTCGTGCAGCACGGCGTGGCGGTGGAAGAACGTGCCGCGCCCGCTGTCCTGGCCCGAGATGCGCACCGCGTAGCCGTCCTTGAGCAGCGACGCGTACGCCAGGTTTTCCGCCATGCCCCAGTCCACCGGCATCTTGCCCTGCCCCATCAGGCGCCGGTCGGCGATGATCTTCTCCACGCGCGGCTGCAGCCTGAAGCCGGGCGGAATCGAAGTGAGCCGCTCGGCGAGCGCCCGCAGATCGGCGAGCGGCAGCTGGGTGTCGTCCTTCTCGTTCCATTTCGACTTGTTGTACTTGCTCCAGTCGACCGCGAACGGCGGCTTGAAGTTGGCGAGGATCGTCCTGTTGGTGTGATGGCCCCCATCCATCGCCTGACGGAAGTTCGCCACCAGATTTTCCGCTTCGTCGGCCGCGATCACGCCCTGCGCCGCCAGCCGGTCGGCATAGAGCTTGCGCGTGCCCGGGTGCCTGTTGATGATCTTGTACATCAGCGGCTGCGTCACCATGGGCTCGTCCTGCTCGTTGTGGCCGAGCTTGCGGAAGCAGACCAGGTCCACCACGACATCCTTCCTGAAGGCATTGCGGTAATCCAGGGCGATCTCGATCGCCATCACCGCCGCCTCGGGGTCGTCGGCGTTGACGTGGAAGATCGGCGCCTCGATCATCTTCATCACGTCGGTGCAGTACAGCGTCGAGCGGATGTCGCGCGTGTCCGAAGTGGTGAAGCCGATCTGGTTGTTGATGACGATGTGCACCGTGCCGCCGGTGCCGTAGCCGCGCGTCTGCGACAGGTTCAGCGTCTCCTGCACCACGCCCTGCCCCGCCACTGCTGCATCCCCGTGTATCAGCACCGGCAGCACCTGCGAGCCGTCGCGGTCCTTCCTGCGGTGCTGGCGCGCGCGCACCGAGCCCTCGACCACCGGATTGACGATCTCCAGGTGGGAAGGGTTGAAGGCGAGCGTCAGGTGCATCGGCCCGCCCGGCGTGTTGATGTCGGAGGAGAAGCCCTGGTGATACTTGACGTCGCCGGCGAGCGCCGAATGGTCGTGCTCGCCCTCGAATTCGCGGAACAGGCCCTTGGGCATCTTGCCCAGCGTGTTCACGAGCACGTTGAGCCGGCCGCGATGCGCCATGCCGATCACCAGCTCCTGCACGCCGGCGGCGCCCGAGCGCTGCAGCAGGTGATCGAGCACCGGGATCAGGGTCTCGCCGCCCTCCAGCGAGAAGCGCTTCTGGCCGACGTAGCGGGTGTGCAGGAAGCGCTCAAGCCCTTCGGCCGCGGTGAGCCGCTCGAGGATGTGCTTTTTCTCGTCGGCGGAGAAGCTCGGCCGCGAGCGGATCGGTTCGAGGCGCTCCTGGATCCAGCGCTTCTCGGCGCGGCTGGAGAGGTACATGTACTCGACGCCGAGCGTGCCGCAGTAGGTGTCCTTCAGGTGCTGGATGATCTCGCGCAGCGTCGCCTGCTCGGCGCCCATGTAGGTGCCGGTGTTGAAGGGCGTGTCGAGGTCGGCGTCGCCGAGGTCGTAGTAGCCGGGCTCGAGCTCGACGATATGCGGCTTGGGCAGGCGCTTCAGCGGATCGAGGTCGGCGACCAGGCAGCCGCGAAAGCGGTACTCGGCCACCAGCTGGATCACCGAGACCTGCTTGCGGTCGGGCGCCGGACCGGCCGCGGGCCGCGCCGCTCCGGCCTTCGCGCGCTGCGCGAAGGCCTCGACGATCGGCGCATGCGCGACGTCGCGCAGCGCGCCGCCCGCCGCCGGCAGGCGCTGCAGGCGCTCGAAATACTCGCGCCACTGCGCCGGCACGGCCTGCGGCTCCTCGAGCCACTGCTCGTAGAGCTGCTCGACGAAAGGCGCGTTGCCGCCGAACAGGTACGAGCTGGCGAGGAATTCCTTCATCAGGGCCATGGCGTCACCGCTTGGCGAGCGGCAAGACTTCGCGGCGTTGCGCCCCCTTGTACAGCTGGCGCGGCCGGCCGATCTTGTACTCCGGGTCGGCGATCATCTCCTGCCACTGCGCGATCCAGCCCACGGTGCGCGCCAGCGAGAAGATGCAGGTGAACATCGACACCGGGATGCCGAGCGCGCGCTGCACGATGCCGGAATAGAAATCGACGTTCGGATAGAGCTTGCGCTCGACGAAGTACGGGTCCTCGAGCGCGATTTTCTCCAGCGCGATGGCGAGCTTGAACAGGCGGTCGTTGTGCAGCCCGAGCTCGTTCAGCACCTCGTGGCAGGTCTCGCGCATCAGCTTGGCGCGCGGGTCGTGGTTCTTGTACACGCGGTGGCCGAAGCCCATCAGGCGCACGCCCGAGTTCTTGTCCTTCACCTTGCCGATGAACTCGCCGATCCTGGAGACGTCGCCGATCTCCTCCAGCATCTGCAGGCAGGCCTCGTTGGCCCCGCCGTGCGCCGGCCCCCACAGGCAGGCGATGCCCGCGGCGATGCAGGCGAACGGGTTCGCGCCCGAAGACCCCGACAGCCGCACCGTGGAGGTCGAGGCGTTCTGCTCGTGGTCGGCGTGCAGGATGAAGATTCGATCCAGCGCCCGCACCAGCACGTCGTTCACCTTGTAGTCCTCGGCGGGGACCGCGAACATCATGCGCATGAAGTTGGCGGTGTAGGAAAGGTCGTTGCGCGGATACATGAACGGCTGGCCCATGTTGTACTTGTAGGCCATGGCGACGATGGTCGGCAGCTTGGCGATCAGGCGAAACGCCGACACCGACCGGTGGTGCGGGTCGCTGATGTCGAGCGCGTCGTGGTAGAACGCCGACAGCGCGCCCACCACGCCCACCAGCACCGCCATCGGGTGCGCGTCGCGCCGGAACCCGGTGAAGAAGCGGTTCAACTGATCGTGCACCATGGTGTGGCGTATGACCATGCCGTCGAACTCCGCCTTCTGCGCGGGCGTGGGCAGCTCGCCGTTCAGCAGCAGGTAGCACACCTCGAGAAAGTCGCAGTGCTGCGCCAGCTGCTCGATCGGGTAGCCGCGGTACAGCAGCACCCCCGCATCGCCGTCGATGTAGGTGATGGTCGAGTTGCAGCTCGCCGTGGAGAGGAACCCCGGGTCGTAGGTGAACATCCCGGCCTTGCCGTACAGGGCGCGGATGTCCACTACGTCGGGCCCGATAGTGCCCGAGAGCACGGGGAATTCGAGCTTCCGGCCGTCGTGCAGGGTAAGCGTCGCCATTTTTTCCATGCGAGTCCTTCCTCAGGCGGCGCGCAGGCGCGCCACGATGCCCTTCAGGTCACCATCGTAGCGGTCGCTGCGCCCGCTGACGATGTCCCACAGATCGTTGTCCGGCAGGTCGAGAAGCGCGTCGAGCTCCGCGTCTTGCGGGTTTTGCCGCAGGTAGCGCTCGAGCACCAGGTCGAGCTCCAGCAGCCCGCGCCGGCACTTCCACCGCAGCCTGTCGCGCGCCGCACGGTCCATCAGACCGTCCTCTTGACCATCATCTCCTTGATCTTGCCGATGGCCCGCGTCGGGTTCAGGTTCTTCGGGCAGGCGTCGACGCAGTTCATGATGGTGTGGCAGCGGAACAGGCGGTACGGGTCCTCGAGATCGTCGAGGCGCTCGCGGGTGGCCTGGTCGCGCGAATCGGCGATGAAACGGTAGGCCTGCAGCAGGCCCGCCGGGCCGACGAACTTGTCCGGGTTCCACCAGAACGACGGGCAGGACGTCGAGCAGCAGGCGCACAGGATGCATTCGTACAGGCCGTCGAGCGCCTCGCGCTCGGGCGGCGACTGCAGCCGCTCGCGCTCGGGCGGCGCCTCGTCGTTCACCAGGTACGGCTTGATCGAGTGGTACTGCTTGAAGAACTGCGTCATGTCGACGATCAGGTCGCGGATCACGGGCAGCCCCGGCAGCGGCCGCAGCGTGACGTGATCGGGCAGGTCGGCGACCTTGGTGACGCACGCAAGGCCGTTCCTGCCGTTGATGTTGATGGCGTCGGAGCCGCACACGCCCTCGCGGCAGGAGCGGCGGAAGGCGAGCGAATCGTCCTGCGCCTTCGCCTTGATCAGGGCATCGAGCAGCATGCGGTCCGAATGCTCCAGCTGGACCTCGAGGTCCTGCAGGTAGGGCCTGGCGTCCTTGTCCGGATCGTAGCGGTAGATCGAGAGCTTCATCGGTGGGTCCTAGTAGGTGCGCACCTTCGGCTCGAAGGATTCGACCGTCAGGGGCTTCAGGTGCACCGGCTTGTACGCCAGCCGGCTGCCCTCCTTGTACCAGAGCGTGTGCTTCATCCAGTTCGCGTCGTCGCGCTCGGGGAAGTCGGCGCGCGACTGCGCGCCGCGTGACTCCTTGCGCGCTTCGGCCGAGACCACGGTCGCCAGCGCCGACTCGACCACGTTGTCGAGCTCCAGCGCTTCGATGCGCGCGGTATTGAATACCTTGGACTTGTCCGCGATGCACACCCGGCCGGCGCGGGCGGCGATCTCCTTGATCTTCGCCACGCCGGCGACCAGCATGTCGGGGAAGCGGAACACGCCGCAATGCGCCTGCATGCTCTTGCGCAGATCGGCGGCGACCTGCGCCACGCGCTCCCCGGAGCGAGCCGCGTCGAGACGCGCCAGGCGCGCGCACGACGCGTCGCCGGCGTCCTTCGGCAGGTTGCGATGTGGCCGCGGCAGGCCGCGGATGTCCTTCGCCATCTGCTCGCCCGAGGACTTGCCGAACACCAGCAGGTCGAGCAGCGAGTTGCAGCCGAGCCGGTTGCCACCATGCACCGACACGCACGAGCATTCCCCTGCCGCGTAAAATCCGGGCACGATGGCCTCGGGGCTCGCGCCTTCCGGCGCCACCACCTGGCCCATGTAATTGGCGGGAATGCCGCCCATCTGGTAATGCGCCGTCGGCACGACCGGGATCGGCTCGCGCACCGGGTCGGCGTTGGCGAACTTGATCGCGATTTCACGGATGCCCGGCAGGCGCTGGTTGATCACCTCGGGCCCCAGGTGATCGAGCTTGAGCATGACGTGATCGGCCTCGGGCCCGCAGCCGCGGCCTTCCTTGATCTCGGTGGTCATCGCGCGCGACACGACATCGCGGCTGGCGAGGTCCTTGGCGTTCGGCGCATAGCGCTCCATGAAGCGCTCGCCGTCCTTGTTGAGCAGGTAGCCGCCCTCGCCGCGCACGCCCTCGGTGATCAGCACGCCCGCGCCGTACACCCCGGTCGGGTGGAACTGGTAGAACTCCATGTCCTGCAGCGGGATGCCCGCACGCGCCGCCATGCCCAGACCGTCGCCGGTGTTGATGTAGGCATTGGTCGAGCTGTGAAACATCCGCCCCGAGCCGCCCGTGGCGAACAAGGTCGCCTTCGCCTGGAAGATCGAGACCTCGCCGGTTTCCATCTCGAGCGCGGTGACGCCGATCACCGCGCCATCCTGCGGGTCGCGGATCAGGTCGAGCGCCATCCACTCGACGAAGAACTGCGTGCTCGCGCGCACGTTCTGCTGGTAGAGCGTGTGCAGCATGGCGTGACCCGTGCGGTCGGCGGCGGCGCAGGCGCGCATCGCCATTTTCGGGCCGCCGTAGTCCTGCGTGTGGCCGCCGAAGGGACGCTGGTAGATCTTGCCGTTCTCCAGCCGGTCGAAGGGCATGCCCATGTGCTCGAGCTCGACCACCACCTCGTTCGCGCGCCGGCACATGTACTCGATCGCGTCCTGGTCGCCGAGGTAGTCCGACCCCTTGACCGTGTCGTACATGTGCCAGTGCCAATTGTCCTCGGCCGAATTCGCGAGCGGCGCCGCGACCCCGCCCTGCGCCGCCACCGTGTGCGAGCGCGTCGGGAACACCTTGGTCAGCACCGCCACCTTGAGGTTGGCGCGCGCGAGCTCCAGCGCCGCGCGCATGCCCGAGCCGCCCGCGCCGACGACCACGGCATCGAACCTGCGCACCGGAGCCCCGCTCATCGCCTCACCGCCACAGGATCTGGACGGTCCAGCCGAGGGTGCCGGCAATCACCAGCAGCACCGCCACCTCGAGCGTAAGCCGCGCTCCCGCCGGCTTGACGTAATCCATGAGGATGTCGCGCACCCCCACCCACGCGTGCCAGGCAAGGCTCGCGGCGAAGAGCAGCGTCGCCACGCGCATCCAGCCCTGGGTGAACAGATCCTTCCAGACCGCGTAGCGGATCGGCGCCTCACCGATCAGCACCACCAGCAGGATCACCGTGTAGAGCGCCATGATCGCGGCGGTGATGCGCTGCGCCAGCCAGTCGCGCAGGCCGTAGTGCGCGCCGACGACGACGCGCTCTACCACAGCAGCGCCCCCGCCCACGCGGTGAGCGCGAGGCTGGCCACCAGCGCGACGATGCCCGTACGCCTTGCCGTTGCAAGATCCGCGCCCCGGTCCAGGTCGAGAAACAGGAAGCGGATGCCGGCGCAGAAGTGATGGCAATAGGCCCAGATCAGCACCAGCAGCGACAGCTTCACGGGCAGCAGCGACAGGTAGCGGCGCATCGCCTCGAAGCCCGCCTCGGAGGCGAGGCTGCGGTCGAGCATGTACAGCAGCCACATCACGGCCAGGAAAAGCAGCAAGCCGCTGATCCGGTGCAGGATCGATACCCAGCCGGGGAGCGGCAAGCGGATCTCGAACAGGAGCGCGCTGAGGCTCAGGTATTTCGGCCTCGGCTTTCTTATCGTTGCGTTCGCCATGTGAGGAGTGGGCGCTCGGCGCGACCGATGACGATTATAGCGCCGTAGCGCATTGATTGAGTTCCCTTTGTGCACTGCGTTTCGCGCGTGCGCTGCGGTAGAATTGCAGGCCTGTTCGCCCTGCATCCGGAGCTACTGCTCATGTCCCAAGCGCCCGTCCGCGTCGCCGTCACCGGCGCCGCCGGCCAGATCGGCTACTCGCTGCTGTTCCGCATCGCCGCCGGGGACATGCTCGGCAAGGACCAGCCGGTGATTCTGCAGCTGCTCGAAATCCCCGACGAAAAGGCGCAGAAGGCGCTCAAGGGCGTGATGATGGAATTGGACGACTGCGCGTTCCCGCTGCTGCATGGCATGGTGCCGGCCTCCGATCCGATGGTCGCGTTCAAGGACGCCGACGTGGCGCTGCTGGTCGGCGCGCGGCCGCGCGGACCCGGCATGGAGAGGAAGGACCTGCTGGAGGCGAACGGCAAGATCTTCGCCCCGCAGGGCCAGGCGCTCGACCAGGTCGCGCATCGCGACGTCAAGGTGCTGGTGGTCGGCAATCCCGCCAACACCAACTGCCTGATCGCCATGAAGAACGCCAAGCATCTCAAGCCCACGCAGTTCACGGCCATGATGCGGCTCGACCACAACCGCGCCACCTCGCAGATCGCGCAGAAAATCGGCAAGCCGAACGCCGCGGTGAAGAAGATGACCGTGTGGGGCAACCATTCGGCCACGCAGTATCCCGACGTGTTCCGGGCCGAGTGCGAAGGCAGGAAGGTCTGGCCGATGATCGACGACCAGGCCTGGCTCGAAGGCACGTTCATTCCCACGGTGCAGAAGCGCGGCGCGGCCGTGATCGAGGCGCGGGGCCTGTCCTCCGCGGCAAGCGCCGCCAATGCCGCCATCGACCACGTGCGCAGCTGGGTGCTCGGCACGCCGGCGGGCGACTGGGTGAGCATGGGCGTGCCGGCGGACGGCAGCTACGGCATCGCCGAGGGCGTGCTCTACGGCTATCCGGTGAACTGCAAGGACGGCCGCTACGAGATCGTGAAGGGCATCGAGGTTTCCGAATTCAGCCGCAAGCGCATGGACGCGACGCTCAAGGAGCTGCACGAGGAGCGCGACGGCGTGAAGAGCCTGCTCGGCGCATGAGCCCCGGGGCGATCTTCAGAAAGGCATTGCAGGACGAACAGCCCCTGCAAGTCATCGGCGCGATCTGCGCCTACCACGCGCGCCTCGCGCAGCGCACCGGCTACAAGGCGCTGTACCTCTCGGGCGGCGGGGTCGCCGCCGGCTCGCTCGGCATGCCCGACCTCGGCATCTCCAACCTCGACGACGTGCTCGTCGACGTGCGCCGCATCACCGATGTGTGCGACCTGCCCCTGCTGGTCGACTGCGACACGGGCTTCGGCGCGAGCGCCTTCAATGTGGGCCGCACCGTGCGCTCGCTGATCAAGGCCGGCGCGGCGGCGACGCATATCGAGGACCAGGTCGGCGCGAAGCGCTGCGGCCACCGCCCCGGCAAGGAGCTCGTGTCGCCCGAAGAGATGTGCGACCGCATCAAGGCCGCCGTGGACGCGCGCACCGACGCGCAGTTCGTGATCATGGCGCGCACCGACGGCCTGGCGGGCGAAGGCCTCGAGGCGGCGCTCGCGCGCGCCGTGCAGTACGCGGAGGCCGGCGCCGACATGATCTTCCCGGAGGCGGTCACCGAGCTTGCGCAGTACCGCAAGTTCGTCGCTGCCGTAAAGGTGCCGGTGCTCGCCAACATCACCGAGTTCGGCCAGACGCCGCTCTTCACGCTGGACGAGCTGCGCTCGGCCGGCGTCGCCATCGCGCTCTACCCGTTGTCCGCGTTCCGCGCCATGAACAAGGCGGCGCTCGCCGTATACCAGTCGGTGCGGCAGAAGGGCACCCAGAAGGACGTCCTCGCCACGATGCAGACGCGGGACGAGCTGTACGACTACCTCGACTACCACGCGTACGAGAGAAAACTCGATGAGCTCTTTGCCCAACGCCCCTAAGCCCAAGAAATCGGTCGCGCTCTCGGGCGTGACCGCCGGCAACACCGCGCTGTGCACGGTCGGGCGCACCGGCAACGACCTGCACTACCGCGGCTACGACATTCTCGACTTCGCCGACGAGGCCGAGTTCGAGGAGATCGCGCACCTGCTGGTGCACGAAAAGCTGCCCACCGCCGCCGAGCTCGCCGCCTACAAGGCGCGGCTGCGGAAACTGCGCGGGCTGCCGCCGCCGCTGCAGACCGCGCTCGAGCAGCTGCCGAAGAGCGCGCACGCGATGGACGTGCTGCGCACCGGCTGCTCGGTGCTCGGTACGCTCGAGCCGGAGGCGGAGGCGCACACGGTCGAAGGCGCGCGCGCCATCGCCGACC
>Ga0326597_10004209_pt1 | contig 20317 bp, 17 predicted proteins | sample RVTome_12_FD_203789 | JGI IMG/M metagenome (GOLD analysis project Ga0326597, IMG submission 203789) | Soil microbial communities from uranium-contaminated site in the Upper Colorado River Basin, Wyoming, United States - RVT100D185 | ecosystem: Environmental > Terrestrial > Soil > Contaminated >...
GTTCGGAATGCGGAATCCGGAATCTGGAATGCGGAATGACTCCAGTGCGGGTATGGAAACGGCGCTCGATCTATGGTGTTTTCACTTCTTGTGTACCCCGTCAGGGCATGGCTTCAGCCATGCCGAAAACGCAGCAAGGCCTGGGGGCTTTAGCCCCTGGGGTTCGTCTTCCATTCACGCGGCGGGTTACACCATTTGTGAAAACGATCTAAACCTGGCGTCGGTGCGATTGTTCGACAGGTAGCCACGGCACGTCTTCCGGGCCACGGCTTTTTCTCTTGTGTATGCCACAAGGAGGTTGATTCACGATGTTGCCCGCCGATACAAACCCCGATCTCTCCGCCCGGCTCGGCGCCGTCCGGGAGCAGATTCGCAAGCGCTTGTCGGAGGCCGCTCCGCCGGTCCCGGAAGTTCCGGCCTCCCTCCCCCCCCTCCCCGTAGAGCGGTTGCAGGAAGCTGCGGCAGCCGCCCGGTCGCTGGCGCCGGCAATCGGAACCGTCAATCCGCGTCCCGGGGGGCTGCTCAACACAGCGGTTCAAAGCATAAAGCAGGCCGCCGCCCGGCTGCTCGACTGGCAGGTCCGCCCGCAGCGGGAGTTCAATCGGGCTGCGGTGGAGTGCTTCACCAAAACCGCCGAGTTGTTGGAGGCCACCAACCGGAATCTCGCAATGCTCGCCGCATCGTTCGAGCCCTTCGCGCGCCGCTGCCAGGATCTGGCCGGGGAGCTTGACCGCATTCCGGAGCGGGAGAGCCGGCAGATGATTCAGCTCTCGCAAGAGACGGAAGAGCAGTTGACGCGACAGCGGCTGGCCCGCGAAGAAATGCGGCAGGAGCTGGAGGAGAAACTGAAGCAGCAGCGCTGGGCTCACGAGGGAATGCTGTACCGGCAGGAGCGCGAGCTCGGGGAGAAACTGCGGCACGAGTTCGAGGAGCAATTGCGCATCCTGCGGCAGCGCGTCGCGGCGCAGGCCAAAGCCGGAGAAGTGAGCGCGGTTGCCGGTCCGGTTGGGGAAGATCGTACATCGGGAGTGGCGGCGGCCCCGGTCGTCGATTACTTCCAGTTCGAGCGCAGCTTTCGCGGCTCGGAGGAAGAGGTTCGCGCCCGGCAGAGTTTTTATACTCCGTTTTTCCGCGGCCGCAAGAGCGTGCTGGATATCGCCTGCGGCCGCGGGGAATTTCTGGAGCTGCTGCGGGATTTGCAAGTCCCGGCGCGGGGCGTGGACCTCGACGCCGACATGGTCGGACGGTGCCGCGAAAAGGACCTCTCCGTGGTCCGGGCCGACGTGTTTGCCCATCTTGCGGAGATTCCCGACGGCTCGCTCGACGGAATCTTTTCGGCGCAGTTCGTCGAGCACCTGCCCGCGGAAGCGTACGCCCGCCTAATTGTGGAAAGTGCGCGGAAACTCGCCCCTGGAGGCGTCCTGGCCATTGAAACCCCGAACCCGGAGTGCCTCGCCATCTTCAGCCAGACGTTTTACCTCGATCCCACCCACGTGCGGCCCATCCCGCACAGCCAGCTCCGTTTCCTGTTCGCCGAGGCGGGCCTGACCAACATCACGGCGCACTTCCTCGCAGCCGCCGGGGCCACGCTGCCGCTCATCCCTCCTCTCACTTCCCGCGTCCTCGAAGCCGACCTCCTGCGAACCTGGAACGACTCCGTCGCCCGCTTCAATGAGACCTTCTTCGGCGGCATGGACTACGCCGTCATCGGCTTCCGGGCGGCCTGACCGGAATCCGAGCCGCGACTGTCAAGGAGCGACCACCCGGTTGGCGACACTCCGGCCCGGAAGGCAATCCAGTGTCCAGCCGCCTGTGTGTGCGCCCCTTTCATTGGTCTCATCTGGGGTCTCATCTCGGTAGCCACGGCACGTTCTTTGTGCCGTGGGTTCGTTCTTACTTCCTTGCCCTGTAAGGGCAACCGAGGGCAGCCGGGGACAACGCCCCCGGGGCAGGATGCAAAGTGAAGCCCGCCCCGAAGGGGCCGCACTTTCGTTCGCACGCGGGGTGGCTGGTGCGAAAACCACACCGCGCTATAATGGATGTGGCCAACGTCTTTAGCTGCGATAAGGAGCTAGAACAAGGTGGCAACTTCAATGCCCGTAAAGGAAACCGTGAAAGCATTGTTGGACCGGCTGCCGGATGATTGCAGCCTGGACGATGTGCTGTATCACTTGTACGTGATCCAGGCCGTCGAGCGAGGCCGGGCTGACGCAGAAGCAGGCCGCACGATGTCCCATGAGGAAGTGGCTGAGGCGCTTCGTCGAAAATGGCTGGTCGGCACCGAAAAGTAGTTTGGACCCATCAAGCCCACTCCATGCTTGATGAGGCGATTCGCTACACTGCGGAAGATTCTCTGGCGGCCGCTCAGCGAATGCTGGAGCGCGCGCTCGAAACCGCCTCCTCCCTTGCGACTCTGAGTGAACGTGGAAGAATAGTCCCCGAGTTGGAACTTGCCACAATCCGCGAAGTTTTCGTGCAGCGGTTCTACGAAGTCCATGAAACCAAGATTGAGGTCTTGGCCTTCCTCCATGGAGCGAGAGATTTCACGAAATGGCAAGCGTCCAAGAGAGAAGACGGATAGAGAGCAACCAGGACGCGAGGGGGCCAAATCCAAGAGCGCGTCAGATCCCGCTTTCCCGGAAGAACTGGCCCATCAGCCGGAATTTCTGATAGCGTTGTTCGAGCAGTTCAGGGACGGGCAGGGCGCGCAGCTCGCCGAGGATTTCCTCGAACACCGGGTCGAGCAGTTGGGCCATCGCTTCCGGGTCGGCGTGCGCCCCGCCGGCGGGCTCCGGCACGATCTGGTCCACGATTCCCAATCCTTGCAAATCCAGGGCCGTCAGCTTGAGGGCTTCGGCGGCTGTCTCGGCCTTGCTGCTGTCGCGCCAGGTGATCGAGGCGCAGCCCTCGGGCGAGATCACGCTGTAAACGGAGTTTTCGAGCATCAGAACGCGGTCGCCGATGGCGATGGCGAGCGCCCCGCCGCTCCCGCCTTCTCCGGCGACGGTCACGATGATGGGTACGGGGATACGCACCATCTCCCTTAGATTGTGTGCGATAGCCTCGGCCTGACCCCGCTCTTCGGAATCGATCCCGGGATACGCGCCGGGCGTGTCCACGAACGCAAAGATCGGTCGGCCGAACTTCGCCGCCATGCGCATGATGCGCAGCGCTTTGCGATATCCCTCCGGCTTCGGCATCCCGAAATTGCGATAGAGTTTCTGCTGCGTGTCGTGGCCCTTCTGGTGGCCGATGATGGTCACAGGCTCGCCGTGAAACCATGCCATACCCGCGACGAGCGCCGGATCATCGCCGAAGGCGCGGTCGCCGTGAATCTCCGTGAAGTCCTGAAAGAGGTGCTTGACGTAATCGAGCGTTTGCGGGCGCTGCTGGTGGCGGGCGATCTGCACACGGCTCCAGGCAGACGTTCGCCCCAGCGTGTCGTCGAGTGAGTTTTGGAGCCGGTCGACCTGCCGGCGCAACTCCCGGATGCGTCGCTCGGTGTTGTCGGGCGAAGACCCCTTGCCCAGCGCCTCGATCTCCTCCTCGATTTTTTTTAGTTCCTCTCGGGCTTGTTCGGAGTCCAATGGTTTTCCTTGCGTCTCAGGTTGCAGGCCGAAAGGCCCGCTACAGCTCAGATCAGCCGCACCGAATTTCTGCCACAAATTTCCTGCACGCGCGAAACGAACTCGCGGTCGGGACGGACGCGGTGTTCCGGTTCGAGCAGCGCCTCAAAGTCTCCTTCGCGCTCCAACTCGAACCGCACCATCGCCTCCCCGGGCTTCTCATCGAAGATTTCGAGGAGCCGGCGGGCGGTGCCTGCATTCTTCTTTTCCGGGCGGCCCAGGCGTACGCGGATCACTACGGCCGAAGCCAAGGAGGGCTCAACCGAATCAAGCGGAGCCAAGTCGGAGACAATCACGCGCGGCGGGGTGTTTTCCTCCACTTGCAGCCGGCCCTTTACGTACACAATCGCGTCCTGCTGCCACAGGTCGCTCAGGCGGCTGAAGGCTTCCGGAAAGACCAGCAGCTCCACCGTGCCTTTCAAATCCTCCAAGGTGCCCGTCGCGTAAAGGTCTCCCCGTTTGGAGCGAGCGGTCCGAACCGCCGTGAGAATGCCGGCGGTGCTGACTTCCTGCTGGGCAGGGAGTTCAGCGAGACGGGTGGTTTCAAGGGTTCCGAGATCGCGGAGCTTGGCTTCGTAATCCCGCAAGGGATGCCCGGTCAGGTATAGGCCCAGGACTTCCTTCTCCGCGGCCAGCTTCTGCGACTCGGGCCAATCGGGGACGTCCGGCAGCGGGGCGGGATCGAAGGCGGTCTCGCCGATGGCTCCGAATAGATCGTGCTGGCCGGATTCGCGGGTGCGCTGATACTTCTGGCCGGCTTCCATAGCGCGGTCGATCACTTCAAACAACTGCGCGCGGCGGGCCCCCCATCCGTCCAGGGCTCCGGCCTTGACCAGGCTTTCCAAGACACGTTTGTTGAGCGCGCGCGAGTCCACCCGTTCGCAGAATTCGAAAATGGAGGCGAACCGGCCGCCGTCCTGGCGGGCGGCGACGACGGCGTCGACGGTGTTGCGGCCGACGTTCTTGATGGCGCCCAAGCCGAAGCGGATCGCCTCGCCCGCCGGGGAGAAATGCCAGAATCCGTTTTGCATGTCGGGCGGGAGCAGCGAGATGCCGCGGTCGCGGCATTCGTTCACGTACTGGACGATCTTGTCGGTGCTGCCGGTTTCGCACGTCAGCAGCGCGGCCATGAACTCGACCGGGTAATGGGCCTTGAGATACGCCGTGACGTAGGCGAGCACCGCGTAGGCGGCGGAGTGGGACTTATTGAAGCCGTAGCCGGCGAACTGCTCCATCAGGTCGAAGACGCGGATGACCTTCTTCTCCGGGTAGCCGCGCTCGACCGCCCCCTGGACGAAGCGGTCGCGCAGAGCCGCCATCTCCGCAGGTTTCTTCTTTCCCATGGCGCGGCGGAGCAAGTCGGCCTGTCCCAGGCTGAAGCCGCCGAGGCGGTTGGCGATCTGCATGACCTGCTCCTGATAGACGATCACCCCGCAGGTCTCGGCTAGGATTTCTTCGAGCTCGGGCAGGTCATAGGAGATCGGCTTCTGGCCCTGCTTGCGGGCGATGAAGTCGTCAATCATGCCGCCCTGGATCGGCCCGGGGCGGTAGAGAGCATTCAACGCGGTCAGGTCTTCGAGCTGCGTGGGACGGTAGCGCCGCAGGATGTTCCGCATGCCGCTCGACTCAAACTGAAAAACGCCGCTCGTCAGGCCGTTCGAAAAAATCTCATAGGTGGGGGCGTCATCGAAGGGAATGCGGTCGGGATCGATTTTCTCGCCGCGGGTCGTCTCGATCATCTTCAGCGTGTCGTCGATGACGGTCAATGTGGTGAGGCCGAGGAAGTCCATCTTGAGCAGGCCGACAGCCTCGAGGCCGTTCATGTCAAACTGCGTGACGATTTCGTCCTTGTTGGTCTTGTACAGCGGAACCAACTGGTTGAGCGGCTGGGGCGAAATGACGACGCCGGCGGCGTGGGTCGAGGCGTGGCGCACCATGCCTTCGAGCTTCCGGGCGACACCGACCAGCTCCTTGATCCGGGGCTCGCGCTCGACCAGGCCGGCGAGCGGCGGCGATTGCTGGAGCGCCTCCTCCAGCGAGATGTTCAGTTGGTTCGGGACGAGCTTGGCGAGGCGGTCGGCCTCGCCGTAAGGAATCTCCATGGCGCGGGCGACGTCCTTGAGCGAGGCCTTGGCGGCCATGGTCCCGAAGGTGATGATCTGGGCGACGTTCTCGCGTCCGTATTTCTGCGTGACGTACTCGATGACCTCCCCGCGGCGGTTCATGCAGAAGTCAATGTCAATGTCGGGCAGGGAGATGCGCTCGGGATTCAGGAAACGCTCAAAGAGCAGGTTGTGCTGCAAGGGGTCGAGGTCGGTGATGCCGAGCGAATAGGATACAAGGCTTCCGGCGGCCGAACCCCGGCCTGGGCCGACTGGAATCTTCCGCTCCTTGGCGAAGCGCACGAAGTCCCAGACAATCAAGAAATAGCCGGGAAACTGCATCTGCTGGATGGTCCGGATTTCGCGCTCCAGGCGCTCGGCGTACTCGCTCATGCTGCGGCGCAGCAGTCCGCGGCCGGCGAGTTCCTCGAGGCGCGGGCGGCGCTGTTCGAAACCCTTGCGGGTGACTTTCTCGAAGTAGCTGTCGAGCGTATCGCCGGCGGGAACGTCGAATTTCGGAAACGGGTTGGCGACTTTTTCGAGCTTCAACTCGCAGCGCTCGGCGATCCGGACGGTGCGGGCGAGGGCTTCGGGGAGCTCCGCAAAGACGCGGCCCATTTCCTCGGCGGACTTGACGAAGAACTGGTTGTTGTGGAAGCGCAGGCGCTTTTCGTCGCTGCGCGTGCGCCCCGTCTGAATGCAGAGCAGAATGTCGTGGGCCTCGGCGTCGTCCTCGCAGAGATAATGGGAATCATTTGTGGCCACGAGCGGGATGCCGGTCTGGCTCGAAAGCTCCACGAGGCGCGGGTTGATGAGCTTTTCCTGCTCGAGTCCCTGGTCCTGCATTTCGAGAAAAAAATTGTTCTTCCCGAAAATGTCCTGATACTGATAGGAGACGCGGCGGGCTTCCTCCATGTTCTCGGCGACCAGAGCTTCGGCGACCTCGCCGCGCAGGCAGGCGGACAGTCCGATCAGACCCTCGGAGTGCTGCGCGAGCAGATCCTTGTCGATCCGCGGTTTGTAGTAAAAGCCTTCGAGATAGCCGGAGGAAACAAGCCGGATCAGGTTGCGATAACCGGTCTGGTTGGTGCAAAGCAAGACGAGGTGGTTATAATGATCGCTTTCGTCGCGCACGAAGCGGCCCTTCTGCGAAATGTAGGCTTCGCAGCCGATGATGGGCTTGATGCCCTTGGCCGTGGCGGCTTTGTAAAACTGGACCGCCGCGAAGAGGTTTCCGTGGTCCGTAACCGCCATCGCCGGCATTCCCAGCTTCACGGCGCGGTCCACCAGCACCGGAATCTGGCAGGCGCCGTCCAGAAGACTGTAATCGGTGTGCAGATGCAGATGGACGAACTGATTTTCCGGCATGGCAGGATGATAGCATAGCCGCGGGGAGAGAGAAGACAGCGGACAGGGAACAGATCCCTCGTTGGGAACGACAGTAATATGTCGTTTCCTCCCCGGGATGACAGTAACTTATTGTTTCCAGGGAAACTGATCGATTGGGAGGAAGCGTGGCGCTGTATCTGGTGACGGGAGGGGCGGGATTCATCGGGTCGTCGGCGGTGCGGGAACTGCTGCGGCGGGGCGAGCGTGTGCGCGTAGTGGATAATTTTTTCACCGGGCGGCGGCAGAACCTGGAGGAAGTGCTTCCGCAGATCGATCTGCGGGAGTCCGATATCACGGACCTCCCGGGATTGCGTCCTGCATTCGAAGGGGTGGATTACGTACTGCACCTGGCGGCTCTGCCCTCGGTCCCGCGCTCGGTCGAGGACCCGGTGACGAGCCACCGCATGAACATTGACGGGACGCTGAACGTGTTGCTGGCGGCGCGGGACGCAAAAGTCCGACGGCTCGTTTACGCCGCCTCGTCTTCGGCCTACGGCGATACGCCGACGCTGCCGAAGCACGAATCCATGGAGCCGAATCCGATTTCTCCCTACGGCGTGACGAAACTCGTGGGCGAATACTACGCCCGCGTCTTCACGCGCGTGTACGGGCTCGAAACCGTGAGCGCGAGGTACTTCAACGTCTTCGGCCCCCGGCAGGACCCGACGTCTCCCTACTCCGGTGTTTTGTCCGTCTTTATCTCAGCGCTGCTCGCGGGCCGGGCGCCCACGATTTTCGGGGACGGCGAGCAATCCCGGGATTTCACCTACGTGGACAACGCAGTGGCAGCGACGCTGCTCGCCTGCACGGCTCCCGGGGCTTCGGGGAAGATCCTGAACGTGGCCGTCGGGGACCGGGTCACTCTGAACCAGGTCTTTGCCGTGTTGCGGAAGATTACGGGAGCAAACGTCGATCCCGTCTATGGCCCCTCGCGCAAGGGCGACATCTTGCATTCACTTGCCGACATCCGCGAGGCTCGCGCAGTGCTCGGCTACGAGCCGCAGGTCCTTCTTGAAGAAGGACTCCAGCGCACGGTGGCTTGGTACAGGGAAAATCGGAAACGGTTTTACGCGGGGAAAACGTAGCGCTACAGGGACAGGTTTCGTCTATTCCCTCCTATTCCTTCCGAAAGACCCAACCGGCGCAGCCGACGCCGTTTTTGGTGTCCACGCTAGCAGCCACACCGGGAACCAGTCTGTATGGAATGACGTTGGCGGGCCTGCGCACCCAGAACATCATGCGGTAGTAGCCTGGGCCGCAATTACCGACGGGAACCGTAAACCGGAAGTTCCCGCGCCCGCGGCTAAAGCTCATCTGCCAGGGGCTGACCTTGGAGCAAGGTTCCCCGGTCGGGTCCGTATAGGAATAGGTCTGGTTGAGTTGCTCGACGGTGCGCGGCTCAATCTCTCCCTCATAGAACAGGACACAGAAGTACGGCCCAAAATCCTCCTTGAGAACTTCGCCGCGCACTTCGATGGACCGCCGGGGAAGCTCGAGTGGAAACGGCACCTGCAGCCGGACGTAGCGGTTCAGGAACAATTGCGTCATCGCCAGATCGCCTCCGACTACGGCGAAACCGATGCCTACGTGCGTGTGGAAGGGATCGAGGATGTTCCGGCGATGGCCGTCAAGGGGGGGCTTCTCTTCCAGCATGCGCTGGTGCGCGTCGAGCAGTTGCGGCAGGATTGCTTCCGGGTCGGTCGGGATCGGGGCCGGATCGACCGAGTAGACGGTCACGTGGGAAGCGTTCTCCATGGCGTAATCGCGTCCTCCGGCGAGGTGGTAGCGGTGGTAGGGCAGCAGGCCCCGCTGGTTCCAGTGCGAAAGAAACTTGCGCGCGGCCATCTCCTGGCAGTGCTGGTCGCCGACCTGGGAGCTGAGCAGGTCGAATTCGACGGGACCCACGCCGTTAGCCGCCCGGTCGCGGTTGATCCGCTCAACGACTGCCAGGCGGATCTTGTAATAAGGATCGTCCACTGCGGGCGATTCGGCGGCGCTGTTGGCTCCGGGCTGCTTTGGTTCGGACTCCTCCTGAAAGAGCCCGCCGAGCTTGCTTGCCGAGCTGAACAGAAAGTTCGACATTGGATCGAGTCGTTAGGCCGTGGTTCTCGTTGGGGCCGCGGTTCGGGCCACGGCCCGGATTAGTGAGCCGCCGCTGTCAATGTGAGCAGCACATTGCGCTGGCGCGGCCGGTTGTCGAAGTCAATCAGAATGATCTGCTGCCAGGTCCCGAGCGAAAGGCGGCCCTCAAGGATCGGCACGCAGAGACTGGGTTTCAACAGCGCGGCGCGCAGATGCGCGTAGCCGTTGCCGTCGCCCCAGGCTTCGTTGTGCGCGTACGGCGCGTCCATGGGGGCGATCTGATCGAGGGCGCGCTGCAAATCTTTGAGTGCGCCCGGCTCGTACTCGATGGTGGTCAACGCGGCCGTCGAGCCGGAGACGAACAGATGCGCCACGCCGTCGCGCAGGCCCGCCTTCGAGACGGCTTTCTGCACGTCGGGCGTGATGTCCCGAATCTCGTTGAAGCCCTGGGTGGAGAAGCGCAGTTCCATGCGGCTCCAGTATAACAAAGGGGCCTAGGCGAGCGAAGAGGGGCGAAGGACCAGTTGCGGACAAGTTTGTTCCTCCGGAGCCGGGTGCTACAATCATTCTTCCTATTTCGCAAACTGCCGAAAGGAGAGCTCTCCCAGTGCGCTGGAGCCAATTGATCATCCCTACGCTGCGCGAAACCCCTGCGGACGCGGAGGTCCCGAGCCACCAACTGCTGCTTCGCGCCGGATACATCCGCCCGCTGGCATCGGGCATTTACAGTTACCTGTTTCTGGGGCAGCGATCCTTGCTGAAGATCACGGCCATCGTGCGGGAGGAGATGGACCGCATTGCACAGGAGTTTTACCTCCCGGTGCTGCATCCGGAAGAGTTGTGGCGCGAAAGCGGGCGGTGGAACGTGATGGGCGAAACGATGTTCCGCCTACAGGACCGGGGGAAGCGCTGGCTCTGCCTTGGCATGACGCACGAAGAAGTGATGACCGACCTGGCGCGGCGGGAGTTGCGCTCCTACCGGCAGTTGCCCCAGATCTGGTACCAGATTCAGTCGAAGTTCCGGGATGAGCCGCGTCCGAAAGGGGGGCTGCTGCGGACGCGCCAGTTCACGATGAAGGATTCCTATTCCTTCGATCTGGACGAGGAGGGCCTGCGACAGAGCTATCAGAAGCACTACGATGCTTATTGCCGCATCTTTGACCGGTGCGGGATCGAGTACGTCGCCGTCCAAGCGCACTCCGGGGCGATGGGCGGATCGCATTCGCATGAGTTCATGGTGGTTTCCGAGGCCGGCGAGGACCGGATCGCGAGGTGCCCGGCCTGCGGCTACGCGGCCAACCTCGAAAAAGCCTCCTCGCGGCTGGCTGAGGTTCGGGATGCGGAGGCGGGGCCGCCGGAAAAATTCGCAACGCCGGGGCAGCGAACCATAGACGATCTCGCGCAGTTTACGGGATTGCCGCCGACGCGGTTGCTGAAAACGTTGGTCTATCAGGCCGGCGAGACTCCCGTTTTGCTCCTGCTGCGCGGGGACCACCAACTGAGCGACAGCAAGATTGCGGACCTATTCACGGGAGTGGACCTGCGCCCCGCTCATCCGGAAGCAATCCGGGCCCTGATGGGGGCGACGGCCGGGTCTCTAGGTCCGGTTGCTGTCCAAGGCAAGCGGATTCTGGCGGACCGGGCCCTCGAAGGGAGACAGGACCTTATCTGCGGGGCGAACGAAGATGACTTCCACCTGCGGCACGTGACGCCGGGCCGGGACTTTGAAGCTGAGTATCACGATCTGCGCGTCGTAGAGAGCGGAGAAGGGTGCACGGCTTGCGGCGAGCCCCTCCGCGTGGATGGCACGATTGAGGTCGGGCATATCTTCCAACTAGGGAAACGATACTCGGAGAGCATGGGGGCGCGAGTCCTCGACCAGGCTGGAAACGAAGTGACGATCTGGATGGGCTCCTACGGGATCGGGCTGGAGCGAATCCTGGTGGCTGCGGCCGAGCAGCGGCATGATGCAAACGGTTTGTCGCTCCCGCCCGCCATTGCTCCCTTTGATCTGATCGTGGTGCCGGTCAACGTCGGTGATGCAACGCAACGATCGGCCGCCGAGGACATCTATGCCCAGGCCCGCGAGGCGGGACTCGATGTGCTCCTGGATGACCGGGAGGAGCGCCCCGGAGTGAAGTTCAAGGATGCCGACCTGATCGGGGTTCCGTTCCGGGTGACTGTTGGCAAAAAGGTAACCACGGGCATGGTGGAGGTCCGGGATCGCTCGACAGGGCAGACCACGGATGTTAAGATACAGGAGATAAACGAATTCCTTCGTTTCCACAGCCGGGCGAGGAATTCCGGCGTGTAGCGGGGACGACCGCCAGCAGGCGGTGGGAGAATAACGATGAAGTCTGCGAACCAAAGTGAACGCGGGTTCATTTCCTTCTCGGTGATCCTGGGTTTGGCGATTGTAGTCGTGACCGTCTTCTCGGCAATCCGGCTCCTGCCTCCCTATGTTGCGAACTACCAGTTCCAGGATTACATTGACAACACGGCCCGAAGCGCCACCTACAATGCGATTTCCGAAGCGGATTTGAAGAAGGAGATATTGGCCCGGGCAAGGGAATTGGGGATTACTCTCCAGGACCGCCAGTTGGAGGTGCGCAAAGTCAGAGGGGGAGCCGTGAGCATCAAGACCACATACGACGTGCCCGTGGATCTAGTAGCTCGCCAGGTGGTGTTGCACTTTGAGCCGTCAGCTGGCAACCAGAACATCGTCTCCCGATGAGAAAGATAGGGGAGCACTGAGGTTATGCGCGTAGTCATTCGGCGACGCAAGGGGTGGTTCACCCTGTTCCGTCCCCTCGGCTTAGCGCTCCTGTCGCTGTTTGCGATCGGAGCGGTCGCCGGCGCTTCGGTATTTACCTTCTACTACGTGCGATACTCCCGGCTGATCGACGAGCGGCTGCGCGGGCCTGTCTTTCCGAACGTCTCGCAGATCTATGCGGCCCCGGAAGTGCTGCGTCTGGGACAGGAGGCGAATCCCGACAACGTAGCTTCCAATCTCCGGCGGGCGGGCTACACGGAGGAGAAGGACAACCCGCGGGGCTGGTTCGAGAGGCGTCCTGGAGGAATCCGGATCGTTCCGGGCCCGGAGTCATACTTCTCTTCAGAAACCGCAGACCTGTATTTTTCCGACGGCAAGCTCAACAGCATCGTGGCGGACCGGGACCTTTTTGCGCGCAGCGAATATTCGCTGGAGCCGCTGCTGGTGACGAACCTGTTTGACAGCACGCGGGAAAAGCGTCGCGTGGTTGCCTTCGAGGATCTTCCCTCGAACCTGGTCAATGCGATTCTGGCCATCGAGGACCGGCGGTTCTTCCAGCACAGCGGCGTGGACATTCCGCGCGTCCTGATGGCGGCCTATGTCGACCTCACGAGCGGCGCCATCCGGCAAGGGGCGAGCACGCTGACCATGCAGCTCTCCCGGCTGCTGTTCCTCACTCCCGAGCGGACCTGGAAGCGGAAGCTTGCCGAGACGGTGGTCACCTTGCAACTGGAGCGACGGCTGAGCAAGCAGCAAATTTTCGAATACTACAGCAACAAGGTCTATCTCGGACAGCGGGGGAGTTTCGGAATCAGCGGGTTCGGCGAAGCGTCTCAAGCCTATTTCAATAAGGACGTGAGCAGTCTGACGCTGTCGGAAGCGGCTTTCCTGGCTGGGATCGTCCGGGGGCCGAATCTGTACTCCCCGTACCGGCATCCGGAAGCCGCCACGAGACGGCGGAATCAGGTCCTGAATGCCATGGTCGAGACCGGAGCCGTTACACCGCAGCAGCAGGCGGAAGCGGCCGCGTCGCCCATCGAGGTGGCGCCGAGCTACACGGTCGCGAGCGAAGCGCCGTATTTCGTGGACATGGTCAAAGACCAGTTGCTCGACAAGTATTCGGAAGAAGACCTCGTATCGCGGAGCTTCCGCATTTATACGACGGTCGATCTGCGGCTGCAGCGAGCAGCCGCCGAAGCGATGCGGATCGGTCTGGAGGAAGTGGACGCGCGCCTGGAAGCGATGCGGCGTCCCAGCGGCAAGACGGGAAGCCAGCCGGAAGAGACCCCGGAGCGGGTCGAGGCCGCGTTGATTGTGCTGGACCCGCATACGGGCGCCGTGAAAGCCCTGATCGGAGGGCGCGACTACGGCCGCAGCCAGTTGAACCGCATTCTGGCTCGCCGGCAGCCGGGCTCGGCATTCAAGCCGTTCGTCTACGCGGCCGCCCTCAATACGGGCCTCCAGAGACCCGTTGGTCCGCCCTGGACTCCGATTTCGAGAATCAATGACGAGCCCACGACGTTCGTGTACGAGGGGGGAAGATTTTACCAGCCCGCCAACTACCACAACGAATACTACGGCCCGGTAACGCTGCGGTACGCCCTGGCGCGCTCGCTCAACGTGAGCACGGTCAAGATCGCGCAGATGGTGGGCTACGACCGGGTGGTGGAACTGGCCCAGGCGGCGGGGATGAATCTGGACATTCAGCCGACGCCGGCGGTTGCCCTCGGATCCTATGAAGTGACGCCGCTCGAGGTGGCGCGCGCCTACACGGTTCTTTCGAATGATGGTGTCCGGATGGACCCCTATTGGGTCAGTCTGGTGCGGAACCGCGACGGGAAGGTTCTCGAGCAGAGGAAGCCGGAAGGGTTCCCGGTTCTGGACCGCCGGATCGCCTTCCTGATTACGGACCTCATGCAAGGCGTGATCCAGCGCGGCACGGGAGTCGGCGTGCGTGCGCGTGGTTTTACGGCTCCAGCGGCGGGCAAGACCGGCACTTCGCACGACGGATGGTTTGCCGGCTACACGTCGAACCTGCTCACCATCGTTTGGGTCGGGTACGACTCGAACGCAGAGCTGCCGTTGAGCGGCGCGTTCTCGGCCTTGCCGATCTGGACGGAGTTCATGAAACGGGCCGCAAGCTTTCCGCAATACAGCAAGATGGAAGCGCCAGAGCCACCGCCCGGCGTGGTCAAGGTGACGATTGACGCCGACACGGGAGAGCTCGCGACGCCCCATTGCACGCACACCGAGACCGATTATTTCCTGAACGGCACGCAGCCAACTGAGTACTGCCAGCTCCACTCCTTGCCCTCCTTGATCCGTCGCATTCCAGTCATCGGCGCGATTGCGGGGGCGATTTCGCCGTCGGTTGCGAGGCCGGAAGCGACCACGGCTGCGCCTGCGGCGGTTGCGGCCCCGGTCGTCGAAGCGTCGGCGTCCGCCCCGGTTCCCCAGCCCGCACCGGCTTCCGAAGCCGTCGAACCCCCAACCCCCCCCCAGGAGAAACGGCGCGGATTCTTCGGGCGCATTTTCGGAATTTTTGGCGGCGGCTCGGACGACGACGAGTCCAAGCAGCAATAAATCATAGAGACAAGGGCGGCGTTCCCCTTATCATAGGGGGCGTCCGGCAAGAAGAGCAGGCAGGGGCGAGACGGCCCCATGTGTCGAATTTGATCTATGGCATTTCTCCTATTGCCGTAGATTATCTGCGGGGAAGCCCCGTAGGGGCGCTATCCGGTGGCCCACGGCGCAAGCCGTGGGTAGCAAAGCAGAAACCGAAGCAAGCCCCGTAGGGGCGACAGAACCCCCGATGTACAGGGATAGGAGAAACGCTCTAAGACCATGAGGCGCTGGGGTTGAACATGACGACGAAAAATTTTGTTTGCGTCTGCATAGCCGGCGCACTTTTCTGTGCGGCGCTGGCGGCGTTCTCACAGCAAGGCGAGAGCTTCCGCACGAGGCTCTCCCCGGTTCCGATTAACGTTGCGATGCAGTCCGCTGTGGCGGGATCGGGCTCGGTGACGGCGACTCTCCAAGGCAACCAACTCACCCTCAGCGGAACGTTCGAAGGGATGCGCTCCTCCGCGACCGTCGCGCACCTGCACCGGGGCTCGCGGGGAATGTCCGGGCCCCGCATCGCCGACCTGACCGTCACGAAGGCGGCCGGCGGCTCCGTGAGCGGCTCGCTCGACCTCGCGCCCGCCCAGGTGGATGACCTCCGCAACGGCCGCGTTTACGTGCAGATCCATTCCGAGAGCGCCCCCGACGGGAACCTCCGGGGCTGGCTGCTGCCGTAGGGCTGTCAAGCCAGTCCAATCGCTTCGGCTTAGTTCTTGGGAGAATCTATTATGTTGAAGACTTATTCCGTAATTGTGCTGTTGTTTGGCCCCTTGATCGTTGTTTCTGTGGCGCAGGAACGTCAGGACTTTTCTCAGGAAACGGTGTACCGAGGCCCAAAGCTGGATGGTAATGTATTCCTCTGTAAGAGTGACCGTGTCGCCGAGGCGGGTTTCTTTCAAAGTTCTGATAAAGGAGGGGTGACTGAGATCGCCTCGATTTCCAAACAGCGGAGCACAACCACGTGGCGCATCTCTCTCACAGGAAGCCAAGCCGAGGTTGTCGCTTTTACGGGAGCCACGCAAACATTAGAAGCCGCAGAGAGTTTTTCGGTCCATCGTGGTTCCACCGGCGTGTTGTTGACCCGGCAAGACAGTAGACCGTCTTCGCAGACGATCACGTTGATTTGTCCAATTCATCCTTCGTCTATTCGGGACAGAGTCTAGGCCCCATCGTGAACAAGACGAACATCTTTGTTGGATCATGTTCTCCATACTTCTAGCGGCCGATCCGCCCTTCATTAGCTGATTGAAAGATGCGTTCACATTTTGAGAGAATTTGTTGGGGTATTTTCTTATGAATCGTGATTCTAGCTCTGTCTTTGACTTAAGCCCGTCGGAGAAGCTCCAGCTTGTGGAGGACTTGTGGGATGACCTGGCAGCGACCCCCGAAGCAGTGCCGGTCCATGACTGGCAGAAGCAGGAGCTAGCCCGGAGAAAAGCGAACCTTCTGAAAAGCCCAGCTTCGGGTCTCTCCTGGGAAGAAGTGAAACGAAGGGTCCGCCGTCGGCATGCCCGCTAAACTCGTCCTAGCTCCGGAGTCCGAGCGGGACATGGCAGAAGCCTACGCGTGGTACGAGAGTCACCGGCCCGGATTGGGAGAAGAGTTTCTGAGCTGCGTGGACGCCTGCATCGAAGCAATCTGTCGCGCGCCCAGAATGCACGCTGTTATTCACGAAAACTATCGTCGCGGGCTGGTACGGCGCTTCCCCTATGCGGTATTCTACGAAACGGGGCAAGGCACGGTAACCGTCTATGCCGTGTTCCATACTTCCCGCGACCCGCAAAAATGGCGAGAGCGACTTGCAGGGCGAAGTTCGTAAACATCCTGGTGGAGGGGACAATGCAGGTGCTGAAATCAAATTCACTTCTAGCGTGGGCCGCAGTCGCCACTCTGGGTGTCGTGCTTCTGGCGGCCCAGCAACCCGCTGGGACCGGCATTTTCACCGCGGCGCAGGCCGAGGCCGGGAGAGCGGCGTTTCAGGCGAACTGCGCCGAGTGCCACCGGCCCGACCTGACAGGGAGCTTTGAAGCGCCGCCGCTTGCGGGCGGCAACTTCTTCAACGCCTGGCGCGGCCTGCCGGTCCGTGAGTTGGTAAACCGCATCCGTGACACCATGCCTCCCGGCAACCCCGGTGCGGTCGGAGAACAGGCGGCGGTCACGATCGTCGCGTTCCTTCTCCAGTCGAACGGCGCAACGGCGGGCGCGCAGACGCTCACGGCTGCTACGGCTGCGCCGATCGGCTCGGTCGCAACCGGCCGGACGGTTGCCGCGCAGCCAGCGGCAGGACAAGCTCCGGCGGCGCAAGCAGTTGCGGTGGCTGCGGAGGTCGCTCTCGGCCTGACCGTCAGCGGCGAGGTGCCGAACTACGTTCCTGTCACCGACGAGATGCTGCGCAATCCTCCTCCGGGCGACTGGCTGATGATCCGCCGCAACTATCAGGCCTGGAGCCACAGCCCGCTCACGCAGGTCACCCCTCAGAACGTAGGGAGCCTCCAACTCGCCTGGGTCTGGGCGATGAACGAAGGCGAAACGAACGAGCCCACTCCGCTCGTACACGACGGAATCATCTATCTGGCGAACAGTGAAAACATCGTCCAGGCGCTCGACGGCCGCACGGGCGAACTGATCTGGGAGCATCACACGCGGCCGCCGGGGCGCGACGTGAGAGCGACGCGCAATATCGCCATCTATGAAGACAAGATCTTCTTGGCGACGACCGATGGCATTCTGGTGGCGCTCGACGCGCGGACGGGCCACAAGGTTTGGGAAAGCGAGATCGGGGACAATTCCAAGGGCTACGGGGCTTCGAGCGGCCCGATCGTGATCCGCGGGAAGGTCCTGCAGGGGATGGCAGGGTGCAACCGTTACAAGGAGCGGGACGAAGACCAGGGCTGCTGGATCAGCGCCTTCGATCCCGACACCGGCCGGCGGCTCTGGCGGTTTAACACGCTGGCGCGCTCGGGGACTCCGGGCGGCGACACATGGGGCCGCATTCCGAACATGCTGCGCGCAGGCGGCGACCCTTGGATTACCGGCAGCTACGATCCGGAGCTCAATCTTACTTATTGGGGTGTGGCCCAGGCAAAGCCGTGGATGTACGCCAGCCGCGGCACGACCGTCTCGGACAGTGCGCTCTATACGATGTCGACGCTGGCGCTGCGGCCGGACGACGGCTCGCTCCAGTGGTATTACCAGCACGTTCCCGGCGAGACGCTCGATCTTGACGAATCCTACGAGCGCGTTCTGGTGGACGCCGGCGGGCGCAAGCTGGTCTTCACCATCGGCAAGGCCGGGATCCTCTGGAAGCTCGACCGGACGACAGGAGAATATCTGGGCTCTAAGGAGACGGTTTTTCAGAACGTCTTTAGCCGCATTGATCCGCAGTCCGGCAAGCCTACCTACCGTGCCGATATCGCCGAGCACCGCCTGGGGGACTGGGTTCCGGCCTGCCCCAGCACGCAAGGCGGCCACAACTGGCAGGCCATGAGCTACCACCCGGGGACGCAGTTTCTGATCATTCCGCTCAGCCAGAGCTGCATGGAAATCGCCGGGCGCCTGGTGGAATTCACCGACGGCTCGGGCGGCAACGCCGCCGACCGGCGCTTTTTCGAGATGCCCGGTTCGAACGGCAACATGGGCAAGCTCGCCGCCTTCGACGTCAACACCATGCAGCAGGTCTGGAGCCGCGAGCAGCGCGCCTCATTTCTGACTGCCGTGCTGTCCACCGCCAGCGGCCTCGGCTTCGTCGGCGACCTGGACCGCTACTTCCGCGCCTTCGACGTGAACACCGGCCAGGTGCTCTGGGAGACGCGCCTCGGGACCTCCGTGCAGGGCTTCCCGGTGTCGTTCGCCATTGACGGCAAGCAGTACATCGCTGTTTCCACCGGCCTCGGCGGCGGCAGCCCGCGCAACGTTCCGCGCACCATCGCGCCGGACGTCCACCATCCGTTGAACGGGAACGCCCTCTACGTCTTCACCCTCCCGGAGGAGCGTTAGCGCATGGCGCAGCATTGGTTCTTCCTGTCAGACCCGGGGTCGTATCACTTCGACGAGCTGTTCCGGAAGGGCAAGGACGTCTGGGACGGCATCCACGGCGCGAACGCGCTGAAGCACCTGGCGCAGGTGAAGAAGGGCGACAGGATTCTGGGCTACCATACCTCGCCCGAGAAAGCCGTCTATGCGGTCCTCGAAGCCGTCTCCGATTCCTATCCCGACCCGAAAGAGAAGGAAAAGAAAATCGCGGTCGTGGACCTCAAGGGAGTCCATAAACTCTCCCGCCCGGTCCCGCTGGCCGAATTGCGCGCCGACAAGAACCTCGCCCGGATGAAATTCCTGGTAATCCCCCGCATGGCGGTCTCGCCGCTCACGCCCGCCGAATACAAGGAAATTCTGCGGCTCGCGGGTGAGAAATCCTGAATCGAGCCGAACCGCTTCTTCTGTGAATGTCCTATTTCTGGGCACTTCCCTTTCACGGTCCCTCTTTGCTCCGGCGGGGACATCCGTTAGAATGATGGCTTGGGCTGCGTTCGAGCGGGCGATTAACTCAGTCGGTAGAGTGCCATCCTCACACGGTGGAAGTCACAGGTTCGAGTCCTGTATCGCCCACCATACATCCTCCCGAAACCGCAGCCGGCGGGGAGCGCAACGATCGGAATGGAAAAAACCCCTATCGCCAGAGCAGCCGGTTCCCCCGCCCGGCTGGATTCTTCGCCAAATTCTTCTCTCAGTTCCTCGCCCAGGTCCTTAGATGACCTTCGGCGGCCCCTGCAGAAACTGGAAGAGGCGTTGCGCCGGGTAATTCGCGGCAGCGGCGAGCCGGTGCACTTCGCGCTGGCGGCCCTGCTCTCGCGCGGGCATCTGCTGATCGAGGACGTTCCCGGCGTCGGCAAAACGACCCTCGCGCACGCCCTGGCGCGGAGCCTAAACTGCTCGTTTCATCGCGTACAGTTCACCAGCGACCTGCTGCCGAGCGACGTCATCGGCATCTCGGTCTACAACCAGCACCGGGAATCGTTCGAATTCAAGCCCGGCCCGGTCTTCGCCAACATTCTGCTCGCGGACGAGATCAACCGCACCACGCCCAAGACGCAGAGCGCGCTGCTCGAAGCCATGAACGAGCGCCAAGTGACCGTGGACAACAGCACGCTCCGCCTCCCCGATCCCTTCATGGTGATCGCCACGCAGAACCCCATCGAGCACCACGGCACCTACCCGCTGCCGGAGTCGCAGCTCGACCGCTTCCTGATGCGCATTCGCATGGGCTACCCCGGCATGGAGGGGGAGCGCGAGATTCTCCGCGCGTCGGGGACCTGGGACGGCGTCGAATCACTCGAGCCCGTCGCCTCCGCGGAGCAGATTCAGGAATGGCAGATGGCCGTCCGGCAGGTGCGCGTGGACGATTCGCTGGCGAATTATATGCTTGGATTTGTATCAAAGACCCGCGAGCACGAGAACCTCGCGCTCGGCGTGAGCCCGCGCGGCTCGCAGGCTCTTTACAGCGCCGCCCAGGCGCTCGCCTTCCTCGAAGGCCGCACGTACTGCGTCCCCGACGACTTCAAGCGCCTCGCCGTCCCCGTCTTCGCCCACCGCGTCGTCGTCAGCACCCGCTACGCCTCCACCCTCAAACGCTCCGAACAGGCCGAATCCATCATCCAGGAAATCGTCGAACACACCGAAGTCCCGCTGTAATGGGTAGGGCCGCGAGCATCACTCCTACAATGACG
>Ga0326597_10004210_pt1 | contig 20316 bp, 22 predicted proteins | sample RVTome_12_FD_203789 | JGI IMG/M metagenome (GOLD analysis project Ga0326597, IMG submission 203789) | Soil microbial communities from uranium-contaminated site in the Upper Colorado River Basin, Wyoming, United States - RVT100D185 | ecosystem: Environmental > Terrestrial > Soil > Contaminated >...
ACGATGGCTTCAAGGCGAACCCGGTCTTTTGGCGTGACCGAAACGACGATTCCTGTTCTCATCCCCAAAGCTTGAACCAATTCGAACTATTTGGGAATCCTATGATTGGAGCGATCCACTAGCTTGGGGAACATATCAGGCAGCCCGCGGGTTTGTCTTTAAGATGCTTGAAAAAAGATGGAGGAAATGAAGATGATTGCTTTGGCGAGGTCCGTGTGTCTCACGATCGTAGCGGCCATCGCGATTAGCCACGCTCTTCCGGCCCGTGGGGATTCGGTTGCCGATTTCTATAAAGGCAAGCAGATGCAGATGTTGATCGGCTTTGGCCCAGGTGGAAATTACGACAGATATGCTCGGACCATCGCCCAACACTGGGGGAGGTTGATCTCTGGGCATCCGAGCTTCGTCGCGAGAAACGTTCCTGGGGCAAGCACAAAGGTAGTGACAAACCAGCTCTACAACGTGCTCCCAAAGGATGGAACGGTAGTTGCCGCCGTAAGCCGCGGGATTGTTCACGAGGAGCTTTGGGGCGGTAAAGGCGTGAAATTCAAATCCACGAAGCTCAACTGGATTGGCAGCGCCAACAATGTCGTCGGCGTTTGCGTCGTCTGGCACACGGCGCCGGTCACGAATCTGCGAAGCTTCTTGTCCACCAATCTGGTATTTGCCAGCACGGGGCCTGGCGGTGATAGCGACGCGATCCCGCGCGTGCTCAACAATTTGTTCGATGCCAAGATAAAACGGGTCAGCGGCTATCAAGGTGGCGGCGCCATGAATCTTGCAATTGAACGCGGCGAAGTGCAGGGACGTTGCGGCTGGTCTTGGGGCTCAGTCGTGTCGACGCGGTCCCAATGGCTCCAGAAGAAGAAGATCAAGGTCATGCTGCAGTATGCGCTCACCAAGCATCCGGATCACCTCGATGTCCCGCTGATGATGGATCTGGCGCGTAATGACCGGGAGAGGAAGATTCTCGAACTCATTCTCGCTCGGCAGACTATGGGGCGCCCCTATGTCTCGCCGCCCGCGGTTCCGGTAGAACGCCTTAAAGCGCTCCGCTCTACCTTTATGAAGCTGATGAAGGATGAGAGTTTTTTGAAAGACGCCAAGAAGATGAAGCTAGAAATTAATCCGGTTGGCGGGGAGGAAGTCCAAAGGATCGTCGCCAGCATGTTTGCGGCGCCACAAGATGTCATCGAGGCCTCGAAACAAGCCGTGAAGTAATAAAGCCCAACTCCATAGAGCGCCCCTTCAAGGGAATCGGTCCTTAGGATGCAGCAACAAGGCGATAGATAGCCGGGGCACGCATACGAGGTTCGTGGGCTCGCGCGGAAATGGGCCGAGGCGGTGGCCACAACCATAGGCCTCACTGCGGTGTCCACATAGTGGAGGGCTCGGTCTCGCCAGGACTGTAAATGCAATACCATGGTCACTATTTCTTGTTCTCGGGCTGCTGTGGGATGCACAGCCTCGATCGCACTTTGGCTGGCTACTCGGGAACGGCTCAGGCCTAAGGCTCCGTGTAGTCCCTTACCGAGGCCGTATAAACTCCACAAAAATGAATGCCTTCCTTGCCTTCCAATAAAAAGGCCAGGCCGCGAGGCGAGGTTTCGAATCGTTTTTCTTTCGAACCACCTATGAAGGAGGAGAGCAAATGATGCTGCAAGACAATGAGCTGTTAACACGGACCGGCCCAGGAACGGCAATGGGAGAGCTGTTCCGGCGATATTGGCTTCCCGCACTCGTCGCAGACGAGTTGCCCGAGCCGGACTGCCCGCCAGTGCGGGTCAAGCTCTTGTCGGAAGAGTTGCTGGCGTTCCGTGACTCGGAGAACCGGCTCGGCCTCATTGACGAGTTCTGCGCGCATCGCGGGGTGTCTTTATGGTTCGGGCGGAACGAGGAGTCGGGTATGCGTTGCCCTTACCACGGTTGGAAGTACGACGTCACCGGCCAATGTATCGAGGTGCCTTCTGAGCCCATCGAGAGCGGCTTTTGCCAGTCGATCAAGCTAAAGGCTTACCCTTTGATCGAACGTGGCGGCGTCCTATGGACATATATGGGGCCAAAGGAATTACAGCCGGCCCCGCCCGAGTACGAATTCGCGACCGTGTCGGAGGGGCACAGCTATGTGTCCAGGCGGACTCAGGAATGCAATTGGCTGCAGGCGATGGAGGGCGGAATGGATACCGTCCATGTCGCCTTTCTGCACAGGTTGGATTCTGACCCGATGTTCAAGGGGGCGCAGGGAAATAGATACACAAAGCCGGGAGCACAGGTTCTGTTGGAAGGGGTGGAGACGGATGGCGGTATGTTGTTTGCCAGGCGGCGCAAGGCCGAAGACGGTCATTATTACTGGCGTATCTCGCATTGGGTCTTACCCTGTTTCACCCTTCCCGCGCCACGCGGTGACCACCCGGCCTATGGCCACTTCTGGGTCCCGATCGATGACGAGAATTGTTGGACCTGGAGCTACAACTATCATCCCACCCGCAAATTAACCGAGGAAGAGTTTCAGAGCATGCGGGACGGGCGGGGCATCCACGCCAAACTGATCCCCGGCAGCTTCCGGCCGGTGCAAAACAAGGACAACGACTATTTCATGGACCGGCAGGCACAGAAGGACGGCCGCAGTTTCAGTGGAGTCCCTGGCTTCGCGATCCAGGACGCGGCGGTTCAGGAGAGCCAGGGTGCGATTCAGGATCGGACCAAGGAGCATCTGGTCTCGAGCGACAAATTTATCGTTCTCGCGCGCCGCCGCTTGCTCGAAGCGGCTAGGGCTTTGCAAAAAGACGGAGTGTCTCCACCGGGTGTAGATCCGGTAACCCATCGGGTCCGTTCCGCGTCGATGGTGCTGCCCGCCGATACGCCGTTCATGGACGCATGCAAGGACGTGATCGTGGTGAAGGAGGGTGTTCCGCTGGCTACGGTGTGAGGGTTCCATGCTGGTGCCAAAGAATGCCTCCAGCCAAACCGACGGGAAAGGTGTGGCTTCGGGCGGCAATGCGCTCGCGGCTCCAGCGTTCCGGCTCAAGCAAAGTCCCCAACGTGCTGTGGGCGCCCTCCAGTATCCGGGGACATGCGCCCCGGCGGAGTCCCAGGACGGCGACACTCGGATCGCTCCTATCGGGCTAATCCAAGACAAGGCCATGCGATGCTAAAAGGTCACGCATCGAAAAGGCTGCAACTTCGGGGAACATCAAGATGCTTGTTGACGACGTAGTGTTAGGCCTAGCGGGCCGGGTGATGATCGCTTCTCTCTACCTGTTTCAGTGCTTCAATGGCATCCACCGATTCCAGTCCCATTCGGATCGAATTAGGGCGCGGGACGTTCCAGCACCAGCGCTGGTGCTAGCCTGTGGTCTCGCCATGATGTTCACAGGAAGTATCATGGTGCTTTTGAATGTTTATGCTGCGTTCGGAGCCGAATTGCTCATCATTTTCACCATCGTGGCGACCGTTCTCTATCATAACTTCTGGTCGACAGAGGATCCGCGCCAACGACGGGGAAAGCGCAACAACGTCGTGAACAACGTGGCCATGGTTGGCGGCCTATTGCTGGTGATCGCCCAAGGCTGACTGCGACGTGGATGCGGAGTGCATCCGGCACGTCGCAAAGCCCCTCTCCACATACAAGAAGGGAGAACGGTCACGCCGCCGATGCCAAGCAGCTCGGCCATGAGGCCGGCGCAGTGGCCTGCACCCGCGAGCGCGGCGATGACAAGGATTGGGGTGGGAAAATCATCGATGGAAGTTCCGTAAGTGTGCCAGCTATGATGGGCCGCACGGACAGGCCGTGAAGCATGCTAGAAAGGCGCGACAAGTTACAAGGTGACCAAAGGGAGGGAGGCATGGCGACCATCACAGAAAAGCAGGTACGCACTATCATCGACACGGCGCTGAAGATGGCGCGCAAGCAGAAACTACCACCCATGGCGGTCTGCGTCGTAAACGCGGGCGGCCACGTGCTAGGTTACCTGTGTGAAGACAAATCCGCGCCGATCCGCTTCGAGATCGCGCGTGGCAAGGCGTGGACGGCAGCCATTCGCGCCGAAGGGACGACCCGGCTGGCCGAACAGGCGGCGCGCAATCCCATTCTGGTAGATGCACTCGAAAATGTGACCCCGCATTATTTCCCGGTGCGCGGTGGCGTGCTGCTAAAGACTGCCGGAGGCGAGGCCGTCGGCGCCGTAGGCGTGACTGGCGCCACATCCGAGCAGGACGAGGCCTGCTGCCTTGCCGGGGCCAAGGCTGCGCGGCTCAAAGGTTCACCATAATTTAATAAACGCTCTTGCCGTCCCACCGGCTTTGTCAGAGAAAATTGCATTGTAGCGGGGAAGGGGAACTCGTAGCCTCGGTGGATGAAAAATCCGTTCCGCTTCTTCAATAGCTCACCGGAGGTGATCCGCCTTGCGGTGATGATGTACATCCGCTATCCGCTCTCGTTGCGTCAGGTCGAGGATCTGCTGTTCGAGCGCGGGATCGACATCTGTCACGAGACGGTGCGCTTTTGGTGGAACCGGTTCGGACCGATGTTTGCCGCTGAAATCAGGAAGCGGCGCCGCGGCAGCGGCTTGTACTCGCCGTGGCGCTGGCATCTGGACGAGGTGTTCGTGCGGATCAAGGGAGAGACTCACTACCTCTGGCGCGCCGTCGACCACGAAGGGGAGGTCCTGGAGGTCTTCGCGACGAAGCAGCGAGATCGCAGGGCTGCGCTTAAGTTTGTGAGGCGGGCGATGAAACGCCACGGTTGCCCGGAAGTCATCGTGACCGACAGACTGCGGTCATACCGTGCAGCATTGAACGAAATGGGTATTTCGGACCGCCAGGCGTGTGGGCGTGGCTTGAACAACAGGGCCGAAAACTCCCACCAACCTTTCCGACGACGAGAACGGGCGATGCTGAAGTTCCGTGACGAGAGTACCCTTCAAAAATTTGCCTCCGCACACGCTTCGATCCACAACCACTTCAACCACGACCGTCATATCACCAGCCGAACCCGGTACAAGGAACTTCGCTTAGCAGCCCTGTCCGAGTGGCGCCAACTGGCCGCCTGATCGCTGACGTGGGCTGCCCTTCAGAGACAAGTTGCCATTTGTCTGACAGTACCCCATTCCGATAGTTTTCTCACTCAATACGGTCCAAAATTCAAGGAGAGTGGTCAATCCGGTTCCAACATTGACCCTGGATGGATTTCGGGAGACTAGGTCACAAATGCAGTTCAACCTTGGCATCCTTTGTGCCGTCGCCAGCCAATCGCTCAAAGGTTCTTGATCGCGTGGTAATTTCGTCAAAGAATATTTTCACAAGATCAATGCATTAATTGGGAGGAATCCAATGGCTGGAACAATTCGCGCGATCGATGCCGACGGTCATATCCTTGAGCTTCAGGATGAGATTCGGCAGTACCTCGACAAACGCTGGAGCGGACGCGAAACGGCGTTATGGCCGGGCGGCCAGCCATGGGATAACAACCTGTCGGGAAAGTTCGAACGCCCCTACGGCTATCGTCGGCGCATGCCCGCAAAAGAGCAGCGTGAGGTGTGGACGCGTATTCTCGACGAGCACGACCTCGATGCGGCCGTGCTCTTCCCGACCGGGTCGGGTAACGCCGAAAAGTGTCAAGAGCCTGATTTTGCGCGGGATGTCTGCCGTGCGGTCAATCGCCACTTCGCCAATGACTACATGACCGACCGCCTGTTCCCGCTCGGCGTCCTGCCTCTGCGCGACCCCGAAGGGGCGGCCAGGGAAGTCGAATACGCGACCGGGGAACTCGGCCTGAAGGGCTTCGAGGTCGTGACCGACGGCCTGCCGTTCGGTCTAGGCGATCCATTCTTCGATCCGGTCTACGAGGCGGCCGAGAAGGCGGGCGCCACCATTGGCATCCACGGCACGCGGCATTGGTCGCACGAGTGGGGCACCGACAAGCTGCGGACTTTCAGCGAGGTTCACGCCTACGGCTTCCCGGCCGGGGTGATCTTGAACTTTACCTCGGTGATGTGCCAGGGCCTGCCGGCCCGCTTCCCGAATCTCAGGATGGGCTTTCTCGAGATCGGCGCAAGCTGGCTGCCCTACTACCTGGACCGGCTCGATGAGCACTGGGAAAAGCGCGCCGAGGAAGAGATGCCGCTGCTCAAGAAGAAGCCGTCCGATGTGTTCCGGGAATCGTCGCTCAAGGTGTCGCTCGAGGGCAAGGAAACGTTGCTGCGAGAGACCGTCGACTTTGTCGGGGTGGAGCATCTCGTCTATGCCACCGACCTTCCGCATTGGGACGGAGAATTCCCCGAAAACCTCGAAGAGATTCGCGCGACGAATATCCTCACGGATAAGGAGAAACGCGCGATTCTCCATGACAACACGGAAACGCTTTTCGGCCTCTAAGCGCACTGACGCCCCTCCGGCCACGAGCCCGAACTTCTTGGGCAAGGAGGGCCGCGAAAATTGGCCCGCCAGGGATGCAGTTGCCGAGGGCGTCGTGGCCTCATAATGCGGGAGCCGGAGGCGACTGATAGCAAGCAAGGCGGCGGCGAGGAGGCTCCTTGCGAGCTTGTTGTTCGGCGGAGCCATCCAGGGCAGCCGCCTTTCATCGGAATGACCATAGCACACCATACCTGCGCCTAAGCGACCGGGCTGGAATTGACACTTTTCAGGTGGGGGAAGATCATCTCGCGAAGGATAGGAACGGGGAGGCTGTCATGAACAGGTTTGTTTCCATCTGCGCGGTCATAGCCGCGGTTGGGCTGTACACTTCCGGTCCGGCATCTGCTGAATACAGCTTTGCTGGAAAGACCATCACCTACATCGTCGCGACCTCCGCCGGCGGAGGGTTTGACGGATATGGGCGCCTCACGGCGCGCTACATGGAAAAGTATCTGCCCGGATCCACCATCGTGGTCGTTAACCGGCCTGGGGCGGGGCATATCATAGGCACCAACCTGATCTATGCCGCCCGGCCCAATGGGTTGACCATTGGGACCTTCAATACGGGGATCATGTATTCGCAACTGATGGGCTGGAAGTCGGTCCGTTTCGACTTGAGCAAATTTTCTTGGATCGGTAAGGCAACTGCGGAAAAGCGCAGTTTCCTGGTGAGTGCGATAACGCCCTTCAAAACGTTCGAGGACCTGCGCCAGGCGAAAGAGCCTGTGCCCATCGCCATGTCTGGGGTGGGCAGCTCCAGCTACACCGAATTGCGGCTCCTGGCGAAGGTTTTCGACCTTAAGGTCAAGATGCTGTTCGGCTATTCGGGGACCGATGATGAAATGGCCATGATGCGCGGCGAGGTGGCCGGCAAAATGGGGACCTTTACCGGCCAGGGACCTTTCGTGCGCGCGGGTAGGGGGCGGTTCATCCTGCAGATCGGCGGCACCAAGGAGCCGGGCTGGGGCGAGATGTCGTTCGGCCAGGATATCGCAAAGACTCCGGAGCAGAAGGCTGTCATCAAGCTGATCGGTACGACGGCCGAGAATTACCGAATCACGGCGGGGCCGCCAGCGATACCGGCAGACCGGCTGGCGAGTTTGCGTGCGGCCTATCGCAAGGCCTATGAAGACCCCGAACTTCGTGCGGAGGCGGCAAAACGCAAATGGTCGATCAACCCGGCATTCGGTGAGGAGGTCGCCCGGTCGATCATCGACGGGCTCGACCAGCCGCCGGTCATCACGGCCATGCTGCGTGAACTGCAGAACAGCAAGCCCTCGAGCATGACGGCGTCTGCGGTGCTGACCGCGGTTAAGAATGGCGGTCGGGCGGTCTTCTTCAAGGATCAGTCGGGGGCCGAGGTGAGCGCAAGAATCAGTGGCTCGAGGACACGGATACAGATTAAGGGGAAAGGCGCCAGGCGCGGCAATCTGAAGCCGGGCATGTCCTGTGCCATCACGTATATCGGCCCCGGAACCGAGGCCTCGCTCGTCGCCTGCAAGTAGCTCTCCAACCTGGAACGGAACATCGCCGGGCCACTGCGCCCCTAAGCTGTTTGGCGCAGTGACGCTGCTATGATCGGCCATGGGGGGCTTCAAATGGATTGGGCGGAGGTATCTCAAGCATCTGACTTGCATTGCCTTTGTCGCGTTCGTTGCGATCCTGTATATCATCGGGCAACCGTGCGAGAGCGGTTCATAAATCGGTGCTGTTCCAAGAACTTGTCGGTGGTTGGTGTTTCCTTCGCCGAAAAATTCTCCGAAACAGAAAAAAATTCTTTACCGGGAGGGAGAGCCCTATGCCTGAGACACTCAAACTCAAACTGGCCATAGACCGGTACGACCGTCATTTTCCCTTCTTCGATGGCACGGTCAGTCCCCCGGACGGCCTGGAGCTAGAGGTCTTGCAGGTGGGGCAAAGCCAGACCTGCCGGGACGGGACCCATCGGCATGAACGCATGCATCGCGATGGCGAATTCGATGTATGCGAGTTCGGAATTGCACCGTACCTGATGTTGGTCGATCGTGATCCAAAACTGCCGTTCGTTGCTCTGCCGGTGTTTCCGCGTCGGTTGTTCAGTCAGAGCCAGATTTTCGTTCGCGAGGACTCCGGCATCTCTGAGCCCAAAGACCTTGCGGGGCGCCGAGTGGCCTTGCGCTCCTTCAATACGACCTTGTGTGTCCTTGCGAAGGGGGACCTCAAATTCCACTACGATGTTCCCTGGGAGGACATCGTGTGGCGTCCTTCGAAGCCGGATATTGCGCACTACGAAAACAAGAAAGGGGTCCGTATAGAGCCGCTCCCGGAAACCATGAACGAGGACCAAGCCATCGAACGCGGCGAAGTCGATGCGGTCATCGTGCCGAACCTTCCCAAGGCGATGGCCAAGCCGGACGAAGCGGGAACCGCCAAGGTCCGCAGGCTGTTCCCTGACTTCATCTCGGAAGCGGCCCAATATTTTCAGGCCCACCGGTCGTACCCGATCATGCACCTGGTGGTTATCCGCCGGGACCTTTTCGAGAGGCAACCCTGGATCGGACGCGCCATCGTCGACTTGTTCGCCCAGGCCAAAGCCGTATCCGATGAATACCTGGACGACCCGAACTGGTCGCGGCTCGCGTGGGGACGTCACTATCTGGAGAGACAGCAGGAACTCCTCGATGACCCGTGGCCGGTCGGGTTCATCCGCAACCGCGAGAATATTTCCCGGTTTATCAAATATTTGGCGGACCAGAACCTGGTCTCCGAAAACATCACGCCGGAGGCTTTGTTCCCGGAGGCCTTGCACGACTTGTAAGGGCAGCCTCCGCGGTCCCGCTCTCCGGGCTTGAGGCCCTGGTTTGCCGCGGCAGCCCTGATTTCCGTGCCTGCCTGCCGTCAGCCGAATGCTTGAAAGACGGCGCCCGGCGACACGCCCGTGTGGGTTGACGCGGCAAAAAAAGCGGGATTGGCCGAGCCAATCCCGCGTATGCCGTGTCGGGGGAGATCATTTCCGCGTCATTTGGAACCCATAATTTTTCTCGCGCGTTCCACGGTCGATTTCGGCGTCCGGTAAATCTTTAGGATCTGGCCCTGCATGCTTTGTCCCTTGATCGGCGATAAAGGCATGCCGCGCCTCTCTGCATCTGCCTGGAACTTCTTATCGGCGACCGTCGCATCGAAGGCATTCCTCAATGCGGCGATTCTCTCGGCTGGCACGTTCGGTGGCGCGAGCACCGGCCGGAGAAAACTGCGTGCCGCAAAGATCAGCTCGACAACCGCCCGATCGTCGTCGTTTTTGACGAAATCCACGATGAGAGGCACGTTTGGCAACTCAGGATTCTTTTCGAGCCCCGTCTGAAGCAGCAAGTTGAGCTTCTTCGATTTCAGCCAATCGGGGTGGGCCTTGCGGATGGCGCTTAGCGGCCAGCTGCACCGTCCTTGCAGTTCCCCCTGTTCCATGGCCAGGGCGACACGTTTGCCGCCCTTGTACCCCGAAATCACCTTGATCTTCGCGCCCAGGATCTCGTTGATCACCCGGGGATAGATCTCCATGTTGCTACCCGCGCCGGAACCGCCGACGATGAACTGCTTGGTCAACATGTCCTGGGTGGTCTTGATCGGCGAGGTATGCCACGACACGCACAGCGAGGACTCGCTGTCCATGTTCCCGATCCAGTTCAACTTGGAGGAGTCGAACTCGACCTTTTCGGGTGTCAGGAGTGAAGCCGTGGTCATGGCGCTGTGGACTACGGCAATCACGGAGCCATCCTTGGGTGCGTTGTGGTACATGAAGTTCGTCGCCCGGATGCCTCCGGCGCCGGTCATGTTCTGGGGCACGAAATTCGGTGTCCCTGGAATATGCCGGCCTAGATATTGGGCCAGGAGGCGGCCGTAGGCATCGTAGCCGCCTCCCGTTCCCGTACTTATGATGAGCCGCGCGTTCTTGCCCTTGTAGAACGCAGCAACGTCATCCGCCTCCGCTGGTGCGACACGGGCAATGCTGCAAGTCAATACCAATGCTGCGGCACAGACTCCCACCGTCTTGATGTTCATGGTCGCTCCCCATAACCCTAGGTCTTCTTCCGAATGTCGGGCTGCTGTTAGCTTGCGGCCTGTTAAGCCACGCTTTCCCATTTATCGACGTCGACTTCCCATCCTTTGTTCTGGGTGAGGTCGAAGCCGTTCCCGTCGGGGTCCACGACGCGGTATTCCGCATAAGGGCGCACCTCGGGGCGATCGGCTACCAGGGTGCTGCCGGCCGTGAGCTGGGCGACCTTCTGACGGGCGTCGCGCATCAGATAACCGAAGTGATGAAGCCCGAAGCGGCGTTCCTCCGCCGATTCTTCATTCCCGTCGTGCCCGATCCGGTTGTAGAGGGCGAAGTCGTGCTCATCGCGGGTCCGGTAATACGGATGGAGCGCCAAATTGGTGAAGCCGTCGCCCACGAACCGGTTGAACCGTCCCTGTTTGCGCCGAAGATCATTGGTCCGCAGTTCCCGCATTCCCAATACCTTCGTCATGAAATCGGCCGCCCGTTGAGGCTGAAGCATGTGGACCGCGATATGGCCGATCCGCGGCAATCCGCGCCGTTCCTCGCCCATTCCGAACGCACACTCGGAAAGACTGATCGGGTGGCATTCCGGATCGAAGATCCTGACTTCGCCGTAGAATGGCCCTCCCGGTTCTTTCACCGCAACTCCGCCCGGGATGACCTCCCGATAGAGCTTCAGCACCTCGTCGATGCTATCCACTTCGAACCCAATGTGGTGCAGCCCGATTTCCTTGCTGAGCTCCAGGAGATCGGCCCTCTGTTTGAAAACAGTAAAGTTGAAGTAGCCGTCCGTAAGCGAGACATCGCCCTCCTTCGAACGACCCAATTCCTCCATCCCGATCTCGTCGATGTAGAACTCCGCCATTCTTTCGGGATTTTTACTGATAGCGGCCAAATAACGAAGCCGAGGCATGGCTTTCCTCCCATAAACGTTGGCTGATATGCGATGATACGGTTAGTCTGATTACCCTACAGGCGCAGGCAAGATGCAAAACTATCATCTATCTACTTAGTGGAACATGCAACGTCCTTCGTATCTTCCCTTAGCATTTCAGCGAAACGCGATCGGCAAATCCGGGTACATATGAGGTCCTCGGTAATGGAGACAGGCTGCCTTAACCCCTTCATGGCAATGCCTTCCGATGCCTGTCCCTACGCCCAGCCTGTCGCCAAGAGAAGCGTCTCTTCCCATCCGGGGACGGCAGGAACGGGTGTAAATACCGCCGCGGCCCGAAACGCGGCCGCCACCAAGCCGGCGGGAGCAGACCATCGGACCCCCGGAGGCATCCGAGGGCCTGCCCTCCGTCTGTGCCGTGCCGGCCAATCGACAGCCGCGCTACCTTGGCGGCCTGGTCTCCCGTTCCGCTCTCTACCGTGGGGCTCACGCCCAGGCGAACACACGAGGAGGTGGGCTGGACGGTCCGGATCTTATCGCCCGCGAAACGCGGTCAAGCGTCAGCCAAGATCTTATCTTTCTTGGAATCGAAGCGGTATCGGGGAATGTCGTCCATGTTGCCTCCCGTCAGGCGGATCACCCACGCCTTCTCGGGATGTGCCGTGGAATGGATGGTCCCAGGGCCATACGCCTTCGAATCTCCCGGGCCGATGCGATACTTCTCCGCTACTTCCAACTCTGCGTGATCGGCGTTTTCCGCATTCACGCGGCGCCATTCGGTCATTTCCGTGAATCCGCGACAATTGGAATAAATCGCCCAGGATTTCCCGTGGCTGTGCGGGCTGCCGCCCTTGCCTGCGCCATGGACATGGGCGAGAAGGTACACATCCGTTTCGGGATCGTACCACAGCTCTCGTTTGCCCGGCGGAGTATCGTCGTCGAAGGTATCGGCCACGAAATCCTGATTAGACACCAACCCTTTGAGTTTCTCCGCCACGGCATTCAGCGCCGATACATCCTGGCTCCGAACCAAGATGTCATGGGCATCCTTGCAAAATTGATCAAGTGTATAAGGCATCGTGTCCTCCTGGTGCATATGGCCCGGCAAATTTTATGGCACTTCTGTGAACACCGAAAAGTCTAGGAAACCGCGAGATTCCGGTCAACAACCTAAGCCGTGCCCGGCTCCAGAGGACCGCTGACCTGACCCCCCGAAATCGGTCCAGAGGGAATGTTAATTTTGGACCGCGTGGACCTGCCCCCGAAGCTGAGCCAGGCGCTATTCGATTTTCCTGGCTGTGGAGCTGCCCGTGAAGGCGCTCGGCGTCAAATTACCGAGCGCCGGGTGGGGCCGAGCAGTGTTGTACCCCTGCCTCCGCGCCTAAATGCACTCTTCGGTATCGGCCATCGATAAGAACCAGGATGCATTCAGGCATTCGGCACGCAGCCATGCTTTGAACGCCTCGATGAAGACGTTGTCCGTTGCCTTGCCCGGCCTCGAGAAGTCAAGCTCCACCCCGTTCCGGTAAGCCCACTGGTCCAGAACACGGCCCCCGAACTCAACCCCGTTGTCAAAGCGGACGGACCTTGGCTTGCCGCGGGTCCTGACCAAGCTGTCCAAAACCACAACTACCTCATGCGCCCGGAAGCTGTGCCCGGGCTTCGCCGAAAGTTCTCTCGGATTCGGCGGCAGGAGTCGCCGGAGGCAATGACCTGCATCACGAAACCCGGATCCCCAAGTGCCTGTATTCTTAGAAACGGTGCGTGCCGTCAGCGAAAGGCGGCTCCCGGGCCCTGAGGGAAGAACCGGGACGCGTAGCAATGGCGGGTTCTAGGTCTTGGTCAAGATCCTGTCGCGCCGCGGGTCGAAATAAAACCTGGGCAGGTCGTCGAAGTTGGTCCCCGTCACGCGGATGGCCCAGCCGCCGTCCGGGTGACCGGTCGAGTGGATCATTCTGGGTTCGTAGGTCCGGGCCTCGCCGGGTTTGAGGGGATAGCGCGCCACCGCCTCGAGTTCTGCATGGTCTTCATCGGGGCTGTTGACGCGCTGCCACTCGGTCATATCCAAGACGCCCGAGACCATCCCGTAGATCGCCCAGGATATCCCATGGCTATGCGGCCGGCCGCTCTTCTTGCCCGCCTTCAGCACATGGGCGAGGACATAAACGTCGGTTTCCGGGTCGTGATAGAGAACCCGCTTGCCGGGCGGCATGTCCTCTGAATAGGTGGAGGCGATGAAGGCGGGGTCGACCATCAGCTTCTCGAGCTTGCGGCGAATCTCCTCAAGGCCCTCGGGCGTCGCGTTCCTGCTTAGGATACGATGGCAGTCGGCGCCAAATTGCTCGATGGTGTAGCTCATGGTGCCCTCCGTCGCCCGTACCAATGTCGCCGGATGTGCCGCGCAAGTTGCTGGACGGCGGTCTCCTTCCGGCCCTTGGCCTCAGAATACAAGCAAAAAAATCAATATAAACTGGCGGACGAGCGACGTATATTAAAAGAAAAATACGGTGGAACGCGGAGGCAGGGGTGTTCGCTCACCTCAATCACCTTGCCATTGTCAGCGACAAGGTCGCCCTTGTCGGGCGCTTCTATGAGGAGGTTTTCGGCCTAAAGACGGGCGCCAAGAAGAAGCGCCCGGGCCGCGCCGTTTCGGTGGGGGACGGCCATGTCGGCATCAACATCAACCCGAGCAGCCCGGGGCGCAAGACGGGCCTCGACCATTTCGGCTTCGATATCGCAGACGTCGAGACCTATTTCCAGCGGGTAGCCCGGAAATACCCGATGGTCAAATGGCAGCAGCGCCCTTCGGGCCGTTCCTTCGCCGCCCTTTCGACCCATGATCCCGACGGGAACATCTTCGATCTCTCTCTACAGGACAGCGAGAACCGTTCGGGTGTCTACGCATCGGGACACTGGGACCAGGACCGCCGGTTCAGCCACATTGTGCTTCGCACCCTTCGCCCGGATTTCGTTGCGACCTTCTATCAGGAGGTTCTGGAACTGGAGCCGGCCGATGTCCGGGCTGCCGACGGCGGCCACTGTCTCAGCGACGGCCGCATGACCCTTATTATCGTGCCTTGGGCTATCAACGATTATGCCGACACCAGCATTCTGGGGCCCGGTATCGACCACATCGGCCTGAAGGTCGAGAGCGTCGAGGCGGTCAAGAGGGACATCGAGGTCCTGGCTGAGGACGATTCCACCTTTTCGCCGCCACGCCTCGATGAGAGGCGGGAACAGAAGGTGCGGCTGGAACTGCTCAAGGCCTGCCCCATGGGGCAGCACCAGATGGCCGACGTCGGAGGCGTCCTCATCGACATTTGCGAAACCTAGACCGTCCACGCTGGCGCGGCCGGAGAGATACGGGAAGCGAGGAGAAGGAAAAATGCAGGCGCGAATCAGGTATCTGGCGATTCTCAGCGAACGGCCCGACGAACTGGCCTCCTTCTACAAACAATACCTGGATATGGAGGAGCTCGGCCGCTCCAACGACGGCGACGTGTCGCTCACCGACGGATTCTACAATCTGACCATCCTCAATCAGAGGCCGGAACTGGGCGAGCCCCGGATGGAGTGCGGTCTTCATCACATCGGCCTACAGGTCGACAGTATCGCCGAGGTGACCACACGCTATCGATGCTACCACCCGCGCGGCGTGGTGGTGGAGGAACCGGGTGGGCTGCATTTCGGTGACGTCAGGATCTTCGACCCCGAATGCAACCCCGTCACCCTGTCGGAGGGTGACTTCGGTGTGGGCGGGGAGGTCATGCGGCTGCCTCGTATCGCGCATGTTGCGATGAATGCGCTGGACCCCCAGCGGATCCTCGATTTCTACCTGGGCATTTTCGGCTCCAGGCAGCTGCGGGATACGCCGGAACGGCGCATGCAAGGCAAGCTGAACCGCTTCGCCGGCGATGGCGTCACCAACCTCGCGATCCACCTTTTCTACAGTGATTTCGAAGGCCACGAGGCGCGGTTCGGGATCAACCATTTCGGGTTCTTGGTCGATGACCAGGCCGAACGGGTGAGGCGGCTCAAGGAATCCTATCTCGTCGCCGAACGCCCTGAACAGCGCCCTTATGCGGAATTCCGATTCCGCGATCCCGACGGCAATGCCTTGGACCTGTCTCAGACCAAAGGATGGGAGGTCGACACCGGGAAATGGATAACGGCGGCCTGAGAGACGTTTGGAGAAGGTGCCCGCCATGCAAGTGGGCCGCGGCGTTCGTGGCGGGGCGGAGGATCGGCTGTGACCTGACCGACGGGCCGCGCGTCCCCTCCGCCCCTGCTTCGCTGAACCGCGATGAGCAATACCAAGCCAGGGAGGACAGCATGACGCTTACACCTCGTACGCATTTAACATGGGTGCTTGCAGCGCTCTCGGCTTCCATGCTTTTCGGCCAACAGGCTGCCTATGCCGCCGAGCCGCCCAAGCTTACGCAGATGATGGCGCAGGAGCTGAAACTGGCCCCCAGCGTGCTCGATAACGTGGAGAAGGAGCTGAAGGTCCCGGATGCCTGGATCGCCGGGGCGCAGAAGGAAGGAAAACTTTCCTACTACGGCACCTTCGACCTTCAGGAGTGGCCCAAGATCGTCGCTCCCTTCCACGCGCGGTATCCGTTCATCAAGGTCAGCTTCGTCCGCTCCTCCCATTTCAACCGGGTGGTAAAGCCCCTGATCGCCTTCAACGAGGGCCGCGCCATCACGGACGTCATCGCGGCCATCGGCGGCCAGGTCCGCCATTACAGGTCGTCCAACGCCCTCGTCGATTTGCGCGAGCTTCCCACTTTCGCCGCGGTGCCGGACTCGATGCGGGACACGGACGGCCTGTGGGTCAGCGACCGGGTCAAGTACTGGTGCATGGCCTACAATACGAAACAGGTGAAGAAGGCCGACCTGCCGAAGACCTGGGACGACCTTTTGTCCAATCCCGCCTGGCACGGCCGCAAGATCGGCCTTGCCAACCGTCCCAACAACTGGCTGCTCGCGCTCTGGCACCACAAGGGAGAGGCGTGGGCGGAGGACTATACCGCCCGCCTGTTCCGCAACACGGCCCCGCAGCTTCGCAAGGAAGGCGCGCGGGCCATGGTCTCTCTCACCGTAGCCGGGGAATTCAACATGGCGATCCCCGCGACTTCCTATGTCGTCGGACGTTTCGCCGACAAGGGGGCGCCGGTGGCCTGGCACTGTCCCGACCCGGCAACGGCGACCATCTCGGAACTTGCGATCCTGAAAAACAGCCCCCATCCCAATGCCGCGAAAATCTTCGTCAATTGGATTCTGAGCAAGGAGGGACAGATCACGCAGTACTATGTCAGCAAAGGCTCCCCGGTCCACAAGGACCTTCTCGACAAGGGGCTGGTCCGATACGCGGAGGAGCTCAAAGGGAAGCAGATCGCGGTCCGCACGCCCGACCTCCTGGAAAGCGTTTACCCGAAGGTCCTGAAGACGTGGAATGCCCAATGGATCGGCAGTGGCGGTCCGGTCATGGATTCCAAGAAGGTCATGAAGAAGGTGAACGTCAAGCTCAGCAAGGTCGGCCGCGGCGGCCGCCAGCTCTACTTCGACGTGAAGGGCGCAGAGCACAAGGTGAAGCTCAGCAAGTCGCGGTCCAAGGTCGTCATCGGCGGAAAGAATTCCGTCCGCGGCAAGCTTCGGGCCGGGATGGAATGTGCGGTGACCTATCCGGGAAACGACGGGGAGGCCAAGCTGGTCACCTGCAAATAGGTCAGTGTCGAAAGCGTGACAATCAAGGAGGCGAGTATGTCATTGTGGAGAAAAGGCACTGTCATGTATGGACAACCCCTGATTTGCAAGGGAAAAGCTGACTTGAAACGGCGGGTGAGCTTGCAGTCATGATGTACATCCGTTACCCGTTGTCACTCCTCAAAACCTAGATTCCAAGGTCGTATTTCAATTTCGCCCTTTAAACTGGGGCAATGATTGATGCTTTCAATTCCCTGCTTTCTGGTTTGTCTGTTTGTCTGAAGACGTGCGCTGACCTCCAAGCCGAAAACCTGATGCTTCGGTATCAGCTCGACGTATTACGAAGGTCTGCTCCCAAGCGTGTTCCCCTCAAGAAGATTGATCGACTGATCCTGGTTTGGCTTTATCGGCTGTGGCCCGCGTCCATCGGTGCGCTTCGCATCGTTCATCCTAAGACGCTCATACGCTGGCATCGTGAGGGGTTTAGGCTTTATTGGCGTTGGAAGTCACGTCCCCGTGGTGGACGGCCCAGGGCTAGCGCCGAACTTCGGGCGCTGATTCGCCAGATGAGCCGACAAAATCTGCTCTGGGGCGCACCTCGGATTCACGGGGAATTGCTGAAGTTGGGTTTCGATATCAGCGAGGCCACGGTCTCAAGGTATCTGCCACGCCGCCCTCGCGACCCGGGTCAGCGCTGGAAGGCGTTTGTCGCCAACCACCGACACTGCATGGCCTCGATCGATTTTCTGGTGGTCCCCACCGTGACGTTCAAGCTTCTATTCATTCTCGTTGTCCTAAACCATCGGCGTCGGGAGCTCGTTCATCTCGGCGTCACTCCGAACCCGACGGCAGCCTGGACAGCGCAGCAGATGCGCGAGGCCTATCCGTGGGATGATGCTCCAAGATACGTCATCCATGATCGCCATCGGACATTTGCCGAAGTGTTTCGGCACCGAGCCCAGGCTATGGGTATCACCCCCGTCCCAACGGCACCCAGGTCGCCATGGCAAAATGGTCATGTCGAGCGGGTGATCGGTTCCATTCGTCGCGAGTGTCTCGATCACATCATCGTGGTCAATCAAAGACACCTGCGGTGCGCACTTGGAGCGTATCTGGCGTACTACAACCGAACCCGAACACATCTGGCTCTTTCCAAGGACGCCCCGGTCCCTCGTGCCGCGTCGCCACCGGTTGAAGGAAAAATCGTTGCCATCCCCCAACTCGGTGGCCTTCATCATCGCTATGAACGACGAACCGCATAATGCCGCCAACGAAATAGTAGAATATAGGTTTTGAGGAGGGACAAGTTTTCGGTAGGGACAGCCGGTTGGGTGGGTTGGTTCACCCGGAGATTACGCCGCCCTCAAATTTCCACCAGATCCGAGACCCAACCTTGGATCAGTGGCCTTTTATTTTCCAGAGAGTCCAATTTTGAACAGCGGGACTGATCCTCTGCATGGTTAATGTCAGATCACATGTCCCTCCCGACATAATTACGTTCGACGGAGCATGATGAAACCCTTTCCGGGCGCAGCACCCGGAACACGGGTCCTCCCTCATACTGGATGGATCCGACGTCTCCTAGACGTGAAGCCTCCCTGTTTGACTTGCCGGGAACCTTCGGGTTCCCGGCTTTTTCTTTTCTCTGTGTTGCAATCGTGTTGCAATTACAATCGGTGGGGTACTTTGGCTGGGCACCCACAACACTTCATTTTTAAATGAAGGTGGTGACCTGACCTTCTTCCCGGATCTTGGACCGTTTTGAGTGAGAAAATTCCCGCTTAGGCTTTTCAGTCGAATGGAGAGGATTTTATGAAACGGTCGAAGTTCAGCGAGCAGCAGATCCCCTTTATTTTGCGGGCATTGAACCGAGGCGACGGGACCAAGGCAGCTACGGCGTTGAGTTGGACCTTCCACTGGGGAAATGAATAGTAGTGGGGAAGTCCATGAGAATTACCCTCAAATTGATCGTGAAATTTTTGATAGTGGCTGCATTCATTGTGCCCGCCATCGCTCAGACGAAGGGGCCAAGTTCAACCCAGGTGGTTGGCCGCGCCTCATTCATCGACGGCGACACCCTGGAAATCCATGGCACCCGAATTCGCTTTTACGGCATAGACGCTCCCGAGAGCGGCCAGTCATGCCTTGCCGGTGGCAAGCGTTACCGCTGCGGTCAGCGCGCAGCGTTGGCCCTAGCCGACAAGATCGGTAGGGGAACCGTATCGTGTGAACAGAAAGATCGGGATCGGTACGGACGCACCGTGGCAGTCTGCCGGCTCAAAGGTGAAAACTTGAACGCCTGGATGGTCTCGCAAGGATGGGCGATCGCGTACCGCCATTTCGCCAAGGACTACGTTCGGCACGAGAGAGAAGCGTCAACCGCCAAACGTGGCCTATGGCAGGGCGAGTTTGTAGCGCCCTGGGACTGGCGCCGAGGCAAGCGACTGACGGCGGCGAATGACAACAAGAAGGCCAAGAAGCATTGCGTCATAAAGGGCAACATCAGTTCCAAGGGCGAGCGCATCTACCACGTCCCCGGCGGGCAATATTACAGCCGCACCAGGATCAACCCTGCCAAAGGCGAGCGGTGGTTCTGCACCGAGGCTGAGGCGCGCGCGGAGGGGTGGCGGCGGTCGCGGAAGTAGCCTTGCCGGGCAAGATCGATTTCTACGAGGCCGTTCACCGGATGATCGAGGAACACGGTGACGAAGCGACAATCTTCGCAGCCATGGAGGCGGATGCGTGCCTGGAAAACGGCGACCTGGATGGCAAGGTTGCTTGGTTGAAGGTGATCGAGGCGATCAAGATTTTCCAGGATGAATCCCCGCCGAGCGCCATTACAATTCGCGGCAGTATCAGACGAAATCCGCTTGGGCCGCGAAGGGGAGTTCCATAGCCCCCGGGGATGCAAAACCCTTTCCGTTATTTCAACAGTTCACCCGAGGTAATCCGTCTCACGGTGATGATGTACATCCGCTATCCGCTGTCGCTGCGCCAGGTCGAAGATCTTCTGTTCGAACGTGGCATCGATATCTGTCACGAGACGGTGCGGTTCTGGTGGAACCGGTTTGGCCCGATGTTTGCTGCCGAGATCCGCAAGCGGCGTGTTGATCATCGATTGTATTCGCGCTGGCGCTGGCACCTAAAGCGGTTTGCCTTTTAAGTGAATCGGGGGATTCCCAAGGGGTGCGAAATGTGATTCACCATGTTTGAAGGTGGATCATGGGCAAACCCTATTCTGTGGATCTTCGCGAGCGGATCGTCGGCT
>Ga0326597_10004211_pt1 | contig 20315 bp, 18 predicted proteins | sample RVTome_12_FD_203789 | JGI IMG/M metagenome (GOLD analysis project Ga0326597, IMG submission 203789) | Soil microbial communities from uranium-contaminated site in the Upper Colorado River Basin, Wyoming, United States - RVT100D185 | ecosystem: Environmental > Terrestrial > Soil > Contaminated >...
CGGCCGACGACCCTTGGTGGAACACCCACATGCCGCCGAACGGCTGGGGCTGCAAGTGCCGCGTGCGCCAGGTCTCCCGCCGCGAAGCCGCGCGCCTGGGCGGGCCGGTGGAGGCGCCCAAGGTCACCACCCGCGAGTGGCGCAACCGCCGCACGGGCCGGGTGGAGCGGGTGCCCGTGGGCATCGATCCTGGCTGGGATACCAACCCCGGCGTGGCCCGCCTGCGGCCCTTCACCCCGCCCGAGCAGGACGAGCCGCCGCCGGTGAGCTTTCCCCCCGGCACGGCCCCGCCGGCGATGCCCGCTCCCCGCCAGGTGTCGCAGGATCAAGTGCTGCCGGAGGGGCTGCCGCCACAGGAATACGCTGCGGCATTCCTCAAGGAGTTCGGGGCCGACCTGGGCAAGGAAGCCGTCCATGTCGACCAGGTGGGCCAGGCCGTGGCCATCAGCGAGGCTCTGTTTCGGGATTCGCTGGGCCGCTGGAAAGCAGGCCGGCGGCGGCGCGGTACGATGATGCGCCTGCTGGCGCGCACCGTGCGTGAGCCTGACGAAATCTGGTGGCTTTGGGATCGGGACCAGCAGGGCAACTGGCAACTCTACCGTCACTACATTGCGCGCTGGGAGGTGGGTGACGACAAGCGGCAGGCCTTCGCTATCTTCCGCTGGGGCAATGAAGGATGGAGCGGCGTGACGACTTTCGATCCCGACAAGGAGCCCTACTTGGAGCGGAGGCGAGGAGGTATCCTGGCCTATCGAAGGGAGAAGTGAGCCCGGCGGCATGCCCACCGGGTACCCAGGCGCCTAGTAGCGGGGCATGCCCGTCAGCGCCTGAGCAGCTGAGGTAATTGTACCGCGATGGTTAGCGGGGGGCAATGCGGCAATTCTGTCAGAAAACCTGCATCCGAGTTCGCGGCGCCGCACATCCAATCGAGGGAGACGAAACGCACAACACATCAACGACTTACGAGGGATATTGAAAAGTGTGCCACATCATCCGAGTTCGGCGGTGGAACTCCGATGCGTGGCTGAGGCAGATGCGTTGATGATTCAGTGTGTTATGGCGCTACTGACGCGAGTTCCCGGTGCCAATCTAACCGCCAATTTCGGCCATTTCAGCCCGACACGGCCGCAAGGCAATCGGCGCGCGCTTTGGCAACGCCCATCCCGCAAAGTCTTGATATATCCCGCCATATCCCGCATCTTCCGAACACCCCCGAAGTGCCAAACCAATCACCAACTCACAGTAAGGCGTGTGGTCATTTCGGGAATGTCTATTCTCGCAAATTGTTTCTTGTCTCATATTCGCCACAATTCCCTCGCAACCCCCCCTGACTTCTTCGGCGAACCGATCAAATCCAATACGATGTCGGCTTGGGCTCGCAGCTCCTGGGTGTGGTCGCAGCTTCCCGCGCCGCAGAAGGCGATTCCCGAACCGGGAGCACTATTGGATGCTGAGGTGAAGGCGGGAGCGCACAACGTCGGGCGGATAGTGCCCCCGGCCGGATCCAGCGACACACGCCACGGGCAGTGCGGAGACACCACCCCCTACACGGCGTCCGATGTCTCGCATGCCCCGGGGGTGTCATCGGTTTCGAGGATCCTGCCGCAATTGATGCAGAACGGCCTGTCCGCGCTGTGGGCATCGATACCCGTGCATGCCCCACAGGGGTGGGCCAGCCTCCTTACATCGGAGACCAGCTCCTCAAAGCGCTTGCCTTCAAGCTGGGACAAATCAATGCGGCAGGCACGGGGTTCCCGGCTCAGGTGCTTGTAGAGCTCGTGGGGGATCCAGACCCAATAGCGACGCCCCAGCAGGTAGGATACCAGGGCGGCGCAGTTCATCCAGCCGCGCAGCTGGCTGCCGCGGCCCGGCACATGTTCCTGGACGAGCAGCGCATCGCCCCGCGCGGCCCAGAGCAGGTACTTCAGTGCATGCTCCCGGGTGATGGATGCCACCATGAGCCGGCTCCACCAGGGCTCGAACAGGGTCCATACGTCCTGTTCGGCACGGATCGCGAACACATGCTTGTGCCGATGATGCACCAGAGGATGCCACCATTGCCTGTCGAGTCCGGGGACAAAGCACACCAGCCAGTCGCCGGGCTGCAGGTCGATCAGCGCGCCGTCCTCGCGCAACTCGAGGGTAACCGTTTCCATGCCCTCCGGGTGCGCACGGGTTCGTTCCATGGCCCTCACTCCGGCGGATGGGTAGCGCGGAAGCTTGGCCGCTGGCAGAAGGCAGCGTACCAGGCACCCAGGGCAGGGTATTCCGCAGCAACGTCCAGCCCGCGGATCCAGGTCAGACGCATCACAAACGGGATGGCGTTGATGTCCGCCAGGGTCAACGCGGCTCCCAGGAACCACGGGCCCTCCGCGGCGGTGGCGGCCAGGTGCCGCTCCAACGCGGCCACATGCTCACGCAGCACGGGCCAGTGCGCTTGCACCTCCCCGGGATCGTCGCTGCGGCGCACCTTGCTCTGCGCAGGGACGAGGCGATTGGAGATAAAATGGTTCCACAGGCGCACCTGGGCCCGCCCGTGGGCATCGGAGGGCATCAGCGGCACCTCGGGATAGGCATCTTCCAGATACTCATTGATGATGGCCGACTCGTAGATCACGCCTCCCCCATCCACAAGCACGGGCACCTTGCCCTCCGGGCTCACGGCCAGCAGGGCCTGGGACTTGGCGTCCAGCCGCTCACGCCGGGCCTCATACGCCAGCCCCTTCTCGGTCAGGACGAGCCTCGTCCGGAACGTCCAGGGTCAACTCGGATTGTAGAACAGATCTCGCATCGCATGTGCCCGTGTCTTGGATTGGGATCAGCCGCCCCGGCCGGAGTACTGTGCCTCGGCTCATGCACGGGGCCAGAACATCATCACGCTCATGCCTGTGAGCACGATGACCATGCCCACCAGGTCGATGCCGTCCGGGGTGATGCCGTCCACCTGCCAGCCCCAGAGAACCGACATGGCCACAAAAGCTCCGCCGTACGCGGCATAGGCCCGGCCGAAATGGGTGGGCAGCCAGGTGAGCGCCACCCCGAACAGCACCAGCATGATGGCACCGCCCACCCCCAACCACAGCGACCTGCTCTCCCGCAACCACAGCCACACCAGGTAGCCGCCGGCGATCTCCAGGATGCCGGCAAGCAGAAAGACCAACACGGTCTGTACGATGGTGCCAGGAGACATGCGGCCCGTTTCGCTCCGGGGGGTGGCCGTGGCCTGTGCGGCCATCGGTTTGTGGCCGGCCGCGCAGGCCCGGCGCAGGTTGGCAATAACTACCTGTCAAAGCTGTAGATGAAGTCGTCACCGGGCGCGGCCTGATGGCAGGTGATGCACTTGGGCACGCGCCCCACGAATGGCGTGCCCTTGGGGGCGGTGGGTTTGCCCTCCCCATCGAAGCGCGCATAGAACCAGTCGTCGTGCTCCGGATCGTAGCCGGCCTCACGCTGAAACATGACGGCCACGATGCCCAGGTTCTCGTCCGGGTTATTCGCCACCTGTTCTTCGGAAATGTTCTCGCCCTGGTACATCTTCTTCACCAGCACTTTGCCGGTGTGGCCGTCCACTTCGATGGTGCGGCCCAAGGTCATCAGCACCTGCTTGTGCACCGAGGCCGTGTAGGGCATCGCGAAGATGGCATCCTCGCCGATGAGCTGGTTGCGCTCCAGTGCTGCCCAGAGCTCAGCCGCGTATCGCTGGTCCTCGGCCTGACCAAAGGGTGCGGCGGCCCGGAGCAAGCCTGCCTGATGCAGGGCCAACGCCCCCCCGAGCATGAGCGCGAGCAGGATACCGCCGATGCCGATTCGTCTCGTGCGCGTTCCGTTCATGGTGCTCTCCCCGGTTGTGTGTGTGGTGCTCAAGTCGGCCGCCTTCACGGGCGCTACCGTCTGGTTATCGTGGCAGCGACGGCCGGGTCCTCGGTGGCCGCTGGCGCCGGCTCACAGTCATCGGCGATCTGCCCGAAGAACCGGCCCAGCGTGCGCATCGCCTCGGTCTCGATGCTGCAGTAGATGAAGCGCCCGCGCCGCTCGGTGCGGATCAGCCCGGCCCGCCGCAGCTCTTTGAGGTGGTGCGAGGTGGTGGCCAGGGACAACCCCACCCCCGCGGCCAGTTCGGAGACGTTGCAGCAGCGGGCGGAGACGTCGCACCGGCCCGGATCGCCGCACGCCAGCGTCTTGCCGTGCAGCAGCCGCAGCAGCTTCAGCCGCGGCTCGGAAGCCAGGGCGGCCAGCACGTCCACGAATTGCCCGTCCGTGCCCTCGTTCATGGGATACCCCCGCAGCGGTGATGATTTTGAGAAACATCGATAATTCGACAAGCATCTAACCATTCACCGCCTGCGCTGTCAAGGGTGGCCGGGCCGAGATCGCAAGAAACGGGCTGAACCGTGCGGGGTGCATGGTATGAATGGGCATTGCGGCAAGCGGGCATGAGGCCCGTGTCGCTCCCCCGACCCCATTACGGAGCCCCCGCACGATGCGTGCCTGGCGCGGATCGCGCACGATATGGGGGCGGAGGTAGGCCGCGTCGCAGTGGAGCCGGCCTTCTTCCGCGTCGTCCACCGGCTAGGAGCCGTCGCCGGCCGCCACCTGCACGTCGATCTCGTCGATGGAAATGGCCCCGGACTATGCCGACGGCCCCGGTGAGCGATCCCGGAACATGGGTCCTGCGCCGTCGAGCAGCCAGTCGGTGCTCGCCTTCAGGTTTGCGCTGATCGGGTGCAGCTGCTCGGTGGGCGAGCTGACCTTCAACGGCATGCCCCATCGCCGCTATGCGCTACGGCGCGAAGATGCATTGCCCGGGTGACGACCCCCGAGCCCCTGGCGCAGGCTACCCGCGCAGGAAAGCGCTATCCGCCGCACCTGCACCATGGGCGCTCCCACGCCGTCGCGCAGGGCGCCGAATCCGATGGCTCGTTTGGCACCCCCGGCTTTTGTTCTTGCCCGAGTTGTTATAGAAATGGCGCCGCAGGCACGCCGGGTCTTTCAGCGAAATTACAGCAGACCGGGCAATGCCATTCGGCCCTGAGGCCGCTGGCGACGGCAACCCCCCACCTTGGCAGAGGCATCGCCTGATGGAACGTGCAATTGAGCTGGATCTGGTGCAGCGGCTGTTGGACTACTCCCGGCGTGGCCGCACCCACGAGGCAGACAGCATCGCCTATAACCCGGTCAGCCTGTACACCGACCCGGACATCCTGGCCCGGGAGCGTGAGGTGTTGTTCCGGCAGCGGCCGATCCTGGTGGGATATGCGGACCAGCTGCGGGGGGCGGGCGACTATCTGACCCATGAACTTACGGGTGTGCCGATCCTGGTCGTGCGCGGGCGCGATGGTGCCGTGCGCGCGTTTCTCAACGTGTGTCGCCACCGGGGCGCCCGCGTGGCCGAGGGATGCGGCACTACGGGCAGGACCTTCATCTGCCCCTACCACGCGTGGAGTTGGGACACGGCAGGCAAGCTGGCCGGCCAGCCCGATGCCTATGGCTTTGTGGACATGGAGGACGAGCGCCGCTCGCTGGTGGCGCTGCCCGTGGCCGAGGAATTCGGGCTGATCTGGGTCGTGCCCACGCCGGGGGCGTCGATCGACATCGCGGCCTATCTGGCGCCGCTGGCGCCGTACCTGCGCGGCCATGACTTGGCGCGCTGGACGTTCCTGCACACCCAGGATATTCGCCTCCGCATGAACTGGAAGGTCGCGGTGGACACGTTCTGGGAGACCTACCATGTCCCCGTGCTGCACCGGCGCACCATCGCCCCCTACTTCGACGGCAATCGAAACACCTTTGATGCCCTGGGGCCGCATCACCTGATGGTGACCACCAAGCAGGGGTTTCAGCAGAACCAGGAGCGGCCCCAGGCCGAGTGGGACCTGCTGGCCCATGCCTCCTGCCTGCACAGCGTGTTTCCCAACACAGCGCTGATCTACCTGCACGACCACGTGGAAATCTTCAGCTGCTTCCCCGACGGCGACAATCCCGATGCCTGTGTGGTGCGCTTCGAGATGCTGATTCCCGAGCCGGCGCAGGATGAGCGCACCGCGGCCCACTGGCAACGCAACATCAGCATCATCCTGGACGTCACCGCCGAAGACTTCACCACCGGCGAGGGGATTCAGCGCAGCTTCCGCTCCGGGGCCAACGAGTACCTCAGCTACGGCACCTTCGAGGCGCCCCTGGCCCATTTTCACGCCCACCACAAGCTGGCCCTGGGCATTCCGCAGCGGCGGCCAGACCGGTCACGGGCACCAATGGCCACGACACCCGCATCGTAGCTGAGGCTGACGGCGCGGGGCGCCGGACGGCCGATGCCGCTTGTGGCACCGACCGTCCCCGCCGGGCAGCGGGCCAGGCTGTGTCTGAAAAGTGGGCTTGTTGGCGGCCATGTCCCTCGAGACAGGTTGCTACGCAACCTTCCTCAGGTACCCGGCCTTACAATGGCGGCAATTTCACCGCTCCGCGTCACTGAGCCTGTCCTGGGCCCGCCGAAAGGGAGCGGTCGAAGACCGCGTCCCGAAGTGCGCCGGCGGAACTTGCATCGGGTTTTCACACACAGCCTAATCCCCGCTGTATGTGGGCTGCCGTTTCTCCTTGAAGGCATTCACGGCCTCCTGGCGGTCGTCCATGGTGTTGCTCAGCATCTCGTAGGCCAGGGCGGCATCGGAGACCTTGTTGGCGATGTCGCGCAGAAACAGGTTCACCGCGGTCTTGGTCCAGCGCACGGCCCAGCGGGGATTCCCCTGGAGCTTCTTCACCATTTCATCCACCTTGGCGTCGAGCTGATCGGCGGGCACGGCATAGTTGATCAGGCCCATGGCTGCCGCGTCGCTGGCGCGCATCATGTCGCCGGTCATCAGCATCTCCTTGGCCCGCGCGATCCCGATGAGCTGGGGCCAGATCACCGCCCCGCCGTCACCGGCCACCAGCCCAACCTTGACATGCGGGTCGCCGATGAGCGCCGTCTCGTCGGCGATGATGATGTCGCACAGCAGCGCGATGGAGGCGCCCAGCCCGGCGGCGGCGCCGTTGAGGCGGCAGATGATGGGCTTCTGCATGTCGAGCAGACTGGTGACGATGCGCCGGCCATGGGGTGTGAGCGCATTGAACTTGCGCGGGTCGTCGATCATGTCCTGGAACCAGTCCATGTCCCCGCCGGCACAGAAGGCCTTGCCCTCGCCGGTCAGCACGATGATGTCGCTTTCCGGGTCTTCCTGCAGGTCGATGAAGAGGGAAGCCAACTCGTCGTGCATCCGCTGATCCACGGCGTTCATGCGGCCTGCACCGGTGATGGTCACGCGCAGCACACGGCCCGTGTGTTCAAATTTCAGCGTCTGGTATTCCTCGAATTTCATGGGGTCTCCGGCAGTGGTTGATGGCTCACGGAGCGGCAGTTCACTCCGTGAAAGGTAGAACCTTGTACGAATCGCCGACGGAAAGCTCAAGCCATGTGGCCGGCGCGCGCTCGGCAGGTTGGGGCGGGCCGGCTCTCCGTGAGTGACCCGGGCCCGGTCCCTCAGCGTACGCCGCCCTTGCGGGGGGCGGCGAACCAGATGCAGACGATGGAGACCAGGCTCAGCAGCACGCCCAGCCAGAAGGCATAGTCATAGCTGCCGGTGATGTCCTGTACCAGCCCGCCCACCCACGGGCCGGCGGCACCGCCCAGGATCGAGGATATGCTGACGAAGCCGAAGATGCGCGCAAAGCCGGGGCCGGTGAAGATGTCCGCCGGGATGGCGCCGACGTTGGACGCCAGCCCGTAGCCCAGCACACCCTGGGAGGCGACCATCAGGTACATCAACAGGGGCGAGGGGCGCGCGGCCATGTAGAGCAGCAGGGCATAACACACGGCGAAGCCCATGCAGGAAAGCGTCCAGGCCCATTCCCGCCCGATGCGGTCGGAGAGATAGCCCATCAGAATCTGGCCGATGATGCCGAACAGGGCCACCAGCCCCAGGGCCACGGCCGCCGTCTCGGGGCCGATGCCGATTTCGATGAGGTACTTGGTCTGATGCACCTGCACCAGGTACCAGGCGAACAGGGCGCTGAAGTAGCCGAGGTTGAGCCACCAGAAGGGCGCGCTGACCACGGCGCGGCGAATGGTCCAATTCACCACCGGCGTGGGGCGGGCATCCGGCGCGGCATCGTGCTTGGCGTGGTCGACCGGCGGGGGCGCCGTCGCGCCATCGGGCAGCAGGCCCAGCTCCTCCGGACGATGGCGCTGCAGGATCAGGTTCAAGGGCAGCATGACCAGCAGCATCACGAAAAGCATGGCCATGCAGGCCAGCCGCCAGCCCAGCTCGACGATGATCGTTTGCAGCCACGGCAGGAACACGATGGAGCCCACCCCGACACCCGAGAAGGCCAGCCCGATGGCCAGCCCCCGCTTGCGCACGAACCAGTTGGGCAGGAACATCGAGTGTCCCATGTAGCTGAAGCTCACCGTGCCGCCCACCACCATCACGCCCAGGGTCATATACAGGTGCCACGGCTTGGTGGTCAGCGTGGCCAGCAGCAACCCCAATGCCACCAGGTTGGTGCCGGCAGGTATCACCACCCGCGGACCGTAGCGATCCATCATGGCCCCCAGCAGGGGCCCGGCCGCGGCGCTGACGAGGAAGCCAAAGGAGAAGGCCGCGGCGGTGACCCCCCGGTTCCAGCCGAATTCGTCCAGGATTGGCGGAAACAACAGGGAAAATGATGTGCGGATGTTGACCCCCACGGCCATGGTCACGAATGCCACGGCCACCACCACCCACCCGTAGTAGAGGGGCAGGCGGCCTGCCCTGGCAGGGGGCGCATGGTCGGGTGGGGGGTTGGCCAAGGGTGTGGTCCGCTCTGGTGTGGGGCTAAAGGCTGTCTCCTTCTCTATGTCCCATGGGCGGACTTTGCAAGGGTGTGATGACGCGGGGCCGGGCGATACGCGCATCCCCTTGAGGGCGGTGGATCGGATTCACGATGCGCAAATGAAGGCGTACCTGCGAGCCGTTCACAAGTATCCGCTTGATGCCGCGGCCGCAACCAAGGCCTGGGACGCCATGCAGTGCCTGAGCGGCCAGGTGTTCCAACTTCGCCTGGAAGCCATGAGCAGGGCCCGGCAGATCATGGGAAAGAAATTGTGGGCCCAGCTCCGTGAGGGCGGGGGCATCTACTTCGGCGCGCCGCCACGCCGCTGAAGGCCCCCGAGCGGCCGCCGGGGGCCGGGACAGACAGGCTCCCACTCGCGCCGGGGGTCGGAGGTGCGAAACGACTTGACCTGAGTCAATGCGCCGCCCTGAATCGCGTCCATATTGACAGAACATGGATTGTCCGATCGGCGAGAACATTGTGGCGCCGACACCCCATTGGACGCGTGCAGCCATGAGCCTCGTGCAAGCCGAATCGCTGAGCAAGACCTACAACACGGTGGGCGTGCCCGTGCAGGCCGTCCGCGCCGTGAGCTTCACCATCGAACCCGGCGCGTTCGTGGCCTTCGTGGGCCCTTCGGGCAGCGGCAAGACCACGCTGCTGAACCTGATCGGTGTGCTGGACCACCCCACGGCCGGCCGGCTCTCCGTGGTGGACACGGACGTGACGGCCCTGGGGCGGCGGGAGGCGGCGCGCTTCCGCGGCGAGCACCTGGGCTTCGTGTTCCAGGACTTCAACCTGATCCCGGTGCTCAGCGCCGCGGAGAACATCGAGTACCCGCTGCTGATGGTGCAGGGGCGCCCCGCGGCCGAGCGGCGCGAGCGCGTGCGCAGGCTGCTGGAGGCGGTCGGCATCGCCAACCTGGCCGACAAGCGGCCGGACCAGCTCTCCGGCGGGCAGAAGCAGCGCGTGGCGGTGGCCCGCGCCCTGGTGACCAATCCCAAGCTGGTGCTGGCCGACGAGCCGACGGCGAACCTGGACTCGGCCACGGCGCACCAGGTGATGGCGCTGATGCGCAGCATGAAGGAGCAGTTCGGCACCACGTTCATTTTTTCCACCCACGACCCCCGCGTGATGGACGTGGCGGAGGTCACCTTCCGGCTCACCGACGGCAGTCTCGAGGTGGACGGAGCTTCCCGGAGCGCAAGCCATGGGTAACGTCTTGCGCATTGCCGCGCGCAACCTGAGCCGCTACCAGCGGCGCACGCTGCTGACCACGCTGCTGATCTCGCTGGGCATCCTGGCTGTGTTGCTGTTCGTGGGCGTGGCCGGCTCGTTCAAGAATCTGATGATCGGGCAGATCACCGATTCCATGCTGGGCCACCTGCAGGTACATCGCCGGGGCTACGTGGCCAGCATCGACAACCTGCCGCTGAACCTGAACCTCACACCCCAGCGGGCGCAGCAGGTGGAAGCCGCGCTCAAGGACATTCCACAGGTGGAAGCGTGGTCGCCGCGCCTCAAATTGGGCGCCCTGTTCTCCAACTTTACCGAGAGCACCAACATCCGCCTGGTGGGCGTGGACCCGGAAGCCGAGGCGCGCACCGTGCCCCTGCTGCCCGGACGCGTGCTGGAGGGGACGAGGCAGGGGCCCTTGCTGACCCCCGGACACATCCTGATTCCCGAGCTGCTGGCCCGCGGCATGAAGGTCAAGGTGGGCGACACGGTGGTGCTGGTGGCCACCAATCAGGACGGGTCGGTCAACGGCCAGACGTTTGTGGTGGGCGGCATCCTGGAGGGCGCCACCGGCCCTGGCGGTCGGGACGGCTACCTGCACATTGCCGATGCGCGCACCCTGCTGCGCATGGCCGAGCCCGAGGTGAGCGAGATCGCGGTGCGTTTGCGCTCGCTGGGCGATCTGCGCCCGGCCTACGCCGCGCTCAGCGCGGCGCTGAGCGCACTGCTCGACGCACAAGGCAATCCAGTCTTCGAGGTGCACACTTGGGAAGGGCTCTCGCCGTTCTCCAGTCTGGCCCGGATGATTGACCTGATGAATGTATTCATCCAGGTCATGCTGATCGGCATCGTGCTCATCAGCATCATGAACGTGATGATGATGGCCGTGTTCGAGCGCGTGCGCGAGATCGGCACCATCGCCGCCATCGGCACGCAGCCCGTGCGCATCCTGTGGCTGTTCGTGGCCGAAGGGCTGCTGCTGGGACTGCTGGGCACCGCCGTGGGCACGGTCATCAGCCTGGCGGCCCTGTGGGGGCTGAACCTGGCCAAGCTCACTTTCGCGTTCGGCATGGCCGATAAGCTGGTGCTGGCGCCGACCATCGCCCCCGGCGACGTGCTGTTCATCGGCGCGCTGGCCGTGGCCACGGCCGTGGCCGCCAGTCTGCAGCCGGCGCTGCATGCCTCGCGCATGGACCCCATCCAGGCCCTGCATCACGTTTGATTCGCGCCGCCGGCCTGTCCGGGCGCGGCCCAACCCACTTGCCACGCAAGGGAAGCCATGTCACGCACCGCCCAGGCCCACCCGCTGACCCCCAGGCGTACCCTGTCGCTCGCATTGAACCTGCTGCTGGCGTTGCTGGCGCTGGCTCTGCTGCCGGGCCGGCTGCCCGCTGCCACGCCGGACGCCACGGCGCTATTGCGGGAGGTGGACCGCACCCTGCAGCCCGAGAGCTTCGAGATGTACCGCAAGCTGATCAACATCGAGCCCGACGGGTCGCGCAAGGAATGGGTGCTGTACTCGGTGAAGAAGGGCCAGGACAAGATACTGGCACTGTTCCTCTCCCCGGCCAGCGACAAGGGGCGCAGCACACTGCGCCTGGGGGACAATATGTGGCTCTATATTCCCAACGTGGGCAAGCCCATCCGCATCACCAGCCTGCAATCGGTCACCGGCGGCGTGTTCAACAACGCGGACATCCTGCGCCTGGACTTCTCCGTGGAATACGACGCGGAGGGAATCGAGGAGGCGGGCGGGGAGTGGCTGCTGCTCCTCAAGGCCAAGAGCGGCGCGGTGGCTTACGACCGCCTGAAGATGTGGGTGGACCCGCAACGCAGGGTGCCCACGCGCATCGAGGCCTATGCCGCCAGCGGCCTGCTCATCAAGACCCTGTACTACAAGGACGTGAAGGACCTGGGCGACGGCGTGTTGCGCCCCTCCGTGGTGGAGACGGACAGCCCGCTCTACAAGGGCTACAAGTCCGTGATGATCTGGGCCAGCGTCAAGCCTCGCAAGCTGGATGACGAGGTGTTCACCCTGGCCTTCATGGGCCGGGTGGAAGAGTTGCGGCGCTGAGCCATGGCCGCATCCTGTTCTGAACGCTCCAGGCCACCAGCGCGAGCCCGACTGCATCGGGCCGTGCGGTGCTTCCGCGCCTGGTCGCTCGTGCTGGGACTGCTGGCCCTGCTGCCAGCCATTGCTGTTGCGCAGCGCACGGAAAGCGAGTTCAGCTTCGACGTTTCGGCGTTCGACAAAGCCCCGTACACCCTGGGCGGCACCCTGGAACTTAACGCCGCCGACGTGACCCTGAACCCGGACGGCGCCCTGTACCGCCTGAACTTCCTCGACGCCGAGCAGCGGGACAGCCTGCACCCCTACAGTGCCAAGCTCCAGCTCGAGGGTGGCTACGAGCTGAGCTGGTTCGCTTTCAGCTTCCGTGTGCAGGCCAGCGGCAGCCGTGACGAGCTGGGCAGCACCAGCGAGACGGTGGTGCAGGAGGCCTACCTGGCCGCGCAGCCCAGCGCCACCTCCACCGTGGAGCTTGGCAAGCGGGTCACCAAGTGGGGCAAGGGCTACGCCTGGAATCCAGTGGCGTTCGTGGACCGCCCCAAGGACCCCAGCGATCCGGAGCTGAGCCAGGAGGGCTTCGTGATGGCCCGCGCCGAGGTCATCCAGAGCTTCGCAAGCAGCGTGCGCAACGTTGCCTTCACGCTGGTGCTGCTGCCGGTGGACGAGGATGTGAACGCGGACTTCGGCGCGGAGCCCGCCACCAACGTCGCCGGCAAGCTGACCCTGCTGGCCTGGGACACGGACATCGACCTGCTGGTGCTGAGCGGCGGCACGCGCAGCTCGCGCTGGGGCATGGACTTCTCGCGCAACCTGGGCAGCAACGTGGAGGTGCACGGCGAGTGGGCGCGCACCGCCGAGGTGCAGCGGCCCATGCTCCAGCCGGTCGGCGGGGTGCAGCAGCGCGCCGACAGCGCCGATGCCTGGCTGCTGGGCCTGCGCTACCTGACGGATTTCGAGCTCACGGCCATCGCGGAATACTACGTGAACGCGGGGGGCTACACGGCCGAGGAGCTGGAGACCTTCTACCGCTTCGTGGACGAGGGCACTGCCGCAGCGCTCAACCTGGCGGCATCGCCGGCCCTGGGCCCCTACCGCCAGCCCAACGCGGGCCGCCGCTACGGCTACCTGCGCCTGAGCCAGAAGGACCCCTTCGACTGGCTGTACGTCTCCCCGGCCGCCACCGCTATCGTGAACCTGGACGACGGCAGCAGCACCGTGATCGCCGAGCTGGGCTACACGGGCATCACCAACCTGGAGCTGCGCGGGCGGATCCTGTGGCTGCAGGGCGACCCGCTCACCGAGTTCGCCGAGAAGCCCAACGCCCGCAGGGCCGAGGTGCGCGTACAGTGGCATTTTTGATGGGCGGATCAACCCGCCCCGCCGGCTGCCATGACGATTTGCGCGGCACTCCCCATCCGCCCTGGCGGTGCTTCGTCCCTGGCCGGCGGTTGCTCCGGAACTGGCGCATGGCGGCGGGGTGAGCCGGGAGGCATGCGGCCCGGCGCCACGCACCGGAATCAGTTGCCGGGTGTTCAGCCGCCGCCGTTGCCTGTACAATTTTGACTCCGGCTTACGCTGCGGTCGACGACCCGTCGTGCGCCACCGCGACCCCAATCATCCGAATCGGGAGTGACGTGATGAACGAATCCAAGGACGCCTATTTGCAGCGCCTGAAGGCCAAGCTGGACGAATGGAACGCTGACCTGGACAAGCTCACGGCGCAGGCAAAACAGGTGGATGCGACGATGAGGATCGAGATACACAAGCAGATCGATAGCCTGCGGGAGCAGCGGACTGCGTTGGAACGGAAGTTCGAGGAAATTCGACAATCCGGCGATGCCGCGTGGCAGGACATCAAGGCCGGCGTTGATCACGCCTGGTCGGCGTTGTCGGATGCCGTGAAGTCCGCGCGCTCCAAGTTTCAGTAGCGAGTGGTCTGCTGAGCGGCTACCCGGCAAGACAGGCGTGACGGTCCGCCGCGCGTGGTTGTCCCATCCACCGGTTGCGAGGTTCCATCGTGGGCATGGACGGGGGGAATTCCATGGAGGGTGGGCCTGCATGGCAGGTCTTCCTGCGCTTTGTTGCCGGTGCCGTCCTGGCGGCCATCACCGTCGCGCTGATTGCGTACACGATTGAAGTATTGTGTCTGATTTTTGCCGGTATCGTGTTCGGCGTGTTTCTGACGCGGACCCGTGACAGCCTGGCAACATGGCTGCATCTGCCCAGGCTGCTCGCGCTGCTGCTGATGTTGGCCCTCTTCGCCGGGGCGGTGACGGGTCTGGCCGTCTGGCTCGTGCCGCGCGTCGCGCATCAGTTCGATCTTCTGCTGCGGGAGCTTCCCGCCTATCTCTCGGCCCTGCGCACGTCCCAATATGGAGGCGAGACCTTGCAGGCCGTCGAGCGCGCCCTGGAAGGGAATGGCGCGAGCGGCGCGGTGAATCGTTGGTGGGCGGAAGGCACGGCGTTGTTCAGCCAGTTGGCCGGCGTCTTCTCCTCCGGGTTCAGCGCGGTTGCCGCGGGTATCGTCGTCGTGGCGATCGGGCTGCACATTGCCTTTGAACCGGCACTGTATCGCCGGGGGGTCCTGAGCCTGACCCCGGTACGAGTCCAACCGCGGATGATCGAGGTGCTCGATCGCTGTGGTGGGGTCATCTCGTGGTGGTTCCTGGGGCAGATGTTGTCCATGGCGGTGTTGGGCAGTGCCATGTCCCTGGGTCTGTGGCTGATCGGAATTCCTTTCGCGCTGCTCTTTGGGCTGTTCACGGCGTTGATGACCTTTATTCCCAACCTGGGACCGATCATTGCCGCTGTGCCGATCGTGTTGGTCTCCCTGACGCAGGGCGTGGAACAGACCGTCTATGTCTTGCTGCTGGTGGTGGTGCTGCAGAATGTGGAGGGGCTGCTGTTGACCCCCCTGGTCCACCGCCGGTTGGTCGCCCTGCCGCCCGCGGTGGTGCTGGCCAGTCTGCTGATGCTGGGCAGCATCGCCGGGCTGATGGGGGCGATCATCACGATGCCCTTGGTGGCCACCGTCATTGCGGCAGTCAAAGTGCTGGTGCTCGAACCGCGGGAGCAGGCTGCCGCCGGCACACCACGCGGATTCCAGGAGCCGCCCGGATGAACAGCCTGCATGGACGGCGCCGCTAGCTCCTGTAGCGCAAGGGAACGGCGCTTGCGGGCGCGAGCGTGCGGAAGGTGCGGGACTGGACCCGTCGTAGAGGCACAGGCGGCCTGCCCTGGCAGGGGGCGCATGGTCGGGTGGGGGGTTGGCCAAGGGTGTGGTCCGCTCTGGTGTGGGGCGAAAGGCGGTCTCCTTCGCTATGTGCCATGGGCCTCTATGTGCCATGGGCCGACTTGGCAAGGGGCCGACTTTGCAAGGGGCGATCACGCGGGGCCGCCGTTTGCCCATGTCGCCCGCGGGCACGGCGGGCATGGCCGCACCCTAGCGGAAGTCCCGGCTGGGCATGGTTTCCACGGGGGCCGGCAGCACGACGGGCCAGAACTGCTCGGCGATCAGGTGCACCACGCCCTCCTGGCTCTGGATGGTGCCCGTCACGCCGAGGGGATTGGCCGTGCGCGCCAGCAGGTGGTTGGCGCGGAACACCGCCTCCCACACCACCAGATTCACCCACCCCGTCTCGTCCTCCAGGGTCATGAAGGTCACGCCGCTGGCGCTCCCGGGGTGCTGCCGGTTGATGACCAGCCCCGCATAGCGCACCCGCCGGCCATGGGGCAGGGTGTTCAGCGTGCGCGCTGCGGGCAGCCCCTGGGCGCCCAGGGCCGCCCGCAGCGGGCCCAGGGGATGGCCATGCACACTGTGGTAGCTGTGCCGCCGGTCCCAGCCGATGGTGTCCAGCATGTTCAACTGGGCAAAGGCGGGCTGGCGCTCCTCCGCGGGCAGGGGCAGGGACGGCCGGGGCCGGCGCGTGGCCCCGCGCACGGCCCACAGCACGGCGCGGCGGTTCTCCGCCAGGGCATCCAGCGCCCCCGCCCCGGCCAGCCGCAGCAGGGCCTTTTCGTCCAGCCCGGTGCGCGCGACGAAGTCGGCCACGTCGCGAAAGGGGGCCGCCTCCCGCGCCTGGACGATGCGCGCGCCGTCCGCCTCGCGCAGGCCCTTCACGTAGCGCAGACCCATGCGCACGGCGAAGCGGTGCTCGGGGGCCACGTTGACCACCCGCCGGGGCGGCTCCAGGGTGCAGGGCCAGACGCTGTGGCGCACGTCGATGGCGCGCATCTCCACACCCTGATGCCGGGCGTCCTCCACGATCGTCGCCGGATGGTAGAAGCCCATGGGCCAGGCATTGAGCAGCCCGCAGGTGAACACGGGCAGGTGATGGCAGCGCAGCCAGGCGGAGGCATAGGCGATCAGGGCGAAGCTGGCCGCATGGCTCTCCGGAAAGCCATACTCCCCGAAGCCGCGGATCTGGTTGAACACCGCCTCGGCGAATTCCGCGGCGATGCCCTTGGCCTGCATGCGCGAGACCAGGCGCTCCCGGTGCTGCTCGATGCGCCCGGAGCGGCGCCAGGCGGCCATGTCCCGGCGCAACTGATCCGCCTCGCCGGGGGTGTAGTCGGCGGCCACCACGGCCAGCTTCATCACCTGCTCCTGGAACAGGGGCACCCCCAGGGTCTTCTCCAGCACCGGTTGCAGGGACGCGTGGGGATAGGTCACCGGCTCCTCCTGCCGGCGGCGGCGCAGGTAGGGATGCACCATGCCGCCCACGATGGGGCCGGGGCGCACGATGCTGATCTCCACCACCAGGTCGTAGAACTTGCGCGGGCGCAGGCGCGGCAGCATGGCCATCTGGGCCCGGCTTTCCACCTGGAACACGCCGATGGTGTCGGAGCGGCACAGCATGTCATAGGTGGCCCGGTCGTCCGGGGGAATGGTGGCCAGCCCCAGGGGCGTGCCGTCGGGCCGCCGCGCCAGCCCGTGGGCGGCGAGCAGCTTGAAGCACTGGTCCAGGTGCGTCAGTGCCCCCAGACCCAGCAGGTCCACCTTGAACAGCCCCAGCGCCTCGCAGTCGTCCTTGTCCCACTGGATCACCGTGCGCTCGGCCATGGTGGCATTCTCGATGGGCACCAGGGTGTGCACCGGCTCGTGCCCCAGCAGAAAGCCCCCCGGGTGGATCGAGAGATGCCGGGGAAAGTCCAGCACCTCGTTGGCCAGGCGCAGCAACTGCCGGTGCACCGGCAGGGCCGGGTCCAGTCCCACCTCGCGCAGGCTCTGGGCCTCGGCATCGCCCCGGTAGCCCAGCACCTTGCTGATGCGGGCCAGCAGCGTCTCGGGCAGTCCCAGGGCCTTGCCCACGTCGCGCACGGCGGACTTGGGGCGGTAGCGGATCACATTGGCCACCATCGCCGCGCGGTCGCGGCCGTATTTGGCATAGACCCACTGGATCACCTCCTCGCGCCGGTCGTGCTGGATGTCCAGGTCGATGTCCGGGGGCTCGGCCCGCTCCACGGAGATGAAGCGCTCGAAGAGCAGGTCCATGCGCACCGGGTCGATGGCCGTGATGCCCAGGCAGTAGCAGACGATGGAGTTGGCCGCGCTGCCCCGCCCCTGGCACAGGATGCCCTCGGCCCGGCAGCGCTGCACGATTTCGTACATGGTGAGGAAGTAGCCGGGATAGTCCAGCCGCGCGATCACGTCCAGCTCGCGCGCGATCTGGGCCAGCACCGTGGCCGGCGGCTCGCCCCCATAGCGCCAGGCGGCGCCGCGCAGGGTCAGCTCGCGCAGCCAGTCCAGGGAGTTGCGTCCGTCGGGCAGGGCCTCCGCCGGGTAGCGGTAGCGCAGGGCATCCATGCCGAAGGTGCAGCGCGCGGCCACCTCTGCCGTGCGGGCCACCGCAGCGGGCAGATCGGCGAACAGGCGGGAAAATGCCGCCGGCGCGTGCAGGGCATGCAGGTCGTTGGCCTGGGTGAGCCGCCCGGCGGTGTGCAGCGTGACCCCATGCCGGATGCAGGTCAGCACGTCCTGCAACGGCCGCCGCGCCGGGGTGTGGTACAGCACCTCGCTGCCCGCCACCAGGGGCAGGCCGTACCGCGCGGCCCGCTCCCGCAGCCGCTGCCCGGCCAGCACGTCACCTTCCTCCCGGTGCCGCGTGAGCAGGGCATAGAGCCGGTCGCCGAAGGCATCGCGCAGGGGCCCGGCCACCGCGGCCGGGTCGGCGGGCCCGGTGAGCAGGCTCCCCGCCCCGCCCCACAGGGCCAGCAGATCGCCCGCATGGGCGCACACCTCGTCCCAGGTGACCCGGCTTTCCCCCTTGGGGCAGCGGCGCCGCCCGAGGGTGAGCAGCCCGCACAGGTGCGCATAGCCCTCCCGTGTCTGGGCCAGCAGCAGGATCTGGGAGCCGTCGTCCAGGGTCACCTGGCTGCCCACGAGCAGCTTGACACCCAACTCCCGTGCCTGCACATGGGCCTTGACGATGCCGTGCACGCCGTCACGGTCGGTCACGGCCAGCGCGGGCAGGCCCAGGCGGTGGGCCGTCTCCACCAGCTCTTCCGGATGGGAGGCCCCCTCCAGGAACGAGAAATGGGTCTTGCACCACAGGGGTACGTAGGCATTCATGGCAGCTACACAGTCTCACTAGGGATTCCGCCATCCTGGCTATTCGACCCGTCCCTGGCAGAACCAGCGCCCGCGCTGCCGGTCGTGATAGACCCACAGCACGTCTCCGCGCCGGGTTTCGGCGAGGTAGTAGTCGCGGCGCTGCTCGCGCGCCCACCATCCGCCGGAGATCGTGTACGGCCCATGCAGGGCCACCAGCCCGTCTGCATCCGGGGCGCGGTCGGCCTTCCAGCGGGCCGGATCGCGCGGCCAGTCGGCCAGGGGCTGGGGTTGCGCCAGCACCCGCCGCACCAGGGTGGGGTGTCCGGCCGGCTGAGGCCGGGGCCAGTCCAGCCGCGTCAGGGGCTCCCAGGCAAAGCGCGCCTCGGGCAGCTGCCCCTCGCGCAGCACGGGCCGCAGCACCGCCTGCTCCCCGTATTCGGCGCGCAACTGGGCCAGCACCCGGTTGGCCGTGGCCAGGTCGCGCCGGCGGGCCTGCTCCAGCAGGGAGACCTGCTCCATGGGCCGCAGGCGCCCCGTGGCCTCCAGGGCCAGCTCCACCACCCCGGCGGAGAGCCGCAGGCGTTCCAGCCGCAGGTGCAGCAGCTCCACGATCAGCCGCTCTTCCCGCGTGGGCTGGGCAGGCTGCACGGTGCAGGTCTGCCGGGCGCGGTCGTCCAGGGTCAGGGTCACATGCAGGGTGTGCAGGGCCTCCTGGCGCGCCCGCAGTTCTTCCAGCAGAAAGGGCAGCCGGCCCTTGATGCGGAACAGCAGCCGTGCCGCGTCGGATTCCGGCGGCTCCAGCAGCAGCAGCGCGGTGACCGGTGTGCGCTCGGCCTGGGGTTGCAGGGGGCGCTCCAGGGCATGGGTGGTGAGCCGGTGCAGGCGATGCACGTCCTTGCCGAAGCGCTGCAACAGACCGTCCGGGGGCAGGCGCACCAGCTCGCCCAGCCGCCGCACCCCCAATTGGGCCAGGGCCTCCAGGGTCTGGGGGGGCAGATTCAGACGCGCCAGGGGCACCCGGCAGGCCGCCTCGCGCTCCTGGGCCAGATCGCGGAAGATCTGCACGCCACGCCGGCCCCGGGCCGCGGCGGCGCAGGTGAAATGTCCGCTGCCCACCACCACGGCGGCCCGCCAGCCCTGGGCCTGCAAGGCCTGGTGCATGGCCCCGGCCCAAGCGCGGGGGGTGCCGTGCAGCCGTTGCAGGCCCAGGGCGGAGAGCCAGAACAGGCCCGGCTCCTCGTCCGCCGGCTCCACATGGGGGCTGAAGCGGCGCAGCAGGGCCGTCAGCCCGGCCACTGCGTCGCGCACCCGCGCCGGCGCCACCTCCCGCGCCCGCAGGTCGCCGGCCAGGGCCAGGGCGGCGGCATGGCGCATGCCGGGGCGCAGGCCCTTGTGCCAGCCCTGGCGATTGACCCACAGCAGCGGGGCCTGGGCCCGTTCCGAGGCCACCACGGCCACGGGCACTCCCCGCAGAGCGGGCTCCGCCGCCAGCACGAGCTGCAAGGGCAGCGCGGGCAGATTAATGCAGGCCAGGCGCACCATGCACCACCTCCTCGTGCTGCCAGCCGTGGCCCCGCCGCTTGTCCTTGAGCACGTCCACCCGGCACAGGAACG
>Ga0326597_10004212_pt1 | contig 20315 bp, 21 predicted proteins | sample RVTome_12_FD_203789 | JGI IMG/M metagenome (GOLD analysis project Ga0326597, IMG submission 203789) | Soil microbial communities from uranium-contaminated site in the Upper Colorado River Basin, Wyoming, United States - RVT100D185 | ecosystem: Environmental > Terrestrial > Soil > Contaminated >...
GCCCCCGCCGCTTCTTGCGCCGATGACAACCGCATGTCCTCACCCTCCCCCAACCCCTCCCTAGAAGGGAGGGGGGTTGCCGAACCTCCCCCCCTTGCAGGGGGGATTCAGGGGGGTTGCCGAACCTCCCCCCCCAATGCAAGGGAAAAATGAGAAATCTGAAAACAAATCCGAGCGTGGGGAAGTCAGCAGTCGTCCGCTATCATCTATCAGTAAGCAGTCATGCGGTGGCGACCTTCTACGGTGAAGCGTTGCCCTTTTCGGGTGGCCAGTCTATTCTCCGGGGTTTTGTAGGAATCATCGATTGAGAGACGTCGCTCCATCTTCAACTGTCTCCGGCGCAACGCGGCGGGAATCCGGCGCGGTCAGCACCTGGGAACGGGTGTCGTTCGGGTTGACGCACGCCGTGGCGGCGGTGCTGCTCAAGTGCCTGTCGGTCGAAGGGCTTTACGGCTTTGGCCGATTGTTCGGATACCTGGAGTACCTCGTCAACTTCAAGCGGCGGCGGCGCTTCGACCGGGCGCTTCGATTCGTCCTGGGCCGCAAGCCGAGTGCCGGCGAGAAGCGACGACACACACGCGAACATTTCCAACGTTCCCGTTGCGACAAGTTATTCTATCTGGTATTCGATGCCATATCGAGAGACAAAGCGATGTCACTTCTTGTCGTCGAACACAAAGAAGTGCTCGATGCTGCCATGGCACGAGGGAAGGGCGTATACCTGGCCATGTCGCACCACGGGGCGTATCATGCGTTGGGGATGCTGCTGGCGGTCAACGGATACAAGACCGTCGGTGTACGGGACCGCAACGAAAGTGCATTACGGCGTTACGTCCAACAGCGTTTCGAGACGCGCTATCCCGAATTCAACCAGATGCGCGTGCTTTACTCCGGGGACTATCCGCGAGAGATTTATCGGTGCTACAAGGAGGGCTACCTGCTGGGCAGCGCTATGGATATCTCGCGCGTTCGCGACACCACCCAGCGTACCGAAGAGGTGACTATCTTCGGCGAGCGGCGGGCATTCCTATCCGGGCCGATGCGCGTGGCGGCGCGCTGCGGAGCGCCGGTTTTGCAGGGGTTCGTCGTGCCGGAGCGAGGTTTTCGCTATCGCCTCGACATTGTGGACACCCTATTGGACCCGGACACGGCAAGCGACGAAAACGCCGCGATCCAAGCGGCGATGCAGGCCTACGCGGCCCGCGTCGAATCCTACGTCCGGGCGCGCCCCAGCTTGATCAGCCGCATCTGAATTCTTGCGAGTTCGACGACCGACCGCCTTGACGTGCACGGGAATTGCCGTACCTTGTTCACATTAGTGCTCTGTCATGCATGAATTGAGGGGGTAGATGGAGAAATGGGTACCACTGGCGGCCTATCCACCAGTGTGTGGCCAACTAGCACGGGTAGCAAGCTACCAGTGGCACCCACCAAGACACGTTTGACGGAACACGTGAGCGGTTACCGTTTTGCTATGTCGGGGCATTCGCCATTTGGAGATCATCCCCGACGAGCCATCGCGCAGGCTGAAGCCGGCGGCTCGGAACGCCGAAAAGGGGAAACACACTAATCGGGGACGTAGCTCAGTTGGGAGAGCGTCGCGTTCGCAATGCGAAGGTCGTGGGTTCGAGTCCCGTCGTCTCCAGTTTTCATTTCAGAGGTACGCTTGGTGTCGATGGGCGCCGATCGCCGCATCCGGTGTATACTGAGCGCGTCATGGAACGACTGGCTGGAATGTTGGGTATGGAGCGCAGCTTGTCCGAGGTCAACCTCGCCCTCCGGTATCAGGTGGAACATTTCCGCCCGACGGCCGTCGGCGCCATGCACATCACTTGCTCCGACGAATCTGAGAGCGAGGCCGCGAAAGCTTTTCAAGAATTCTTCGTCGAGCATTTGCTTCCCGAACTGAAAACATGGCGGAGGTCACCTTTTCGAACGGCCAATCTTGGCGGGCGTTATGAGTGGGGTGCCATTCCACTCGCGGAAGCCCATTTTGCCTTACGAGAATCGGCGAACGAATTCAAGATCTTGCTTGTCAAAGTCAACGCGCATGTGGCCGTGCGCACCTCGAACGACGGTATGGCCTTTGGACCGATGGACCGCTATCAAACCCGATCAACTGCGTGCGGCGCACTTGGCGCCCTACTCAGCGGCGAGCAACATCCGTTCACCCACGACATGGAAAGCGCCATGTGTTCGGAAGGGCTGGATCGGATCGCCCCGCTTCGTGATTCGAGCCTGATTGATCCGAATGTTCGAATGCTGTTTGCTGCCATCTTAAGTGCCAAGGCTCAGGCGCGTAAGGCGGTCCTTGACATTCAAGAGCATACGCCGGCAACCCCGACACTGTACATCGTATTGGCGTGCGTCACGCTTAACCGCAGCTGCGATGACACCGAGTTGGCTTGCGGATATTACCTGGCCGACTACCGGCAAGCGGAAGCTTCAATCCTCTATCATGGCCTGGGAGACGATCCAACCCACTACCACCTCGACAAGCGGCTCGGCCGCCTTCGCGTCGAAGATAACCACTTGGACGCCCCGCGCCCGGCGCGCGACCATAGACAAATGGTCATTGAAGCGTGGCAGCAACGTGAGGATCAGTTCGCCGACCCCGCCATCGCCCTGTTCAGCGGTCACGCAGACGGAACATTGCCGCCGGAGGATCATAACCAACGGGTGGCGCAGCTCGTTGCGAACATCCAATCTGGTAAACACCTGGAAGACGAATACGCGAAACCGATCCTTCGAATGCTACTTGCCGTATTGGCAGACGTTTCCCCCATACCGGCCGCCCTACTGCTCTTTGGGGAGGGCGTGGCAGCCATCTACCATGTTCATCGAATGCATGAGCTGGCACGCGAACTGGACCGCGATGAGGACGCCCGAACGGTCCTGGCCGAGGTCAGCCGCAAAATTGATGAACTGCCCCCTCAAAGCGCCAGTGAGGTCACCGAGCTACTCATGCAGCACTATTTGCGTTCGTAAGACGTTTGCGGGATAAACGGATCGCCAGCAGAACGCAGCGTACAAACCCTTTCCACAAGACCACCTCAATTCCATTGTCACGTCTATTATCGCACTTTCAATGAACCCAGGCCCGCGGTCTTCCTGAAGCAGTTCGGGAACTGCGGGCGGATCCGCCGCGTCTAAGTTTGGGTAACGCCATTGACGGCGCCGGTGTCTATCACGCTCCGAATTCAAGGGTCATCTGATCTTGATGGGTTCCGTTTTTAGGAAGGAGTACGACTGGTGGATGAAAAAAAGAAACAAATGCTCATGTTCGTCATCCTGGGCGTAGCCATTCTGGGTGCCGGGTCGTTCTACTTCCTCGGGGATTCGGGGGGTGGAAACCGTAATGTAACGCAACGCGCTCCGCGTCCCAGAAAGGTGCACTTCGTCCCCGTCAAGACCGAGACGAGCAGGCGAAAGGAGCGCGAGACGGTTGACAGGGAGAACCGACCCAAAGTCGAGAGAAGGGAGCGCGACGAGTCCACGGCGAGTTCCAATAGGCGTAAGATACGGCGTGGAGACACTAAGAAGATCAGGAAGAGAAAGTGGAGCCCGGCCGCCTAAGCAAGTTCAATCGCTTGAGCCGTTTCATGAATTTGTACGCAACGGTCCGTCGTTTGGGCGGGCCGTCTTTTTTGCGCAGCGCGCGTGTGATTTCTTTGCTCGTCCAATATGCGGCATGCACGCAGCTTACGGGCGCGGCTCGGAGCACTCATCGATTCAGGTGTAAGTGAGCACTAGCCGGCTGAGTCGGCAGCTCTGCGGGCGAATACGGCGGAATGAATGTGCCTGTGAAAGACGGCAGTCGAAGTGAGGCCGTGACAGTTTAGGCGGCTTCATCGCGACAGATTATTGTAGCCTGAAAGGCTTACCTACCGTAGCCGTAAGCAAGCGAAGCGTCGCTCACGGTAAGCATTCCTATTTCATTCTACCCTGCAAGGGTAGTATAAAGGCTTCTTTGCACCCGCAGCAGATATTATGCGACCCTTTCAGGGTCGGACGGCGGCGGGTGGCACCAACCGGGGGCGGCGCTCCGCTTGCCCCAGTCTACTATAAAGCAGGCTTCCAGCCTGCTAGATCACTCCGCCGATTCTGTCACGCACCCAGTCGAAGTTGCCCTTGCACAGGTACGACTGTATCGATTCCGCCGTAACATGTTTTTTTTCACTTCAAGTGTATTTGCCCTTTTCGCCTCTTGATTGAATCCGGGAACCTAACGCCGGTCTGGAACGTCTAAGTTTAGGTAAGGTGATCGGATTGTACGCCGATGCTTATCAGTGGATGGGCTATGGTCGTGATCTGAAGTTGACGTTTATTGCATCTTAGCCGAGAATGTTGTATAGGGATGGGTTCGTATCGAGAACGGATTTTGTTCCGGTTTCATTGAGGAGTACGACTGGTGGATGAAAAAAAGAAACAAATGCTCATGTTCGTCATCCTGGGCGTAGCCATTCTGGGTGCCGGGTCGTTCTACTTCCTCGGGGATTCGGGGGGTGGAAACCGTAATGTAACGCAACGCGCTCCGCGTGCCAGAAAGGAGCGAGTCGTCGCCGACAAGACCGAGACGAACAGGCGAAAGAAGCGCGAGACGGTTGACAGGGGGAACCGACCCAAAGTCGAGAGAAGGGAGCGCGACGAGTCCACGGCGAGTTCCAAGAGGCGTAAGATACGGCGTGGAGACACTAAGAAGATCAAGAAGAAAAAGTGGAGCCCGGCCGCCTAAGCAAGTTCAATCGCTTGAGCCGTTTCATGAATTTGTACGCAACGGTCCGTCGTTTGGGCGGGCCGTCTTTTTTGCGCAGCGCGCGTGTGATTTCTTTGCTCGTCCAATGTACGGCATGCCCGCAGCTTCAAGAGCACCAACCCGACAATTCCCCCACCTTGGTTGATCGTCTTCAGGCGGTATACTTGCTTAATGCGGATCGATGATATTCGGTAGACTTCCAACACGGGAGAACGGCCATGGCGGGTTACGGCGGTTGGTACTACGTAAAGGGCGGAGAAACAAAAGGCCCCATGTCGCGCGAAGAGTTGGTGCGCGCCCTGCCCGGTGCGGACGGACCGAGCACCATGGTTTGGGGACCGGGGGTATCTGAGTGGACGACGGCGAAGCATGTCGTATCGCTGGGCTCTGGTGCCACTCACACGACATCTCCGCCGCGAGTGCCCAAAAATCGTCGCGCCGACGAGATTGATTTCGAACTTTTCGGCGATGACATGCAGTTCGTCGAGGTTACGCTTGATCCCGGTGAAGTCGTGATCGCTGAAGCCGGATCGATGATGTACATGTCGGACGGCATCCAAATGCAGACCGTGTTCGGCGATCCCAGCAAAGATCAGGGGTTTCTCGGTAAGCTCTTCGACGCGGGCAAACGAATGGTGACCGGCGAGTCACTGTTTCTGACCACGTTCGGCGCCGGCGGCAGCGAACGCGAGCGCGTATCTTTCGCCTCGCCGTACCCGGGGAAAATCATCCCCATGCACCTCGACGAGCTCGGCGGCGAGCTTATTTGCCAGAAGGACGCTTTCCTTTGTGCGGCTCGGGGCGTACAGGTCGGCATTGCCTTCCAAAAGAAGATCCTGGTCGGGCTGTTCGGCGGTGAAGGCTTTATTCTGCAGAGACTGACGGGTGACGGCTTGGCGTTTGTCCACGCGGGGGGGACCATCCACCGTTACGACCTCAGTGCCGGAGAGGGGCTTCGGGTCGATACGGGGTGCCTGGTCGCATTTCAGCCCTCTGTTAACTATGACATACAGATGACAGGGGGAATCAAGAATACTATATTCGGCGGCGAAGGAATGTTTCTCGCCACGCTCAAGGGGCCGGGAACGGTGTGGTTGCAATCACTACCGTTCACACGACTGGCCGGTCGAATCCTCGCCAATATCGGCCCGAAGGGTAAAGGCGAAGGCTCTGTTATCGGCGGACTTTCGACACTGTTCGAGAGTCGGTAGTCGAGTGATGTAGTCCGTGATGGTGCAGGGTTTCAGCGGAATGGCATATTTCTGAACCACGACCGTGAGGGAGTGATCCGAAGGAATCTCGCGGCCGCTTCCTTACCGGCGCGGCTCGGTAAACGTAAGCGTTCCTAACTATGAAACACTGCAAGAGCAGATCGCGATGAGCCCAACCGCCCGACCCACCGGAAGACGGACTCAATGGTAACCACGCTGGCCTACGGCTTGGCGGGTGGCATGCTTATCGTGGTTGCCACGGCCCGGTGCCGGCAGATCGCGTGGCGGTTTCTGCGTCTTGTCGGGATGATTGTGCTCGCCCTGGCGTGCGGGCTGACACTGTGGCGTTGGCGTGCCCTGCGGCTCGATCCCGCAAGCCCGATGCCACCTACCATCTGGCTGGGCATTGCCTTGGGCGCTGCCACCGTGGTCATTGTGTTGATCGCACCGCTGGCGTCGCGCGGTGGGCGGGGGTTTCGCATTGTCTGTGCTCTGGGCGGTATGTTGGGATTGGGTGCGACCAGCCTGTCCGCGCTAGCCACTGTCTCCACAACTCATACCCTGTCCCTCTTGGGAACGGTCATGATTGTGGCGAGCCAGATTCTCGGTGGGCTGTTGTTGGGGAGTATTACGGTTTCGTGGCTCCTCGGTCACGCGTACCTGACGGCCACCAAAATGACCACCGCCCCACTGAGGTATTTCTCACGTGTTCTCTTCTGGGTTATCATGCTTCGCATCGTGTTTGCGCTGCTCAGCGTGTTGACGGCGTGGATGATCGGTTCGGAATCGGCCATCTTCAAGCAACTGGAGCAGGCGTGGTTTATTCTGCTGCTCCGCGTTGGGGTTGGATTGGTCGGCGTGGGCGTTTTTGCTTACATGGTGACCGACTGCGTGAAACGACGGGCCACGCAGTCTGCCACGGGCATCTTGTATTTCGGCTCGTTGTTTGCGTACATCGGAGAAATGGCGAACCAGCAACTACTCTTGGAATGCGGCTGGCCTTTGTAAGTCGGTCGTCATCGCGTAGCAGTGCGACACGATTCGCCGGACAACCATGCAAATCCGCTACCATTGCCCCAACGAACATTGTGTGGCGATCATCGAATATGAACCGCTTGAAGAATGCGGCACGTCGATGACTTGCCCGCGATGTGGGCAGGAACACCCGATCGCCGTAACGACCAAGATGAAGGAGGAGAACCTCGTCGATCGCTGTGCGGTGTGCAACGCGACGGAACTCTTTATCCGCAAAGATTTTCCGCAAGGACTCGGCCTATCGATCGTTGTCGTCTTTGGTGTCATTGCGATTTATTACTTCACGATTTCGGTGTTGATCGCCTGGAGCATTCTCGCCGCGGCCATCGCCCTCGACGTGGTGATCTATTTTTTCTTGGGCAAGTTGACTGCTTGCTATGCGTGCCGCGCTGAATACCGCAAGTGCCGCCTCGACCCGCAGCACGAGGGTTTCGACCTGGCCACGTCGGAAAAGTATTAGAGCTTATGGCGGAACTGGGTAGCGGAACTCTCGGGCGACCCTTGCATCGTCTGTAGGATAGTGCCGCACCATGTCAACCTTGCGCGGGGCCGTACAGCAGAAAAAGCAACACATATACCAACACGCCGGTAACAGAAACGTAAGCCCAAATGGGGAAAGTGATGCGGGCGATTCGTCGGTGTTTGTCGAACCGGCCACGCAGGGCGAAGTAAAGCGTGGTGCTGGCGAGAAACGGAACCGTGGCGGCGAGTACGACGTGCGTAATCAGAATGAAGAAATAGATGGGCCGAATGAACCCCTGGCCACCGAAACGCTTCTCGTCACCGAAGAATCGGTACGTCAGATACGACGCCAGAAAGAGAATCGACACGCCAAATGCGGCCAACATGCAAGCCTTGTGCGCGAAGATGCGGCGCTGTTTGATCATACGATACCCGATCATCAACAGAACGAAGCTGATCGAATTAAGCGTCGCGTTGAGGGCGGGCAGATCAGAAATCTGCATGTCAGTTCGTTGGCTCTGCCAACAAGAATTCAATGTCCTTGAGAATCAAGGCCTTCGAGGCCACTTGCAGTCCGTCATGCCAACTGCGGATTCGCCCTTGTTGGTCGATGAGCACGAACTGCGTGCTGTGAATGATGGGTGCGCCACCACCGGCCGGCGTCACTGCCTGCAAGAAACCGGCTTTCACAAGGTCGTGCATCATTTTATCGTCGTTGCAGGTCAAAAACCACCAGAGATCGGGATCGGCCTGGTAGCGTTTGGCATACGCCTGCAATACCGGTGGTTGATCGTAGGTGGGGTCTATTGAAAATGACACCGTCTTGACCTTACCGCCGTACTTAACGATGTCCTTTTGAAGACTGCGCATGCGCAGGGACAACTCCGGGCACGGACCGGCACAGGTGGTGAACACAAAATCGGCGACCCAGACCGTCCCCAACAAGTCCGCGTGGGTCACCGTTTTTCCGCTGCGTTCGGTCAGGGAGAACTCCGGCACCTGTCCGACTACGGGCAAGGGCTTCGCGCTCGTATCGAGTGCCGTACCACGTGATCGGAACAGCATCATGACCGCAACACCGACAAACAGGACGACAATGACCACACGCCGCACGGTCTGGCCTGCCGACGACGGTAGCATTGCCGAAGCATCGGACGAATCATCGGCGCTGGCTGTTTCATTAAGATTGCTCGGGGAAGGCATATCGACTCTTTCTCTCTGGTGCTAGCCTCGACGGACCACGCTTCGTGATGCCAGCATAATCATCAGAATCATAAAACCGATTGTAACCGCTACCGAAACTTCTGGCGACGGGATGCCGGAAATCGCCAGACCATCGCCCCAATACATCGCGTGCCGCATGGCCGCGACGCCATAGGTCAGGGGGTTAATCGTCATCAGCCACCCCACCCACCCGGAAGCACCGCTCGCGGGGAAAAATGCGCCCGACAGCAGCCACATCGGCACCAAGAAGAGATTCATGACCGCGTGAAACCCTTGCGTTGAATCCATAGGCCAAGCAATCAGGAAACCCAACCCGCTAAGCCCGAGGGAGATGATGATCAGCACGCTCAGCACCGCTCCTACCGATCCCCACGCCATCGAAATACCAATCGTCGGTGCTAGAAGCAAGAACAACACCGACTGACCGAAGGCCAGGGTGGTGCTCCCCAGCACTTTGCCCAGAACAATAACTGACCGCCCAACCGGCGCGACCAATACGCCCTGCATAAACCCCTCGCGTCGATCTTCGATCAAGGAAATCATCGAGAAGATGGCCGTGAACAGAACGATGAGGACGACCGTTCCGGGGAAAGCATATTCCAAGTAATCGGTTTGAAAAGCGGAGCCAGTCATCTTGAAAGAATGCCTCATTCCGGAGCCGATCAACAGCCAGAAAACGATCGGCGTGCCCAGGGCACCGACGATGCGACTTCGCTGCCTCAGAAAACGCACCACGTCGCGTCGCCAGAGCGACGCGATCGGCAGTAGCCATGCGCTGTAGAGATTCCGCTGGTTCATACTTCCTATCCCGATTTGACCGGATCATCTTCCGCATCACGTCCCAAGTGGTGGCCGGTAAGATGAACGAATACGTCGTCGAGCGTCGGCTTCCCGACCGTCACGTTGTCGATTTCACCAGGGAAGGCCTCAATCAGTTCCGTGACCAACTCATGCCCGCGGTCTCGCTCGATCCGAACGGTGCCTTCGAGGGTCTCGGCGCTGATGCCAAACCGCTCGGAAACCCTCGCCGCCAACGCCGATGGCCGGCGCGTACCCAAGGTCAGCACTTCACCGCCGATGCTTTGTCGTAGGAGAGCGGGCGTATCCTGGGCCACCAATTTACCGCCATCCAGAATGACGATGCGGTCGCAGCGCTCGGCCTCATCCATCAGATGGGTGGTGATCAAACAGGTCACGCCTTGCTCATCGCGAAGGCGGTGCAGATAGTCCATCACGCCGGCGCGGGCGGCCGGATCCAGGCCGGTACTGGGCTCGTCGAGCAGTAGGACGCGCGGCTGGTGTAGCAAGGCTTTCGCCAACTCGACGCGCCGTTGGAGACCGCCGGACAAAACAGCTACGCGATCGGTCGCTCGATCGGCGATGTCGAATTGTGTCATGAGCGTTCGCGCCCGATCATGCAACGTCCGCCCAGACAGACCATACAGATGCCCTTGATGCCGCAGATTCTCACGCACCGTAAGCTGGACGTCCAAGCTGGGACTTTGGAAAACGACACCGAGTATCTCGCGCACACGCCCTCGGTCTTTGATCACGTCGGCCCCGGCGATATGGGCGGTTCCGCTGGTCGGTGTGGCGAGCGTCGCCAGTATTCTAAAGAGCGTGGTCTTGCCGCTTCCGTTGGGACCCAGCAGACCCAGGATTGAGGCTTGGGCTACGTCGAAATTAACGGAATCCAAAGCGGTTCGCTCACCGTAACGATGGGTTAGCGATGCGACTTGAACAATTCGTGGGTCGGCCATGGAGCAGTTTGCCTGTGGCGCTTTTTACTAGGCGGACAAGGTGGATGGCGAGCGAAATCCGTCCCCTTTTTCAGCGTCCGCGGGAGTCGAGTCAAGGAGGCGCAGTTTTGCCTAGGATCATGAGCGCAAAGATCAGGGGAAGATAGACCACAGAGGCCAACACATGGGCGCGAGCCGAATCACGCGTCTGACGCACCACGAATCGAATACCAAAGAACAAGAACGCCAAACCCAACACAACCGCCTCAGCGGCATACCGAACGTTTGAGAATCCCACGAACGCAGGGATACAACTGACGATGATGAGCCAAGCCGTATGAGCCAGAAGATGACGACTGGTGCGCGAAACACCAACGTCTATGACGGGGAGCAAGGGGTATCCGCCACGACGGTAATCATCGCGATACAGCCAGGCGATCGACGCAAAATGGGGTAGTTGCCAAAAGAACAAGACGCCAAACGGTACCAGGGCCATCCATGTCAGCGTTCCGGCACCGGCCGCCCAACCGATCACCGGGGGGAACGCTCCGGAGACGGCCCCTACAAACACGCACAACCAAGTTCGACGCTTGAGCGGTGTATACAACAACACGTAGATGAGCAACGAGCTGCCCGCCACCAGCGCCGTCAGCGGGTTGACGAGTAGGAGCAGGTACCCAAAGCCGGTAATGGACAAGGTCAGTGCAAACGCCCGCGCCTCGCCCGCGCTCAGTCGTCCGGAAGGGATGGGACGATTCTGTGTGCGCGCCATCCGTCCGTCAAAGGGCGCCTCCATCACTTGATTAAGGGCGTTGGCGCCCGAGGCGATCAGAGCCGTACCCGCCAACGTATGAATCAAAAGAGCCAGTGATCCGACACCCGCCGCAAAGGGGAGTGCCAAGTAGTAACCCAGGGCGGTGACGACCAACACCAGGATGGCGATGCGCGGCTTGGCAAGCTCCACGAAGGCGGCGATCCTTCGCCACGAGCTCGTCGCGGTCTCCATGTGCAGCACATCACTCATGCCGTTGATAACGATCCCGATTCTGCAGAAGCTAACAACTCACCCGCAGGCCGCAGCATACCGTACGTACAGAGCGTCACAAGCACCATGGTGACAAAGATCAACGAACCCACCCCGACATGGGCGGAGGGAACCGCCCATTGCACAAACGACGACGACGGAACCTTGATCACCGTGATCGTGAAAGCCGCGGCCCCTAGGAGCAATTGAACGACCAGTAACACCGCAATCGCTTGCCCAAAACGCGAGAGCAAATGACGATTCGGATGCTGCCCCATAATCCACATGGCAATCCAGCCGATCAGGAAAGTGGCCGGCACGGCGCCGAATATGTGCATGGCAACCATCGCACCGTGCCCGAAGTGTCGAAGCGCCGCACCCGTAACCAACTGCAACGCTACGCTCGTTACGCCCACCACGCAAAGCCGCCGAAGAAAACTCAGGGCGCGAACGGCGTGTACGCCGCGGCCTTCGCTCCACGTTCGCCCGGTAATCAGCGCAACGCAACACGTGACGCAAAAACACATCTGCCCGAAGATGCCATGAAGCATCGCTAGATGTGTGGAAACCTCGTACACGCGGAAGGCACCCAGCGTCCCTTGGATCATGATCGCGACCAAATTGCACAGACCCACAACGCGAAGGACTGCGCCGCAACGCCAACAACCGATTGCTAGAGCAATAGACAAGAGCCCTACGCCGCGCCCCAGCAGTCGATGCCCGTGTTCCCAACGGGTGTCATCTTGATCCCACCATCCGAGGGGGTTCTGAATGAGATACCCGTTCGAGGTGAAGCCGTCAGGGTAGGCCATGCCCGCTTCCTTGCTGGTCACCGAAGCGCCAACGAGCACGAGCGGGAAGACGGCGCAAGCGGTGACGATGGCAAGCGCATGCAGTCCGCGACGGTATCGCACGGTTGGCGGCGGGCACGACTGGGATGGAGCCGACGTCATCAGAACGTCCCGCCGGGGATATCCTCGATCGAGTGGCGTGCCAATCGACGACTTCGTAGCATCCACCACACTCCCATTGACGCTATGCCCAAGAGCACCATGCCGATCACGCCGACCAATACGAGCACGCCGGCAACGACGCCCTTGGCCATTCGTGACTCCGGATCGCCGAAGCAGACGGCACACGCCGAGGCGCGGTCCACGGTGGTACAGACGAACAGGGTGATCAACACCCATTGAACGGAAGGCACGGTCTTGAGGCGAATCATAACCAACTGATCCCCCTGAGCTTCTTCCAGAACCATCTTCCGTAAACCACCAAGCTCACGGCCCCGACGAGCGAAAGGATTCCGATGACGAGGGATGCCACTTCGCCGGCCCTATTGTAATTCCCGATTGCCCAATCGCCGAAGCCGAGCGAAAAAAGGGTCGACAAGACGATGAACACGATGTGAAATGCTTTAAGCGACATGATCCTACCCCCAAGTTCCGATCTTGACCTGGGGCGGCAAATCCTGCACGGCAAGCATAGGTAGAAGAAGCAAGGCCGCGAAGAAAATGCCGCACAAAACCAGCGTAAGCCAAAGTGCCGGCGCCTTCTCCCACTTCAAGTGCATAAAGACGGCCGCAACAAGCGACGCCTTCACGCCGGCGATGAGTAGAGCGACAACAACGCTGAGCCCGTGGCTTAAATCGACACGGGAAGCGCCGACCGTTGCGATCGTACCGACAACCAGCAGAGCAAAAATGCCTAAATATAAACCGGTATGCTTATGGAGGTTCGTGTGTCCATCGGTCATGGCGGACTCCTAATTCATCAAGTATATCGTAGGGAACAGGAAAATCCAAACGAGATCAACAAAGTGCCAATAGAGCCCGGTGCATTCGATACGATTGGTGTAATACTCTGGGTTTTCATGATACAGAGCGGCCCCTGGGCCTAGGAAATAGCCAATCACGACGATTCCGCCGACGATGTGCAGGCCGTGTAACCCGGTCATGGTGTAATAAAGGCCGAAAAACACGGACGTACTCGGAACATAACCGTGATTAATGTGCGGTATATACTCCATCAGGATTTTCACGACCAGAAAGACAATCGCTAGCACCAAAGTGGCAGCCAGATACTTCTTTCCTTTTGCTAAGTCTCCCCCTTTGAGCGCGGCCCAGGCGAAGACCATGGTGACGCTGGAAAGAATGAGTACCAGCGTATTGAATGCGCCGATCTTCCAACTCAGGTGCGCTTCTTCATGTGTAGGCCACGCCGCGGCGCCCTCCATCGGAGCCGTCACCTTGAGCAATATGAAGGCCGAGAACAGCGCGCCGAAAAGCATCACTTCGGAAGCCAGGAACAGCCACATCCCGAACTTACCACTATACATTTCAGTGATGGGATGGGGTTTGACGGTGTAAGGGAGTAGGTTAGTTGTCACGAATCAAGCCTCCGCCGCCGCACTTTGCGGGAAAAAGTCTTTGTCGGCCCCCGGAACACTGTATTCATAGGGTCCGCGATACACGACCGGCTCGACGGTAAAGTTGCCGTGCGGTGGTGGCGAGGGCGCCGACCATTCCAAAGTCGTCGCGTCCCATGGATTGTCGGTTACTTTCTTGCCCCAGCGAATGCTGATGAAGAAGTTGATGAAAAAGGGAACCTGCGCCAGTCCCAACAACCAAGCCCCCCACGAGGACATGATGGTTAACCCTTGCACCGCTTCACCGTGTGCGTAAACAGTTTGATCGTAGAGCCTGCGCGAGACGCCGGCCAACCCTTGCCAAAACATGGGCGCGAACACAATGTTGATGAAAATAAACGACAGGAAAAAATGGAGCTTGCCCAACGCCACGTCCATGCAGCGACCCGTGGCCTTAGGGAACCAATAGTAGATTCCGGCGAAGATCGCGAAAATAGTCCCGGGAGCCACGACGTAATGAAAATGCCCGATGACGTAGTAGGTGTCGTGCAGATGAATGTCGGACGCGGGAAGACCGAGCGGCAAGCCCGTCAAACCGCCGATGGCAAACATCGGCAAGAAGGCGAGGGCGAACAACATCGGCACCGTGAAGCGGATGGCTCCGTTATACAAACTAATGACCAGGGCCGTTAATATGATGACCGAGGGTATCGAAATGATCATCGTCGTTGTGGCGAAGAATGCGCTGATGTTGGTGCCCATGCCGGTCATGAACATATGATGCGCCCAGACGATAAACGACATGAATCCGAGGAAAATCGTCGAGTAAACCATCGCACGGTATCCCCACAAGGGCTTGCGTGTATTGTTGGCGATGACCTCGGCCACCATCCCCATCCCCGGCAAAATCAGAACGTACACCTCGGGGTGAGCCAGGAACCAAAATAGGTGTTGCCAGAGTAATGGGCTGCCGCCGCCGGCTACTTGCTTTATCTCTCCGCTGATCACCAACCCCTCGGGCATGAAGAAGCTGGTATCTGCCAGACGATCCATCAGTTGAAGGATGCCGGCGGCCTCCAAGGGCGGGAACGCGAGCAGAAGCAAGAAGGATGTGACAAGCTGAGCCCACACGAAAAACGGGAGCCGAAACATGGTCAGCCCCTTGGCCCGCAAATGCACGATTGTGACAATGAAGTTTACCGATCCGAGCAACGACGAGGTGATCAGACATACCATGCCGCACAGCCAAGCCGTTTGCCCCGCCGTTGCGATGTTGGATAATGGCGGATAGGAAGTCCAACCCGAGTTGGCCGCCCCGCCGGGCACGAAGAAACTGATCAGCATCACGACGCCGCCGACAAAAAAGACCCAATAGCTGGCCATATTCAGCTTGGGAAAGGCCATGTCCGGAGCGCCGATTTGAAGGGGCATGACGTAGTTGCCGAAACCGCCGACGACAATCGGCACGACGCCCATGAACACCATGATGGTCCCGTGCATGGCACCCAGTGCATTGTAAAACTCCGGCAGCATGACGCCTCCGGGAGCAATAGATTCGCTGAGGAGCTTACCGATTAGGGGTATCTCGCGTCCGGGGTAGGCCAACTGCCAGCGCATCAGCATCATCAGGCAAAAGCCGAAGAACAAAAAGCAAAGACCCGTTACGGCGTACTGGATTCCGATAACCTTATGGTCAATCGAGAAGACGTACTTCCGCCAGTAACTCATCTCTGCATGATGGTGGTCATCACTCATTGGGATTCATCCTCAATCCAACTCTTCGAACTCGGCATTCGCCTCTTCATACGCCGTCTCAAACCAGGAATCGAATTCGGCCTGCGTCTCATGGATCGCCATGAGCGCCTTCATCGAATAATGGTTATTGCCACACAACTGCGCGCAGGCGACTTCGTAATTACCCGCCTTCGCTGCCTCGAACCACACCGGTATCCTCATGCCGGGGATCGCATCCTGCTTCACGCGAAGCACCTGCACGGAAAAGCTGTGGATCACATCCTTCGATGTGATCTCTGCGATGACCTTTCTACCTACCGGGAAATGCAATTCGCCGCTGGTCAGATCGTCCTGACCATTTGGGTCATCGGGATCAATTCCCAAGACATTGGTGGCCATGTCAATATGTTGCGGTGCCGCCTTGCCGAAGATGCCGTCGGGACCGGAATAGTGAAAATTCCACGCAAATTGTTCCGCGACGACGCGAACCCGCATCGGGTTTTCTTCTTCCGTGGGAAGTTGGTTTTTTACCTCGGCCCAAACCGGAATCGAAAGGCCGATCAGCAGTGCGCCCTCAAACACGGCCACACCAATCTCCAACCACTTCGACACACTAGCCTTGACAGGCGCGCTATGGGCTTGATGCCCGGGGCGCTGCCGAAAACGGAAAAGGCAATAGACAAAGAAGATTCCCCACCCGCCAAACAGCAGCAACATGAAATAATGGAGAATCTCAATGAGCAGATCGCCCTTACGGGCATAGTCATGGGCGTAAACGGCCGGGGGCATGTGCGGCCCGTAGTCGCCGTCGATCTCGACGGAAATATCGGCCGCCTTAGCATCTTGGGCCAGGGCAGGTGAGGCGATGCCCAGGACCGCGACGACCGCGGCCACAAGCAAACCTCTAGCTAGAACAGCACCACTCATCTTGATTGTCTCCTGAATCAGGACCGAAAAGCCGGCGTAGAGCGGCGACCGCGCGCCGTCGCCCAACGTATTCCGCATTATCCACAATCGCGCGGAGATATCCACACCCACTAGTTTTGCGACACCCGGTAAACAATAGGTCGCCCATTTCTGCAGAAGTGGGCGACTCGAATAAGTTTCGGATTCGCGTCCTCACAGCCAAAGCATGGGTGCTCCATCCTTCGCCACTTGCGAAGGGTGGGGGACAAACGTCTAGCGTGCTATCGCGGTCTAAGCGATTCGGCTCCCCCACCGCTAACGGGCCACCCGACCTGTATTCAGGCCTGTGCCGGAATGACGTGGGAGGCTCCGGTTGCCCATCGAATCAGGTGCGACGGAGAACTAATTGCCGGGGGCGAAAGTAAAATCGGCCTCTTTGGTCTCGTCGACGGACACATCTACGGTCATGGTTTCTTTGCCAAACTTCTCATGCCAAGCTTCGATTTCATATTTGCCTGCAGGAAGGCCTTTGATCTCAAATGCTCCGTCTTTGCCGGTGACGGCGAAGAACGGGTGATCGAATACCTTCACGAACGCACCCATCCACGGATGCACGTCGCACTTAACCTTGAAGATATCTTCCACTTCGAGATCCACATCCTTCTCCATGCCCTTTTTCGGCTGCGAGAAGTTCATTTCCTGATTGACCTTGGGTAGGAAGTGGATGTTGTGATTGGTTTCGTCACTGTTGCGAATGCGCAGCTTCTGCCCGGCCATGAGCGTAATCACGTGGGGCTTGTACTGGCAGCCCACCTGGTCGAGCATGAAAGGCTCTGACGGCGCGTCGAATTTGCGATCACCCAAGCCATCCTTAACGTAAACCATCACGTTGCGAAGCGTGGCGGGATCAGTCTTCTTGTTGACGATGACATCTTCCGTACCGATCTTTTTCTTCATCTTCGCGCAGTTGGGATCCTTGGCCGTATTGATCAAGCTGCGCTTGGGCGGATCACCCTTGAAGAAGACCTTACCCTTGACCACACCGTTGTCACCGGCAGAGGCAACACCGACGATGGACAATACCAAACCAGCAACCATCGACCGTAACCCAATCTTGTAGACCCTCATCACATACCTCCCATCAGAATCCTGAGAATTCCGCAAATCGCGGACTATGATTCGATCGCCCAGCCTAGACGCCACCGGTTCCCCGGGGATCGAACCCCAAATTACTCGTCGTCAAATTCTTCTTCCTCGCCATCTTCGTCGAATTCGGCCCCTTCCTCGGACATCACGATCTTGGCAAGTGGCACTCGGGTGTTCGCCGCTCCGGCATGGTACAGAAAGTCAACCAGCATGTCGATATGGTCCGCTGACGTACCGGGATAATCCGGGTCACCCACATAGGGGCTTACGCCATCAACGAAATTCTTCGGCATCTTCGTGCCGGGCTGAATGAGTTGCGGTTCGAGCATCCATGCGTGCACCCACGCACGCCGTAACCGTTGATACGTTAGAGACAAGTTCGGCGCACTCGCAGCCACCAAGAGAACACGCTCCGGCGTGCCGCCGGCGCTTGGCCCTTCGACGATCGCTTGTGTATCCACATCGCCCGTTGCGTTGTAGGTGTTAGACGCGTCAATCAAGGTGTGGCCATCAATTACCGAACCCACGGGATAGGGAACCCCGTTGAGGATGGCCACGGCCTGATCACCCTCTCCGCGAACACCATCCAAGCGATAGATCTGTACGAAATCGTCCGTCGTTTTTGCGGGACCGGGAAGCATATCGCCAAGAACGTGACACTTGAGACATCCCATGTCATTGAAGAAGCGCGATCCGCGATCGAAGACCTCCCGTGAAGAGAGTGGTGCGGGGGGTTCTACGAAGGGATAGGAGACATCGTACAACCCTTCGATAAAACTAATGCGTTCGAGCAATCGTTGATGAGCCGCATGGACGCGCGCCTCAGGTGCTTGTAACGGATCGACCTCATTAGGCCTGATCAACTTCCGCTCCACCGCCCAACGCCTCAATTCGACAGACTCATCCTCAAGCGCCTCCTGTTCATACCAATCGGAACCGGGCGCATGCCCCTTCTCGGATTCTCGTGCGCTACGCTCCACGGTGCTCGCGACCGACTCGATGTACTCCTGAACCTTGGACGTTGATCGAGACAGCTTTGCCGAATCTTCCTGACTTAGAGCCGCGAAGTATTCGACAAGCGTCGTTCTCTCGTCGCTGGTGAGGCGGAAAGTGGGCATGCGAATCTGCAACCACGGACGCAACGTCACCGCGTTCTGCAGGAAACCATGCAACCAGTTGTGCTGAACCTTGGCCCCCTCGCCCCATAACAACGGCGGGGCGTTGAAGGAATCAAAAGCAATTTGATCGCCTATGCGGTGACGGAAGTATTGCTGGATGGTCGGAACGTTGTCTTCGATCTGATGGCAAGCAATGCAGTTGAGTTCGCGCGTCAGCTTTCGGCCCCGCGCGATGGGTCCACTGGCGGTCTTGTCGTATTTGATCATCACCGCTTCATCGACGCGCGGCGGAATGCGCGAAAGCAAATACGTCGTCAGGGCTTCCGCTTCTTTCTCCGAAAAATAGAAGTTGGGCATCTTAAGTTTGTCGTATGGCCCTTTGATTTTTTCGCGATCCCAGATGCGCGGATTGAGCATCTTGTGCTTGGCGAACGCCGCGTGGGTGTGCGTGATTTGCTCTAGAGCATTATCCTCGATAGGCGACAAATCGTTTAATTCATGAGCGCTTCGAGGGTAGATGAAGCTGTAGACTTCTTCCTTTTCTTCGCGCAAGTGGTGGAAGGCGTGATCGTAAAAGGCAAAGTCAAGCTGTGTCACCGGTTTTTGCGCCCACGCGCTGAGGTTCGTGCCCGGCGGGGTCGTTTTCTCGAAGCCCGGAATGCTGTGGCAGGCGTAACAGCCGTAATGGCCAATCATCTTGCTGCCCAGGAAAACGAGCTTTTTGTCTTGTTGGCTCAAAGAACGCAGCAGGGCATCCGCATCCGCAATGGACTCCGATGAAGAAAGCAAAGACACCAGGGTGGCGCTCAACTCACCGCCCTCGTCGGCCATCATCGCACGGCTGCGCCGCTCCGACCGCTGCGTGGAAAGCAAAGTAAAAATCAGATCATCGGCCATGCCCAGCCGCTCGGCATTGAGCTCGAATTCCTGCTGCACGAAATCATCCCGCTTGAGCGTCATGAGATACGCCGCCAGGTCGGCCGCTTCCTCGGGCGCTAGTCGCAAGCTCGGCATCTTGGTTTCGGGCGAGTAGTGAGTGGGCTGCATCAACCAAGAGTAGAGCCATTCGATGGTCACTTTAGAACCCACCCCGGTTAGCTCCGGTGCAAACCGTGTCATGATCGGTGTCGTGTACTCCGCATCGGGATCAAACACCGCCTGCTCGGGATCAAGGAACGAATCGCGTTCATTGACAAAGTGCTTCATGGCATAGCGCGTCCGCTCATTGGGCGTCATTCCCAGGTAGCGGTGGCGAGCTGTCTGGGCATCAACGCCCTCTCGATTTGCGATGTCCTTGGTGATCCAGACCTCGCCGTACTCGGTCAGGTTTGCGTGGCAGGAAAGACAACCGGCCACCCTGAAAAGTTCCCGTCCGCGCCGCGCGTCCCCCTCAACCTCTTGGGGCTTGGCGATCGGATTCCATGGCGCTGAAACGGCAAACAGATACTTCGAGATGGCCGCCACTTCCGTCTCCGTGCGCAGAACCGGATGCGTATCCAACGTATTGGCACTCTCAGATCTGTTGTTTTCCTGCATGAAAAAGTGCGGCATGCGCGTGGACGGTCTGAAATCCTGCGGGGCATGCGCCCAGGTCT
>Ga0326597_10004213_pt1 | contig 20310 bp, 15 predicted proteins | sample RVTome_12_FD_203789 | JGI IMG/M metagenome (GOLD analysis project Ga0326597, IMG submission 203789) | Soil microbial communities from uranium-contaminated site in the Upper Colorado River Basin, Wyoming, United States - RVT100D185 | ecosystem: Environmental > Terrestrial > Soil > Contaminated >...
TCGGTACCCGCCAACCCACCCTCGCCAGCCACTCGCCAACCCCCTCACCAGGACCCTCATCCAACCGTAAGCATCACACGGGTGATGGCCGGTCTCTACCAATGCCGAGGCGAGTGAGGACTTCCCGATCTGGGACCACGATGCTCCCATTCGTAGAGGAGCGAGTCATAGGCATGGCTGGGCAACAGCGCATAGTGAGAGAACCGGTGTGGTAGCGCGAGACGAGGAGTCAGTACTGGTAATGACACTGAACCGTGTCCGAGACACAGAACCATCTGGATCGAGACGGCGACGCCATCTCGCCCCCGTACCGGTGTGTGGCACAGCTGATAACTTCGCGTCTTTGGTAATCCGTGACCAGGGGTAATAGCCGGTAGCACACCGTCGGGTCGGTGATACCTGCCAGTCAAGTGCTCTGCCGAGCTGAGCTACAGCCCCCGGTTTATGTGCATCTACCTGGTGTTTTGGCTAGCTGAGGAATCCAGCCATCCTTGCATAGCGCTCGTACAGCGACATGTCTCCCAGGCAGATACTCGAGGCATGATAGACGCCGTGACGATCCTGGCGGAAAGCTGGGAGCTACATCTGCGGACAGAACGCAAGGCCGACAGTCGGCGCCGTTATCCTCGCTGCGGTCCGGGTCTCCGCTGCGGTGTCGGTGATCAAGGCCTCGTAGATCGGGACGGCGGAGTCCTTCAACCTGCGGAGCGCCCCCGGTGAACAGCGAGATCGCGATGCCTCGCAAGTGTCCAGAAAAGGGCGTCGAGCCCCAACAACGCGTTGTCCTCGACTGCGCTGCGATCCGTGAGGCACAGACCAACCCAGTGCCGCCCCGATTCGTCAGAAGCCGAAGAGAAGGGGGTGGTCACGATCGGGGTCCCGACCACATCGGTGATGGCGGAATGGGGCGTGTACACGACCGTGCCCGCGGTCTGGGGGGAACTGTTGAGCGAGCCAGCGACGATGGCGCCGAGGTGAATAGTCAACAGACGACTCGACGCCGTCCAGGTGACCCGCGAGTCGAAGGGTGCAACGCCGCGGAAGGTCGAGGTTGTGTTGACGTAGTTGCGCCCGGTTTGGATCGTCCCGATGTTGAGGGTGCAGGCCGTCGACGTCATCGAAAGGGTGTCGTTGCCGCCGTTGTCGGTGATGGTGACTACCAGCACGAAGCCACCCAGGCTTTGATTGCCGGTTCCGCTCCAAGTCGAGTAGATCGACGACAGGTTGGGCGCCTCGGAGAAGGTGATGCGCACTTCGTCGATCGTTTGGGTGACGATCCGGTCACCGTTGAACAGGGTCAGCGCACTGGGAGCGAACCTGGTGATGGTGAAGGTGCGGGTTTGGGTGGCCGACGTGTTGCCGGCTCTGTCGATGCTGCGGGTCCGTAGGTTGTAGCTGCCGTCGGCGGGGAAGTTGGTGGCGGCGAAGGTCAGGTTCCAGGTGGTGGTGCCGGTGGCGGGGATCCACACCGCGGTGGTGGAGGCGAAGGAGGTTCCGTCACCCCGATTTCCACCACTTCACGTAACGCCTACGCGCTCTCGTTGTCGTACGGCTCAGGGCCGGAGCCCATTACAGCGGATCCGCGTCGTGGTCCCGCCTACGACCGGTATGAGTGCCTGAGGGACCGGTAACAAGCGAAGCTCGCTCGTCACCCTCCTTCAGAGACGAAGCAGGACTCCGCCCCCATGTAGCGACTGCACTCGTCGTCGGTGAGCCCTCTCGTGAGCCGGCTCTGCGCCATCTCTACCAATCGGTCCGGGTCCAAGGGGTAGCGTCGCAGCACGTAACCCGCGTCCACGTAATAAAGGTCTTCACCATCAGGACTGAAGGCTGCGAAGGGAGGTGTCTCGATGTCAACTTCGAGGTCGATGAGAAGCTGGCCGGTATGGATGTCCCACAGTCGTAGAGAGTTGAATGCTGTGGTTGCCAGCACTCCGCTTGCATTGAGTGCCGCTACAACCGCGCCGGCGTCGACCACCCGATCGAAGAGATAGGCATTCTCGATCGGGGCCCCATCCAGTACAGCACTCAGGTCGAGCACCCAGGCTCGGCCGTTCTGATTGCCGCCTACCAGATAGCGGCCGGTGGGGTCGAAGGTGATGCCCAACGGCCAGTCGGACTCGAACTCCAGCGTGGCAATAACGTCTCCAGCCGTCATGTCGTAGATCTCGACGATGTCGATGTCGATGAGGTTGATCGCTAGGAATCTGCCCGCCTCGAAGACGCCTTCCGGATTGAAGACGGCGGCTGACGCTCCCAGCAGGGGACGGTTGCCCAGGTCGAGGAGCTCCCGGCCGGATATGGTCTCGATGACACGACTCCGCAGCACGGCACCGGCTGGCGGTTGGATTTCTTGGCAAGCAAGCGTGGAATCGACCACCAGGGTGGATCCGTCGGGGCTAAAACCCCGGCCGATCTCGCAGAGACCCAGCGTGGAGAGAACCCGCCCGGTCTCGAGGTCATATATGTGTCCTCGACGATCGGAGTCCAAGGCTGCGGCCAGGCGCCAGTCCGGGCTCACGGAGGCCGGCTCCCACCAGTTGATCTGCCCGGTCAGTGAGCCTGGCAGTTGATCCTCGGTGGCAAAGTCGAACCGTTGCAGAGATCGATCCGCGCCGACAACGACCTCGGTGCCGTCGGGAGACACGTAGACGGCATGCGGCTCGGCCGAACCGACAGAGATCACGTCAGGGGCACGAGAACCACCGGGGGTGATGTCCCAGATTCGGGTCTCTCCGTCGACAGCGACACTGGCCAGCCGCTCCCCGTCCGGGTAGAAGGAGACGGCGTCCACCGCTCCGGTGTGACCGGTGAGCTCCAGAAGGATGGTCCCATCACCGGAATCGTGCAGCCTGACCTGACCGTCGCTCCCCGATGAAGCCACCATCCCGGTGACGGGGTTCACTGCTATCGATCCCTCGGTCGTGGCCGACCACAGGAGATTCTGGGACACCATGTCCCAGACCTGGATCCCGTCCCCTCCCAATACCAGCCGACGACGGGCTTGATCGATGGCCATCTGCCGGGGCTGGAATCCTGGCGTGTCGAGCCTGCCGATAACATCCCCGGTGAGAACATCGTGGAAGTTGACACCGTTTCCTTCAGGATCACCGACGGCCAGCGTGCTCCGATCGGAGAAGCCGACCGGGCCCCAGGCGGAGACCGAGAGGGAGGACAAGGTCGCACCCATGATGTCACGAACCGCGATGACGAACTCATGGCCGCCCTGATAGGCCGTGACCAGCAGCTCACCATCGGGGCTCCAGTCGACCGGGTTGCCACCGGTGAAGTGGGACAACTCGCGCCCGGTGGCCGGATCCCATAGGGCAACGGTGCCCTCGGCCTCCTCCCACCAGTTCCGATACCCAACTGCCAGGATGCTGCCGTCGGGACTCCATACGAGATCGGAAACCTGAGCCTCTCCGGTCAAGGTCTTGAGGAGTGTCCCCGTTTCTGCGTCACGGACGAGGACCTTATTGGTGGGCCGTGTCGTCTCCCGATCGAGTGAGTCGGTGGCCAGCAGGGCGCCGTCAGGGCTCGCCGCCACCTTGCGATGCCCGTCGTCGAGTCGAAGCTGGAGTCGGGAAGCGGTAATACCTCGGTAAAGGGCGGCCAGCGCCTCTGGGGGCGGCTGTTCACCCGTCCGATCAGAGCGCTCCAATGCCTCCAGAGCCAGGAGTATCGACAGCTCGGGATCATCCTCGAGAGCCGCGTTCGCTGAGGCACTCAACTGACGGGCCGTGGTCTTCAGTGATTCCCTGATCGCCACTCCGCGCTGAACGAAGGCCACCACCCCCAGGAGCGCCACGATCGTCAAGCCAGCTGACATGGTCGCCATCACCCGTCGTCTTCGCTGTCGCGTTGCCCTCTCTTCGGCATCGCGCCTCGCCCGACTCGCTCCCAGATACTCCGTCTCGTCGACTGTGAGGGCGATGCTGGTCCCTCCAGTCCAGTCCTCGACTTGCTCCAACCGAGCGCCACGGAGGAGAAAGCTTGGATCCTGACCCGACTCAACCCACTCCTGCGATGCGATTGAGAGTCGCCGGGTCAGGATCAGTCCCTCCCGCTCCTCGTCGATCCAGTCCCGTAGTCGAGCCCACTCTCCCAACAAGGCCTCGTGGGCGACCTCCACCGTCGGTCCCCGGGTGACCGGGTCGCGGTCGAATGAGAGGAGCCGGAAGGTACCAAACTGGCTCAGCACCTGGTCCAGCGCCTCCTTGTCCACCTCGAGGCTTCTGAGATCCGACTGGCGAGCACGTCGCCTCGTGTCGGTGGCGGTGTCGTCGACCGTGACAAGACGAAGGAAGAGTTGACGGGCCGCGTCCTTTCCCGCCTCGGTCAATTCCCGGAAAATCTCCTCAGCTCGTCGGCCTAAAGCCCCAAGCACGCCGCCCGTTTCCGCGTAGCCGGTGAGAGTGAGAGCGTCGCCCTGTCGTCGAGAAAAGAGCTCGGTCAGTGCGTACTGGAGGAGGGGGAGCCCGCCCGGCTGATCTTCGACATCAAAGACGATCTGTCCAACCAGACCCGGCTCGAGCTCGACCCCCACGCTCCGAGCCGGCGCTGAGATCGCCTGGGCGAGACTATCCCGGGTCGGTGAGGGCACAGTGACCAGGCCATCAGCCATGACTTCGGCGAACTCGGCGTACTCCAAGGGGCGACTGAAGAAGTCGGCCCTCATGGTCAGGACGACACGGATTCGGCTTCTCTCGTCTTTGGCCACCTCGACCAGATTCTCCAGGAAGAGCTTTCTGCTTGCCTCAGAGGGCACGCTCGAGAACAGCTCTTCGAACTGGTCGATCAGGAGAACCAGCGTGGACTCGTCCCCGGGGAGGATCCGCTTTGCGACTCGAATGAGACCGTGACGATCGAGCAGCTCGGTGAGCAGGTCTGCGGGACGATCGATCGCCACTCTCAGCAGCGCCGCCTCCAACTCCTCGAACGGAAAGGTTCCCGGGTACATGTCGGTGGTGAGCCAATGCCGCGAGCCGGGAAGCCCCCCGGCCCGCAGGGCGGGAATCAGCCCGGCACGCACGACCGATGACTTTCCACTTCCTGAGGGCCCGATCAGGGCCACCAGGTTGTTCTGCGCCAACGTCTGAAGCAGCTCATCGACGAGAGTGTCTCGGCCGTAAAAGTCGACCGCATCGGTCTCGAGGAAGGCGCGGAGGCCCTTATAGGGGTTGCGAGCCGGTTCGCGTTTGGGCTCCGGGTCGTATGTCTCCGCGATAGCCACCACGTCGGCCCCAATCGCCAGACGAAAGGCGCGGAGCAGATCCTCCACTCTCTGATAGCGGTTGACTGGATTGTCGTCCGTCGCTCTAGCTAGTACTTGCTCCATTTCGTCTGGGACGCTCGGATGAGCGCCTCCGAGCGACGCCAATGGGACTCGCCCGGCCGGGACGACACCGGTGAGGAGCTCGAAGATGAGAATCCCGAGACTGAACACATCGGACCGGGCCGTGTGGGGCTCTCCCCTGATCTCCTCTGGAGGGATGAAGGCCAGAGAGGTCGTCAACGGCAGGTCGGAGTCATCGAGAAGACGGGCCGCGATCCCGAAGTCGGAGAGGTAGGCATTCCCGTCCTCGTCGAGAAGCACATTCGCCGGTTTCACATCGCGGTGAACCACACCACGTCGGTGGGCATGAGCGAGAGCGCCACCGATGTGTTCAACGAGCCTCAGGGCAGGAGCCAGTTGCCATCCACCCTGTCGGAGCAATGTCGCCAGATTGCCGCCTCTCATATGAGGCATGACCAGATACGCGCCGTCGGGGTCACGCCAGAAGTCGAACAAAGGAACGATGTGGGGGTGCTCGAGCTGGGCGACAATCTGGGCCTCCCGCTCGAATCGCTCGACAAAGGCTGGCTGGTTGGCGTACTCCGGACGGATCACCTTGACCGCGACCTCTCGGCCGACGGAGGGCTGGAAGGCTCGGTAGACCACCCCGTAATCGCCCCTGCCCAGCTCCTCCCGCAGCTCGTAGCCGCGGATCATCCGCCCTACCCCAAGCGGAGATCCCTGGGCGTTGCCATCCATCGAGTGTGAGTCGGCGGTTTGGACGAAGTCCAAGGTGGGGTCCTGTTCGAGGATTCTCTGCTCCAGCTCACGCAATTCGGTGGACGGTTCGATGCCCAACTCATCGCCGAGGAAGATCCGCGCTCTCTGAAACGCACGCAGTGCCTCGGCCTGTCGTCCACAGCGATAGAGAGCGAGCATCTGCTGCGCCCGAAAACGCTCCCGAAAGGGATGATCTCGGACCAATGTCTCCAGCTCGACGACCACACCTGCATGGTCGCCAATGGCAAGCGCGGCTTCGACACGCGACTCCACTGCAGATAGGCGCAACAACTCGAGGCGGGATGATTCGGACAGGAGTAAGGGGTTGCTCTCCAGGCCTCCGTAAGGGGTCCCGAACCACATTGCCAAACCCTGCTTCAGGAGCGCCGCCGATTCGGCCGGCCGAGTCTGAAGCATTCCGCGGCCAATCTCCACGAGGTGCTCGAAACGGAGGGCGTCGTATGTGTTCTCTGAGACCTCGATGCGATAACCGGCTCCGTCACGAATGATCTGGTCGGCCCCCAGCTCACGTCTCAATGCGTGGATGTACCCCTGGACGGTCGCCTTCGCAGCTTCAGGCGGTTCCCCGGCCCACACCGCGTCAATGAGGGTGTCCTGGGGAATGGTGTGGTTGGCCCGGCTGAGAAGTACCGCCAGGACCATGCGCTGCCGCGGTCCGCCGAGCTTGAGTGGACGACCGTCCACCAGCGCGCATATGGGGCCCAAGACCCTGTATTCCATTTCGCTGATTTCTACTCCCCGCGATGTGCCGCTATGGCCTGTCTCCACACCGGAGGCGTTAACAGACGCCACTGGGAATCCACTTGGAAGGCGCGAGAGCGATCGAGCGGCATCAAAGCGGGTTCCTAGTGGTCTCCAAGAGGGGGGCCGTAGATATCAGCCATGCCCGAGAGAGCCGATGGGATCCATCCGACAGCCGCAGAGATGGTGGCCGAGGCGGAGGAGCTGGTCGAAAACCTGGGACCGAACCAGATGGCTGTCGAGCTCGGGGGTGACGTAGTCCTGATCGACATCCGCGAGGAGGACGAGAACAGGACTCAGGGTTGGATTGCCGACTCGGTGCGAGCTCCAAGGGGGATGCTCGAATTCTGGGCCGACCCGACCAGCCCTTATCACCGCGCCGAGTTCGACCCTAACCGCCGCCTCATACTCTACTGCGCCACTGGAGAGCGATCGTCCCTGGCGGCCGCCATGCTGAAGCGAATGGGCTACCGGCGCATAGCCCATCTCAAAGGGGGCCTACGGGCATGGAGGGAGGGCGGCGGACCCGTGGAGCGCTCATGAGACGCCCCAAACAGTCTCCAGGTCGACCCAGATCAGCGGAGCGGAGGGTGCTCGTCCCTCACTCAACCTGTGCGGGGCAGGGCGAGAAGAAGCAACCATCTATGGAGAAGGAGTAAGTAACAATGAGAAGACCAACCATTTCTCTAGCCCTGGCGGGGGTATTGGCCCTGGCTGTCGGTGTGGGTGTGGCATGGGCGGCACCGGCGGACCGCACCACATCGAATGCGTTCTGGACCTGGGATCCGTCGGGTTCCGCGGGCGTGTCCACGCTGGTCAGGACCGATGCCGGCATCAGCGCCACTTACAAGACCGAGGGTCTGCCTGCGGGTCAGGCGATCACCATGTGGTTCATCGTGGTCAACAACCCGGAGGCGTGTAACTCCAGTCCGTGCAGTATCGAGGATGTGCTGTTCAACGAGGCGGCCCAGGGTGATTTCCTGATCGGTGCGGGCAATGTCATCGGCGGTAGTGGTGTCGGCAACTTTGGTGGCAGCCTGAAAGTTGGCCACATATCCGGGTCGGGGTTCGCCGAGATCGGGATGCCTGATCGGGCGGTAGGTCTGCTGAACCCGCGTGGTGCGGAGGTGCATCTGGCACTGCACAGTCACGGGCCGGCCTTGTCCGGTCAGACGCTGAAGTCGCAGATCAGCTCGTTCACCGGCGGTTGTGCGGTGTTCCTTGGGAACCAGTTTGGTATCGCGGACGGGCCTGAGGCGGTGCCTTCCCAAGAAGGTGAGTGTTCCACCATCCAGGCCTCGATACACCGCTGATGATGCTGGGGGGCCGACTGCTGATGCTCGGGTTCCGTAACCCGAAAAGACGCAGTCACCTCCCGGCGTGACCGGGGACATAGTTATGAAGATGAGTGGAGGAACAGAGGGGGGACGGTGATCATGCACCGTCCCCTTCGGTCCGAGGAGGACGAGAATATGACCCGAGCCCTCAAATATGTGGCGGTTGCGGCGCTCACATTTCAGGGGGTGCACTTCGTCGAGCACATTGCCCAGCTCGGCTACTGGCTCCTCCATCCCACTGAAACACCGTGGATCACTCCTTGGGCCCGGCCAGCTAGAGACGCCTTGGCGGTGGCCGGTCAGATCCCTCTGGGCAATGAGCTGTTGCATCTCGCCGGAAACCTGGTGTTCCTCGGAGGGCTGGTGGCGTTAGCCATCTACTGGAACCGTCGTGGAGGGGAAGCATCCCCGCATCTACGCACGGCCTTGTGGGTGCAGGGAATCCACATGGGAGAACACGTTGCCCTCACCGCCAGCACGGTCATCGTTGGTAAGGCGGTCGGCCTGTCCACCTTCCTGGGTCTCATCTCCGGTCCGGCCATGACCTCGTTCCGGGTGTGGTTCCATCTTCTCATCAACCTGGTCGCAACTTGGTATGCGGGCCAGGCCCTTCTCGCCCTTCACAGCCAAGGACTGCTGGTGGAACCCACGGGCAAGATCCAGCCGGCCGGCTGACGCCGCGAAAAGCCGAATGCCGTCACCGAGCACCGGCGCGAGGTGGATCACGATCTCGTCGAGCAGTCCCTCCTGCAAGCACTGCTGCGCGAGGTCTGGGCGACCCGGCCGAGTTCCATCACGACTAAGCGTCGTTTGGACGGGCATACCCATCACTTGGTCGGATCGACGATCGTCCCCAGCATCGGCTTGCGATCGAGCTCCTTGCCATCGATCAGTTGCGCCACGGCGTCATGTGGCGCGGTGCCTTTGCCGATCGCCCGGGCTAATGCGGCCACCACCGCCGGCGCCGCGAACGAGGTGCCACTCCACCTAGCCCATCCGTCGAACCGGTCGGGGTCGTAGTTCTGCTCCGGTGGCCCGGCGCCGTCGAAGCCTTCGAAGAAGATGCTGACAACATCACCACCGGGGGCACAGGCGCGCACCCACGGCCCGTAGTTGGTGAATCGAGCGGGCTTGCCCTCCTTGTCCAGGGCGGCGACCCCGACGACATTGGGTAACGCTGCCGGGAACATGGGGATGCAGGTGGCGTCGTTCCCCGCCGAGGCCACGACCACCGCTCCGGCAGCGTGGAGTTCGGAGATCGCCTGGGTAAGGACCGCCATTCCAACAGGTGAGTACCCACCGAAAGACAAGTTGACCAGATGGGGTACCTGCCCTTTGGGGCGCCGGGCCGCTGCAGCGAGAACCTGGGAGATCTCGGCTTCGTCACCTTCTCCATAGGTGCTCAACACCTCGATGACCTCGATTTCACTGCCCGGAGTCAGCTGCTCGATGATCCCGGCGATAAAGGTGCCGTGTCCGGCAGCGGGGTCGAGAAAGCCATCACCGTCGGCGTCGGGAACGTCGCCTCCGTAGGCGGTGACCTTTATCCCGGGAAGGCCGGTGGGGACATCGGCTCTGGCCCATCCTGTGTCGAGGATGGCGACCCGCACCCCCTTCACCGGCGGCCTCTGCGGCAGCTGCGGATCGGCTGCAGGTCGCGCCGAACTGCTGCGGCCCCCTGTGTGCCGGCTCGTCGGGTCGGCGAACGGGCTGGGATCGGCACTGGCATAGAAAGGGCTGGCATAAAACGGGTTGGCTCCTGTTTCCCCGCCACACCCGCAACGACAGCCGCAGCCGCACCCGGCGCTGGCATAAAACGGGCTGGCATAAAACGGGCTGGCATAAAACGGGCTGGCATGGAACGGGCTGGCATGGAACGGGCTGGCGTAAAACGGGCTGGCGTAGAACGATTCCGCTGCTGGATCCGAGGGATGGGGAGGGCAGCACGATGTAGCAAACAGAACGTGGTTGACCTGGCTGAGGATCCCCTGGCTGTGGAGTTCCTCCATCGCCTCCCGCGTGTCGAAGGTCCCTCTGAACCGAGCGAACGACTCCGCCACCATGCCTTCCTCCCGGAACAGGTCGAACGTCTCGTCCGTGGCTCGACGTTCCTCGGCCCATCGCAGAAGTCTCTCGTTGGCAAAGTCGGCGACATCGGCCTTGACCAGCAGCTCCCCGGGCCGATATGCGAATGCTCCACCGGGTCCGAACCTGACCCGTGTCTGCCAGGGACCGGTCGGCCGATCCGGGCTTAAAATGACCACTTCTGCGCGCCCCTTCTCGTCGTCCCGCGGAGCCTACCGATGTCTAGGGGCCTTCCGCGGTGGCCAGCACCTCGTCCGCCAGCTGAACGGCGTCGGAGAGGGTCGCCTCCAGCCCTTGGGAGCGCGACGCCACGAAGGTTTTCTCGGTCAGTTGTTCCCGGGCCCGATCGAGCAGTGCCTCACTTTCCCTGCGATCGTCCTCGTAGAGGACAAGACCGATTTCCTGCAGCTGCTCCTCGGCCTTGGCATGGAGAGCCACCGCCGTGCTCCAGTCATCCCGCCAACCGGCGATCCGGGCGGCGACGATTAGCGAGAAGGCGACCAACGCCGGCGACCCCAATGCGACAGCCAGCTCGAGGCAAGACCGCTGGTGGCCGGCGGCAGCGGGCATGTCGCCGAGGCGCATAGCTATTTCGGCGAGGTTGCCGTGGGCGCTGGCGATGTAGCCCTCGTTCCCGAGGCGCTCCTGCAACTCCAGCTCGCGCTGGCAGGCGTCGTAGGCGGTGTCGAAGTCGCCGAGGGCGGCTGACGTCGTTCCCAGCAGGTTGTACATCCGTGACCGTCCCCGGTCGCTGACAGGTTTCTTCAGCGCCTCCCTGGCGATCTCCACCGCTCCGGCCAGGTCCCCACTGCGCCGGGTGATCTCTCCCCGCGTGCGCTCGACCGCTACATCGTCCCACTCGGGAACGCCGTGCTCGGCGCGTAGCTCTTCGGCCGCGTCCACCAGCTCCCGGGCCTTGTCCACCTCCCCCGTGCGCAGGTGGAGGTCGCTGAGCGTCGTCAACAGCGACACCCGGGTGGCCGACGGCTTCCCCAAAAGCCCGGCAAGACGGGTGAGCTCTTGGATGCCGTCATGGAACGACTGGGTGGCGTCGTGATAGCGGCCGATGGTGCAGGCGATCTGCTGCGCCAGATCCTGATCTTCGTCTGGTACGAGGAGAATAAGGGACCTGAGGTTGTCGAGCTCGACACCGACGTCTCCCACCCACCGACGGTCGGGCGGCAACGAGGGCCCGATCCGATCGAGGAACCAACGGGCGAGCCGAGTGGCCAGGGCCTCGGTTTCGCCGGCCTCGTTGAGGTGACGCCTTCCGTAGCTGCGCACCGTCTCCAAGAGCCCATAGCGCGTGTCGTCGGACCCGAAGTCGGCTTCGACCAGGGACCGGTCGACCAGCGACCAAACCAGCTCGTCGACTTCGTCGGCCTCGATGTCGCCGTCGGCGACCGCCGCTGCCGCAGTCTCCCGGAAGAAGCCCGAGGCGAAGACCGAGAGCCGCCGGAAGGCGGCTTGCTCCCGGGGCTCGAGCAGCCGATAGCTCCAGCCCAACAAACCCTCCATCGTCCGGTGCCGGTCGGAGAGGTAGGGATCGCGGCTGCGCAGATAGCGGAAGCTGTCCTCCAAACCCTGAAGGATCTCGCGGGGTGATTGAACTGAGAGGTGCGCTGCCGCCAGTTCGATGAGAAGAGGCAGCCCATCTAGATGTCTGACTATCTCTCCCACCGCCGCGGCATTGTGCTCGTCGATCTCGAATCCGGGCCGCACACCCGCGCCTCTCTCCTGGAAGAGCCTTCCCGCCGGGGAGTCGAGGACCGCCGCGGGAGGGTCGGACCGGCCGGGCACGGGCAGGGGCTCGATGGGCCATCTGATCTCCCCCGGCGTCTGCAGCGGCTCCCGGCTGGTGGCGATGACGGCGACGTGCTCGCAGTCTGCCTGTAACTGGCCGACCAGCTCCCGGCAGGCCGCGGCGAGGTGCTCGCAGTTGTCGAGGATGACCACAGCCCTGCGCGTCTCTAAATGCTGGAGCACATCGTCGGTTCGGGCTCCCCGAGGGTGGGCGGGAGCGCCAATGGCCTCGGCGACAGCCCCTGCGACGAGGTTGGGCTCGGCGACCCCGGCCAGCCCCACGAGCCATACCCCGTCGTCCCAATCGGGAGCGATAACGAGACCGAGGTCGATGGCCAGACGGGATTTGCCGACGCCGCCCGGCCCGATAAGGGTGACGGTCCGCCGCGCGGCGACCCTCTCCGCCAGGGCGGCGATGGTGGCCTCCCTCCCGATGGTCGCCGTCGGCTTCTCCACGATGTTGTGCCGGTCGGCGGGGGTGGCCCGGACGGCCGGGAAGTGCTCCTGCAGTCCTTCTCCGATCACCTGGTAGAGGCGCACCGGTTGGGAGAAGTCGCGGAGTCGGAACCGTCCCAGGGGGCGCAGCGCCACCTCCAACTCGGGGGTGGCCAGGAATTCGGTGTCCTGAGAGACGATCACCTGGCCCCCGTAGGCTGTTTCGATAACCCGCGAAGCCTGGTGGACGGCGAGGGACACGTAAGAGTGGCCGCGGGGAGAGGCGAGCCCGCTGTGGATACCCATCCGGACCTTCAACGTCACGCCTTCGGGCCAGGTCTCGGCAGCCAGGGCCTGCTGACCGGCAGCAGCGGCGGTGATGGCGTCGTCTGCGGAACTGTACGCCACCAGGAAAGAGTCGCCCTCGGTGGAGATCTCGGCGCCGCTGTGCTCCACCCAGACCGAGCGTAAAACCCGCTGGTGCCGGTCGAGGACGTCGACGTAGCGGTCCCCGAGGTCGCTGAACAGGCGGGTGGAGCCTTCGATGTCGGTGAAGAGGAAGGTGACTAATCCGCTGGGGAGTGCAGCCTCGGCCATGGTTGATTCTTCCACAACGGAATGCGGCAGGCCGGAGGAGTCGCGTGGCCTCCTTCTCGTAGATGTAGACAACCACCGTGTCGACCCGAGCGGCTGTCGCCAGGTGGATTGGGTCCAGCGGTGTTCGGTCCCGGTTTCTCTGTCTTGCTGCCCGGGCGATGCTAGTGGTGCGTCGCGGATTTGGCTCGGGTGAGTGTGGTTCGGCCTCGGCGCACTTTGGCGATGATCTCTGCGGCTCTCTTGTGCCAGATGAAGGGTTTGGGATTGTGGTTCCAGTGTTCGGCCCAGGTTTCGATGGCTTCTATGAGCGAGTCGACGGATGTGAACACGCCGCGGCGTAGCCGCCGTTGGGTCAGCTCTGCGAACCAGCCCTCGACGAGGTTGAGCACGATGATGAGGTTGGCGTGAAGTGCAGATGCCACCGAGCCCTGCGGGGGTGTGCCAGCCAGTCGACGACTGGTGGTGCCTTGCGGGCGGAGAGGTTGTCCAACACCACGTGGATGTCCAGCTCGGAGGGGACGTGGAGGTCGATCCATTTGAAGAACGCCAGCACATCTTTGCTGCTGTGCCGGGGTTTGGTGTCATAGAGGACCTCACCGGTGGCGACGTTGAGAGCGGCGAACAGGTCGGTGGTCCCGTTTCGCTTGTAGTCATAGGTCATGGTGGCTGCCCGCCCCGGTTTCATCGGCAGCGAGGGTTGGGTCCGGTCCAGCGCCTGGACCTGGGTTTTCTCGTCGAAACTGAACACCACCGCCCGCTCCGGAGGGTTCATATACAACCCGACCACATCCACCAGCATGGACTCAAAGTTGGGGTGGGTGGAGATCTTGAAGGTGTCGACCTTCCACGGTTTGAGGTTGTGGTCGGGACCAGATCCGAGCCACCGTGTCCTTGCCGATCCCGAAACGTTTCGCCAGCGAACGGGTCGTCCAATGCGTCGACCCGTCCTCGGGGGTCTCCTCCCGGGTGACTCGCACCACCTCAGTCACCGTGTCTTCCGGCAGCCACGAACGCCGGCCCCGACCCGCAGCGATCCGACCCACCCCCTCCACACCCTGCTCTTCAAAGCGCCGCCGCCACGCCCGAACCGAGTCATCGGTGGTCTGACAGCGTCTCGCCACGTCATTAGTCCCCACCCCATCAGCGGCCAACAACAGCGCCTTGGCCTGGACCACCTTTCGGTGCGGAAGCGAAGTCGAACCTGCCATCCTCTCCACCACGATCCGCTGGTCGGCGGTCATCGACAACGGAGGAGCAGTGATACGTGGCACGACCCCCAACATACCACCCGAGCTATTTCACAGACGCACCACCAGGAGCCTCGGTCCCGGACGTTCCGTGCACCTTTTCATCGCTGACGTTAAGCCGCGGAAATGCGTCATTCGACTCGACGAATTTCGAGTACGTTACGAAGCGGCCGTCCCATGTGGACCGGGGTGGTAACGATGCCGTCACGCCGGTCCGGCAGAATCACATCACGCGTACGAGGAGGAACCAGGTGAAGCACATCGCATCGGTGACGTCGGTCTCGTGGATCCCGTCCGAGGCCATCCCCATGAGCCTGGTCAAGATCCCCATCATCTTAGGGGTCGGTCACTATGACCCGCCCCCACCCGACCATCTCGACGACCTCGAATCCCTCCACGCCTCTGGCGTTTTCCGCTTCGCCAACCGTCTGACAGCCTGGATCGAGGTGGACGGAGACGCCATAATGGGCGCCGGCTATGAAGGGGGAGGGCTTATATCGTCGACGGTGGCCGACCTGCGACTGCGATCGATCGAGATACCCCCGGTGGCCTTCCCCGACATCCGTCCAGAGCCGGAGTATGGCGACGGTTGGGTCCGGTTCACGCAGACGACAGGTGGACGTACCGGCTCCCCCATGCCCCGTACCATCAACCGTCCTCCGTTCCTCCAGGTCACCTCACCGACCGTGTGGACGACATTGTCGCTCACGATCCACGCTGACGGCCAGTCCGAGCACGAGGTCGTCGGCGCCAGCCCATTCCCACGCCACTGGTTCTACGACAATGCCGGCAATCTGGTGCAGAAGTCGGGTATCGCCGATTACAAGGGTTGGGCCGACGAGATGTCGACCGACAACTCGCCGTGGGGGCGCAAGGAGCACGAGTTGCTGGTGTCCGACGTCGAGACCGCCCTCGAGCGGCGCCTGTCCACCCTTATCATGCAAGGCGGGGCCCGCCCGGAGATCCGCCGCATCGACAACAGCGCCAACCTGACCGAGCAGGGAGAGAAAGGCGACGAGCTCTACCTGGTGCTCGACGGGATGCTGTCGGTGGACGTGGATGGCGAGCCGGTGGCCGAGGTGGGCCCGGGGACCATCCTCGGTGAACGGGCCATCCTCGAGGGTGGGGCGCGGACGTCGACCCTTCGGGCGCTCACCCCCGTCAAGGTGGCCGTGGCGACCGCTGACCAGATCGACCGTCAGGCTCTCACCGAGCTGTCCCAAGGGCATCGCCGAGAAGATCAGACCCGTGGCGGGTCGTCGTCGAGGTGAGGACCCACACGTGCGGCGTCCATGGCTCGACGCCGCTCCCGGATCCGACTTCGTCCGCTATGGCGGTCACACCTCGTGTGTTGCCGTGGCCGCCGACGGCCGGGCACCGACGCTGCTCCTCGACGCGGGAGCGGTATCCGCCACGACGCCGCGGACTCCTCCCCGAAATCGAGGTTCCGAATTGGACCGCTGAAACGAAGAAGACTCGTACGACCATTAAGGCTTTCGTGTTGTGGAGCTGAGGGGATTTGACCCCTGACCCCTTGACCATCAGTCACAATGATCTGATACCAGATGGTCACGGCCAGTTATCGCGAGTCGCCGGATCCAGCGCCTACCAGAAGGTTTTAGTGCGTTACATCCCAGCCCGTCCCAACAGGTCACGTCTGGTTTCCGGGGAGATAGTGGACGGATAGTGGACGCGAACCTGAGAGACACCGCTGCAGGGTCAGTAGAGCGGTGGACCTGGACGCGAGTCGGCTCACACGGGTCGCTACACCAAGGCCGAGGAGAACCGCCCCCCTCATCGGCCCGGCCGGTCCGTCCGGGTTCCAACTGGTGGCCGGCCTCTCAGGGTTCGGGTGATGGTTGCTGCCGGACCAGGCGATCTGTCACCTTACCGGGGCCGAGTTGCCCCACTACTCCGACGTCTTCCTCCTGAGCCGCTACGGCGGCTCAGGAGTACATGGATTTCGCTCCAGAGCGGCGGAGCAAGCTCCGGCCAGCTCTGCGGCCGGGTCTTACACCTGGACGACGGATAGCACGTTCCGGGCTGGATCCTTGAACCAGGCGATAGGCGGGACTTTTCGTACCCCTTCATCCAAGGCCCAGCCGCCTTGCCCGATGTTCTTGCACCCTCCCACCACGACCAACACCAACTCGCTCCGCTCCAGGGGCGTCGCACACAGCGGATAACTTCGCGTCTTTGGGTAATCGGTGACCAGGGGTTATTGCCGTTAGCACACCGTCGGGTCGGTGATACCTGCCAGTCAAGTGCTCTGCCAGGCTGAGCTACAGCCCCCGGTTTATATGCATCTACCTGGGGTTTTGTCCTGCTTGGCTCCGCCGCCATCCTTGCACACCGCTCGAACAGCCGCATGTCTACCAGACAGATACCTGAGGCGTGATAGACGCCGTGGCGGTCCTGGCGGGAAGGCTGGGAGTTGCATCTGCGGGCAGAAAGGAAGGCCGATCGGACCGTTCAGGTGTCCATGTCAGCCGTAGGACGGCTCGACGACATCCTCGGAGAGTTGATCAGGATCCGAACTGAGCCAGATCCAGGTCGCATCTCGTGTGTAGGTGTTTTCGATCCGTGAGGGAATCTGTCTGGGGTGTGAGCTTCGACCACTCCGGTTCACGGTCGGTCGCACTCTGGTCTAGGCAATTTCTCGGCTATTCGACTACGGTTCCAGAGTTCCCTGGGCCAAAGTGCGGGCTTCGGCTCGGGTGAGGATCTCCCCCCGGGCACAGGCCATCGCCGGGGTGAGTCTCTCTTCTCGCAAGGAAAGGAAGTGGAGATGAGACGAGTATTGCCCCTGTTGTCAATCGCATTGGTGGTGAGTCTGGCGACCCCTGCGGTAGCAGCTCCACCGGTCACAGAGACCATCAACGAGCATGGCGTATCGGAGACCTTCATCGACTTCGCCCCGACATGCGAAGGAGGTGGTCCGCTCTACGAGATCACGCTTACTTACAATCTCGTGGAACACGTCACTGCCTTCGACGACGGACGGGTTCATGCCACCTTCACCCAGGCGGGCAAGTTCGTGGCGGTGCCGCTCGACCCGGCAGATCCGGGTGCCAGCGGCCAATTCGCGATATGGGGTGGCTTCAACCAGAACAACACCAGCGTGAATGGCACGTTCACCTTCAACGTGAACGGTCAGTTCGATGACGGCACCAAGATCAGCACCCACCAAGTAGATCACTTCAACTTGACACCGACCGGGGCGGAGTTCTTCTTCACCCACTGTCACGACTGAGCTTCGGCGGCCCGGGCTGTTGCCCCGGACCGACCTCATCTCGCTGATCGCCGTGACCGATAGCCCCCGACCAATCGGCCGGGGGCTATCGGTCCTATTGCGGTGCGTTCATCCCCTAAATCGACTCCCGTTCAGTCCTGTCCCACTTTCCCGCACTGGCCATCCAGCTTGTGACCAAACAAAGCTGGGCTGCTGAAGTCCGTGAACTCGTCTGTGATCACGGTCAGCGCTCGGAGCGAACTCTGCTCGGAATGACTCCCGACGCCTGGAGTCTGCCCCACTGGATCCGCCGGATCACCCAATGGGTGATGGGCGAAGGCCTCCCCGTTGGCACAGTCGAAGGATTCCACTATGGGGTGGATGGTTCCGAATGCCGCCGGGGCGATCCCCAGCACAAGCATCGAAGCGACCACGGTGGCGACAAGTGTGCGTCGCATGTTGGGCGATTCCTCTCCTAGGTGGCCACGGAGCGTGACCAATCGACACGGATCCTACACGGGACGAGTGTCGTGGTGGTGGGTGGATTCCGTGCTTCTCGGTCTAGGCGGCCACCCAGATGCGATCCCATTGGTATGCGTCCCATCGTGTGGTGTAACTAGGGGTGGGTCCGTGACGGACTCGAGGTCTTGGTTTAGAGGTGCGGGAACCGGTGACGCTCGAGCCGATCCGTTTTCCAGCGCGTCAAGGGGCACACGATCTTGGCCGGGATCCCCGAGCTCCCGGTCACCGGTCTCGGCCACCATCTAGTATCATCAGGGATGGCGCTTCTGCAGGTGACCGACGTCGTGAAGGCCTTCGGCGGGGTCACCGCCGTGAACAAGCTCTCCCTCAAGGTCGAATCGGGACAGGTGGTGGCCCTGATCGGTCCCAACGGTGCCGGCAAGTCCACCCTCATGAATACGCTGTCCGGGCTTCATCACCCCGACCAGGGAACCATAAGTTTCGGAGGCGTGGAGATACACGACCTTGCTCCTCCCCGGATCGCCCATCTCGGGATGGGCCGTACCTTCCAGATCCCGCGGGTCTTCTCCCGGCTCACCGTTGCCCAGAACGTGTTGGTTCCGGTGGCTCATCGGGAGGCGATCAGCTTTGATATCCACAACCGGGTCGATGAGTTGCTCCGCCTGGTGAACCTCGACCAGAAGGCCGGTCAATATGCCAGTGAGCTCTCTGGTGGTCAGCAGAAACTGTTGGAGCTTGCCCGCGCTTTGATGTCAGAGCCGAAGCTCGTGCTGATGGACGAGCCATTTGCCGGTGTCCATCCTGAGCTGAAGAAGACCCTGATCGACGCCATCCGGGCCACCAACTCGAGTAACGGCACGACCTTCCTGATCGTCAGCCACGAGATGCCGGTGGTTGCCGCAGTGTGCCATTGGGTCTTCGCAATGCATCTCGGTGCCAATTACCTGGAAGGAGAGCCCCGCCAATTGCTGTCTGACAAGCGGCTGGTCGACATATACCTAGGGGAAGCGACGGGTCATGCAGATTCGAGGTGAGAACCTCACCGTCGCCTACTACGCCGACATCCACGTCCTGCTCGACGTGTCGGTGGAAGCCGCCGAAGGGAAGATCACCTGTGTCATCGGTCCCAACGGCGCGGGCAAGTCGACACTGCTCAAGACCCTGTTCGGCTATCTGACCCCTCGCTCCGGAAAGATATGGCTCGATGGAAACGACATCACTTCCCTGGCCGCCCAGGACCGGATGCGCCTGGGGATGGGCTACGTCGACCAGCTTCACACCGTCTTCCCCGAGATGTCGGTCGACGAGAACCTCGAGCTGGGCGGTTGGATCTTCCGACGGGACCACCAGCGAGTAGCCGAGGCCAAAGAGCGCATCTACGAGCAGTACCCGATCCTCGCCCTACGCCGCCAGGCTCATGCCGGACTCCTCTCCGGCGGGGAGCAGCGGATGCTGGAGATTGGTCGGGTCCTCATGCCCGATCCGTCTCTCATCCTCATGGACGAGCCGTCCGCCGGTCTGTCGCCCAAGATCACCGGTGAGGTCTATGACGACGTGGAACGGCTCAAGGCCCTGGGAAAGACAGTGATGCTGGTCGATCAGAATCTCAACTCGGCGGTGCCACGCAGCGACTATCTCTACGTGATGGAATTGGGTCAGGTTAGCGACCATGGGCCGACCGATCGACTGGGCGAGGACATCCGCAAGATCGTCTCCGACTGGCTCTCCGTCATTTGATCCTTGCCCGGAGCGAGGGGACATGGTCCTCGACGAAGCCAACGATCCCGCGTGGCATGAAGAGAACGACCCCTGCGATCACTGCCCCGAACATCGGCAGGTAGAGGAACGGGAAACGCACCCATAGGAAGTCACGCACCAGATAGAGGGTGCTGGCGCCGAGTACCGGTCCGATAACGGTCCCCGCCCCACCGAGGAACACCGCGGCCACCATCTCCACGGTGACCACGTTGTTGAAGACCAGCTCGTTTGATGTGAAAGCGACGAACCAGTAGTCCACCGAGCCGGCGGCTGCGGCAAAGTATGCCGAGACAGCGAAGGCGGTCAGCTTGTATTGCGTGGTGCGGACCCCCATCACCCCCGCCGCGCCCTCGTCGTCCCGGATCGCCTTGAGGCCCACCCCGAAGCGTGAGCCGGCCAGCCACACCGTGACCAGGATGATCGCCACCAACAAGCCGACCATCCCGTAGTAGGCGGTGCGGGGGTCGTAGATCTCGGGCGAGGGGATGCCGAACGCGCCACCAGCGAAGTCACTTG
>Ga0326597_10004214_pt1 | contig 20309 bp, 19 predicted proteins | sample RVTome_12_FD_203789 | JGI IMG/M metagenome (GOLD analysis project Ga0326597, IMG submission 203789) | Soil microbial communities from uranium-contaminated site in the Upper Colorado River Basin, Wyoming, United States - RVT100D185 | ecosystem: Environmental > Terrestrial > Soil > Contaminated >...
ACCTGGAGCACTTCTGGGAGTACCTGGCGTTCGTCGCCAATGCGCTGATCTTCCTGCTGGTCGGGCTGCGCGTCGACCTCGCCGCGCTGGCCGGGGCGCTCGACCTGCTGGCGCTGGTGGTGGTCGCCATGCTGCTCTCGCGCGCGGTGGTGATCTACGGCCTGCTGCCGCTGCTCGGGCGCTGGCCGGGCGGTGCCGTCGAGCGCCCCTACCGTCACGTCATGTTCTGGGGCGGCCTGCGCGGCGCCGTGGCGCTGGCGATTGTGCTCAGCCTGCCGGCCTTCGCCGAGTCCGCGACCTTTGTCGCCCTGGTCACCGGCGCGGTGCTGTTCACGCTGCTGGCGCAGGGACTGACCATCGAGGCGCTGGTGCGCCGGCTCGGCCTCGACCGGCCGCCGCTGGCCGACCGGCTGGCGCGCGAGGAGGTGCGGCTGGCGGCCAAGCGGGAAGCGCTGTCGCGCCTGCCCGAGCTGCAGCGCGGCGGCCTGTTCTCGGCGCGCATCGCCGAGGAGCTGCGCGCCAGCTACGGCACGGCGCAGGCCGAACTGGAGGCGGCGGTCACGCGCCTGCGCCGCGCTGAGGTCGATCCGGCGAGCGAGCTGCAACTGCTCTACCTGCGTTCGCTGGCGCTGGAGCGCAGCCACTACCTCGAGAGCTTCGCCCGCGGCCACTTGAGCGAGCGCGCCTGCCGCGACCTGATCCACTCGGTCGACCGCCAGGCCGAGGCGCTGCGCCACCGCGGCGAGTTGCCCGGCTTTACCCTGCATCCGCCGCACGAGACCCTGACCGAGGCCGGCCTGCGCTGGCTGCGCCGGCTGGCCGCCGCGACCGCGCTGCCGGAGCGCTGGACCTCGTCGCTGGTCGCCTACGAGTACGAAGAGGCGTGGGGGCGCCACCAGGGCTGTCTGCGGGTGCTGGCGGACCTCGACCGTCTCGCCGCCGAGCGGCAGCTCGGCGGCGCCGCTGTGGAGACGGTTCGTGAACGCTACCGCTACTGGCGCGAGCAGGCGGCGCAGCGTATCGACGCCACCGCGGCCCAGTTCCCGGAGTTCGTCGCCGCCATGCAGGCGCGGCTGGCCGGGCGGCTGCTGCTCTATGCCGAGCGCCAGACCCTCGAGGCCGAGGCGCGCGACGGCACCCTGCCGGCCGGCAGCGCCCACGACCTGCTCGCTGCGGTCGGCGAAGGGATCGAGGGTCTGCGCGGTGGCGACATCACCAAGCTCCATTTCGACCCGGCCGAACTGCTGCGCAAGGTGCCGCTGTTCCGCGACCTGACCGCCGAGGATTTCGCCCGCGTCGCCGCCTGCCTGCACGGCCACACCGTGCCCGACGGCGAGGCGGTGGTCATCGAGGGCGAGCACGACGACTCCATGTACCTGATCGGCCGCGGCGTGGTGCGGGTGTCGCGGCGCACGGCGGACGGCGAGCGCGACCTGGCGCGGCTGTTCGCCGGCGATTTCTTCGGCGAAATGGCGCTGCTCCATCGCGAACCGCGCAGCGCCACCTGCCGCGCGGCGACGCCGTGCGCGCTGTACGAGCTGCGGCGCGTCGATTTCGACGCCCTGTGCACCACCCGGCCGACCATCCGCGCTGCGGTCGAGGCGGTCGACCGCGAGCGCCGGGCGGAGCTGGCGCGCGCGTCGGCCGGCACCAGCCCGGCATGACGGCCGCGTCGGACCGAGATCCCCCAGGCAGTGGGCGAAATCAGTCGGCGGGTAGGTTGGGCAAAGCGCAGCGTGCCCAACATTGCGGGCCGATCCGGCCCGAGCAGGCCCGGTTCGTGCCGCCGGTGCCGTCCGCGCCGGGTCTGCCGGCGGCACCATTACGGCGCCGGCGTTGGGCACGCTGCGCTTTGCCCAACCTACGAAACCGGAATCCGAATGTAGGTCGGGCTTCAGCCCGACAACGGCCAGCCGCTACTCCGGGGGCGAGGTGTAGCGCCCCCGCAGCTCGCCGTCGGCGAACACCAGCAGGGTCCCCGGCGCGACCGGCTGCCACGGCTCGTCGGCGGTCAGCGGGCGGGTGGCGATGACGCTGACGACGTCGTGCGGTGTGGTCACCGGGGCGAAGTCGACGTTGACCTCGGTGTCGATCAGGCTGGCGGTGCCGAACGGCGCGCGCCGGGTCAGCCAGGCCAGTTCGGTGCTGCAGTAGGCGTACAGGTGGCGGGCGTCGCTGAGCAGCAGGTTGCAGACGCCGAGGCGGGCGAGGCGGCCGGTCAGCTGCGCCAGAAGGCGGTGCAGCGTCGCCGGCCGGCGCGGCGGGACGGGATGGCGCCGGCGCACCTCGGCCAGCAGCCAGCAGAAGGCGTGTTCGCTGTCGGTGGTGCCGACCGGACGGTAGGCGCCCAGCGGCCAGCGCTTGATGCCGGCGAGCTGGCCGTTGTGGGCGAAGCTCCAGGTGCGGCCCCACAGTTCGCGGGTGAAGGGGTGGGTGTTCTCCAGGCAGACGCGGCCGCGGTTGGCGCGGCGGATGTGGCACAGCACCGTGCGGCTCTTGATGGCATAGCGGCGGATCAGGTCGGCGACCTCGGAATGGGCCCCCGGCAGCGGGTCGTGGAAGCAGCGGCAGCCGCGCCCGGCATAGAAGGCGATGCCCCAGCCGTCGCGGTGCGGGCCGGTGCGGCCGCCGCGCTCGCTGAGCCCGGTGAAGCTGAAGCGGATGTCGGTCGGGACGTTGGCGCTCATCCCGAGCAGTTCGCACATGGGCCGGCTCCCGGCGCCCGCGGGCCGTTCAGCCGCGCCTGGACGTGGTGGTCTCTTCTTCAGCGTAGTCCCGGGGCGGTGTGTGTTCCGCGGGCTCCTCGGGCTCCTTGGGCTCCTTGGACTCTTCGGGCTCTTCGGGCTCCACCGTGGGCTCCGGCGCAGCGGCCGCTTCCGCGGCGGGGTCGGCAGCGGTCGGCTCCGCGGCGGACGTCGTCTCCGCGGCCGCCGCCTCGCTGGCCGGCGCGGGCGCCGGTTCGGCGCCGGCGTCAGCGGTCGGTGGCGTGGCCTCCGGTACGGCGGACGGCTCGGCCGGGCGGTCGATCAGGCGCGCCGCATCGAAGGCGAGCGCGGTCTCGGCGCCGCCGTTGGCGCACAGCGTGCGCGCCCCCTCGCTCAGCTGTTGGTGCACCGTGCGGTAGCTCGCGGTCAGCTGGTTGACCGCCTGCGCGGTGCGGGCGAAATGATCGCTGACCTCGCGCCGGTAGGCGGCCTGTTCGGCGCGCGCCTGGTCGAGCTCCGCCTGCAGCGCGCGCGCCTGCTGGCGGGCGTCGTCGAAGCGGCGGGAGAGGAGGTGACCCGCTACCAGGCCGGCGACGAGGGCGAGCAGGGCGAGGATCCAGCTCAAGCGATCTCTCCTCGGTGATGGGCGGCGTGGGCCGCGAGTATAGCCCGGATACCGCGGCCGCCGGCCAACGGTCAGCCGGCGCGCAGGCGCGCCAGCAGGGCATCGAAGGCGGCGCGGGTCGCCGTGTCAGCGGCGGCGGCGCGCAGGCGCAGGGTCACGGCCGGTGGGCCGCCGCCGGAGACGGGATAGATGCCGATGCGGGCCGCCGGGTGGGCGCGGCTGAACGCCTCGACGTCGAGGGCGATCTCCCCCTCCTGCAGCGGCAGCGTGGCGTCGACGGTGACGCGGGCGCCGGCCGGGCGCGGCAGCACTTCGGCCAGCACCGCCTCGGCCATCGGCCGCAGCATTTCAGGAAACCCGGGGAAGGCGAACACCCCGGCCAGGGTGAAGCCGGGCGCGCCGCCGGGGTTGGCGAGCAGGGCGCAGCCGGCCGGGAGTTCCGCCATGCGCCGGCGCTGGGCGGTGTAGTCGGCGCCGTAACGCGCGGCCAGGAGGGCGTCGCCCTCGGGATGCAGCTCGAGCCGGACGCCGAGGCCGGCGGCCACGGCCTGGCGAGTGCAGTCGTCGTGGGTGCCGCCGATGCCGCCGGCGACCAGGATCGGGAAGCAGCCGCGCGCGACCAGCGCTGCGATCCAGTGCGCGATGGTGCCGGGGTCGTCGGGCAGGGAGAGCGCCACCTCGGCCGGCTGGCCGAGGGCATGCAGGCGCTGCAGCAGCCAGGTCTGGTTGCCGTTGTCGCGTTCACCGAAGAGCAGTTCGTCACCCACGGTGACCACTGCCGGCCGGGTCGTCGTCATGGGCCGCGTCTCCTGCAGGCAAGCGTAGCAGGGCGGGGGGCGGAACCCGGATGGCGCAGACCCGGGGGCCTCCCCCGGCCACGCCGGCCGCGCCGGTACCGGTGCCGTGGTTGGAACGGCGGACCGATCACCCGCGACCGGAGCGCCGCGCGGGGGCGGCTGGGCGGAAAGTGGCAGGTCGGAAAAACTGGTGATATTGTCTACAAACAAAGCCGTTAGCGCCTTGACACTCCCGTTTCCAGCCCCATAGACTGCGCTTTCCATGGGAGGATTGTTGACAATCAAGCTTAACCGGAAGATGCGGCAGTCTCGACCCGGCGCCGCCGGTTCCGGTTGCCAACGGCCGCTGGAGCGCGCTTGGCCATGAGCGGAGTCGTCGCCCGGGAGCGGCGGAGCGGGCGTCCGGTACCGGCGCCATGACCGATCGCGCGACCCAGGGTCCGGAAAGCGCCCGGGTCGGGGGTCCGGAAACGGGACCGCGACGGCAGCAGTGTCGGCCGGATGGTGAATTCGGCTGTGGCACGCAGCCGGCCGGCGCGGGCAGCGGTCGAGCATCCGTGGGCGCGCCGCGCCGGGCCGCAGGGAGGGCGGTGACGGGTTTGATCGCGCGCGATCGGGCGGTCTTATGGAGGCAATGCCGGTAAGGTTGTATTAACCGATTCGTGAAGCAATAATCGGCCACCCCGGCACAAGGGGGCGTGGCATAAAGAAAAAGCCCTGTCTGGCCTCGCCAGACCGACCACCAGCCAGAGGATCAAGGCCAGCGATGTCAGCCCAAAACGACGCGGCGAGCCAGTCATCCCGACCCGACACCCTCCCCAAGTTGCTGCTGGAACACGCCCGCAAGCGCGGTGACCGTCCGGCCATTCGCGAGAAGGATTACGGCATCTGGCAGGCCTGGACCTGGAGCCAGGTGCGAGACGAGATCATGGCCCTCGCCGGCGGCCTCGCGGCGCTCGGCTTCCAGCCCGGCGACAAGCTCGCCATCGTCGGCGACAACCGGCCGCAGCTCTACTGGGCGATGGTCGCGGCGCAGGTCGCCGGCGGCGTGCCGGTGCCGGTCTACCAGGATTCGGTCGCCGAGGAGATGAGTTACATCTTCGATCACGCCTCGATCCGCTTCGCCGTGGTCGAGGACCAGGAGCAGGTCGACAAGCTGCTCGAGGTGCGGGAGAAGTGCCCGGGTCTCGAGCACATCATCTACGAGGAGACGCGCGGCCTCAGCGACTACACCCAGCCCTTCCTGCACGCCTTCCACGCCGTGCAGGAGCAGGGGCGCGGGTGGCTCGCCGAACACGCCGCCGCGCTCGAGCAGCGCATCGCCGCGGTCCAGGCGGACGACCTGGCCATCATCCTCTACACCTCGGGCACGACCGGCCGGCCCAAGGGGGTCGAGCTGAGCCACCACAACCTGGTGATCACGGCGCGCAACTCGGCCGAATTCGACCACCTGACCGGCGACGAGGAGATGGTCTCCTACCTGCCGATGGCCTGGGTCGGCGACTGCATCTTCTCGCTCGCCCAGGCCTACGTCTGCGGCTTCTGCATCAACTGTCCGGAGAGCGGCGACACGGTGCTGACCGACATGCGCGAGATCGGCCCGACCTACTTCTTCGCTCCGCCGCGGATCTTCGAGAACCTGCTGACCACGGTCACCATCCGCATCGAGGACGCGGGCCGGATCAAGCAGTGGCTCTACCACCACTTCATGGAGGTGGCGCGACGGGTCGGCGTGCGCATCCTCGACGGCGCGCAGGTCAGCCTCGGCGACCGCCTGCAGTACGCCCTCGGCGAGCTGCTGGTCTACGGCCCGCTGAAGAACGTGCTCGGCTTCTCCCGGGTGCGCGTCGCCTACACCGCCGGCGAGGCGATCGGTCCCGAGATCTTCGACTTCTACCGCGGCCTGGGCATGAACATCAAGCAGCTCTACGGCCAGACCGAGGCGGCGGTGTTCATCACCATGCACCCCGACGGCCAGGTCAAGCCGGACACCGTCGGCGTCCCGGCGCCGGAGGTCGAGGTCAGGATCGCCGACGACGGCGAGGTGCTCTACCGCAGCCCGGGGGTGTTCCTGCGCTACCACAAGAACGACCAGGCGACTGCCGAAACCAAGACCGCCGACGGCTGGGTGCACACCGGTGACGCCGGCTACTTCGGCGACGACGGCCACCTGCGCATCATCGATCGCGCCAAGGACGTCGGCAAGCTCACCGACGGCGCGATGTTCGCGCCCAAGTACCTCGAGAACAAGCTCAAGTTCTTCCCCCAGATCAAGGAGGCGGTGACCTTCGGCCACGAGCGCGATTACGTCGCCGCGTTCATCAACATCGACCTCGAGGCGGTCGGCAACTGGGCCGAGCGCCAGGGCATCGCCTACTCCGGCTACACCGATCTCGCCGGCCGCCAGGAGGTCTACGACCAGATCCAGCAGTGCGTCGAGAAGGTCAACGCCGACCTCGCCGACGACCCGCACCTCTCCGGTTCGCAGATCCGTCGCTTCCTGATCCTGCACAAGGAACTCGACGCCGACGATGGCGAGCTGACGCGCACGCGCAAGGTGCGCCGGCGGATCATCGCCGAGCGCTACGCCGACCTGATCGAGGCACTCTACGACGGCCGCGACCAGGTCCACGTCGAGGCCGAGGTGACCTTCGAGGACGGCCGCAAGGGCAAGATCGTCGCCGACGTGGCGATCCGTGATGCCGAGACCACCGCCCCGGCGGCCGCGACCGCGGCCGCGGCCGCCTGACGGAGAGTGCCCGACCGATGACCACCAGGAAGCAGATCGGCGACGTCGTCCTCGCCGTCGACAACATCAGCCTGACGTTCGGCGGCGTGCGCGCGCTGACCGACATCAGCTTCGAGGTGCGCGCGCACCAGGTGCTGTCGATCATCGGCCCCAACGGCGCCGGCAAGAGCTCGATGCTCAACGTCATCAACGGCTTCTACCACCCGCAGAAGGGGCTGATCACCTACCGCGGCGTGACCCGCAAGCAGATGCGACCGCACGAGGCGGCACGCCAGGGCATCGCGCGGACGTTCCAGAACATCGCCCTGTTCAAGGGCATGAGCACGCTCGACAACATCATGACCGGGCGCAACACGCTGATGAAGCGCAACCTGCTGTGGCAGGCGCTGCGCCGCGGTCCCGCCGAACGGGAGGAGCTGGCGCACCGCGAGCGGGTCGAGCAGATCATCGACTTCCTCGAGATCGAGCACATCCGCAAGACCCCGGTCGGCAAGCTGCCCTACGGTCTGCAGAAGCGGGTCGAGCTCGGTCGCGCCCTGGCCGCCGAACCGACCTTGCTGCTGCTCGACGAGCCGATGGCCGGCATGAACATCGAGGAGAAGCAGGACATGAGCCGCTTCGTCCTCGACGTCAACAGCGAATTCGGCACCACCATCGTCCTGATCGAGCACGACATGGGCGTGGTCATGGACATTTCCGACCACGTGGTGGTGCTCGACTACGGGCGCAAGATCGGCGATGGGCCACCCGATGAGGTGCGTAACAACCAGACCGTAATCGACGCCTATCTCGGCGTCAGCCACGACTGAGCACGGAGGGAGACGATGGACTGGCTGTTTCTCACCGAGGTCATTCTCAGCGGCCTGATGACCGGGGTCATGTACTCCCTGGTCGCGCTCGGCTTCGTCCTGATCTTCAAGGCCTCGGGAGTCTTCAACTTCGCCCAGGGCGTGATGGCGCTGTTCGCTGCCCTGGCCCTGTATGACTTCCTCGCCCCGGAAGGGTGGTTCAACCAGCTGTTCGGCTTCACCCTGCCGGTGCCGGTGGCGATTGTCGCCACTGTCGGGGTGATGATCATCGTCGCCTGGCTGATCGAACGCCTGGTGCTGCGCCACCTGGTCAACCAGGAGGGCATCATCCTGTTCATGGCCACCATCGGGCTGGCCTACGTCCTCGAGGGCACCGGCGACATCCTGTTCGGCTCCGACGTCAAACCGCTCGACATCGGCCTGCCGCGCGGTGCCCACGATTACCTGCTGGACGGCTATGGCATCTATATCGAAAAGCTGGAGATCATCGCCGCGGCCACGGCGGCGGTGCTGGTCACCGTGCTCGCGATCTTTTTCCAGAAGACGCGCATCGGCCGCGCCCTGCGGGCGGTCGCCGACGATCACCAGGCGGCGCTGTCGGTCGGCATTTCGTTGCGCACCATCTGGGTCATCGTCTGGGCGGTGGCCGGTATTGTCGCCCTGGTCGCCGGCATCATGTGGGGCAGCAAGTCGGGGGTGCAGTTCTCGCTGTCGCTGATCGCGCTCAAGGCCCTGCCGGTGCTCATTCTCGGCGGATTCACCTCGGTCCCCGGGGCGATCGTCGGCGGTCTGATCATCGGCGTCGGCGAGAAGCTGGCCGAGATCTATGTCGGACCGATGGTCGGCGGCGCCATCGAGAACTGGTTTGCCTACATGCTCGCCCTGGCCTTCCTGCTGGTTCGACCGCAGGGGCTGTTCGGCGAAAAGATCATCGAGAGGGTCTGAGCGATGCTCTACCGCGAAACCGGCCAGTACAAGACCAGTTATCAGGCCGATCAGGCGATCTTCCCGATCGCCCAGGACCGCTGGTTCATTTATGGGGTCATCGCATTCGCGGTGTTGGTCGTGCCGTTCCTGCTCGATGGCTACCTGGTCAATGCGGTGATGCTGCCGTTCCTGATCTTCGCCCTGGCGGCACTGGGACTGAACATCCTGACCGGCTACTGCGGCCAGTTGTCGCTGGGCACCGGCGCCTTCATGGCGGTCGGGGCCTATGCCACCTACAAACTGGTGACCTCTTTCCCGGACCTGAACCTGATCCTCGTCGTCCTGCTGTCGGGCCTGGTCACGGCGGCGGTGGGGGTGCTGTTCGGCCTGCCGTCGCTGCGCATCAAGGGCTTCTACCTGGCGGTGGCGACGCTGGCCGCGCAGTTCTTCCTGATCTGGATGTTCTACAAGGTCGGCTGGTTCAACAACTACAACATGACCGGCCAGATCACCATGCCGACGACCCACCTGTTCGGGGCCCAGGTGACCGGGCCCGGGGCCGCACCGGCGACCCGCTACCTATTCTGCCTCGGCTTTGTCATGCTGTTCGCGCTGGCGGCCAAGAACATCGTTCGCGGCCGCGTCGGTCGTGAATGGATGGCGATTCGCGACATGGACATCGCCGCCGAGATCATCGGCATCCGGCCGCTGCAGGCCAAGCTGTCGGCGTTCGCGGTCAGCTCGTTCTACGTCGGCATGGCCGGGTCGCTCTACTTCGGCGTCTGGCTCGGCGCGGCCGAGCCCGGCGAGGCGTTCGGCATCGAGCGCTCGTTCCTGGTGTTGTTCATGATCATCATCGGTGGCCTCGGCAGCGTCATGGGCAGCTTCTTCGGCGCCGCCTTCATCATCCTGCTGCCGCTGGTCCTGAAGAACGTCATGGTCGATGGTATCGGTGTCGAGGTGGTCACCGCCAAGCACATCGAGATCACCCTGATGGGCGTTCTGATCATCTTCTTCCTGATCGTCGAACCGCACGGTCTGGCGCGGCTGTGGCAGATCGCGAAGGAGAAACTCCGTCTCTGGCCGTTCCCGCACTGATGTGCGGGCACCGGAGCAACCCGTCCCACCCGGGGCACGCACGACTCACGCACCACCTGTAGAGGAGAGAGGGTCACGATGAATAGCAACACACTGAAAAGGCTCGCCCTGGCCGCGGCGGTGGCCACGCCGCTGCTGGTCAGCGGTACCGCCAACGCCGATCTGATCATCCCGTCACTCGATTACCGTACCGGGCCCTACGCCCCGAACGGCATCCCGTTCGCCAACGGCTTCAGCGACTACCTGACGCTGCTCAACGAGCGTGACGGCGGCATCGAGGGGGTCAAGATCGCCAACCCGTCCTGCGAGACCGCCTACAACACCCAGCAGGGCGTCGAGTGCTACGAAAAGCTGAAGGAGGGCGCGCTGTCGTTCCAGCCGCTGTCGACCGGCATCACCTACCAGCTGATCCCGAAGACCACCGCCGACAAGATCCCGGTCTTTTCGATGGGTTACGGCCGCACCTCGGCGGCCAACGGCAAGATCTTTCCGTACGTCTTCAACTTCCCGTCGACTTACTGGAGCCAGGCCACGGTGCTGGTGCAGTACATCGCCGACCAGGAAGGCGGTATGGACAAGCTCAAGGGCAAGAAGATCGCGCTGGTCTACCACAACTCCGCCTACGGCAAGGAGCCGATCCGCACGCTGGAGAGCATGGCCGCCAAATACGGCTTCGAGTTCATGCAGCTGCCGGTCGACCACCCGGGCCAGGAGCAGAAGGCCACCTGGCTGCAGATCCGCCGCGAAAAGCCGGACTGGGTGCTGATGTGGGGCTGGGGCGTGATGAACCAGGTCGCGATCCAGGAAGCGGCGTCGATCCGCTATCCGATGGATCACTTCATCGGGGTCTGGTGGTCGGGTTCCGAGAACGACGTGCTGCCGGCCGGCGAGGCCGCGCACGGTTACCTGTCGGGCGCCTTCCATGCCCCGGGTGCCGGCTTCCCGGTGCACGAGGACATCAAGAAGCACGTCTACGGCAAGGGCAAGGGCAAGGGCGAGGCCGACCGTGTTGGCGAAGTGCTCTACAACCGCGGCATGGTCGCGGCGATGTGGACCACCGAGGCGGTGCGCAACGCCATGAAGATCCACGGCACCAAGGACGTCACCGGCGAGATGGTGCGCGACGGCTACGAGAGCCTGAACGTCGACGACAAGCGCCTCGAGGAGCTCGGCATGAAGGGCTTCACCTACGCGGTGCAGATCACCTGCGACAACCACGAGGGTCCGGGCAAGGTGGCCGTGCAGCAGTGGGACGCCAAGGCCAAGCAGTGGAAGATCATCTCCAAGTTCTACGACCCGCTGGGTGACATCACCGGCCCGCTGATCGAGGAAGACTCGGCGGCGTTCGCCAAGGAGAACAACATCACTCCGCGTGATTGCAAGTAAGCGATCCGGCTGACCGGATCCGGGGGGCTCCCTTGAACACAGCGACTGCGACCGAAAGTGCGGCCACCGAAGTGGTGCAACCGCTGCTCGAGGTCAACAACATCGAGGTCATCTACGACCACGTGATCCTGGTGCTCAAGGGGGTCTCCCTGGCCGTTCCCGAGGGGGGCATCGTTGCCCTCCTCGGGGCCAACGGCGCCGGCAAGTCGACCACCCTGAAGACCATCTCCAACCTGCTCGGCGCCGAGCGCGGCGACGTCACCAAGGGCAACGTCATCTACCAGGGCGAGAAGGTGCACAACCTCAACCCGTCCGAACTGGTCAAGCGCGGCGTCATCCAGGTGATGGAGGGCCGCCACTGCTTCGAACACCTGACCGTCGAGGAGAACCTGCTGACCGGCGCCTACACCCGCACCGACGGCAAGGCGGCGATCAGGGCGTCGCTGGACAAGGTCTACCACTATTTTCCGCGGCTGCGCGAGAGACGCGGCAGCCAGGCCGGCTACACCTCGGGCGGCGAGCAGCAGATGACCGCCATCGGCCGCGCGCTGATGGCCAACCCGACCATGATCCTGCTCGACGAACCGTCGATGGGCCTCGCCCCACAGCTGGTCGAGGAGATCTTCGAGATCGTCCACTCGCTCAACGAACAGGAGCGGGTCAGTTTCCTGCTGGCCGAACAGAACACCATGGTCGCGCTGCGCTACGCCAGCTACGGCTACATCCTCGAAAACGGTCGCGTGGTCATGGACGGCGATGCCAGGCAGCTGAGCGAGAACGAGGACGTCAAGGAGTTCTATCTCGGCCTCAGCAGCGAGGGGCGCCAGTCGTTCAAGGACGTCAAGCACTACCGTCGCCGCAAGCGCTGGCTCGGCTGAGCCTGCCGCCACCGCCCGCCCGCCAGGAGACGCGCCATGACCGCGCAGGATGCCTATTTCGACCCCCTCGAGATTCGTGACCCGGCCGCGCGCGACGCGCGCCTGATCGAGGCGCTGGCCGCCCAGGTGGCGCACGCCAGCGCCAACGCGCCGCACTACAGGGCGCTGCTGGCCGACGTCGACCCGCGCGCGATCGAGGACCTGGCCGCCTTCAGCGCGCTGCCGGTCACGCGCAAGTCCGACCTCAAGCCGCTGCAGGCCGCCACGCCGCCGTTCGGCGGGCTGACCGCGGTCGCGCCGGGGGCGCTGGCCCGGATCTTCGTCTCCCCCGGCCCGATCTACGACCCGGAGGGGGATCGGGTCGACTACTGGCGCCTCGGCCGCGCCATGTACGCGGCCGGCTTCCGCCGCGGCGAGCTGGTGCACAACTGCTTCAGCTACCACTTCACCCCGGCCGCCTCGATGGCCGAGGGCGGCGCCCGGGCGATCGGCTGTGCGGTGATCCCGGCCGGCGTCGGCCAGACCGAACTGCAGGTCGAGGCGATCGCCGGCCTGCGCCCGCACGGCTACGTCGGCACCCCGTCGTTCCTGAGGATCATCCTCGAGAAGGGCGCGGAGATGGGCGCCGACCTGACCAGCCTGACCAAGGCGCTGGTCTCGGCCGAGCCCTACCCGCCGAGCCTGCGCGCCCTGTTTGCCGAGCACGGCATCAGCGGCGTGCAGTGCTACGCCACCGCCGACCTCGGCCTGATCGCCTACGAGTCGCCGGGCCAGGAGGGGCTGATCGTCGACGAGGGGGTCCATGTCGAGATCGTCCGCCCGGGCACCGGCGTGCCGGTGGCCGACGGCGAGGTCGGCGAGGTGGTCGTCACCAACCTCGCCCCGGAGTACCCGCTGCTGCGCTTCGCCACCGGCGACCTGTCGGCGGTGCTGGCCGGGAGCAGCCCGTGCGGTCGCACCAACCGGCGTATCAAGGGCTGGATGGGCCGCGCCGACCAGACCACCAAGGTGCGCGGCATGTTCGTCCACCCGGCCCAGGTCGCCGCCGTCCTGGCGCGTCACCCCGAGCTCGGGCGCGGCCGGCTGGTGATCGACCAGGCCGACAACCGCGACGCCATGACCCTGCGCTGCGAGCTTGCCGGCGCGGTGCCGGAGGGCCTGGCCGCGGCGGTCGCCGAGAGCCTGCGCGAGGTCTGCAAGCTGCGCGGCGAGGTCGAGCTGGTCGCCGCCGGCAGCCTGCCGAACGACGGCAAGGTGATCGACGACATCCGCGTCTACGAGTGAGCTAAACTGGGCGCGCCCGGCGCACCGCACGCGCCGACCACTGCGCGCATGGCACCTCGACGACCGCACCTCACACACCCCCATCGTCCGACCCCGTCCCGCGGGGTGCGGGCCGTGCGGGGTTGGCACCGATGAGCGGCGAGCGCCTGGTCACGGTCGCCGGCCTGCGCCGCGACTACGGCAGCCGCTGCGCCATCCGCGACCTCGACTTCAGCGTCGACCGGGGCGAGGTGCTCGGCCTGCTCGGGCCCAACGGCGCCGGCAAGAGCACCACGCTGCAGGTGCTGAGCGGCTGCCTCGCCGCCAGCGCCGGGCGGGTCGAGCTGGCCGGCCACGACCTGGCGCGGCAGCCGCGCCTGGCCAAGGCGGCGCTCGGCTACCTGCCCGAACAGCCGCCGCTCTACCGCGACCTGACCGTCGACGAGTACCTCGACTACTGCGCCCGGCTGCACGGCCTGCGTGGCGCCGGCCTGCGCGGGGCGCGCGAGCGGGCCAAGGCGCGCTGCGGCCTGATTGCCGACGGGCGGCGCCTGATCGGCCAGCTGTCCAAGGGCTACCAGCAGCGGGTCGGTATCGCCCAGGCGATCCTGCACGACCCGCCGGTGATCGTCCTCGATGAGCCGACCGTCGGCCTCGACCCGAACCAGATCCGCGACATCCGCGCCCTGGTGCGCGATCTCGGCCGCGAGCGCGCGGTGATCCTGTCGACCCACATCCTGCCCGAGGTCGAGGCGGTATGCGATCACGTGCTGATCCTCAATCGCGGGCGCGCCGTCTACGCCGACCGCGTCGCGACCCGGCGCGGCGCGACGCACGGCACCCTGCTCGCCTGCACGCTGCGGCGGCCGCCGCCGCGCGCGATCCTGGCCGCGCTGCCCGGGGTGGCGGCGGTCGAGGCGCTCGGCGAGGGCCGCTTCCAGCTTCGCCATGCGCCCGGCGCCAGCCCGGCCGAGGCGCTGGCCGTCGCCGCCGCCGAGGGCGGCTGGGGCCTGCTCGAGCTGACCCCGCAGCGGCCCGGCCTGGAGCAGCTGTTCGTCGAACTCACCTGCCGCGAGGAGCTGGCATGAGCGCGTGGGTGATCGCCGGACGCGAACTGCGCGGGCTGTTCGTCACCCCGTTCGGCTGGATCACGCTGGCGGTCGTGCAGTTCATCGTCGCCTGGCTGTTCCTGGTCCAGCTCGAGGGCTTCGTCCAGCTGCAGGCGCGCCTCGCCGTGGTGCCGGGCGCCCCCGGGGTGACCGACCTGATCGTCGCCCCGGTGCTGGCGCAGGCCGCCGTGCTGCTGCTGCTGGTGATGCCGCTGGTGACCATGCGGGCGATCAGTGGCGAGCGTCAGGCGGGTACGCTGCACCTGCTGCTCGCCGCCCCGGTCGGCACCGGGGAGATCGTCGTCGGCAAGTTCCTCGGCGCGCTCGCTTTCGGCCTGCTGCTGCTCGGCCTGATTGCCCTGATGCCGCTGACCCTGTTGCTCGGCACCGCGCTCGATCTCGGCAAGCTCGCCGCCGGGCTGCTCGGCCTGGCCCTGCTGCTGGCCGCGCTGACCGCGATCGGCCTGCTGCTGTCGACCCTGGTGACCCAGCCGGCGGCAGCGGCGGCGGGCAGCTTCGGCCTGCTGCTGCTGCTCTGGGTCGCCGATGCCGGCGTGGCCGCCGACAGCGCGCTTGCCTGGCTGTCGCTGAGCCACCACCTGCAACCCTTCCTGCGCGGCCTGGTCGACAGCGGCGCTGCCGCCTACTACCTGCTGCTGACCGCGGTCAGCCTGGCGCTGAGCGTGCGCCGGCTCGACGGCGGGCGGCGCGGGTGAGCCGGCCGGTGCACCCGCAGGGTGAGCCGCAGCGCGGCCGGCGCAGGCTGCAGGAGGTCGTGTTCGTCCTCCTGGTGCTGACCCTGGCCGGCCTCGTCGGCTGGCTGGGCGAGCGCCACGCCCAGCGCTTCGACTGGACCGCGGCCCGGTCGCACACCCTGGCCGCGCAGAGCGTGCAGGCCCTGGCCGGGTTCTCGGGGCCGCTGGAGGTGACCCTGTTCGTGCGCCCCGGCGGGCCGCTGGCCGGCCGCGCCGACGCGCTGCTGGAGCGCTACCGTCGCGCCTACCCGCAACTGCAGATCGAGCGGCTCAACCCCGACCTGGCCCCGGAACGGGTGCGCAAGCTCGGCGTCAGCGCCGAGGGCGAGCTGGTGGTGACCTACGCCGGGCGCAGCGAACACGTGCGCGAGCTGAGCGAGCAGGCGCTGACCAACGCCCTGCTGACCCTGGCCCGCGACGAGCTGCGCGTGGTGCGCTTTCTCGGCGGCCACGGCGAACGCCGGATCCTCGGTGAAGCCAACCACGACCTCAGCCGCTTCGGCACGGAACTGCAGCGCACCGGGGTCAAGCTCGAATCCTACAGCGCCGCGCTCAGCGGCGCGGTGCCGGACGACACCGCCCTGCTGGTCATCGCCGGGCCGCGCAGCGGTCTGTTGCCCGGCGAAATGAGTCAGCTCGAGGCCTTCATCGACCGTGGCGGCCACCTGCTCTGGCTCGACGACCCCGATCTCGCGCCCGGCCTGGACGAGCTCGGCGCCCGGCTCGGCGTCAAGGGACTTCCCGGCATCGCGGTCGACGCCACCGGCGAGGCCTACGGCATCGGCGACCCGTCGTTCGCCGTGATCACCGCCTACCCGGCGCACCCGGTCACCGAGGGCTTCGCCGGGGTCACCCTCTATCCGCAGGCGCGCGCGCTCGAGGTGGTGCCCGAGAGCGGCTGGCAGGCCGTGCCGCTGCTGCGCACGCTGGCGCGGTCGTGGGTCGAGACCGGCCCGGTCGACGGCACCATCCGCCACGACCCCGGTGAACTGCGCGGCCCGCTGCTGCTCGGCCTGGCGCTGACCCGCCCGCGGGCGGACGGCGGCGAGCAGCGCGCGGCGGTCATCGGCGACGGCGATTTCCTCGCCAACGCCTACCTCGGCAATGGCAGCAACCTGGAGTTCGGCCTGCGCCTGGTCAACTGGCTGGTCAGCGACGACCGGCTGGTCCTGATCCCGCCGCGCACCGCGCCCGACCGCAGCCTGCAGCTGACCCGGTTCCAGACCGTCAGCATCGCCTTCGGTTTTCTGGTCGCGGTCCCGCTGCTGTTGCTCGGCCTCGGCTTCGGGATCTGGTGGCAGCGGCGTCGGCGCTGACATGGAGCGGCGCACGCGACTCAACCTGTGGCTGCTGGCCGGCGTCGCCGTGGCCGCGTGGCTGGTCTGGCTCGAGCTGTCCGCGCCGGCGCCGGAGGCGACCAGGCCGCCGCTCACCGCGCTGGTGCCGGGCGCGGTGCAATGGCTCGAGATCGAGCGCAGCGGCGACGGCCAGCGGTTGCGGCTGGAGCGCACCGACGGACGCTGGTGGCTGCAGCATCAGGCCACGCGCCTGGCGGCCGACGCGCTCCGGGTGGGCGAAATCCTGCGCTTGGTCGCGGCCCCGAGCGAGGTCAGCTACCCCCTCGCCGACGTCGACGCCGCCGCGGTCGGTCTCAGCCCGCCGCGGATCGTGGTGACGGCGGCGGGCGCGGTCCTGCGCGTCGGCGCCCAGGAGCCGCTGCACTACCGGCGCTACGTCGCCACCGGCGAACGGCTGCACCTGGTCACCGACACCGCCTACGTCCACCTCGCCGCGGACTGGCAGGACTTCGTCGATCCGGCGCCGCTGGCCGGCCTGCCGGAGCTGGTCGCCGTCGACGGACCCGGTTGGCGCTTGCAGCGCGATGCGCAGGGCGCCTGGCAGGGCGACCCGGCCCGGCCCGAGGCGGTCGCTGTTGCCTGGCGCGACCTGGCGGCGAGGAAGGTCCGGGCCGGCGTTGCGCCGGTGGCTGATGGCACCACCCTGCGCCTGACCTTCGCCGACGGCCAGGTGCGCGCGCTCGACGCCTGGCGTGCGGAGGGGTTGCTGTGGCTCGCCTGGCACGGCGCCGGGGTGAGTTACGGCGTGCCCTTGCAGCACGCCGCGGCGCTGGGGCTGGAGTGATGCCCGAGCTGCCCGAGGTCGAGACCACGCGGCGCGGCATCGCCCCCGAGGTCGAGGGGCACAGGATCGCCGGCGTGCGCGTGCGCCAGCCGCGCCTGCGCTGGCCGGTGCCGGTGGCTCGGCTGCGGCGCGAGCTGGTCGGGCAGGTCGTCAGCGCGGTCGAACGGCGGGCCAAGTACCTGCTGCTGCGCACCGCCGCCGGCACGGCCCTGCTCCATCTGGGCATGTCGGGCAGCCTGCGGGTGGTCGCGGCCGCCACCCCGCCGGGTCCGCACGACCACCTCGACCTGCTGCTCGACGACGGCCGTTGCCTGCGGTTGCGCGACCCGCGCCGTTTCGGCGCGCTGCTCTGGACCCGGCGCGATCCGCGGCGCCACCCGCTGCTGCGCGACCTCGGCCCGGAACCGTTCGACCCGGCATTCGACGGCGCCTATCTGCACGCCCGGGCGCACGGCCGGCGCACGGCGGTCAAGCCGTTCCTGATGGACGGGAGGGTGGTGGTCGGGGTCGGCAACATCTACGCCAGCGAGGCGCTGTTCCGCGCCGGCATCGACCCGCGCCGCGCCGCCGGACGCGTCGCCAGCGGACGCTATGCGCGGCTGGCCACGGCGGTGCGCGAGGTCCTCGGCGAGGCGATCGCGGCCGGCGGCACGACCCTGCGCGACTACACCGGCGGCCACGGCGAGGCCGGCTGGTTCCGCCTCCGGCTGGCGGTCTACGGCCGTGCCGGGGCGTCCTGCCCGGCCTGCGGTGGCGGGGTCCGGAGCCTGCGGCTCGGGCAGCGCTCGACCTTCTACTGTATGAACTGCCAGCACTGAGGCTGCATGCGCACCCTCGTGATCGTTGCCGGCAAGGGAAGCGACACCAGGCTGACCTCGGAGGTACGCCGGTGAGCCGTCGAGGGACAGAGCAGAGGGGCTATCAGGAAGACTTTTCCGACCTGATTACCGGGGTGTTCGACCGGGTCTCGCGCGAACGCAAGGCGGAGACCATGTTGCGCGTGCTCAAGGCGCATTTCGCCGAGCGGTTGCCCGCTTGCCGACTGCTCGATGTCGGTGCCTCGACCGGCATCATCGATGCCTACATGGCGGCGCATGTTGGTGAGGTGATCGGCATCGACATCGACGCCAAGGCGCTGGCCTTCGCCTGCCGGCACCACGCCACGGATTGCCTTGGTTTCGCCCGGGCCGACGCCCTGCGGCTCCCCGTGGCCGACGCCGCGGTCGATATCGTGGTCTGTGCCCATGTCTACGAGCATGTCCCGGACGCCGAGCGGCTGATGCAGGAGATCGAGCGTGTGCTCAAGCCGGGCGGGGTCTGCTATTTCGCTGCCGGGAACCGGTTCCAGTTGATCGAGCCACACTACCGGATTCCATTGCTTTCGGCCCTGCCGCGCCCGCTCGCCCACTGGCTGATCCGCCGGCTCGGCGTCGCCGAGCGCTACCATGAGTTGCACTTCAGCCTGTGGGGATTGCGGCGACTGACGGCGCGCTTCAGGCGGCACGACTACACGCTGCGCCTGATTCGCGAACCGGAGCGGTTCGCGACCACCTACATGGTGCCGGCGACCGGTCTCCGTGCCCGCGTCATCCAGCTGTCGGCCGGCCTGCTCTATGCGCTGATCCCGACCTACGTCTGGTTGCTGGAGAAGGAGCGGTAGGCAGAAACGACGAACCCGGCCAGCGGCCGGGTTCGGGGGATCAGGGTTCGGGCGCGCCTTACTTGATCTTGGCTTCCTTGTAGATCACGTGCTTGCGTACCACCGGGTCGTACTTCTTGATCTGCATCTTTTCCGGCATGTTCCGCTTGTTCTTGTCGGTGGTGTAGAAGTGGCCGGTGCCGGCGCTGGAGACGAGTCGGATCTTGTCGCGCATGGGGTGTCCCTCCTCAGAGCTTCTGGCCGGTGCTGCGCAGTTCGGCAAGCACGGTGTCGATGCCCTTCTTGTCGATGATGCGCATGCCCTTGGACGACAGCCGGATCTTGATCCAGCGCTGCTCGCTCTCGACCCAGAAGCGGTGGGTGTGGAGGTTCGGCAGGAACCGCCGCCGCGTCTTGTTGTGGGCGTGGGAGACGTTGTTCCCGCTGATCGGCCGCTTGCCGGTGATCTGACACACTCTTGCCATCGCTGCATACCCTGAAAATAGCCGGACGCCGGCAGGCCCGCCGACGAAAGAGGCGGATTTATAGCAGGCTGGGACCGGCCGCGCAAGATCTACGGCGTCGCCGCGCCTAGAGCAGCCCCCGTTCGGCGAGCGAGACCGGGTGGCCGTCGCCGACGATGAAGTGGTCGAGCAGGCGCACCTCGACCAGGGCCAGGGCGTCGCGCAGGCGGCGGGTCATGGCCTCGTCGGCGGCGCTCGGTTCGGCCACCCCGGACGGGTGGTTGTGGGCCACGATCAGCGCCGCGGCGTTCAGCGCCAGCGCCCGCCGCACCACTTCGCGCGGGTGGACGGTGGCGCCGTCGAAGGTGCCGATCGCCAGCTCCTCGCAGGCGACCACCCGGTGGCGGTTGTCCAGGAACAGGGCGAGGAACACCTCACGATCGCGGTGGCGCAGCCGGCTGGCGAGGTAGCGGCGGGTCAGTTCCGGCGTGGTCAGGGCGTCGCCGCGCGCCAGCGTCGCCTCGAGGTGGCGCCGGGCGAGTTCGAGGGTGGCGGCGAGCTGGGCGTACTTGGCGTCGCCGAGGCCGGGCAGGGCGCAGAAGCGGTCGCGCCCGGCCTCGAGCAGGCCGCGCAGGCCGTCGAAATGGCCGAGCAGCTCGCGGGCGACGTCGAGGGCACTGTGGCCCGGGCGCCCGGTGCGCAGGAAGATGGCGAGCAGTTCGGCGTCCGACAGGGCCGCGGGGCCCCGCGCCAGCAGTTTCTCCCGCGGTCGTTCGGCCGCGGGCCAGTCGCGGATCGGCATCTCACCTCCTTGTGCAATGCCTGGTCGATTACGGATAAACTCTAGTGTACTGCTTCACTCTTGGAGGCACATTCAGCGAGTTGCTGGCCGGTCAGCTGCAAGGCGCGCTTGTGCAGGAATGGCAGGGTCCTTTCAAGCAAGCGCAACGCCGCAGATGGCCG
>Ga0326597_10004216_pt1 | contig 20306 bp, 22 predicted proteins | sample RVTome_12_FD_203789 | JGI IMG/M metagenome (GOLD analysis project Ga0326597, IMG submission 203789) | Soil microbial communities from uranium-contaminated site in the Upper Colorado River Basin, Wyoming, United States - RVT100D185 | ecosystem: Environmental > Terrestrial > Soil > Contaminated >...
GAGCTGCGGCGGGAGCTCTTGGTCGGGGTTCGCCGGAACTACCAGGTGGGACGACAGTTGGTCAATCCGACCGTTACCGCCCGAATCGCGGAGGAGGAGGTGCGGCGCTTCGATCCCGATGGCACGGAACTCCCCGAGGCCGAGGTCCGGGAGGCGATCGGCTTCCTGGGGGTGGAGCGGATCTTCGGGTCGCACTGGGCGGCCGCGCTCGGCGCGGAGGGCCGAACCTGGCACGAGCCGGCGCTGGGCGACCGGTCGACCGTGGGGGTCACGGCTCGCGTCACCCGATCCCGCGGCACCAGCGGAAGGACGTTGCTGGCCGAATTCACCGGGGCCGGCATCTACCAGCGGGCCGCCCTCGAGGGTCAAATCGGCGCCAAACTGGGCCCGGTACGGGTCCTCCCGCGACTGCGGGTCGGGTGGGGCAGGAGGCTGCCGCTGCAGATCGGCTTTCCCCTCGGCGGCGATGACGGCTTCCCCGGGCTGCACCTCGGTGAGCGCCGGGGCGACCGGGAGACGATGGCGGGATTGCTGTTCGCCGTCCCGCTGAAGGGTCCCCTGCTGGCGCGCGTCCAGTTTGCCGCGGGCCGGACTGGTGTGGGTGGCCCCCTCCTGGATTCCGACGGCTGGCTTGGCGGGGTGCGGGCCGGGGTAGGAGCGGAGACTCCGGTCGGGCCGGTGCGATTCGAATACGGGGCGGCCACCAACGGCCGCGGCGCCCTCTTGGTGCGGCTGGGCCGCTGGTTCTAGGAAACCACCGCCCCGGACCTCACTCGTCCAGCCCGGTGAGCGGCGTGGCGTAGCTGGCTACCCGCCCCTCCGGGACGCCGTAGCGACCCTGGGTCTCGTACAGCCGGTGCCACTCTTCCCGCAGGCAGAAGGGATCCAGTCCGTGGGGTCGGTCCACCGCCAGCACACCGTCGAGGTGGTCGATCTCGTGCTGCAGCAACTCCGCCCGGTCCCCTTCCAGGTCCGCTTCCACCCACTCCCCCCTCTGATCCTGGTAGCGCACCCGGATACGGGCCGCCCGCGACACCCGGACCAGCAGATTGGGAAAGGAGAAGCAGTCATCCCAGACGGAGAAATCCTCGTTGCCGACGTCGATGATCTCGGGATTGATGAGCGCCCAGGGCCGGTCCATCTCGACATAGACCATTCTGACCGGCGCTCCGATCTGGGGCGCGGCGATGGCTCGCCCGCTGCCGAATCGAGACTGCCAGTCGCGCAGCGTCTCGCGCATGTCGTCGAGAATGACGCGCGCCGCGGTGGAGCGGGGCTTCGCGATCGGCTCACATTTGGTCCTGAGAATGGGGTCGCCCAGGAGTCGGATCCGGCGGACAGTCACGGCAGGCTACCTCACGACAGTGGTCAGGGTGGTAATCGATCGCCGGACCCCAATATGGGGACCGGATGCCACAACGCCAGCCAGCCCGATGGGGACGGTCCAGAGGAGTAGCTGGATATACTTCTAATGTCACAGGCCAGGTCCCCACCTCCAATCTCTCATCAAGCGATTATCCCGTCGAATATGAGTACTGTAACTCATTTGACGGAAACAGCTTCACTTATTTACACCAATTTCCCTTCGCGAATTGACAATCCCGACTACCTCGCTTAACATTGCCTCTATGGGTGAGACGATCCGCATGGGTGAAACGATCCGGTCCGCGCAGCGCTCCGACGCCGCCGCCCTGGGGCATAAGGGCCCCCGGGCGGCCATTCTGGTGCAGTTGAAGCGCGGGAGCCGGTTGACGGTGAAGGACGTGGCCCGGGAGCTGGGTCTCTCGTCCAACGCGGCTCGCCATCACCTGAGGGAGTTGCAGGCCGAGGGGCTCATCGAGTTCGAGCGCGCGCCTCGGGGCGTGGGGGCCCCGCCCTTCACCTACCGATTGAGCGCCACCGGCGAAGCGCTGTTCCCTCGGCGCTACGAAGAGACCCTCACCGCCCTGCTCGATCAGGTGGTGGAGCAGGCCGGCCGGAACACCGCCGTGGCCCTGCTGCAGGCCCAGTTCGATGGATTGGCGCGGCGGCTGCAGGGTGAGCTGGTGGGCACCTCACCGGAGGAGCGCCTCGAGGCCGTCGGCCGAACCCTGTCGGAAGAGGGGTACATGGCCGAGGTATCGGCCCGGGCGGGCGGCGCGGTCCTGACCGAGCACAACTGCGCCATCCCCGCGGTGGCGGAGCGATTCCCCGAGGTGTGTGAGGCGGAGGCCCAATTTCTGGCGGAAGTCCTCGGCGCTGAGGTGAACCGCAGAGAGCATATCCTCAGCGGCTGCAGCGCCTGTGAATACCACGTGCGGTTCAAGCCGGTCCAGGAGAGCGCATGACTGCGTCGGTCGAAACGCTGGTCAACAAGGAATACAAGTACGGCTTCGTCACCGACATCGACTCCGATGTCGCGCCCAAGGGGCTGACCGAGGACGTCATCCGCCTCATCTCCGCCAAGAAGAACGAGCCTGAATGGCTCCTCGAATGGCGGCTCAAGGCGTTTCGGGGGTGGCTCAGGATGAGCGAGCCGCACCACTGGGCCAACATCCACTACCCCGAGATCGACTATCAGGGCATCAGCTACTATTCGGCGCCGCGGACCACGAAGCCCGTGGGCAGCCTGGACGAGGTCGACCCCAAGCTGCTGGAGACCTACCAGAAGCTGGGCATCCCGCTTTCGGAACAGAAAGTACTCGCCGGGGTGGCGGTGGATGCGATCTTCGACAGCGTGTCGGTCGGGACCACCTACAAGGCCAAGCTGGCGGAGCAGGGGATCATCTTCTGCTCCTTCGGCGATGCGGTGCGGGAGCACCCGGACTTGGTGCGGCAGTACCTCGGCTCGGTGGTTCCGGCGAGCGACAACTTCTTTGCCGCGCTCAACGCCGCGGTGTTCAGCGACGGGTCGTTCGTCTACGTCCCCCAGGGGGTGCGCTGCCCGCTGGAGCTCTCCACCTATTTCCGGATCAACACCGCGGAAACCGGCCAATTTGAGCGCACCCTCATCATCGCGGATGAAGGCGCGTACGTCAGCTACCTCGAGGGGTGCACCGCCCCCAAGCGGGACGAGAACCAGCTCCACGCGGCCGTGGTCGAGTTGGTGGCGCTGGAGCGGGCCACGATCAAGTACTCCACCGTGCAGAACTGGTATGCCGGCGACGCAGAGGGCCGGGGCGGGATCTACAATTTCGTCACCAAGCGGGGCAAGTGCGCCGGTGATGACTCCAAGATCTCCTGGACCCAGGTCGAGACTGGGTCCGCCATCACCTGGAAGTACCCCAGCGTCTTGCTGCAGGGTGACAACTCCGTGGGCGAGTTCTACTCGGTGGCCGTGGTGAACGGCCGCCAGCAGGCCGACACCGGCACCAAGATGATCCATCTGGGGAAGAACACCCGGAGCACCATCGTGTCGAAGGGGATCTCCGCCGGCCACGGGCAGAACAGTTACCGCGGCCTGGTGAAGGTGCTTCCCAAGGCGTCCGGGGCCCGCAACTACACCCAGTGCGACTCGATGCTGATCGGCAACCAGTGCGGGGCGCACACGTTCCCCTACATCGAGGTCCACAACCCGACCGCCTCCACCGAGCACGAGGCATCCACCTCCAAGATCGGCGAAGATCAGATCTTCTACCTCAAGCAGCGGGGGCTCAACACCGAGAACGCGATCTCCATGATCGTGAACGGCTTCTGCAAGGAAGTGTTCAAGGAGCTGCCCATGGAGTTCGCCGTGGAAGCCCAGAAGCTCCTGGGCGTGAGCCTGGAAGGCAGCGTGGGGTAGCCCCCTTTTCACTTTTTCCTTTTTTCACTTTTCACTTTTTGCAGGAGTTCTGGTGCTGGAAATCAGAGAGCTTCGGGCAAGCGCCGGCGACACGGAAATTCTCAAAGGCATCACCCTCACCGTGAACCCAGGCGAGGTGCACGCCGTGATGGGTCCCAACGGCTCGGGCAAGAGCACGCTGGCCCAGGTGCTCGCGGGACATCCGGCCTATGCGGTCACCGGCGGCTCGGCGACCTACCTGGGCCAGGATCTTCTCGAGCTGGAGCCGGAGGAGCGGGCCCAGGCCGGGCTCTTCCTCGCCTTCCAGTATCCGGTGGAGATCCCCGGCGTCAGCAACGCCTATTTCCTGCGGGCGGCCTACAACGAGATCCGCAAGGCACGGGGCGAGGACGAGGTCGACTCGATCGACTTTCTGGAGCTGCTCGAAGAAAGACTCAAGCTGGTCGACTGGGGCCCCGAGATCATGAGCCGGGCCGTGAACTCCGGATTCTCCGGGGGTGAAAAGAAGCGGAACGAGATCCTCCAGATGGCGGTGCTCGAGCCCAAGCTCGCCATCCTGGACGAAACCGATTCGGGGCTCGATATCGACGCGCTCAGGATCGTGGCCGACGGCGTGAACCGTCTCCAGCGTCCCGACAATGCGACGATAGTGGTCACCCACTATCAGCGCATGCTCAATTACATCGTTCCCGACTTCGTACACGTCCTCTCCGGCGGCCGGATCGTGCGGTCGGGCGGGAAGGAGTTGGCGCTGGAGCTCGAAGCGCGGGGCTACGAGTGGCTGGAGGAGGCCGTGGGAGCCGCCGGATGACCGAGGCCCTGCTGCAGGCGTTCGAGACAAGGTCGGGCACCGCGACCGCGGAGGGTCCGGAGTGGCTGGAGCCGGTGCGCCGGGCGGCCATGGCCCGGTTCGGGCGGACCGGCTTTCCCGGGTCGCGGGATGAGGACTGGCGCTTCACCCCGCTCGCTCCGATCACGCAGGCGTCCTGGCGGCCGATCGACGGGGTGATGACGCTTCCGGCCGCGGCCCAGCTCGCCCCCTTCGTGTTCGGCCACACCGACTGGACCACGCTGGTCTTCGTGAACGGGATCTATCACGAAGCGCTGAGTGCCCTGGGCCCGTTGCCCGAAGGGGTTCAAGCCGGGAGCCTGGCGGAGGCGCTGCGGGTCGATGGGAGATTGCTCCAGGCCCACTTGACCCGCCATGCCCCGGTGGACGGGAGCCCGTTCACGGCACTCAATACCGCCTTCCTCCGGGAGGGTGGGCTGCTCTATGTCCCGGCCGATACCGAGCTGCCCCAGCCGGTCCATCTGGTCTTCGTGACCACCCAGGAAGCGGCCGGGGCCGTGATCCATCCCCGTAACCTGGTGGTCCTGGAGCGGGGCGCCCGGGCCGCGGTCGTCGAGAGCTACGTCACCCTGGCCCCCGGTTCGGTTTCCTGGACCAACGCCGTCACCGAGGTGGCGGTGGGCGCGGGCGCGCGGCTGGAGCACACCCGGATCCAACGGGAAAGCGAGCAGGCCAATCACATCGGCCTGACCCAAGTCGAGCAGCAGCGCGACAGTCACTACCGCTCGTTTTCGCTCGCCATGGGCGGAGCGCTGGCCCGGCACAACCTGCACGTCCGGCTCAACGACGAGAACATCGAGACCCTGATGTACGGGCTCTATCTCACCCGGGGCGAGCAGCTGGCCGACAACCACACCGCCATCTACCACGACCGGCCCAACTGCCGCAGCTGGGAGGTCTACAAGGGGATTCTTGACGGCTGCTCGCGGGCGGTGTTCAACGGCAAGGTCGTGGTGAAGCCGGAGGCCCAAAAGACCGATGCCAAGCAGACCAACCGCAACCTGCTGCTGAGCGACGGCTCGCGGGTGAACACCAAGCCGCAGCTGGAGATCTTCGCCGACGATGTCCGGTGCACCCACGGGGCGACCGTCGGCCGGCTGGACGAGCAGGGCCTCTTCTATGCCCGCAGTCGCGGAATCCCGGGCCCTGAGGCCCGGCGGCTGCTGACCTACGCGTTCGCGGCAGAGGTGATCGAGGAGGTCGCGCTCCAGCCCGTGCGGGCGGAGCTGGACCGGCTGGTGCTCGAGCGCCTCGGCGTGATCTGAGCCGGCGTGATGGCGGCGCCCTCGTTGTCCCCCTCCGGCCTCACCGCCCAGCTCGACGTCAACCGCGTCCGGGCCGACTTTCCCATCCTCGCCCGGCGGGTGCGAGGGAAACCCCTGGTCTATCTCGATAACGCCGCCACCGGGCAGAAGCCCCGGGCCGTGATCGACGCCATCACCCGCTTCTACAGCGCCGAAAACGCCAACATCCACCGGGGCGTCCACCACCTCAGCGAGCAGGCCACGGTGGCCTACGAGGCGGTGCGGGAGAAGGTGGCGCGGTTCCTCCACGCACCCAGCTCCCGCGAGATCATCTTTACCAGCGGAACGACCGAGGCGATCAACCTGGTGGCCCAGAGTTATGGGCGGACCGCGCTCCGCCCCGGAGACGAGGTCCTCATCACTGGGATGGAGCATCACTCGAACATCGTGCCCTGGCAGCTCGCCTGCGAGGCGACCGGGGCGACGTTGAAGGCGGTGCCCGTCACCGATGGCGGCGAGCTGGACCTGGAGGCGTTCGAGCGGCTCCTCACGGAGCGGACCCGCCTGCTGGCGCTGGGTCACGTCTCCAACGCCTTGGGAACCATCAACCCGGTCCGGCTCATGGCCGCCCGGGCTCGGGCGCTGGGCGTGCCCGTGTTGGTGGACGGGGCCCAGGCCGCGCCCCACCTGGGTCTCGATGTCCAGGCACTCGACTGCGACTTCTATGCCTTCTCGGGGCACAAGCTCTTCGGTCCGACCGGCGTGGGGGTCCTGTACGGGCGCGAAGCCTTGCTCGAGCGCATGCCACCCTGGAAGGGAGGCGGCGACATGATCGCGTCGGTCACCCTGGCGCGCTCGACCTGGGCGCCCCTGCCCGCCAAGTTCGAGGCGGGGACGCCGATGATCGCCCAGGTGATCGGCCTCGGGGCCGCGATCGATTACGTCGAGGCGGTCGGCCTGCCGGCCATCGCCGCCTGGGAGCACGAGCTGTTGCGGACGGCCACCGAACAGGTGAGCGAGGTCGAAGGGGTCCGGTTGATCGGCACCGCCCGGGAAAAGGCGAGCGTGCTATCCTTCGTGATGGACGGCGTCCACCCCCACGACGTGGGAGCGGTACTCGATGACGAGGGCGTCGCGATTCGGGCCGGCCACCACTGTGCCCAACCGGTGATGGCGCGGTTCGGCGTGCCGGCCACCGTGCGGGCGTCGTTCGCCTTCTACAACACGCCGGACGAGGTCGACGTGCTGGTGAGGGGGCTCCGGCGGGTCCGCAAGGTGTTCGCCGCCTGATGGGCAGCCTCGACGAGCTCTATCAGAACGTCATTCTGGAGCACAACCGGTCGCCCCGCAACTACCGCCCGATGGAGGATGCCGACGGGAAGGCCGAGGGCGACAACCCGCTCTGCGGCGACCGGCTGACGGTGTGGATCCGGATGGACGGCGACGTCATCCGCGAGGCCACCTTTCAGGGCTCGGGGTGCGCGATTTCGCGGGCGTCGGCGTCGCTCATGACCGCCGCGGTCAAGGGGAAGAGCCGGGCGGAGGCGGCGGCGCTCTTCGAGCGCTTTCACCGGCTGGTCACCGGCCGGCTCGATCCCGGCGAGTCCGACGCGTTGGGCAAACTCGCGGTTTTTTCGGGCGTGTCGCAGTTCCCCATCCGGGTCAAATGCGCCAGTCTCTCCTGGCACGCGCTCAAGGCGGCCCTGGAGACGCCCGGCGAGACGGTGTCGACCGACTAATTACCCAAGGAGTTACCTGACATGCCGTACAACCCCACCCTCGTCGCGCCGATGCGCGCGGAGATGACCAGCATGGGAGCCCGGGAGCTGACCACCGCCGCCGAGGTCGATGCCGTCCTCGGCGACCAGCGGGGCACCCTGCTCGTCTTCGTCAACTCGGTCTGCGGCTGCGCGGCGGGCAACGCTCGCCCGGCGCTCCGGCTGGCCCTGGAGCATCCGGTGCGGCCCCAGCAGGTGGCGACCGTGTTCGCCGGGCAGGACCTCGAGGCCGCGGCCCGGGCCCGCCAGTATTTCGGCGAGTATCAGCCCAGCAGTCCCTCGATGGCGCTGCTGCGTGACGGCGAAGTCGTCCACTTCGTGCACCGCCACCAGATCGAAGGGCGGTCGCCCCAGTCGGTCGCCGCCGATCTCACCGCGGCGTTCGACCGCTTCTGCGCGGCCACGGTCTGAGCGGGGTGACGATGTCGGGCCACGTCTTCCATCCCGGGCACCAGGAGCTGCACGGCATCACCGTCGTGTTGGAGACCGGCGGCACCCGGACCTACGTGGGCCGGTTCGACAGCCAGGATGAGGGTGGCATCCACCTGCTGGACGCCGCGGTTCATGAGGGTGGGGAGGGGCTCTCCAAGGAAGAGTTCATCCGCCGGAGCGCGAAATTCGGCATCCGGGTCGAGCACCGGCACCTGGTGGTCCCGGAAGCGGACGTCGCCCGGATCAGGCGGCTCGGCGAGCTGGAGCAGTAGCGCGGCTGGTCGGCCCCTCGTCGGGGCTCGAGGGACCCTCCATCAGGCCGGCCAGGCCTGCTCCTCGAACTCGTCGATCAGCATGATGGCATCGACGGGGCAGGCGCGGGCGGCGTCGAGGATCATCTCGTCGTCGGCCCCCTCGGGGTCCACCACGATCGAGACGTTGTCATCGCCCAGTTGGAACACTTCCGGCGCGATCCCGACGCACTCGCCGTAGCCGGAGCACAGCGTGCGGTCGATCCTGATCTGATAGGGCATAGGCGCGGAGACTGGTAAGGCGAAGGGCAATAATATTACCTGGGTTCCGGCCGTGCCAGAGGGTCCCGCCTCCGCACCGCCCGCCCTAGATTCCACCCATGACACACCGCCATGACGTCATCGTCATCGGGGCCGGACATGCCGGTGCCGAGGCGGCTGCGCTCGCCGCCAGGGCGGGGGCGAGGACTCTTCTCCTCACCCAGAACCTCGATACCATCGGCCAGATGTCCTGCAACCCGGCGATGGGCGGGATCGCCAAAGGCACGGTGGTGCGCGAGGTGGACGCGCTCGGTGGGATCATGGGCCGCGCGACGGACCGGGCCAGGATCCAGTTCAGGATGCTCAATCGGTCGAAGGGGCCGGCGGTCTGGTCGCCGAGGGCGCAATGCGATCGAAGCCTCTATCGCCGGGCGGTGCGCTCATTACTGGAGGAGCAGCCCAACCTCGCGTTGGCGCAGGGATCGGTGGCGGGGCTCGTGATGGAGAGGGGACGGGTCAGGGGCGTCACGACCCTGGACGGGAGGCGGTTTCGAGCGGCCGCCGTGGTGCTTACCGCGGGCACCTTTCTCCGGGGCCGGATCCACCTGGGTCTCGACACCCAGATTCCGGCTGGGAGGGCGGGGGAGTCACCATCGGTAGAACTTCCGCAAGTCATTGAACAACTTGGACTTACAGTATGTCGCTTCAAGACCGGCACCCCCCCTCGCGTGGACGGTCGTTCGGTCGATCTACGCCGGCTCCAGCGCCAGGATGGCGATCCGGGCGAGTACTGGTTCGCCGCGTTCGAACGGGCGGTGCATCCCGAGCAGCGGCCTTGCTTCCTCACTCATACCGATGAGCAACTGAGGGAGGTGGTGACCCGACACCTGAGTGAGTCGGCACTCTATGGCGGGGCGATCAGTGGGAAGGGGCCCCGATACTGCCCGTCCATTGAGGACAAGATCGTCAAATTTCCCGGGGCGGTGCGACACCAGGTCTTTCTCGAGCCGGAGGGACTGGACACGGACGAGATGTACGTCAACGGGCTCTCCACCTCGCTTCCAGCCGAGGTTCAGCTGGAGTTCCTCCGAACCGTTCCCGGCCTGGGCGAGGTGCGGATGACCCGGCCGGGGTACGCGATCGAGTACGACTACTTCCCTCCCACTCAGCTGCGGCCGACGCTGGAGGCAAAGGACATCCCTGGGCTCTTTCTGGCCGGCCAGGTCAATGGCACCACCGGGTATGAGGAGGCTGCGGCTCAGGGGGTGGTGGCGGGCATGAACGCCGCGGCGAGCGCGCTGGACTGCGAGGAGGTCGTGATCGGTCGCGACACGGCGTTCATCGGAGTGCTGGTGGACGATCTGGTGTGCCGCGGGGTGGACGAGCCGTATCGGCTGTTCACGTCGCGCTCCGAGTTCCGGCTTTTGCTTCGGCAGGACAATGCGCTGAGGCGGCTCTTCCCTCTGGCCGACCGCTTGGGTCTGCTGAGTGATCGGGAACGGCGGGTGGGGGAGGAGCGACTGCGGGCCGAGGATGCGGTGCTGGCCCTGGCGCGGGACACCACACTGGATCCGGGGGAGAGCGAGGAGGTTCTGCGGGAGCTCGGGTCCAGCCCAGTGACTGGGGGGCAGCGGGTGGGGGAGCTGGCTCGTCGGCCGGAGTTGCCCCTCCACCTCCTGTTTCGGGCGGCGGGCATGGAGGTGTCCGCCACCCTCACCGAATGGGCTGACATCGAGCTCAAGTACTCCGGGTACCTGGCCCGAGAGCGGGCTTCTGCGACTCGCCTGGCCCAGATGACCGACTTCGCCCTTCCCGAGGGGATGGCCTACCACTCCCTCGGCACTCTGTCGTGGGAGGCCCGGGAGAAACTCCATCGCATCCGGCCGTCATCCCTTGGTCAAGCCAGCCGCATCCCGGGCGTGTCCCCGAGCGACATCCAGTCGCTTGTCCTGGAGGTGCTGCGGCTGCGGAGCTCGACTTGTTCCACGTGAAACGGCCCGGTTCCCGCCGGTCCCTGTTCCACGTGAAACAACCTGCTGTTGGCTCAGATCGCCCTTCTCCCTATATTCAGTCGTCCCCCAGGCATACCGCCTAAGTCCCCTCGGCATGATGCCGCTCAGTATACATCTAAGTTATTTTATTACAACTAGTTAGAGACAACGACATCGGCATGGCCCATATCATAGCGATCGCCAATCAGAAGGGCGGGGTCGGCAAGACCACCACTGCGGTCAACCTGGCCGCATCCCTGGCCATTGCCGAACGGCGCACCTTGTTGTGCGATGCCGACCCCCAGGCGAACGCCACCAGCGGTGTCGGTATCAGCAAGCATGACTTGAGCTTATCTCTCTACGACGCGCTGGTCGACGGTCGACCGGCTGGGGAAGTAGTGGTCCCCGTTCCGGGACTTCCTCACCTGTCCGTGCTCCCATCCAGCCAGGACTTGGTGGGTGCGGAGCTGTTGCTGGTCGACCGCCCCCAGCGGGAGGCGGCCCTCCATCGGGTCCTCGACCAGGTGCGGGAGGACTACGACTACGTGATCGTCGATTGTCCCCCCTCACTCGGCCTCCTCACCCTGAACGTGCTCACCGCCGCCAACGGGGTGATGATCCCCATTCAGTGTGAGTACTACGGGTTGGAGGGGATCTCCCAACTCCTCAACACCGTGCACCTGGTCCAACAGAATTTCAATCCCGATCTCGCCATCGTCGGCGTTCTCCTCACCATGTTCGACGCTCGTCTCAACCTCTGTCGTCAGGTGGCCGAAGACGCGAAGGAATACTTCGCCGGCAAGGTGTTCCAAACCCCGATCCCGCGAAACGTGCGCCTAGCCGAAGCGCCCAGCTTCGGCAAGCCGATCCTGCTCTACGACGTCCAATCGATGGGCGCCAAGAGCTACCTGGCGGTGACCCAGGAGCTCCTCCGGCGAGTGGAAAGCACGACCCCGGCGGATCTCCCCGCCGTGCCGCTGCCCCAGGTGAGCCTATGACCGAGACCAAGCGGCTGGGACGGGGGCTCGAGGCGCTGCTGGGTCCTATCTCGCGGGAGCAGGCGGAGGCGGCGGGAACGCTTCGCGAGCTTCCTATGTCCAGTGTCCGCCCCAACCCCTACCAGCCGCGCACCCGTCCCGACGACGCGGACCTGGCCGATCTGGCCGCTTCGATGGCTGCATCGGGCCTCCTGCAACCCATCGTGGTGAGACCGCGGAGCGGCGGGTACGAGCTCATCGCGGGTGAAAGGCGCTGGCGGGCGGCGGGTCAACTGGGTTGGACGAAAATCCCGGCGGTGGTCAAAGAGGTCGATGACCAGTCCCTCCTCACCCTCGCGTTGATCGAAAACCTCCAGCGCGACGACCTGTCGGCGGTGGACGAGGCGGCGGGGTATCAGCGGCTGGCCGTGGAATTCAAGCTTCCGCACGCCGACATCGCTCGCCTGGTCGGCCGCAATCGGGCCACGGTCGCCAACCTCCTCCGGCTGCTGCAACTTCCGCCGGAGGTGCAAGCCTTGGTGCATGAGGGCGCCCTCTCCGGCGGGCACGCCCGGGCGCTGCTGAGCCTGTCGGATGCCGCCTCCATGGTGCGGCTCGCCCGCGAGGCGGTGGAGCAGGGATGGTCGGTACGCGATATCGAGGCCCGAGTGCGGGGCGAGATCGCCGGGGGTGGGCGAGGCGACGGTCGACGAGCCCGAACCCGGGGTCGTCCCCGGACGGTCAACGCCGATGCCCGGCGAGTCGAGGAGGTTCTTCGCCAGCGACTCGGCACCGATGTCCGGGTGGCGACTCGTCGACGGGGCCGGGGATTTCTGACCATCAGCTACTATTCCAACGACGATCTCGCCCGTCTGTTGGAGCTGATTCTTGGCCGCCCGTTCGAGGGATGAGAGCCAGGTCACGAGGTGTGACCGTCGTGCTCCAGCCGGATGGGGCGACCCGGTCGCACACCTTTCGAATCCCCCTGTGGGCGCTCCGAGTCGGGCTTGGCTTGGCGGCGGCGGCGGCGATCGGTGCTATCGTCGTCACCGCCCTCTACGGCCCCATGGTCCGGGCGGCCGCCCGGGTTCCGGGGCTCGAACGTCAGGTCGCTCGTCTCGAGTCCGACAATGGCAAAGTGCGGCAGCTCTCCGCCGCGTTGGATAGCGTCGAGTCGCGATACGCGCAGGTTCGCCAGATGATCGGCGCGGACATCCTGCGCGACCCGCTCACTCTCGGCACGGCCCTCCCGGTGGCACCACCCCTCCGCGCCCGCCTAGCCGGCCGGGGGAGCGCCGCACCGGGTGGGCGGAGTACGCCCCGGAAATGGCCGCTCGACGAGCCGGGCTACGTCACCCGCGGGCAAGTCGGCACCGGTGCGGCCGATGAGGCCCATCCGGGAATCGATATCGCCGTCCCCCTCGGCAGCATCGTCCGGGCATCGGGGGGCGCCACGGTGCGCCAGATCGGCGAGGATCCCGAGTACGGCTACTTCGTCCTGCTCGATCACCCCGACGAATACCAGACGATGTACGGTCACCTCTCCCGCATCGTCGTGGCGACAGGGGCCGCCGTGGCCCAGGGGGAGGTCATTGGACTCAGCGGAAACAGCGGTCGCTCGAGCGCGCCGCATCTTCATTTCGAAGTCCGCCAGAAGGGCGTCTCGCTCGATCCGAGAACCATGGTCAAGGAGGGTGGCTGATGGGGATCTTCACCAATCCGGCACGTGACGAACAGGGCAACGAGCTCCGCCGTCGCAAGAGCGATCAGATTCCGTTTTCGATCATCGCAAGCGACATGACCGTCGTCGGCGACCTCGAGACCGATGGAGTGGTGCGAGTTGAGGGCAGGGTCCGCGGAACGGTCCGGGTCGGATCCCAGATCCTGGTGACGGCGGGGGCGGTCATCGAAGGGGACCTGCACACTCAGGAAGCGGTGGTGGCCGGGCAGGTCAGCGGAGCCATTCATGCGGCCGATCGAGTCGAGCTGCAGGCGACCGCCGTGGTCACCGGCGACATCCTTACTCCCAGAATCGCCATCGTCGAAGGCGCCAAGGTGACCGGGGAGGTCAAGATGGACCTCGCCGGTACCCCGGCGGAGACGGAGATTCCCACAGGAGTTGAAAAGGCATTCTAAGTTGTGGAAAATCAACACCGTTGTGGTATGGAATCGGCCCATTGATACACTCGGTGTGGTGTCACTGGCCTTATGCTGTTGCCATGATGTCTCTTATGGGCTGCTCTGCCAAGGTCCCCTCGCCGGGCCCGAGGGTCGGGCTGATCACCCCAGGGTCCATCGCCGATGCGGCCTGGAACTCCGGGGCGTACCAAGGTCTCCTTCAAATTCGCGATTCCCTCGGCCTGGCCATCAGCCACGTCGAAGCTCGAACCCCGGCCGAGCAGGACGAGGCGCTCCGGGCCTACGCCGCCCAGGGCTACGACCTCGTCTTCGCCCACGGGTTCGAGTTCCAGGGACCCGCGGAGCGGGTGTCGGCCCAATACCCCAGGACCGTCTTCATCGTGACCTCGGGGGCCCGCGCGCGAGGAAACGTGGCCCCGCTCATCTTTCGGCTGGAGGAGGCGAGCTATCTCGCGGGGATGATCGCGGGCGGTCTGACCAGGACCAACCACATCGGATTCGTGGGCGGCATCGAGCTCCCACCTATCAAGGCAGCCTACCAGGGGTGGGTGAATGGGGCCAAGGCCGTCAACCCGGAGGTGGAGAGCCGGGAACTCTACCTCAACAGCTTCGATGATGCGGCCGCCGGACGCGAAGCGGCGCTCGCCCTCATCCGCGTCGGGGTGGACATGATCCATCACAATGCCGACGCCGCCGCGCTGGGAGTGATCCAGGCCGCCAAGGGATCGCCCGGGGTCTACGTCTTCGGGGCCAACGCCGATCAGTCACCCCTGGCGCCGGAGCGGGTGCTGGGCAGCGCCGTGATCGATCTCCCCAGGGCCTTCCGGCTGGTGGCGGCCGAGGTGAAGGCCGGAACCTTTGAGCCCACGGTGGAGGCGTTCGGCTTGGCGAGCGGGGTGGTGCGCTACCAGGACAATCACCGGTTGGACAGCATGGTTCCTGCCCCGCTTCAGGCGCGGGTTCGGGCCGCCGCGGACTCGATTATCGCCGGTACCCTCCTCGCGGCTCCCCGGCCCGCCTCGATGCAGGCCATGCTGCCGTGACTTCCCCCTCGGACGCCCCCGGCTAGCCGCCATGGCACACGGCACCCCGCTCGAGGAGCTGGTCGCCTATCTGGACGAATACCTTCGGGTTCGCCAGGTCCCCGATGAACGCAACGCGGTCAACGGATTGCAGGTCGACAACAGCGGGCGAGTGGGCCGCATCGTGGCGGCGGTGGATGCCTCCCTGGCCACCATCGAGGGCGTCGCCGCCCAGCAGACCCCTCCCTCGACCGCCCCGCCGCTGGTGCTGGTACATCACGGCCTCTTCTGGGACGGGAATGTTCCCCTCACCGGCCGCCGCTACCGGCGGATCGCCGCGCTCCTCCAGAACGATATCGCGCTCTATTCCGCGCACATCCCGCTCGACCTGCACCCGGAGGTGGGCAACAACGTGGTGCTCGCCGATCGGCTCGGCATCGAAGTCGAGGGGTGGTTTGGAGAGTATCAGGGGACCCCGATCGGCGTGTGGGGATATGCGCCTCCGCGGCTGTCGACTCGGGAGGGGCTTCTGGCCGAAGTGAACCGGGCCCTGAACACGTTCGCCCCCGGGGGGAAATTGATTCCCGGAGGCTCGGGCCGGGTGACCCGGATCGGCATCGTCACCGGCGGGGCAGGCAACATGATCGCCGCCGCCAGGGATGCCGGCCTCGACGCGTTCGTCACCGGTGAGGGGCCGCACCATACCTACTTCGACGCCATGGAGTGGGGACTCGACGTCATCTTCGCCGGCCACTACGCGACCGAAACGCTGGGGGTGCAGGCACTGGCCTCCCACCTGGCGGAACGGTTCGACCTCGAGTGGGAATTCCACGACCACCCTACGGGGCTATGACCGCCCCGGTTCTCGAGCTCCGCAACATCCGGAAGCGGTTCGGCTCCGTGCAGGCGCTGCAGGGAGCCGATTTCACGCTGGCCCCCGGTGAGCTGCACGCTCTCCTCGGCGAAAACGGGGCCGGCAAGACCACGCTGATGCAAGTGGCGTACGGACTGGTGCGGCCGGATGCCGGCGAGGTCCGGGTGGCCGGCATGGGAGTGGCGATGCGCTCGCCGAGGGTGGCCCGCGGCCACGGCATCGGCATGGTGCACCAACACTTCACGCTGGTACCGGCACTCACGGTGGCCGACAACGTGGCGCTGTTCGCCGGATGGCCCGTCTCGCCGCGCGCGCTGCGGGAGCGAGTGCGGGAGTTGGGAGATCGGGTGGGTCTGCCACTAGATCCCGATGCCCGGGCGGGACGCCTGTCCGTCGGGCTCAAGCAGCGCCTGGAAATTCTCAAGGCGCTGGCGTCCGATGCTCGCATCCTCCTGCTGGACGAGCCAACGGCCGTGCTCGCCCCCGGCGAGGCGGAGGAGTTGCTCGCGGTGGTCCGCCGATTCACGGTCGCCGGCGGGTCGGCGGTGCTCATCACCCACAAGCTGGACGAAGCGCTGGCGGCCGCCGACCGGATCACCGTACTCCGCGAGGGCCGGGTCACGTTCTCGGGACCGAGTCAGGGTCAGACCCCCCGGTCGCTGGCCGAAGCGATGATCGGTGAAAACAAGTTCCTGGCCACCGAAGCGCGGGCGGGAGGGGCAGGCCTTGAAGCCGGCAGCGGCGAGGCTGCTCCCCTGGTGCGGCTGGAATCGGTGGAGGTGCCGCGGGAGAGCGGCTACGGCCTCGCCATTCGCCCCACGTCGATCGCCGTCTCCGGGGGTGAAATCGTCGGACTCGCCGCGGTTGAGGGCAATGGCCAGCGAGAGCTCCTGCGGGCCGTGGCCGGGAGGATCATGCCGCTGCGGGGTAGGCTCACGGTCGCGGGACCGGTGGGGTTCATTCCGGAGGATCGGACAACCGAGGGGCTGATCCCGGAGCTCACCCTCACCGAAAACGTCGTCCTCGGTTCGACCGGGTCGGAGCCATGGCTGGTGGGAGGTCGAGTGGACTGGCGAGGTGCCCGGAGCCACACCGCTGCCATTATCCAGGAGTTCGAGGTGGCGGCCCCGAGCCCCGATGTTCCGGCGGCCGTGTTGAGTGGAGGCAACCAGCAGAAGGTGGTGGTCGGGCGCGAGTTGTCGCGCACCCCTCGGGTGGTGGTGGCGGAGAACCCGACCCGGGGGCTCGACCTCCGGGCGACCGATGCCATCCACCGGCGGCTCCGCGCCGCCGCGGCAGGCGGGGCCGCCGTGCTTTTCCATTCCACCGATTTGGACGAAGTCCTGCGCCTGGCGACGCGGGTGCTGGTGGTCGCCCGGGGGGTGGTGGTCGAGCCCCCGGCCGGGGCATCGCGGGCGCAGGTCGGAGAGCTGATGGTCACCGGTGGCCGGTAGAGCGGCGGCGCTCGCCGTCCTCCTCGGCATCCTGGTCATGGCGGGTGGGCTCCAGCTCGCCGGATACGACGCGGCCGCCGCGCTCGGGGCCCTCTGGAACGGCGCGTTCGGCTCCTGGTACGCACTCACCTCGTCCACCCTGGTGCGGGCGGTCCCGCTCATCCTCATCGGTCTCGGCATCGCGCTCGCCTTCCGGGGGGGCGCGTTCAACATCGGCGCCGAGGGGCAGTTCTATGCCGGCGCCATCGCGGCCACTTGGGTGGGGGTCCACCTCGCCGGAGTCTCGTCCCCGCTGGCGATCATTTCCGTGTGGGGTGCGGCCACCCTCGCGGGCGTCGCCTGGGTGGCGGTTCCGGTCTGGCTCCGGCTCCGCTTCGGCGTCCTCGAGGTGATCAGCACGCTGCTGCTCAACTTCGTCGCCGAGTCTCTGGTCAGCCTGATGGTCCAGGGTCCGCTGCAGGAGGCCCAACGCATCTACCCCCAGAGTGATCCGATCGCGGAAGCCGCCCGCCTTCCGCTCCTGCCCGGAACCCGGCTGCACGTCGGTTTTCTGCTGGCCCTCTTCGGGGCGGCGGCCCTGTGGTACCTCTTTGCCAGGACACTGTGGGGATTCCGGCTGCGCGCCGTCGGCACCGGCCCGCGGGCGGCTGAGGTGAGCGGACGGATCGATACCGGGCGGTTTACCGCCATCGCGCTGGCCGGATCCGGTGCGCTGGCCGGGCTGGCCGGCGGGGTGGAGGTGAGCGGGGTGTCTTACGCACTCTTCCAGAACCTCTCTCCCGGCTACGGCTTCACCGGCATCGCGGTGGCGCTGCTCGCCCGGCTCCACCCCCTTGGCGTAGTGGCCACCGGCATCCTGTTCGGCGCGTTGGAGGCTGGCGCCGGGGCGATGCAGCGAGATGCCGGCGTGCCGGCGGTGGCGGTGTACGTCGTGGAGGCGGTGGTCATCGTGGTCGTCTTGTTGGTCGAGGCCGGCCGGCGGGCGGGACCGGTGGCCGGGCGGGTGCGGGCGTGACTGGCGGAGAAGCGGTGGTGGTGGGGTTCCTCGCCGCCGCGGTTCGCGTCGCCACGCCTCTGTTGCTGGCCGCGACGGGGGAGACGGTCACGGAGCGGGCCGGGGTGATCAACCTGGGCCTCGAAGGCATCATGCTGGCCGGCGCGCTGGCCTCGGCCCTCGGAGCGACCGAGTGGGGGCCGTGGGCAGGCGTGCTGTCCAGTATCCTGGCCGGCATGGTGGTCGCGGCGGCGTTCTCAGCGGTGACGATCGGCGCCCGATCCGACCAGATCATCGCGGGAACCGCGTTCACCCTCGCCGCCATCGGCCTGACCGGTACCATCTATCGGCAGGCCTATGGCGTGGCGGGAGCCGGGCTCGCGCTCCCCACTCTGGGCGCCCTGCCGGTGCCGGGCCTTTCACGAATCCCGCTGATCGGTGAGGCGCTCTTCACCCAACCGGCGCCCACCTATCTCGCGCTGCTGGCTCTGCCGGCGGTGTGGTGGGTCCTGTTCCGAACCCGCCTGGGCCTTGCCCTCCGGGCCACCGGGGAGGCCGAGGCCATGGCCAGAGCCGCAGGGGTCCGCACCCGCTGGGTCCGCGCCGGGGCGACGATCGTGGGGGGTGGCTTTGCGGGACTGGCGGGAGGCACGCTGGTGCTGGCCCAGGTGGGCACCTTCGCCGAGAAGATGACGGCCGGTCGAGGCTACGTGGCCATTGCCATCGTAGTGCTGGGCCGGTGGCATCCGGCCGGAGTGGCCATCGCTGCCCTGCTCTTCGGAGCCGCCACCGCGCTCCAGTTCCTCTTCCAGTCGCTCGGCCTTGCGGTGCCCTATCAACTCTTTCTGATGTTACCCTATGCGCTCACGCTGCTGGCGCTTGCCGGGGTGGTGGGGCGAGTGCGGGCGCCGGCGGATCTGGGGAAGGGGTGATGGAGATGGGGTGGAGGGTGCACCGCGGCGTGGGAGACGCGGATCATCCGCCGCCAGTCCGAAGGTACTCCGCGAACTCGTCCGGCAGGTCGCTCTCGCGGATTCCCCGCATCGAGCGCTCGAGGTCGTACTCCACCCGGATGAGCTCGGTCCGGACGGGACCCTCCCCGACGTCGAGCAGGATGTAGCCCGCCCGCCAGTCCCCATCCTTGGGCCGGCCCACGCTGCCGGTGTTGATGAACTGGATGCCACCCGCCTCCCGGTGCCACGGCTTATGGGTGTGACCGAAGGCGATCACATCGCCGGCCTTGGCTCCGGCATGGCCGGCCATCTTCAGGCAGAAGTCATCCGACCGGTCCTCGGTCCAGTAGAGGGTGTTGAGCGTCGGTGTGCCGTGGACCAGGATCACCCGGGGTCCCGGCTGATGGCCGCCGCTCGGCAGCAAGTCGACGCGAAAGGGCAGGCCCGCCAGGAACGCCTTCGTCTCCGCGCGGACGTGCCGACGAGTCCAGGCATAGCTCAGATGGCTCAGGGCTTCCTGCTCCGGGTCCTCGTACTTGCAGCCGCAGTGCTTGTAGTCGGTCCCCACGGTGGAATCGTAGTTCCCCGCCACGCCGGCGATGGCCCGGTCCCGAATCAGGGTCACGGTCTCGTCGGGCCAGGGGGCGTAGCCGACCAGGTCGCCGAGGTGGCAGGTCGCGCCGATGCCGGCCCGGCTGTCGATGTCCGCGAGCACCGCCTCGAGCGCGGGGAGATTGGCGTGGATGTCGGAGATCAGGGCGTATCGCATGGCCGGTTCGGATATTTAATCAAGAATTCTTGATGTATTGAGCGAGCAGAGGCACCGCTTCTCAGCTGCAGCACTTCGAGGAGAGGACGGTCTTGCCGGTCTGGGACTGCAGCAGCTGGATGGCCTGGCCGAGCTGCTCCAGCGCCTCCGGGCGGAGGGCGTAGTGCACCCAGCGCCCGTCTCGTCGATCGGTGACCAGCCCGGCGTCCTTGAGGGTACGAAGGTGGAAGGAGAGACGAGACTGGGCCGCGTCCAGCTGGTCGGTCAACTCGCAGACGCAACACTCCCCTCGTCGGAGCAGATCGAGGATTTGCAGTCGCGTCTCGTCCGACAGGGCGTGGAACCCCTGCGTGAGTGTCTCCAGATCGGCGGTGCGGGTGGCCATGGGCATGAAAGCTATCAACGGTTCTTGATTGGTCAACGGGTTCCCCCCCCCCGGACTCGTCCGGGGAAGGGATTGCCAGCCGTCACATTGCACTCATCAAGAAATGTTGATACTTTTCCGGCTCCTTGGGCGACGAGGCAGCATCCTATGGTGGGAGGGGCGATGCGCG
>Ga0326597_10004217_pt1 | contig 20304 bp, 16 predicted proteins | sample RVTome_12_FD_203789 | JGI IMG/M metagenome (GOLD analysis project Ga0326597, IMG submission 203789) | Soil microbial communities from uranium-contaminated site in the Upper Colorado River Basin, Wyoming, United States - RVT100D185 | ecosystem: Environmental > Terrestrial > Soil > Contaminated >...
GCGGACACCGGCGCCATCGGTGGTAGCTTGTCCCATGAGTTCCAGGTGCTCGCGGAGTCCGGCGAAGACTCGATCGTGAGCTGTAACAGGTGCGACTACGCGGCCAACGTGCAGAAGGCGGAGATCAAGAGACATCCGCCGCCGGCACGGAATATCGCCGAAGCGTCGCCGAAACTGGAAAAGGTCGCGACGCCGGGAAAGAAAAGCGTCGCAGAAGTGGCGGAGTTTCTCCGCCTTCCCTGGCAGAAATTCATCAAGACCCTGGTCTACAAGACCGACGGCGGCGAACTGGTCGCGGCACTGGTGCGGGGCGATCATGAGATCAACGAGCTCAAGCTGCAAACCGCGCTCGGCTGCCGGGGGGTCGCTCTTGCCGACGAAGCCGCGGTGGCGGCGGCGACTCGCCTGGTGCCGGGCTATCTGGGTCCCATTGGACTAAGGCTCCGCATGGTCGCCGATTTTTCCGTCCAGGGGATGCGTGGCGCGGTCACGGGCGCCAACGAAGCCAACGCCCATTACGTCGAGGTCGATCAGGAGCGCGATTTCACACCTTCGGCCTTTGCCGATTTGCGACTCGCGATCGCCGGCGATCTCTGCCCGCGCTGTGCGGAGGGCGCCTTGGAAACTCACCGCGGCATCGAGGTCGGGCAGATTTTCTATTTAGGAACGAAATACAGCGAGGCCCTGGGGGCGACCTATCTCGACGCCGAGGGGCGCGAGCGGCCCATCGAGATGGGCTGCTATGGCATCGGCATCAGCCGCCTGGTTGCCGCCGCCATCGAACAAAATCACGACGCCAACGGCATCATCTGGCCTCTTGCCATCGCGCCGTTCCAGGTTCTGCTCTTGCCGATCAATTATAAGGACAAAGCGATTCAGAAAGTCTGCGACGAACTTTACGGGGCGCTGCAAAAACGCGGCGTCGAGGTTATTCTGGACGACCGCGATGAGCGCCCCGGGGTCAAGTTCAAAGACGCCGATCTCGTCGGTATTCCGCTGCGCGTAACCGTCGGCGCCAAGGGCCTGGAAAAAGGATGCATCGAGCTGCGCTGGCGGCGCGACGGCAAAAGCGAAGAGGTTCCCATTGCTAAAGCGGCTGATACCTTGGCGGCCCTCGTCCGCGAGGCGATGGGAGCCTGATCGATGACGTCCCGGCTCGAGCTGGTGCGCCCGCCGCGCGCGATGCGCGAACGAGTCATCGTTGCCCTCGATGTCGATAATCTGGACAAAGTCAAAGAAGTCGTCGGCATGCTCGCCCATGAAGTCGGCATGTTCAAGATCGGCAAGCAGCTCTTTACCCACGCCGGTCCGCAGGCGGTGAAGCTTGTCCAAGAGCTCGGCGGCGAAGTTTTCCTGGATCTAAAGTTTCACGACATCCCCAACACCGTCGCCAAGGCGGCCATCGAAGCGACGCGCCTCGGCGTCAAGATGTTCAACGTCCATGCGTCGGGAAGCCTGGATATGATGGTGGCGACGGTGAAGGAAGTCAGCCGGGTCTGCCGCCTGGAGAAACAACGCAGGCCGATCATGCTGGCGGTCACGGTGCTGACCAGCTTGAACCAGGACGACTTAAAGCGGGTCGGCGTCGACGGCCGGGTCGCGGCCCAAGTGGTACGGCTGGCGCTCCTGACCAAAGAAGCGGGCATGGATGGCGTGGTCGCCTCGCCACAGGAGGTGGCGGACATCCGCGCGGCTTGCGGGCGCCGCTTCGTCATCGTGACGCCCGGCATCCGCCCTTCGGATGCCGCCCGCAACGATCAGCAGCGGGTGATGACGCCGTCGGATGCCGTGCGCGCCGGCGTCGATTACATCGTCGTCGGCCGGCCGATCCTTGAAGCCAAAGATCCCATTTCAGCTACGCGGGCCATTGTCGCCGAAATGGAACGCGCCAGCAAGTAATTCTCCGCGTGGTAGATTTCGCCCTATTTCGATTTCGATGAACGACCGAATCTGGAGGATCGATGATCGAGGATCGCAATTCTCCATCCTCAATCTTCGATCTTCAACCCTTCCAAAATCGATGGAAATGATGCACCGGGCTGTGACCGGCGCCGACAACGAAACCGGCTTTGATAGCCTGCGTGATGTACCTTTTTGCGAATATCACCGCGCCCTCGATCTTTTCACCTTTGGCAAGATACGCCGCAATCGCCGCGGAAAAAGTGCAGCCGGTGCCGTGGGTGTTTTTCGTCCGAATGCGTGGCGCGTTGAGCGCGGTAAACTTTTTGCCATCGTAAAAAAGATCCACCGCCGGCCCTTTGCGATGGCCGCCTTTGATGACGACGGCCTTCGCCCCCATCTTAACGATTCGCCTCGCCGCTTCGTCAATCTCTACAGACGTGCGCAGCTTCATGCCGGTGAGTTCTTCGGCCTCCGGAAGGTTCGGGGTTACCACCGTTGCCAATGGGATCAGACAGGTGCGGAGCACTGCTACCGCGTTCTTCTGAATTAACAGATCGCCGGAAGTGGCGACCATCACCGGATCGACGACGACATTCCTCAAGCGATGCTCGCGAATCTTCTTGGCGACCATGGCGATGATCCCCGCGCTGGCAAGCATGCCGGTCTTTAGCGCGTGAGCGCCGATGTCGCCGATCACGGCATCGATCTGCGCCGCGACCAAGTTCGGGTTCAAAGCAAGAACTTGAGTGACACCGAGCGTATTCTGCGCGGTGATCGCGGTGATCGCCGAGGTGCCGTAGACGCCGAGGGCGGCGAAAGTTTTGAGATCAGCTTGAATGCCCGCGCCTGCGCCGGAATCCGAACCGGCGATCGTCAAAGCTTTGCGGATGGATCGCATCATGTGTAATCGTAGCAAAGCTAGCCGATGGTTTCGAGTCAGCGTCGCATGGGCGGCGTAAAAGGGTTCAAATGAACGTCATCTCTGATATAATAATTCGCGACTATCAGCCTGCCAGAGTGGAGAGTTGATCTTCTGATAAAAGCATCCGCTAGCCTGTCTTTGGAGTTGCAGGTCGTAAATGCATTACTCTATTACTCCACCACTCCAATACCCCAGTCTTGCAGCCCGTCGAAATCAGATTCCAGGAGATGAAAAGACCCGATGTCCAAACCCATGTTAAAATCCAACGCCGCGACGGCTGAAACGCAACCTCCCGAGCCGAAAGCGACTCTATCCGCCGCCGAGATGGGCGCGCGCCAGCGCGAGATCTCGGTTTCCGAGTTTTTCACCAAGAACCGTCACTTGCTGGGCTTCGACAATCCGCGCAAGGCGCTGCTCACCTGCATCAAGGAAGCGGTCGATAACGCGCTCGACGCCTGCGAGGAAGCGGGGATTCTACCCGAAGTCGTCGTCAAGCTGGAAGTGGCGTCAAACGGCGGCGCACCACCGCCGGCGAGTCAGGCGAATCGCTTTCGCATCACGGTGATCGACTACGGTCCCGGCATCGTCCGCCAACAGATTCCGCCGATCTTTGCCAAGCTTCTCTACGGGTCGAAATTCCATCGGCTGCGCATGAGCCGCGGCCAGCAGGGAATCGGCATATCGGCCGCCGGCATGTATGCGCAGTTGACCACCGGCAAACCGGTGCAGATCATCTCGCGCACCAGCGCGAAATCGCCCGCTCATTACTTCGAAGTCCAGATCGATACCAAGAAAAACGAGCCGCGGATTTTCGAGAACAAAAAGATCGACTGGGAGAGCCACCGTGGTACCCAGGTGACCCTCGAAATCGAGGGCCGCTATCAGAAAGGTCGCGCCTCGGTGGATGAGTATCTCGAGCAGGTCGCCATCGCCAATCCGCACGTCAAGCTCGTCTACCACACGCCGGAAGGAGAGATCAAAGAATATCCCCGGACGATTCAAGAGCTGCCGCCCCAGCCGCGCGAGATCAAGCCGCACCCCTACGGCATCGAGTTCGGCATGCTGCTCAAGATGCTGCACGACACCAAGAGCCACTGGCTCTCAGGATTCCTGTCGAGCGAGTTCAGCCGGGTCTCCGCCAATCTCGCCCAGGAAATCTGTAAGGCCGCGAAAATTTCGCCGGACACAAGGCCGCGAAACCTTCACGGCGCCGCCGCCGAGACGCTCTACAAAACAATCCAGGCGACCAAGATCATGGCGCCGCCGTCGAACTGCATCTCGCCCATCGGCGAGAAGGCGATCCTTCACGGCCTTTATAAGCAAATCAAGGGAGATTTTTACACGGCGGTGACCCGGCCGCCCGCGGTTTACCGCGGCAATCCTTTCGTGATCGAGGCAGGCCTGGCATTTGGCAAAGGACCGGAACAAGCGGCGGAGAAAGCGGAAGAGCCGAAGGCGCCGCTCGCCGAAGGCGAGGAGCACGATGAAGACAACGAGCTGGCCCGCGTCATTCGCTACGCCAACCGCGTGCCGCTGCTCTATCAGCAGTCCGCCTGCGCGACGTTCAAGGCCGTGCTCGACACCACCTGGCGCAACTACGGCGTCTCGCAATCGAGAGGCGCGCTGCCGGCCGGTCCCATGGTGATTTTTGTCCACATGGCCTCGGTGTGGGTGCCGTTCACCAGCGAATCCAAAGAAGCGATCGCCGATTACGACGAGATCCGCAAGGAAATCCGGCTCGCCCTGCAAGAGTGCGGGCGGCGGCTCGGAGTATTCTTAAGACGGCGCGAGCTCGCCAAGAGCGAGTTCCGGCGGCGCAATATCTTCGAGCTCTACATCGAAGAAGTCGTCGAGGCATGCAACCGCCTCAAAGGCGGCAAGCTCGCCAAGGAAAAACTCAAGAACCAATTGCAGAAGATCGCCATGAAACGGACCGGCGGCCAGAAGACCGACGAAATACTGGGGAACGATGGTAGCGGCCCGGAAGGCCTCCCTCATTCGATCATTGTTACGGCCGAGGGAACCGAAGGCGAGGCGCCAGAGCTGCCCGAAAAAGAGCTCGCGCCGCCTGAAGGAGTTGCGGAACACGAGGCCGAACCCGTGTTACCGACGATGGCGAAGGGGAAGACCGGCCCTGCGATGAAAAGAAAAACGGGAAAAGTTAACCAGCAACGCGGAGCAAAGCCCGAAAGCCCAAAGCAAATGACTTTGGGTTTTGAAGAGGCCAAACCGAGCGTGAAGAAAGAAAAGATAAGGAAAAAACATGGCGCGAAAAAAGCCAAAAAATAACGGCGCGGTTGAGAAGAAGCTCATCGGAGTTGCCGACATCGTGATTGCCGCCGCGGAGCGAAGCAAGGACCCCGCGCTGTCGATTCCCGTGCGCAGTCTCGCTAACGTTACGTTCAACGAGAAACGCGGCATCATCGAGATGGGCCGTCGCAAGCAGGCGCGCACGTTTTTCAATGTCGGCATGGCCAAGAAGTTCATGCAGACCGTGCTCGTGGCCGATGCCCTCGCCGAGCTGCAGCGTGCAGACCTCACGACTTCTCTCCGGGAAATTTACTATCGGACGAAACACACGATCAAGAACTCGCACGAGAACACCTTCGACGGCCAGAACGAATCCGACCCGCTGATCGAGGACCTCGAAGTCACCCTGGAAGCCCTGCGCGAGGAGCTGCACGTGCGCGCGGAGAATTCCGGCACCGTGGTGGGGCCTTTGGTCTTAGTCGACGACGGCGACCGGGTAGACTGCACCCGGCTGGGGAAGGGCGGTTACTCGGTTCCCTCCATCGTCGAGCCGGAATATATCCAGATCAGCAAATGCACGGCGGACTTCGTGCTGCTCGTCGAAAAGGGCACCCAGTGGAACCGCCTTTCGGAAGACAAGTTCTGGCGGCGGTACAACTGCATCCTGCTGACGGGCAACGGCCAGCCGCCCCGCGGCGTCCGGCGCCTGGCGCGCCGGCTGCACGAAGAATACGATCTTCCGGTATACGTCCTCGTGGATAACGATCCGTGGGGCTACTACATCTACTCGGTGGTCAAGCAGGGGTCGATCAATCTCGCCTTCGAAAGCCAGCGCATGGCCATTCCCAAAGCCAAGTTTATCGGTTTCTCCAGCGCCGATCCCGACGGCTACGGCCTGCCGCGCACCGTCGGCATCAAGCTCAACGACAAAGACATCAACCGGGCAAAGGAGCTGATGAAGTATAAGTGGTTTCAGAAAAAAGAATGGCAAACTGAAATCAAAGGGATGCTTTCGAGTGGTCTAAAGTTCGAGCTCGACGCTCTTGCCAACAAGGACTTTCAGTATCTGACCAAGACTTATCTGCCGAGAAAGCTCAAAGAAAAAGATTGGCTGGATTAGGGCGAGCCTCGAGACGCGGCTGTAGATTGTCGGCCGACTGTGTTATTCTCATCAAGCGTTATGGAAAAAGTTGTTCGAAAATTCCATTCTTTCGATGAAGCGGATGACGCCGACTATGAGTATTACCGCACGTTGTCCGGCAACGAAAAACTTCAAATGCTGCTCGAGTTGATCATGCCCGAGAATCCCGATGCGTCCGTTATCGAGCGATCTGCGCGAGTTCATCCACTTACTGAACACGAAGAGTGTTAAGTATGTGATCGTCGGCGCCTGGGCGCTGGCCTTTCACGGTCGCCCGCGTTACACCGGCGACCTCGATGTCTTTGTCGCGCGGGAGCAGGATAACGCCGACCGGCTGATGGAAGTCATTGATGCCTTCGGGTTTGGCCGGGCCGGCATTGCCCGCGACGATTTTTTGCAAGTTGATCACGTCGTTCAGCTCGGACGGGCACCCAATCGCATCGACATCCTCACCGGAATCAGCGGCGTCGTTTTCGACGAGGCGTGGCAAAGCCGGGAGCAGGGGAACATTTCCGACGCTGCCGTTTTTGTTATCAGCCGTGATCTTTTGATCAAAAATAAACGCGCGGCTAACCGGGACAAGGATCAAGCGGATATCAAACTGTTGGAAAAAACGAGGCCGCCACGATCATAGGATGCCTCGACCGGACTCAAGTTCGAGCTCGACGCGCTGGCCAACAAGGACTTTCAGTATCTGACGAAAACCTACCTGCCGAGAAAACTCAAAGAAAAAGATTGGCTGGATTAAATGATAGGAATTTCCTTTGAGGGGCGAGCCGCCGACAACAAGAAGTTCCCGCGGAGGTCCGGTGCGGGCGCTTAAACCAAAGCCCACATACCCCTTCTTTACTCCAGACCGGCGCTCCACCCGCCTGTCTTGATCCGAACAGTATCCGATAAGGTAGCGTTATGCCAATTTGGCCTTGATTTGCCGGCGGGGCTGGACAACTGCCCCCCGATTCGAGTAAGAGGCTTTTATAGCAACTGGCTGTCCCTCGATCTTCCTCGGGACGGTGATTTTATCGAACCGTAGGAGGAATCGAAGGTAAGCTCTTTTATTTCTTTTCGGGCACGCTCGCTTTGAGGAGGGGCGTGGGATTCTTCCCATAGTCCTAAATGTTGCAGGATATTTTTAATCACGTCCGCCTGGTCAATAAAACTGATGATGCGCATTTCGCTCTGACATTTGGGGCAAACAAGCGGGTCTGTTTAAATGAGAAGCCAAATCGGCTTCAGCCAAGCTCTCCGCGTCGCTGCCGAGAGGGCGCGAACCGCGTGCATGGGGTCACCCATTATGGACTTTGTCAACCAAATCAACTACGTCCCCAATTTTCCCTACTGGCGGAGTGGTTCGGGCTGGAGCTTGCGCGGATCGTCGTAGATGAGTGCGTGTTCTCGCGCTAACCTGCCCTGCTCCAGTTTGGCCTTGCTTTAACTGCAGAATTGGCGATATGGGTCCAGTCAGCGACGTAAGGGTGTTTAAATTTCCTACACGTATACGTAAACAAAGGAGGACACAATGAAAAAGTTTCTTTTTGGCATGTGTCTGGTAACCTTACTGGTAACCCTAGGAGGTTGCTCAACCCATCTTCCAGGAAACCCAGCCTATCATTGGCTGAACGGACTATGGGAAGGAAGTGCTGGAGGCTGGAAACAAACCTTCATGTTTGAGGTTATTGACGGTAACAACATTGTCGGCTGGCAAGAAAGCCGGAGCAGTCTGACAGGAGAGATCGGTCGAGGACGACTTATCGGCCGCGCAACCGGCGAGAGGGTAGATATTAGGGTGTATAAGGACCAAGAATTCGCGTACACTCTGACCAGGACAAAGGACGGTCTGGAGGGTCTGTACGATAAAGACTATGTTTTGAAGAAAATTGAATTGAATTGATGTCCGAATAGTTGGACCCATTTCTTTACGACGTGGGGCCATTTGCCTTGAACCCCACGCCGCACTGACCCACGATAACCGATGATGCGCCCTCTAGCGATTGCGCTCACTCTCGGTGGATTACTCACTGGACTGCCAGCCGTGATGGCTCTGGCGACCGCCGCCGATGGACGAATGCTGTGCGTACATTTAGGATCTCGCATTAACTGTTGGGTTTTTTATTTCTTGATCAATGCCGGGTCGCCATATCTCTCTCCATTTGAATTTCTTAGTCGATATATCATATTTCCTTCTTTTTCCGTTTTATTGCACGTTTCACCGACACTTGTTTCTGTGCAAACTGAGGAGTCGGATTTTACCCACCATTTGTAAGTTCTATAGATCATATCACCGCCCGCATCCATTTCGAATTCCAACTTTCCGGCGGGTTTGAATTTCAATGTGATTAGATTTCCGTTCCGGGAAGACCTATATTTTGTTGTATATCCAGAAAATGCAACGGTCGCTTCTTCTGTGGTAGGCGTTCCTTTGGAGTCCGCCGCTTGTACTAGAGTATTAAGACCAATGAACACAATCATAGACGAAATTATCAAAGTTCCCTTTTGCATAAGCCCGCTCCCGATTCATCAATTACGGCCGCCATTTTGTGGGTGGCTCCTCCCGCCAGCGAGGCTGGCTGGAGGCCCTGTATCATATCAAAACTGTGATTTAACAACTAGGTGGTTGGGCCAGAGCCCGCAATTGGGTGCTTTCGCGTGCGGCCCTGATAGAGCGGAAGATCTCACCGTTTTTGCTTTGCCTTGTTGATGTACATCGGTCCTGCGCCCACTCGATGACTGCTCAACCCAGCCTCGCCCAGTTTGGATAGAGGGTACTCGAAAACTGCCCAATGGCCAAGCACCTGGCCGCCTGTGACTTAATCTGTCCAGGGCTGGGCAAATTCTATAAGTCACGTTTCCAAAGCCAATAAATTTCCCATACGACTATCCGACGCCGGACCAGAAAAAAGGGTGTGAGGTAGGCTGATCCTTTCTCCCCGTGCGCTGACCATTTCGCCAGGATCGTACTCGTTCAGCTGGACCATCACGGCGAATATGTCCGTACGTATGGGAAATTTAAACACCCTTACGTCGCTGACGGGGGCTATATCGCCAAATCGGCGAATCGTCAAGCGCACGAGTGTTTGGTTGAAATTGCGCTGTTGCAGGGATGGTTCAGACCATGCGTCGCCTCGGGGCGGTTGATTTGTCACCCTCGGTAGGCTTGCGCGAGTGCGGGCCGAGGCGGTTCGTAGCCCGTGACTGCGTTGGTAATTTGAAGATTTGAGTTTTTGGTATTGAGAGCGGCGATCCACATTGGGCCGCCGTCTTCTTCTCAGCTCATCAGCAGCGTAGAATTGAATTGTATTCTCCTACGACGCCATCCTGCGAGATTTGCCTGAGGCTTGTTACGAGCACGCCCGCACAGGGCAAACATGAGAAAGGGGACGTTGTTGACTAGCTGGACAAACGTCTGGTCAATATCTTCGAAACCCCAGAGGTCGATATTCCCAGTTGGCGCGCAACCTCGGCGATTGCCACGCCAAAATCTTCCACCAGCTTGCACACCAATGCCGCTCTTATCGTGGGCAGCTTCCCACGTCGGCTCCCGCTTCTGAGTTCCGTCAGAGATGCTCCGTTTTTCTTGCACGCCTCCGCGATAACTCGCTCGACCCGTCCGCTTTCTCGACGTGCCGCCTGTTGGCGTTGCACGCGCGCTTCGGCATCGCCCAGGACACGCTCGACAAACTCTTCGCTCCCCAATATTCGCTCGTCAGGCTGCTGCGGCGGCCGGCGCTGGCGCTGCGATCTGACTTCGACCCATCCCCCGGCTGAGGGGAAAGGGTCAGACTCTCACGTCTCGACTTTTTTGCGTACTCGATCGATCTCCCGTCGAAACTCGGTGTCCTGAGCTATCTGCCCGGCGAGCCGTCCGATCAAAGTTTTCACTGTGGTTTCTCCGGATTCCACCGCTCGCACGATGGCTTCAGAAGCTTCCCTGCCGCTTTAGCACCGCACGCAGTCGGACGCGCCGTTCTTCGTTCATGTGAGGACGAAAACTGTGGTGCGGCCCACCGCAGTCAGGCCGACAACCATAATGTCGGCAATTTGGAAATGCTCTTCCCAGGAGTGTTGACGTGGGTTGAAAAGCTCGGTGATGTCGCCGGTTTCAGGATCGACACCCGTGAGATTGGCGCCTTTGTGAGAGTTGCATCGATCGCAGGCCAAGGCCAAGTTACCAGGCTCCTCGTTACCACCGTGCTTGCGAGCAATGATGTGTTCGATTTGGAACGTAGAAAACGGCAGGTGCTCTTGTCTAAGCAGATAATATTCGCAGCGATTGCCGGCTCGGCGCTGGACAAGCGCGCGGACCGATGCGTCCATCAACTGTGATGCGGAAGGCTGGCGAGAAGGCCTCGGGCCTTTGCCTGTAGGATTCCGATCAGATCGATCGCTTCAATGTAAGCCCTATACTCGCGTTGCTCGGCTTCTGTCAGTACGGCTTCATTGCACTTCGCGGCGAGTTCGTCGATGCGAGCTTGCGTAACCAGATCGGCACGCAACTCTGCGATCTCCTTAGCCACGGCTGGCGTAAAACAGCGCGTGACCGGTTCCAGCATCTTATCTAGGATCGCGTTTTCCGTGTTCACTTCCATGGTGTTTCACCCCCAGCGTCTTGGTCCGAGGCTTCGAGAGTTGGCTGTAGCGTAGCCCAGCCGTTCGCTGGCTGTCAAGCGCCGGCCCAGGTTCAGCGGCCGAGTGCCGCATTTCCATAAACCCGAGATCGATGGGTTATAAATGATAGGAATTTCCTTTGAGGGGCGAGCCGCCGACAACGAGAAGTTCCCGCGGAGGTCCGGTGCGGGCGCTTAAACCAAAGCCCACATACCCTCTCTGTACTCCAGACCGGCGTCCCACCCGCCTGTCTTGAGCCGAACGGTATCCGACAAGGTAGCGTTATGTCAACTTGGCCTTTGATTTGTGGGCAGGGCTGGACAACTGCCCCCCCGATTGGAGTAAGAGGCTTTTATAGCAACTGGCTGTCCCTCGATCTTCCTCGGGACGGTGAGTTTATCGAACCGTAGGATGGATCGAAGGTCAGCTCTTTTACTGGAGGATCTTGTGCAGGCGGGGCCTGGGACTCCTTCCATAGACCTAAGTGTTTAAATGATTTTGGATTTTAGATTGCCGATTTTCGATTGGCGAGAAAACAAATGCACCAGAAACCTCGAATTCGATTTGGTTTCTCTCGCTCCGATAATCGGAAATCCAAAATCGAAAATCCAAAATGGGCGGGGGTCTTCGCAATCGGCGTCACACTCGCGATGTGTGGGTAGTGGCTCAGGCGCAGGATCTCCCCCTGGCAGTTGGGACAAATAAGCGGGTCTGTTTCATAAACTTTTCGAATGAAGTAGGACCAAGCCCCCTCCGCAAGCAGTCGTGATTGACTACAGCCGTCCAGCCAGGCGTTCTTGTTGGAGAAAGTTTCCAGGTGTAAGCACCTGTAATTCATAGAACGAGCTTCCCATTATGGCGCTAAAATCGCCGGTGTCTCGCGTCAGGAGAACATCGGCCCAGGCCAGCGCGCTGAAGAGGATCGGACGGTCTTTGCCCGCAGGAAAAATAGCGGGGCGGTCGAGGGTCAAAACATCGTCAAGCAATAAAAGATTAGCGCGCAACTTTGCCCATTGAGCACTCGCGGATGCGGGAAACTCCGGTAGGTTGTTGAGCACTTCACCGATCACGTAGGGAGTCGCAATCAGCACCCACCCGCGGTCTTGTGCTAGGCGAAATATTTCGTAAGACGCGCCCGCACTCGAAGCGCACGCGGTTAACAAAACGCTCGTGTCGAGAAACAACCTCACGAGCCTTGTCGGAAGCGCAGCATTTCGGCTTCATCCTCGGCGACCCATGCGGCCAGTTGCTCCCGGGAAAACTTGCGCGGCGGGGGCAAGTTCGCGGCCGAACGACGCAGCCGCGTGGCAAGAAACAAAATAAGTTCTTGCTTTTCTTCCGGCGCAAGCGCATCAGCAGCGGCTTGGATTTCAGCAAGAGTGGTCATGACGGAAAGTGTAGCACGGCGCCGCAAAAACCGTCAACGCCTCTTTGGTTGGTTTGCGAGCAGGGCTGGACAACTGCCCCCCCGATTGGAGTAAGAGGCTTTTATAGCAACTGGCTGTCCCTCGATCTTCCTCGGAACGGTGAGTTTATCGAACCGTAGGAGGAGTCGAAGGTAAGCTCTTTTCTTAGCGGGCCCCTATCCGGTGGGGCGTGGGACTCTTCCCATAGACCTAAGTGTTTAAATGATTTTGGATTTTAGATTGCCGATTTTCGATTGGCGAGAAAACGAATGCACCAGAAACTTCGAATTCGGTTTGGTTTCTCTCGCTCCGATAATCGGAAATCCAAAATCGAAAATCCAAAATGGGCGGGGGTCTTCGCAATCGGTGTCACACTCGCGATGTGTGGGTAGTGGCTCAGGCGCAGGATCTCCCCCTGGCAGTTGGGACAAATAAGCGGGTCTGTTTCATAGACTTTTCGAATGAAGTAGGGCCAGCGCTTTTTTAATTCCTTGGATAACGGCGGGGCGTCGATCTCGCTAATCTCGGTTTTCTCTTGATGAAGTATAAGTGGTTTCAGAACAAAAGTGGCAAAATGAAATCAAGGGCATGCTATCGAGCGGCCTAAAGTTCGAACTCGACGCTCTCGCCAACAAGGACTTTCAGTACCTGACGAAAACCTACCTGCCGAGAAAGCTCAAAGAGAAAGATTGGTTGGATTAGCCCGTGATGGCGAAGTGCTAAACCATCACAATTTTGGCGGGAGGGAAGCCGTTGAAGTTGGCGACGGCGCTGGCGGAGGAGTAGGCGCCGATATTTTTCACGTAGACCACGTCGCCGACGTAAAGCTCGGGAATTTCGACATCCAGCGACAGCGTATCGAAGGAGTCGCAGGTCGGCCCGGCCAGCGCGCTCAAGAACGTCTGCCCGCGGCGGAGCGTCTTGAATTCATACTTGCAGTGATCAAAAACCATTCCTGAGAAGTCCCCGTAAACCCCGTCATTCAAGTAGTAATAATTCTTGTTGCTGCGGAACGCTCTGCCAGTGACCTGGGTTACCAGAATGCCGGCGGGCCCCACCAAGAAGCGGCCCGGCTCGGCGATGAACTGAACTTTCTTGTCGAAGAGCCGGCGGATCTGCTTGCGTATCTCGGCCGCCATGCGCTCGAAATTGACGCCGATCTCATCGTCGAAGTGCTGGATGGGAAAGCCGCCGCCGATGTCCATGATCTTGAGCGGCACGTCGTTTTCCTTGGCTTCGTCGAAAATATTCGCGGAGATTTCCAGCGCCTGCAGATAATTTTCCACGTTCTTGGATTGCGATCCGACGTGGAAGCTCAAACCCGCCGGTACCAGGCCGAGGGAGCGCGCCTTGCGCAAAATGAGATAGGCGTTTTCCGGGTCGGCGCCGAATTTGAGCGAGAGGTTGACCATGCTTCCTTCATTGCCCACTTTAATGCGCAGCAGCACATGCGCTCCCGGATAATGCTCGGCGATCTTGTAAAGCTCCGGCTCGTTGTCGAAGGTCATCATGCGCACCTGGCGGCGGCGCGCTGTGACGATGTCCTCGGCCGACTTGACGGTGTTGGCGAAGATAATTTTGTCCCGCGGGGCGCCGAGCGAGAGCACCAGTTTCATTTCCGAGGCGCTGGCGACGTCGAAGCCGGCGCCCAGTTTTGCAAATGTCTTGACGATCCTGGTGTGCGGATTCGCCTTGATGGCGTAGTAAGGCGTGACTTCGGGCAGGCATTTGCGAAAGCGTTGGAACTGCCTCTCAAGAACACTGCGGCGGATCAGCATGAACGGCGTGCGATGCTTCTTCAGCATCGCGCGGATCAGATTTTCAATGCCGCTTAGGTCTGGTTTGGCCCTTGCCGGCTTCGGACTAGCGGGCGGCTTTGGCACCGGTATAAGCACGGTTTCTCTCCGCGTGATCGACCAGAAACGTAGTGAACTGCCAGACGTCCTCGTCGGCGGGACGGGGAATGTCGAAGCGGGTGAATTGGGTATTCAAATTTTTAAGCGGGGTCCAGTCCACGGGCTCGGAAATGAACGGGCTGATATAGGGGACGCTAATTTTTAGAATCGACTCGTGATCGATGTCGTCGGGCAAGCAGACGCCGCGTCGCGGATGCTCGATCATCCAGGTCGCCGCCGCGACGACAGAGATGGCGACTTGCAGCGTGGTGGCCTGCTGGTGCGGCACATGCCTGCGCGCGTCGTGGATGCTCAGAAGGCTGCCGCACCACCAGGATTTGAAATCGTGGCCCATCAACAGCACGCCGAGCTGATCCTCGCCATCGATAATTTCGTCGCTCATGATGCGCTGGTCTTCCTGCAGTTTGTACTGGCGCATTTCCAGCTCGTGCAGGGAATTAATCGCGACGTCCGCTGGGCAGTAGGCATAGTGGACCGTGGGGCGGTAGACCGCTTCGCCGTTTTTCCACACAGTCAGGCGATCGGAAATGCTGAAGGCCTCGCCGTGGCGGATGACCATGCCGGTGATCTCGCCGCAGGGCACCCAGGAGCGTACCCACGTTTTCATCCCGAGCGTGCGCAGGCAAATTTGATTTCTCGGGCCGGTCTTGTGGAAAAAGGCGTTCTCGGGGACGTAACGTTCGTGCGTGCCCCAGCCGAGTTCGGCGGGCGCTACGCCTTCCTCGAAGAAGCCTTCGATGCTCCAGGTGTTGACGAATTCGTTCACCCGTTTGGGCTGATCGGTAACCTGTGTATCCCGCTCGCTGATGTGGATCACTTTGACATCGGCGAGCTGGGCGAGTGCGGGAAAATCTTTGTCCGCGAGAGCTTTTTCCAATGAGCCGCGCCGCGGGTCCCCCGGTTTCTCTTTTAAGATTTTCTCGGCGATGCCGAGCAGGGCATGTTTCGTGAAATGGGAGACCAAGCCGGGATTGGCGCCGTGATCGACCACCGCGGACGTTCCCTTGTTGTCGCCCCACTTCTCGATCATCTTCCGCATTTCCATGTGGCGATGATAGAGCGTGTATTGGGTCGGGTCGTTGCGCTGGGAATCCTGATAAGGATTCCACACTTCGACTGAGGTGTTCACGTAGAGCACCTGATGGTCGCGGCACCACTGGAGCATGGCGTTGCATTCGATATTCCACGCGAGATCGATGATCAGGTCGCCGGCGCCGACGTACTTGGCCAGCAGTTGCGGGTAATTTTCTTCCGTCACCCGGTCGAAAACATAATTGACGCCGCGCTCCAAGGCGTCTTTGACCCGCGAGCGGTTATCGGCGAAATCCATGATCGTGATATTCTTCGCGGGCATGTCCATGAATTTGAGCACCAGCGGCACGGCGCACTGCGAAACAGAACCGCAGCCGATAATGAGCAATTTTCCTTTAAACTGCATGAAGCATCTCCATTCACTGGAAATCGATGAGCGTTAAATTGTTTATAGAGCCGGAAGCTATCCGATGACGAGCTTTAATTCAACTCGATAAACGTTTTTCAAGAACTAGAGGCGCCGGGTGTGCCCACCCAACACGTCACGATCCATGGTAATTGGCGGATTGTTAGGATGACCATGCAACTAATGAGTTCGCGCGACGCCTCTCGACAAGCCGTGATTGCAGGGCGTGGCGCCAATTCTGCAAAGCAAAAAAGCTATCCCCCGATACAACGATGAGCGGTTTGCTGAACCATTGTCTGGCGGAGTGGATTGCCCGGCACAGCCGGAGGGAACTTAAGAGTCGATTGGTAGCGGAGTATCGGTCTGCTCGGCAAGAATCACGTCGCATCAGCCGAGATTTTGCTCACGTCGATAAAGAGAGTTGGCCTTTGCGGAAGAGGTTCGCTCTCAAATCCCTCGCATTCGCTCGGGATGACGCGTCCTGGCCCGTTACTTGACGCCCATTACGGCTTTGCGTGAGACGCGTCTTTCCGATCTTCTCTATTCGTCAAAAATCATTTGCAGATATCCCAGGGCGCAAAAGCTGAGTTTGACATGAGACCGGCTTAGCGGCTACTCTCCGGCCAAAATCAGCGAATTAAGGAGTAACGCGATGAAGCGTAGCGGGTGGCTTGTCCTGATCTTGCTTGCTGGAGCGTTGCAAGGAGTGTCAGCGGCCGGCGATCATCTCACGCCGCAGCAAAAATCGGGCTGGCGGGTCTTCGAGTAATCCTGTAGCGTCTGCTACATGTTGTGGACGAACTTCTGGAGCACCGACAAGGTCGCCAAATACGATCCGTGCGCGAACCAGTGGACGTTATTCGATCTACCGATCCGCGGCACTGAGTCGCGTCACATCTCGCTGCTCGAACGCGAGGGCCAGCCGCTGCGGGTCATCATTCCCTACGAGCGAGCGCGCACGCTCTGCGTCCTGACGCCGCGCAGCGAGGCCGAGATCCAGTCGCTGAAGGCTCAGGTCGGCCGGTAGCAGACCGAAACGGCAACGGGTCAAGTTGGAGTTGAGTAAATCTATAACGTCTCAACGGTCGATAGGATCGACCGCGGAGACCAAAACCGGTCAACTATTCAACTTCAGATTTGACCCTTAGGTTGACCCTTAGGTTTAGGTCAGATTTGACCCTTAGGTTCGGACTTAGGTTCGGATGTCGATGGAATCACGGAAGAACGCGTCGGCACGATTTCCGTGTTTAACGGTCCGGCACCTGAAATCCGAGTTTTGAAAAGCCCAGATGAAGAAAGCCAAACCGTCAGTGACTGGCTCCGCAACCGCAATAACCAAGGCGTCGTGCCCCATGAAATCGGCGTGTTCGTCCGCTCGCCCGCAGAACTTGATCGGGCTCGTGCAGCGGTTAATAAGAGCGGGCTATCATTCACAGTCCTCGATGATAAGGTCGAATCGACCGACGGCGCCGTGTCTATCTGTACAATGCATCTCGCCAAAGGCTTGGAGTTCCGAGCCGTGGTTGTCATGGCCTGCGACGATGAAATCATTCCTCTTCAGCAACGGATTGAGACCGCAGCCGACGACTCTGATCTGGAAGAAGTCTATAACACAGAACGCCACCTGCTCTACGTCGCCTGCACCCGCGCACGCGATCATCTGCTCGTGACAAGCGTGGAGCCGGCGTCAGAGTTTCTTGATGATCTGCGGGCGTAACTCGAAAGAAAAAGACTATGGCAAAACAAAAACTCGTTGATCCAATTATCGAGCTAAAGGCTCTCGTCGATGAAATTGTTCACATCGAAGGACTTCAGCCGGACGAAGCCTTTGTCCTTTGGTTTATACGGAGCCACCTCCTTGAAGACCCGATGTCCTCACGGAATTGCCTGACGCGCCGTGGCAATGAGAAGGGTGTGGACGCAATTTATATCGATCACGCAGCACGGCAAGTGGATATAATCCAAGGAAAATATCGGACGAAGAGAATTGGCAAGCCCGAATCGCGTCAAGATGTGATCCAGTTGGCGACCTACGGCCGGCTCCTCAGTCAGGAGGAAGAGAATCTAGCACAGTTGGCGGAGACCGTAGATGTTTCCGTGAGAGAAAAACTAAAGGAAGCCCGTCGGCTCGTTAGAAAAAAAGAGTACGGATTGAATCTGTACTTTATCACTACTGGAACCATATCGCGTGCGATCCTTCGGGACGCAGAGGAGATCGCTGGTGCGGGTAAGCAGGTTACATTTGCTCCGGTACACGGTAAGGAAATCCAAAAAATCATCGTGGACTACGTTTCGGATGCCGCACCTGGAGTTCCCTCGGTCGAGCTGAACATTGAGGGCGATATTCTTGGTCGCCATGACGATCAGAATAATATCGATTCCTACGTTTTTACCATGAACGGGAAACACATTGGCGATCTCGTGCGGAGATTTAGGCGACGCTTATTCGCGCGTAATATACGCGGATTTCTCGGCAGGGCTTCCGACGTAAATCGATCGATCGAAGAAACGCTAAAAGACGAACCGGAGAATTTTTGGTATTTCAATAATGGCGTTACGATAATTTGCGATGAGGCCAAAGAGAGCGGGACAGCCGGTCGTAAACGCCTTCAAATTAAGAATCCGCAGATAATTAACGGGCAACAAACCTCAAATATGTTAAATCTCTTTGGGCCGACAGAGGCAGAACTTTTGGTAAAGGTTATCGCCATTCCGCGGGAAAAGCCCAAGGATTTCAATACATTCAATGACCTAGTAAGCGAAATCGTGGCAGCAACCAATTGGCAAAATAAAATCTCTGCGTCAGATCTAAAAGCAAACGACCCTGAACAAATTCGTATCGAAAGAGAACTTCGGAAGCTGGGAGTGCTCTATATTCGCAAACGGGCGGCAAAAGGAGAAGCTAGGGCGGCAGCGGCTATCAAGCCACGATATATAATCAAGAAGGATGAACTTGCCCAAGCCGTGGCGGCGATTGACTTAGATCCTTTCCATGTGCGTGCCGGGAAGGAGACTCTGTTCGAAGCCGATCTTTATTCGAAAATCTTTCCGTCAGGACGCTATATATCTGAGTATTTGGCAGCCTATTTCTTAAACGTAGTTTGTCGCTACGAGGCGCAGGGTGACAATGTAAAGGGACGCGGTCGCTGGCTTGCTGCTAATTTTTTGTGGGGGCAATTGCACGACTTTCTTGGTAGGCGTGGCTTTCGCCAAAGGTTTGTATTCGCCTCCGAGCGGTACTGGCATCACACAAGAGAACTCAATCCGCTCTACGCAGCGGCACGGAATGTACTTCGAACGGTTCGGGGCTTCTATTTCAAACACCGTAAAACCGACGAAGGTTATTTGGATGAAGCGTCTTTTTTTGGATACCGCCGTCGTGATCTCCAGTTTCAGAGGTTTTTTGAGGCACGTGGAAACAGGTACAGAGGTCGCACGACGAAGTTCCTTAAGCAGTTTACCGCGCGTGTCGAGGCGCTCGAGATATAGATTTGGCGTGGGGGTACCGGGTCTGGCGTATCGATCATATCAATCTCGATTCGATAGTTAGTTCGTGGAACTTGCCGCGGCCGGATGAAATGTTTTGGTGACCATGTTGCCTTATTCAAACCGCTCCAAACGTTCGAATCGTTCCAAACGTTTCAACAACGTTGGACTGCCATCCAAGAGTCGATTTTTCTCGCAAGCGAGGAATTGCCGTGAGTAAAAACGAGCGCTCCCCGCTCAAAAGCAAACCCTTACGAAATCCCGGCCAGTCCCTCGACGAGCAGATCCACGATCTGATTTCTGATTACGCTTTAGGCCCGCTTGTTTTCGCGGTCGTAATGGCTCTCCTTACAGTGCTGGAATGGGTGAAATATTACCGGTCCGTTCCTCCTACGCCGATTCTCTATTCAGGTGTCGCCATGTCAGGCATTGGCTACGCACTATTCCGGTTTTTTCGTGTGAAGCGGGAATGGGAAGCGCTCCGCTTAGGTCGCGATGGAGAGAAAGACGTTGGCCAAAAGCTAGAACTTCTACGGGAAGCCGGTTATGAGGTATTTCATGACATCATCGGCGACGGCTTTAATATTGACCACGTGGTAATCGGTCCTGCCGGAATTTTCACTGTAGAGACGAAGACCCATCGTAAACGGACCGGTAATCCATTGGTCATTTTCGACGGCAATGAGGTTCTCATTGATGGATTGGAGCCTGATCGAAATCCGGTCGTACAGGCGAAAGCGCAGGCAAGCTGGTTGCGCGAACTGCTATCTGAAAGCACCGGACACAAGTACGATGTGCGTCCTGTTATCGTGTACCCGGGCTGGTTCGTCGACAGTAAAGGTTCCCGTAATAAAACGATTTGGGTACTTAACCCGAAAGGTCTCCCGACATTTCTAGACCATGAACCCTTGCAGATTAGTCCAGAAGACGCTCAACTCGCGAGTTATCATCTCAGCCGGTTTGTTCGGGCGGGCTAACTGCTAGAGTCTCAGTGGGGTCTTGTTTCTTGTATCAACGCCTGTTTGCTAGCCGGCTCAAACTGAAAATCGAAAACCAAACATAGTATACAGGGAGGATAGACGATGAAAGGAATTTTTGGAGAGATGCGCCAGCATTCTAAAATGAGCCTATGCACGGCTCTCCTCCTCTTGATGATTCCCGGTTTAGGCCGCAGCCAGGGAACAAAGCCCCTGAAAGTAAACTGGTCTTCAAACAGTGCTGCTTATTTGGCGCTATGG
>Ga0326597_10004218_pt1 | contig 20304 bp, 21 predicted proteins | sample RVTome_12_FD_203789 | JGI IMG/M metagenome (GOLD analysis project Ga0326597, IMG submission 203789) | Soil microbial communities from uranium-contaminated site in the Upper Colorado River Basin, Wyoming, United States - RVT100D185 | ecosystem: Environmental > Terrestrial > Soil > Contaminated >...
CCTTGCTCGTGGGAGAAGTCGATGAGCGTCTCGATCATCTTTCGGTTGCCTTTGACGCCGTACGGATAGGGGTCGTCGCCGAACATCTCTCGGGTCATCGCTAGATACTCGCGACCGAAAAAGAGCGCGGTGGGAATGCTGTCGACCAGCTTGGCGTTGAAGTGCTGCTTCGCCTTGACGAAGCCGGTGTAGAGGTTAAAGGCAACCCAGGGGTATTTTTTGTAGATATCGCCGCGAATCGTGTAGGCGTGGTTCACGGGGAGAAAGCCCCATTTTTTGAAAAAGCGCCTCCCTTCAGCCATGCGGTCGGGAAAGAGAATTTTCACTTTGCTCCAATCACCGTCCGCTCCGGGAATACGAAGGGACCGGCCGATGACGTTCGGCGTATTTTTCCACGGGCTGTTGATGGCGGCCGCGTCCAATTCGTTGTTCACCAGCATCGACGCCATACTTTTGTCCGGGGGAATGCGTTGAAAGGAAATTCCCGGCGGCGGAGTAAAACCCGTGGCGCCGCCATGGCTCAACTCTTCGGTGCGCTCCATATGCCAGTGGACTTTGTACTGCGACACGCCAAAGTCGTGTTCGAGGATGCCGCGCTGCCAGAGCGCCGCGGTCTGCTGGTATTCGCCGACGCCGAGCCGTTTGCCGGCGAGATCCTCCGGTACCTTGACGCCCGAGTCGGTGTTGTAGGAGATCTCGCTGTGGAACAGCCGGCGGCTCGGGAAAACCGGCAGGGCGATCAGGTCGAAGCCGCGCTCGCGCGCGATCAGATAAGACGACATCGACATCTCGCCGACTTCGAACTCTTGAAACTTGAGCTGGCGCCAGAAGGTTTCCGAGGGGTGCGAATAGGTCGGCACGATCTCGATGCCCTCCGCCTGGATCGTTCCGTTCATCAACGGATCGACCCGTTCATTGAATGCGGAAATAAAGCTCAATCGCAATTTTCCCATTCTCTTCTCCTCCTCAGTTTACAACCGGTCATATTTCGTCGTGATCGCCGCTAGAGGTCGAGGGTGCTTTCAGCGAACAATTCCTCGACTTTCATCTTGCGCGGCGTCAGCCCCTGCTCGTGGGAGTAGCCGATGATGGTTTCAAGCATCGCTTTATTCGCCTTGATGCCGTAGGGAAACGGATCGTCGCCGAACATCTCCCGGGTCATGGCTAGATACTCGCGGCCGAAGAAGAGCGCCGTGGGAATGCTGTCGACCAGCTTGGCGTTGAATTGCTGCTTTGCCTTGACGAACCCAGTGTAGAGGTTAAAGGCAACCCAGGGGTAATTTTTGTAGATGTCCCCACGAATGATGTAGGCGTGGTTGACGGGAAGGAACCCATGCTTGTTAAAAAAGCGTGCCCCTTCGGCCATGCGGTCGGGGAACAGCGGCTTGATTTTGCCCCAATCGCCCCGGCCGGCGATACGGGCGGAACGATCCAGAGCGTTGGCCTGGAGCACCCAGGGGCTGGCGATATGGGCAACGTCCAATTCATTTTCCAGGAGCGTCGACGCCAGGCTTTTATTCGCTGCGATGCGGTTAAATGAGATTCCCTGCGGCGGCTGGAAACCGGTGGCGCTGCCGTGGCTCATTTCTTCGCTGCGCTCCATGTACCAGTGAATCTTGTATTGCGACACGCCGAAGTCGTGTTCCAAGATGCCGCGTATCCAGAGCGCGGCTGTCTGTTGATACTCGGCCACGCCCAGCCGTTTGCCGGCGAGGTCCTTCGGTTTAGCGATGCCAGAATCCGCGTGATACGAAAGCTCGGTTTGAAACAAACGGCGGCTGGGAAATACCGGCAGGGCGATCATGTCGGCGCCCTGGGAGCGAGCGATCAAGTACGACGACATCGACATTTCCGCGACTTCGAACTCGCCGAACTTGAGCTGGCGCCAAAAAGTCTCGGCGGGATGCGAGTAGGTAGGGATCAATTCGATCCCTTCCGCTTGCACCGTGCCGTTCATCAGCGGTTCGACGCGCTCGTTGAACGCGGAGATAAAAGCTAGAGTTAGTTTCCCCATTGCGGCGTCAAGTGAAATCAAAATCCGTCAATCGACCAAATGGACGCAACACTCTAGACGCGCATTAGCGCCGATCCTTCAACCGGCTCACGTAATACTCCCAGCCGCGCATCGGGAAGCGCTGGTCGGCGTTGTAGACCTCGAGTTCCTGCGCGGTCAAGTATCTCGGGTCGCCGTGGAGCAGCGCCAAGTGATTCCACTCGCCGAGCATGGCGAGCCGCGTCGTGCGCTCGATGACCTGCTCGATGCTCTCGCCGACCACCGCGTCGCCGTGGGCGCGCATCAAGACCGCCGGCCCGTTGCCTAAAGCCTTCGCCAAATCGTTGCCGCGCTCCACCGTGCGCACCAGGCCGATACCTTCATAGATCGGCGGTCCGTCGGCGGAGAGGAACTTGCCGTAGTGGTGCATCGGCTTGAGCTTGATCGGCAGCACACTGAAAATCGTGCTCCACTTCGAGTGCGTGTGGGAAATGCTCTCGACATCGGGCCGGGCCTTGAAAATGCACGCGTGAATAGGCCATTCATTGGGCGGCGTTTTCGCGCCGTCGAGGTAACTGCCGTCGAAATCCTGCATGATCAGCCGATCGCGGGTTACGCAGCCGGGGCTGACGTTGGCGATGGTTATAAACGCGTCCGCGCCGGGCACGCGCACGCTCACGTGACCGTAGCCATCGGTGACGCCCTCGTGATCGAGGATGTGACATGCGGTCATCAACTTTTCCGTCAACTCTTTCAGATCAGACGAATCGATTGCTGGCACATTCTTGCGATCGGCGGCCATGAAAACTCCTCGGTGATTGGGATCAACGAACAGAATGCCTGTCTCCGCGAATCTATTAGTCGGTTACGAGGCTGTCAAGGAGCGCGGCGCTCGCGCACCCGGCTCAAGTAATACTCCCACGGGCGGGCGGGAAACGCCGGCTCGGCGGAAAATGTCGCCAATTCCTCTTCGCTCATATAAAACGGCTCGCCGTGGGCGACGGCCATATGGGCAAGCGCGCCGAGAAAGGCGATTTGAATGGTGCGCAGGATCGCTTGTTCGAGGCTTACGCCGACCACCGCGTCGCCGTGGGCGCGCAGCAAGACCGCCGCACTGTCCTTCAAAGCAGCAGCCAGCGCCTGACCGCGGTCGACGGTGCCGATGAGACCGGCGGCAGGGTAAACCGGCGGCCCCGCCGCTGGGAGAAATTTCGCGTACATGTGCACCGGGCGCAGGCCGCCTTTCACGACGCTGAAGAGCGAGCTCCACTTCGAGTGAGTATGGCAGACGCTCATGACCTCGGGTCGGGCGCGCATGATGCAGGCGTGAATCGGCCACTCGTAGGGCGGCGACTTTTCGCCGCCGAGATAGCGGCCGTCGAAGTCGAGCATGACGAGTCGCTCCAGCGTCGCGCATCCGGGGCTTACGCCGGCGAGCGTCAGAAACGCCTCGCATCCAAGCACGCGCACGCTCACATGACCGAAGCCGTCGGTGATGCCTTCGCGATCGAGGATGTGACAGCCGTCGACCAATTTCTGCTTCAATTCTTTAAGTTCGCCAGAGTCGAACGCCGGTCCGTTGTAAGGAGTGCTAGCCATCCATGCTCCCTCGCCTTGGGTAGTTCGTTACCTCGTTCTAGGCACAGGTCTGCGGTCTGTCAAGGATATGGGAGCGGTAAGTTGCTTTGTGCTAGATGTTCATTCCCGATCTCAAGTATAATGGGACAAACGCCTACCATCATGACGCAATCCACCCCGTACACGGCCGTCCTCACCTGTCATCCTGAGACATCCAGCCGGTGGGTGCGCGGCATCGAAGCACGGGCGGTCTGGACGGAGAGTGGGTCTCTTGCACTTACATATTCGCTCGAGGGAGACATCGCCCGTCTTCGGATTCCACCGCCTCAACCAACGCGCAGGGCGGAGGGTCTCTGGCAACACACATGCTTCGAGGTCTTCCTCGCTGTGAAGGGACAGCCGACTTACTACGAGTTTAACTTTTCGCCATCGGGCGAGTGGGCGGCGTATGCGTTCAAAACTTATCGCGACGGTGGACCGATTGAGGACGATGGTCTGGATCCAAAGATTGCCGTGCGGAGCGCGGCAAATAGTTTTGAGCTTGAGGCTCTTGTCCGCTTGGATCGTCTTCTCGCTATTCAGCCGCCGGTAGCATTGGGGTTGGGACTATCTGCCGTGATCGAAGAAAACGATGGGACGATTTCCTATTGGGCGCTCAAGCACTCGCCGGGCAAGCCCGACTTTCATCATCCCGATTCCTTCGCTTTGGAACTCGCACTTCCCGACAAGAGCGCTTAGAATAGACAGACGATGCAATTCGGAATCGACCGATTGATCGATGAGCCGGCGTTACGCAAGCCATTGGCGGGGAAGCGCGTGGCGTTGCTCGCTCATCCCGCCTCGGTCACGCGCGAGTTGGTGCACGCGCTCGACGTGTTGGCGGCGTGCAAGGAAATCAAGTTGGTCGCGGCTTTCGGCCCGCAGCATGGACTCCGCGGCGACAAGCAGGATAACATGGTCGAGTCGCCGGACTTTCATGATCCGGTGCATGGGATTCCGATCTTCAGTCTCTATGGCGAAGTGCGCCGTCCGACTGCGGAAATGATGGACGGCTTAGACGTTCTGCTCGTCGATCTGCAGGATTTGGGTTGTAGGATTTATACTTTCATCACGACGCTGCGTTACGTTCTCGAAGCGGCAGCGCAACACAAGAGGACCGTCTGGGTGCTCGAACGCCCCAATCCGGTCGGCCGACCCGTGGAAGGACTTAGACTTCGGTCGGGCTGGGAGAGCTTCGTCGGTGCTGGCCCGCTGCCGATGCGCCACGGCCTGACACTCGGAGAGCTGGCGAAGTGGTTTGTGAAGACGCTGTGTCTCGATGTCGAATTAGATGTCGTAACGATGAACGGCTGGAATCCCGCGAGCGCGCCGGGATTCGGTTGGCCGCTCGGCGAGCGCGCATGGGTCAATCCGAGCCCGAACGCGTCCAATCTCTGGATGGCACGCTGCTACCCCGGAACCGTCATGCTGGAAGGCACGACGCTCTCGGAAGGGCGCGGCACGACACGGCCCTTGGAACTCTTCGGCGCGCCGGATCTCGAACCGCGCGCCTTACTGGCAAAGATGCACGCGCTGGCGCCGGAGTGGCTCAGCGGCTGCCGGCTGCGCGAATGCTGGTTCGAGCCGACCTTTCACAAGCATGCCGGCAAGCTCTGCGCGGGAATACAGATCCATGTTGAGGATGCGGCATACGATCATAACGTCTTCAAACCCTGGCGCCTTATCGCCCTCGCGCTCAAGTCTTTACGAACTCTCCGACCTGACTACGATCTTTGGCGTGATTTCACTTACGAGTACGAGCGCGAACGACTAGCCATCGATCTCATCAATGGCAGCGAGCTTCTGCGCAAATGGGTGGATGATTCGAATGCCACGCCTGCCGATCTCGAAACTCTTGCCGCAGCCGACGAAGCCGCGTGGCTGAGCGAGCGAGAGTCGGTGCTGCTGTATCGCTGAAGGGACGTAGGATGGGTTGATCGGATCGAAACCGATCGCGGGAGACCGTCCTTACCTCACGATGGAATCGCCGCATGCCGCCTCCACCCATCCCACTACGGAACTGGCGGAACGTTTACCCGACACCTCCTAAGCCCTTTGGCGCCGCGGTTTTGCGCGCGACGGGCGGACAAAGTAGGTGGCCGTAGTTTCCTCCAAAAGTTGTGCCGCAACTTGCATTGGAGTGACTTGGCGGTCATCATCGCTGAGCATCCTCGCAAGTCGCTTCAAACGAGCCTCTGTTTCCATAGCCATTGGAACCTTCGACCGCTTTGTCCAGCGTCGGTTGCTTGGTCTGCCCGGACGTTTGCCCCGGCCCGGTTCGAGGCGATCTCGCAATGTCTTGGCTAAGACTGCCACACCGAACGCACCCGCTGAGTAGTCCGGAACGGTCCCCACGACGGTTGCGCCGAGTTTGTTTGCAATCGAGTCGATGTCCTTTGGCATTTTATTCCTCCTGCAACGGGAAACGAATCTCAAGGTATGTTCGGTCGATCACGAAGCCAACCGCGCCTTGAGATGCTTCTTTGCCCATGCGCAGTAAAAATTCTCTCAACTTGGACGCCTGGCGATCGATCGCCTCGATGCTTGTATAACTTTGGATGATCACCGGAGCGTCGTGCACCAAATGCCCGCCGCGTTCGTCGTCGCGCCAGATCCCGCGTCCCTGTGGAAAAGCAGTCGCTCCGCCGAACAAAGTTCCAAGGGTCGTCAAGGCTTCCGTTACCCAATACTCTTGGTCAATTGACTTGCCGAACCGGTCCACGCTTGGAATGAACAGGACGAGGACGGTCCCTTCGCTCTTGGCTGCATCGAATCGTTTTTCCCACTCGGCCACGCGCTCTTAGCGTCTTGCTTTTGGGGCCAAAAGTCAAGTTGAAGTCATGGAGGATGAGTCGATTCCTTCGATATTACTTAGGACTCGCCCCGCGACGGCGATCACGGAATCGGTCACGGGATCGCGATGGGTATCGGCGCAAGGCGCCTCCACCCATCCTACGGAACTCGGACGAAATTCTCCTCGATGAATTGGAAAGAGAGGGCGTAGCCCGGATGGAGCCCGGCGGAATCCAGGGTCTGTGCCCCTGGATTCCGTTTCACCTCATCCAGGCTACGTGCTTCGGCGACCGGGCAGGGGATTTTGTTCTTGATCTGCAAAACGCAATGTCCGGGTCATTTCCGGCGGATCGCTGGAATTTTTCTTGTGGTTTTGTTACTGATGTAATCTGCGATAGCCCATCGAATAAACAGAAGGAGAGCGTCATGTTTACCGAAAAGATTGAACTGAAAGACATCGACAAGATGGACTTGGAGTACAAAGATCTTCTGGGCCATGTGTTGACCATCCAAGCCGATTGCGAGATCGGCGGGCCGCACCTGTATGTTGAGAAAATGCTGCCGGCGGCGCCGACCAAGCTCGATCAACTGATCATCGCGCGCACGGCGGCGGAAGAAATCGATCATTACCGTAAAGTGGCGCGGGTTGCCGGCGATATCGGCGTGGACGTTTCTTTTGTGCTTAGCCAGCCTAACGAGAAGCGCTTCGTTGAAACCTTTCGCGGTTCGATCTCGACTTGGGAAGACAACGCGGTCTTCGGCTTTTTGATCGATCGGGTCGGTCGTTATCAGCTCGAAGAATTTTACGATTGCAGTTATCTGCCGCTGCAGAGAATTCTGCCCGATATCGTAAACGAAGAGCTCGGTCACATCGAATATGGCTACAACAAAACGCTGGAATTGATTCAATCCGGCGACGCGGGCAAGGCAAAAGCCCAGAAGGCGGTGGATTACTGGTACGTCAAAGCGCTCGATATGTTCGGTCGCAGCGTCTCCAAGCGTTCGGAGCGCTATCGCTACTGGGGCCTTAAACGGCGCACCAATGAGCAGGCCCGCCAGGATTACATAAACGAGGTTGGCCCGATCCTGACGCAGATGGGGTTGAAGGTTCCAGACCCCAACAAGGGCCGCCTCTACATGTAAATCGGCAGGGAGGTTCTATGTCGCAAACAGCACCCAACACGGACAAGATGGATGAGCATCTCTTGGAAGTCGTGCGCGCGCTCCACGGCGCGGTCAAACAGGGCGTATCCCACGCCAACGATCCCAAGGTCATGGATCAGGCGATCAAGGACTGCAAAGAGATCCTCGATGTGATCATGGCCGGCAACGTCAAAGAGTGGCTGAACTAACCCGACTTTAAAGCCCCTCTAGAATTCCGCCGATTCAATACAAAGAAAGCGGGCAGTCGGCTCTGCCCGCCTTCTTTGCGCTGGGCGTCAACGCTTATTTCCCCTTATAGAGTCTGTCGATGTAACCGCTTTCGTCCAGTTCTTTGATGAAGCCCATATCGACGAAGTCTTCGGCTTTTGCCGCCTTCGCTTTCGGATCGTTTTTCAGCGGCTCCAGGATGGTTTTCATTCCTTCCAGCGTCGGATATTGCTTGGCCGGCAGTTTATTCTCTGCGATTGCGCCTTCGTATGTTTTGTCGAGGATATCTTTCTCCTTGACGCTCAGGTATTTGGATAATACGCGAATGCTCAACTCGCGGTCGGTCTTGAAGCGGTGCACCGCTTCCACTTGAGCCTTGACGTATCTCCTGACGATGTCGGCGTGCTCGCGGATGAATTTTTTCGTGGTGCCGACGCCCGTCGCCTGATAAGCCAGGCCGAGCGCCGCCACGTCGGCCAGTATATTGAAACCGCGCTTTTGCGCCATGTACATCGCCGGTGGGGCCAACACGGTGGCCTGCACCCGCTTGGTTTCCATCGCCGCCAGGCGCTCGGGCAATGCGCCCACCTGCAGAATGGCGACTTCTTTGACGGGCACCAGGCCGATGCGCCGCAGCGCATAGCGCACGATAAAATCGGAGGCCGAACCGAAACGGCTGATCGCCACCGCGCCGCCTTCAAGCTGCTCGGCGGTCTTCACTTCGGGACGGCTGAGCAACCAATAATCCAGCGTCGTCACGCCACCGGCGATCATCACGGCATCGGCGCCGCCCAGGGCGGCGTTGACGACGCCGGGACCGGCGGTTTGCGTGATTGGCGTCTCGCCGGCAACCAGCGACATGGTCGCCGTGGTGCCGCCACCGAAGTATATCAACTGCACGTCGAGGCCGTTTTTGGCGAAGATGCCGCTTTCCTTGGCGATGAAAGCGATGACGTTGTCCGAATTGATGCCGACGTAGCCGGCGTTGAGCCTGGTTACCTGCGCCCAAATATTCCCCCAGGGGATCAGCAAAAAAACGATCAGCACCGACATCACTAGTTTTCGCATATCCGTCCTCCGATGGCGCATCCGCTGGTCTTCGTTAATTTCCACGAGTTGTACTTTAGCTTAGACCGTTTCGCTATTCTACTTTGGTGTACTCACCTTCCTTGACATCGCAAGGTACGCCAGCTAACAAAAATAGAGCCGTTCCCAGTTCTACATCGCGCATAGGTGCGTATGCCGAAGTTCTGGGACGGGATATCTATAATCGGAATGAAAGGGGATAAGAGATGGCGGACCACGAAAGCAACGAGAAATGGTTTGAAGGCAAGAGCGCGCTTTTTAAGTCGCGCGCGGAACGGGTGAAGGCGGATATCGCCAAGCGCAAAGCCGGGCGCAAGGCGATCAAAGGCGAAGACGTGAAGGTCGAGTGGGAGGCCCAGAACGGCGTGTGGATGGGGCCGCTGGTTTCCCAGGAGCTCGGTTTTCAAAACCGCATCATCGAAGTTGACTGCCATATCTACCCGCCCCATTCCCATTCGGTGACCCACAAGCACAACGAAGCAATCATCATCGTGCTGCGCGGCCAGGGCTACAGCCTCCTGGACGACGAGCGCATCGACTGGAAACCGGGCGACACGATGTACATCGGCCAGGGCGTCTGGCACCAGCATCACATCACCAGCGACGAGCCGGCGATGGTCTTCGCTATCAAGCCTCTGCCGATCCAGGAATATATGGGCGAGCTCAACATCATTTACAAAGGCGACCAGCCGAAGATCAATCCGAACTTCAAAGCGGGAACGTTCTTAGAGGAATTCGCCAAGATCGGGAAGAAGTAGGGCAGTTTTTTAACCGCAAAGAACCTAGCGCGGCAATGCCGCAACCAAAAAGGATTCGGAATCGGAAAGTTAACCGCAAAGAACGCAAAGAACGCAAAAAAGAAATCGGAAGATTTCCGGCAAAGACTCCAAGGCGCAAAGGTGACGGGCCGAGGCCCGTCATCCCGAGCGAATGCGAGAGATCTGAGAAAGATTTCTCCCTTCGGTCGAAATGACAACGACTCTTACTTGGCGTCTTTGCGTCTTGGCGCGAGGAATATCCGAATCCGAGAGTCTTCAACTTCCGGAGAATTTGCGCGACCTGCGCAAAATTTGAGCTATAGTAATGCAAAGGACGCAAAGTAAGGCTTCTCGCGGAGTTCGTCCTGAGCACTTCCGAAGGGCCCGAAATCGCAATTCTACCACCCGCGTCATTCCGGCGCAGGCCGGAATCCAGGTTCGTATGGATTCCGGAACCACGGGTTTCGCTGTGCCCAACCCGTCCTGCAATTATTTCGGGAATAGCAACTGCCAGCGCTCGTCCCCGGTGATCTTGGGCAATTTGTCGATGGTCCGCTCGTAATTGGGCTCGCGGTAGCGAACGGCGGCCCGCCTGAGCAGCGGAGCGAGTTTCTCGGGTTGGAATCCCGAAATCTGTTGATAGGTCCACTTCTTCTCGCCCGTGGCGTAGGGCACAAGCCAATCCAGCGCCTTGCGGATGCCGCGTTTGTCCGGCGTTTTGTAGCTCCATAGATCGATGCCCAATTTGCTCGCCATCGCAGCACCGTCGAACAGCGCCTCGAGGTTAAACAGCGAGTAGCTCCACGCCTGGGTGCGTTCCAGCTCGCGGGGCTGTCGTCCGTCGGTTTCGATTTGCTTTGCGATTCTTTTCTCCGCCATTTCGCTCAACACTTTTTTGGCGATGTCGCTTTTGTCGGCGAACAGCGCGAATGCGGCGGTCTGCACGTCGTACCAACTGCCGTGGTTGTTTTGCGCTTTCGCCGCCGCGCGCCCTTCAGGACTTTCGCGCAACCACGCGAGACAAGCATCGAACCATTTTCCCAGTCCCCTTTGATCCTGAGTGTTCCAACTTTTCGAGCCCGCAAGAAGCCCGGCCGCATCGATAAGCTCGGGCAGATTATGCGTCTCGATGATACCCGCGGCGCGGCCGACGTTGCGTCCGGGCACGGCCTGGGCATAGCGCAGATGCGGGTTCATCCTGGTCGCGCCGTCGAGGAACCATACGCGCAGTAGCTTTGCCGCATGCGCCGCGTAATCCTCCCGAGCCGCGAAATAATAACCCAGCGCCAGCGTCTTGACGCCTTGGACGAGGTTGTCGAGCCGTCTTCGGTCCGAAGTCTGATCGCGTTCGGGATTGACCTCGCCGTCGCGACGAACGTAAGGAAGACCGTTCGGTGTGTCGGGATTCGGCCACCAGTAGGGGGCGATGCTCACGTAGTCGTGTTTGTCGCCGCTGGGAGGCGCAAGCTTTTTGTGCACCACCGAAAAAATTCCGCCGTTGAGGGCGTGGTCGGCGTCGCGTTTAAGCCTATTGAGCGCGGGGAGAAGGGAGGCATCGTTCGCTTGCAGGCGTCTTCGTGTCGCGACGAGATCGTCAGGCTGCAATACGAAGACGCGCGGCGGTTGCTGGGCGACAGCAGTGGAACTTGCCAGAGCAATTCCAACGATTATCCCGAAGAAAAACAACCGGCGTTGGGCGATGAGGTGTCTAACCATGAGCTTGGTCCGCGCGGACACCTCAATGCGTGGCAGTCAACGCCAGGGTTAAAATCCGCTGGATCATTCTCGGATAGCTAAGTCCGGCTTTCATGGCCGATTGGGCGAATTCATCTTCGCGATCCAGGTTCGGATTGGGGTTGGCTTCCAAAATCACGATCTCACCATCGGGGGTGACCCGAAGGTCGATGCGGCCGTAGCCGCGGATGCGCAGCGCGCGGTAGACGGCACGGCAGATGTTCGCGACGCGCTGATTTGCGCCGTTGGGTAAGGAGTCAGCGAAAACGTTTCGAATGCCCCAACGCTCTCGGTAGGCGTCGTCCCATTTGGCCTTAAAGGTAGCGAACTTCGGTTGATCGTCGGGGACTTCCGCGAAGATCACCTCGCGATAGGGAAATACCCGTAGATGATCGTTGCCGAGGATGCTGACATAAAGCTCGCGCCCGTCGATGTATTCTTCCGCAAGGGCCTCCTGGCTTAGCCGTTCGTGGATGAATCGCACGCGTTCCTCAAATGCCTCGTCGGTTTCGACAAAGGATCCCTGCGAAATACCCACCGAGCCTTCTTCTTTGAGCGGCTTGATGAACAGCGGAAACTTGAGCCGCTTCGGTCTACGGATCGCGGCGCCGGGAGAAAAGATCGCGAAGTTCGGCACCCGAATCTTGTGGTAGGCAAGCAGCTCCTTGGCCATCCCCTTGTTCTTGCAGAGCGTCAATCCGGTGGGGCTCGATCCGGTGTAGGGCACTTCCATCATTTCGAGCAAGCCGGCGACATTGCGGTCGTAGGCCGACACTTCATTGAAGTGCTCGGTCAAATTGAAGACCACGTCGGGCGGATTGGCTTTGATCTCATCGATGATCGGGCCCGGCTCATCCCACACGCCGATGGTGCGCACTTCGTGGCCGAGTTTTTTAAGCGCGCCGATGACGTGGGCTTCCGCCGCCCAATCGTCGGTTTTTAGTTCCTTGATGAAATCCTGATCCGGCGGCGGCGTGCCCGCGGTGTCGAAGAGCACCAAAACTTTGTATCGTTTTCGCGCGCGCGCCATGTGCTATGATCCCTTGAATTTGCCGGTCGAACGGTAATGCGACGCCAGCGTCGCCAGGTAGGCTGCGATTTCGACGCCGGCGGATTGCGCGCGCAGGCGAAGATCGAGCTCGGCGCAACGGTCGATCAACGCGCGCAAAAGCCGGTTGAGCGTGAACTTCGGCTCGCCGGTCCAGGCGGACACCGCGCTCAAGATCAGTTTGCTCGAACGCCGCAGGAAAACCGCCGCCCGTTCGTTGTCCGGCGCGGCGGCGGCGGGAACGAATAGTTTTTGCAGATCGGCGTCGAAGAAGTCGGGAAATTCCTGGGCGTATAAGCGGCGCCGCCGCTTGTAATAGGCTTCCAGCCGCGAGCGCATGCGCGCTGCTTCGCTCATCTTTGTTCTGGACATCACCAGCGGCGGTTGTCCGGCGAGTTTGCCCATCAACTCGTCCACGAATTCGAGTTTCTTGAGCGCCGTCCAACCTCTGTACTGCTGCTTCCAGTCCAGCTCCGGCGTAAGCCAGATCGCCACCGTCTCAGCGAAGTCTTCTTCCGGGTGGCTTTGGGCATAATAACCGTCGAGGTGGCGCACGAAGCGCCGGCTGTACGGCCGCGCGCGAAAGCTTTCGGAATATTCCAAGGACGGTGGCCCGAACATCTTTTGCCAACCCTTGTCCTTCTCCAGCAGGTACGCATGGTTCAAGACATGGCCCATCTCGTGGCGCAGAAGCCTCATGCACCAGGATTCGGTGCCGCCTTCTACTTCCATCATCATTTTGTCTTCCAACTTCTTTAAGCGGGGGTGAGCGAGGTAAAACGGAATGGCGATGGTAGCGCAGCCGTCGGGGCAGAACCATTCGTCGCCGAGATAGCAAAGCGGCTTAACCCCGATGCCTTTGGCGGCAAGCTCGGCGTAAAACTTCTCAATCCGGGATTCCAGCTCGCTGCCGGCGATCTTGAGCTTCAAATCGCAGATACGCATCTGCAAAAGCTCATCGTCGCTCATGCCGGCGAGGTCGGGAACCGGCGCGGAGAGCCTCGTGGCGGCGGGGTTCTGTCTTTCTTGAGCCTCGTTCATGGAAAATATCTTAACAGAGGCGGGGAAAAGCGGCCAGCAACGCTCGCTGCGCCAGATGTTCAAGGTTCCAGGTTCAAAGTTCAAGGTGTGGGGCGGCGACTTTGAACATTGAACATTGAACGTTGAACCTTGAACCGATCACGGCGCCACCGTGCCGGGCCGCTGCGGCGCTTTGCCTTCCAACTCATCCTCGATGCTGCCGTAACGGAAGTAGGGGTTCGGCGCCGATTGGCGATATTCCTCGGGCGGCACGTTGCAGTAGACTTCGAGCATGTTGCCGTCGGGGTCCAGGAAGTAGATGCTTTTGGCCACGCTGTGGTAGACCGTGTGATGGATGACGACGCCGTGCTCCTTGAATCGCCGGTAGGCCTCTTGCAGTTCGGTAAAGCCGCCGAGTTCGAACGAGACATGCTCCATGCCCACGCGCTCGGCGTCCGGCATCCCCGAACCCTCTTTCGCCTGTCGGATGGCGAGCATATGGTGGTTGTCCGCCACGTCGGTGCTGAAGAAAAGCATGCCGCGGTCGTTCTGTCCGACCTGCGGAAAACCCAAGACCTCCGTGAAGAATTTGCGCGAGCGTTCGAGATCCTTTACGCGTAAAACCAAGTGGCCGACCCGTCTGATTCTAAACGCCATGTGACACCTCCCGATTGAACTTACATTGTCAGCATGACCTTGCCGAAGTGCTCGCGGCCTTCGAGATAGCGCTGGGCCGCGCGGGTTTCCGCCAGGGGAAAGGTCTTGCCGATCACGACTTGAAACTTTCTCTCCTGAACCAATTTTAGAATCACGTCGAGCTGCCGGAAATCCTGGGGCTTGGCTTTGAGATGATTCGTGATGGAGAAACGACTCGCTCTGCGTCCTTCGGTCAACATCGGCGGCGGATCGGGAATCGCTCCGAAAGCTCCGCCGATCGAAAATAAGCGTCCGCCGGGCGCCAGCGCCTTGAGGCTCTTGTCGTAAACTTCACCGCCGATCATTTCCAGGACCACGTCGACGCCGCGGTTCCCCGTGACACGCATCACTTCGGGAACGAAATCGTTCTGTGAAACATCGATGGTCACGTCTGCGCCCAGTTGCCGCAGCCTGCGACATTTCTCCTCACTGCCGGAGGTCGTGACGACTTTCGCGCCTAAATGCTTGCCGATTTGGATCGCGGCGTTGCCGACACCGCTGCTTCCGGCTTGCACGAGCAGCCATTCCCCCGCCTTGAGTCTTCCATCCTCCAACAGACCGAACCAGGCGGTGAGAAAGACCGTCGGCAGGGCGGCGGCTTGCACGGAGGTGACTCCATCGGGCACTGGCCGGACTTCAGATGGTTTCGCGACGGCGTACTCCGCGTAGCCGCCGAGGCTCGGGTAGGCGACGACGCGCTGCCCCATATTGAACTCGGTGACACCGGTACCGACCTTCGTGATAACGCCCGCGAATTCCCGGCCGGGAATAATCGGCAGCGCATCGGCGGAAATGCGGTAGGTGCCTTTTCTCAAGCCGATGTCGGCGCGATTCAGTGAAGCCGCCTCAACTTTGATCAACAGCTCGCTGGGCCCCGGCTCCGGCGTCGGGACGTCTTCGTACTGCAATGCCTCTTCGGTCGGACCGAACTGATGGATGCGAATAGCTTTCATCCGCGCCTCCGATGTTATAGAAGATTGAACCATGAGCAAAATAACCGGATCGAAGTCGCGCTGTCAAACGGCTTGTATTTGCCCGGTCCGGTAGAGACGCCGCGCCGGCTCTGCGGAAGTCAGTTTGGAATGGGAGAGACAATATGAAGATCGCAATCATCGACGACTATCAAAACGCTTTCAAGACGCTCAAGTGCTATTCCAAGCTGAGCGGCCACGAAGTGATCGTTTATACCGACACCGAGAAAGATCCGGCGCGGCTCGCCGAACGATTGAAAGACGCCGACGTCGTGCTGCTCACGCAGCAGCGCTCGGCCTTTCCACGTGCGGTCATCGAGCGACTGCCGAAGCTCAAGCTGATCGGCCAGACCGGACGGGCGGCGACGCACGTCGATCTCGCGGCCTGCACGGAGAAGGGGATTGTCGTGTCCGCCGGAGGCTCCGGCAATCCGACCGCGACGGCGGAGCTGACCTGGGGACTCATACTTTCCGCGTTGCGCAATCTTCCTTACGAAGTGAGACGGTTAAAAGAAGGCCATTGGCAGTCGACGCTCGGGATCACCATTCATGGGAAAACGCTTGGCATTTACGCCTTCGGAAAAATCGGCAGCATCATCGCCGGAGTCGGCAAAGCCTTCGGCGCCCGCGTGGTTTGCTGGGGGCGGGAAGGCTCGACGGGCCGCGCCAAAGCCGCTGGATTCGACGTGGCCAAGAACCGGGAAGATTTTTTCGCCGAGGCGGATATTTTGAGTCTGCACTTGCCGCTCAACAAAGACACGCGAGGGATCGTGACACGCGATGATCTGGCGCGCATGAAACCGACGGCGTTGATCGTCAACGCCAGTCGCTCCGGGCTTATCGTCACCGGCGCTTTGGTCGAGGCTCTCAAGGCCGGGCGCCCCGGCTTGGCCGCGGTGGATGTCTATGACGAAGAGCCGGTCGGCGCGAATGAGCCGCTGATCAAGATGAACAACGTCACCTGCACGCCCCATCTCGGCTACGTCACACGAGAAAGCTACGAAGAGTACTATGCCGTTGTGGTCGAGGATATTCTCGCTTTCGCCGCCGGCAATCCAAGCCATGTGCTGAATCCGGACGCGTTGGAGAAGAAATAGAGGCTTGTCGAACCCCGCGCGGCAGAGCCGCAATCAAAGCAGACAGAGATATCTCACCGCGAAGGCACGAAGGTCACGAAGGGAGAGATCTCGCACAAAGCCGTGGTTCGAGAACCTCACCACCCTGAGTAAAATCGAAGGGCAAATCGACGCTCGTTGTCATTTCGAGCGCAGCGAGAAATCCTCGTTTCGACCGAAGGGAGAAATCTGTCTTAGACCCCTCGCATTCGCTCGGGATGACAAGTGTTGTCCCGTCTCTTTAAGAAGCTGCACGAAAAGGCTATCTAGTTGAGTTAATGACTCAATGCACACCGGCTCGCTCTCAGTTTCTGTTTCATAACGCTTTACTTCTCACTCTCTGCGGAGTTCTTTACTTTCCCTATCTGAGGGCGACTCCGTTCTTCGACAAGGGCGAGCCACGTGAGGCGCTGGCGGTGCAGGATATCGTTCAGCGTGGTGAGTGGTTGTTTCCGCTCAAGCGTGCCACAGCAATTCCCTCCAAGCCGCCGTTGTTCCACTGGTCTGCGGCGTTGATCTATCAGGTCACGGGCAAACTGGACGAGGCGACGATCCGTCTCCCGTCCGCTTTGTACGCGACTCTGGGCGTGTTGTTCGTCTACGCTTTGGGGCGAAGACTTTTTGGCGCACCGGCGGGTCTTCTCAGCGGCGCCGTGCTCGCGACGACGTCGCTTTATCAGACTCAGGCGCTAAGCGCGCGGGTCGATATGACGCTCTGTTTTTTCGTGACGGCGAGCCTGGTGCTTTTTTATTATCTCTACCGTGGCTTTCTCACAGATCAACTTTGGTATTTTGCTTTCTACATCCTTGTCGGGATCGGGACTTTGGCCAAGGGCCCTCTGGGAATTCTTTTGCCCGGCCTCGTGATCGCGTCCTTCCTTGCCCTCAGGCGACGCTGGGATCTCTTCGCCAAGTTCTGTTTCCACCCCGGGGTCGCGGTCACGTTGGTTCTGGCGGTCGGGTGGTATGGTCTCGCAGCCATGCGGGGAGGAGAAGGTTTTGTCGACCGCCAGATTTTGCGGGAGAACCTCGAACGGTTCGCGGGCGGCTCCGGCCATAGCCATCCGGTTTATTATTATCTTCCCTATCTGTTCTCCCAGGGCCTCCCCTGGAGTCTATTTCTTCCGCTTGCGTTGTGGGACGGATTTAAGCAGGGTTTCCTCTCAGACGACGATCGTCTGTTTACGACACTTTGGTTTTTGGTCATGTTCCTTTTCTTTTCCATCGCCATGGGGAAACGGTCGGTATATCTCTTGCCCCTCTATCCCGCTCTCGCGCTGCTCACGGCCAAGTGGTTTCGCGATCAGGCGGGCGCAACGGGAGGGAGATTGGCCTTCTATCGGTCCATCGCCGCATTCGCTGCTGTCAGCGGCTTCCTGCTCCTGGTCGTGACCCTCGGAGCCCTCTGGAATCACGACCCGGCGTGGTTTTTTACTCCCATCGAAGGTTTCCTCAAACCGAAGGATCGCGCCAATCTCCTGGTGATAAAAAATTCCATCGCCGGTCTTGGCGTGGTTTTTACCGCCACGGCATGTTTGTCGGGAATTTTGTGGCTGGCGACGGCGCATTCATTGTGGCTGGCGCGCGCGCGCGCGGCGGCGCACCGGCTGGTGCCGATTTCGATTCTTATGGCGTTCATCGGTTGGTCGATGATTCTTCCGGCCATCGCGGAATCAAAGAGCTACCGCGGCTTCATGGAAGAGGTCAACCAGCGCGTGCAGCCGGGCGATAAGCTCTATATGCTCGGCGGATTCAACGGCGATCCGGTGATCTTTTACCGTGGCGGGCTTATTGATGAACTCGACAAGTTCCCGCTAGCGGCCGACGCAAAAATCGGTCCGGGCAAAGTCTACATCATCATGGCGCGACGGAGCTGGGAGAAAATTCAGAGGCAAAATCCCGATCTTTCGCCGCCCCTTGTGGAAAGCGCTGGAACGGGGCCCGAGGGCGACGCGCCGCTGGTGCTGGTCCAGGGAGACGGATCGTAGATTTGATTGGCCGACTATTCGTCTTCCTTGGCGTTCTCTTCGACGTCGCTCAGGGCGTGCTTTGCACCATCGCGCGAGACTGGTGTTTCACTGTTCAAGGTTCCGGGCCTGTCCTGAGCATAGCCGAAGGGTTCAAAGTTCAAGGTGTGGGCGGGGACGTTGAACCTTGAACGTTGAACTTTTGAACCGCGAGCGTTGATCATCGCGCCAAGACCCTTCGAATTCCCTCAGGGTGGTGAGTTTATCGAACCACGCCAAGAGCGCAAAGCAAAGATCACTGCGAGTCAGCGCGGCGGCAGCGGCCCGTGGTCGGCCATTTTTTTGTAGAGGCTGACGGTCTCCGGGTCGCGCGGCAGCTCGCGGATCGAGGTTTCAACTTCTTCACCCGTAAGCGGCGTCGGGTCGGTAGTCATGATTTTTTTAAATTCCTTGTGAAACTCAATATCCTTGAAAGCTTTCGCCATCGCGCCGCGCAAGATCGCCACCACTTCCTTGGGCGTGCCCGGCGGCAGGATATAGGGCCAGCGGGGATAGAGAAATAAGCGAAACAGGTTTACCAACTGTCGCTCCTTCTCATTTTTGGCAAAGGTCTCCAACTCAGGAGATTTGGGCAAACCCTGGGGGAATCTTCCCTTGGGAATCGTGATCGAGGCGTGAAAGTGGAGCGCCGCTTGGTCGAGACTGTCGCGATTGCGCTGGAAGATGGTATCCGCGCCGTTGGCGCGCAAATCCACCTCGCCCTTCGCGAGCGCGATGTCGAGCTCGGGACCGCCGTAACCGACGACCATTTTGGGCTCCTTAAGCCCGAGCAGGTAACCGAACATCCGGCCGCTGACGAATATCGGGTGGCCCACCGCCTGGGCGCCGATTCGGAGTCCCGTGGCGGCGCGCAGCTTGTCGAGACTGTCGAAGGCGGGTTCTTTGCGGCTGACAAACACATAGGGATCGCCGCTCTCGGTGGAGCCGAGATAGATCAACTTGTCGAGATCGTACTGCGATCCGGGAAGCCCCAGGATGGGGCCCGCGACCAGACCGGCTCCCACCGCGCCGATCGAAAGTCCATCGGGCTTTGCGGCGGAGTAGATGTGATTGGCCGCCTTTCTTCCGGCGGCGCCGGGCATGGTCTCGACGATGATCGTCGGATCGCCGGGAAGATGTTTTTTCAAAAAGGGAATCAGCGCCCGCGCCTGCAAGTCGCCGGTGCCGCCCGGCGCGCCGCCGCGGACGATTCTGATCGTCTTGTTTTGGAAATAGGGAGCTTGCGCCCAAGCCTGGCCCGTTGGAAAGTATAAAGCGACCGCCAAAAAGAAAATGCCACTTTGGATCGTTTTCTTTTGCATGTTCTCCTCCGGTATTTTCACAAGATTGCGGCGAAGGCGACTCCTCAGCCGAGAAGAATTCCCGACGGCCACCGCGTTTCCAGCATGTACTCGAAGAGCCCCCAGACCAGCGCGTAGGCGCAGGCGGCCATGATCAGAGAGGTAAACCAAATTTCTTTTCCCTCGACCAGCGCGTAGAGAAAAACAAGGAGCGGCAGAGTGATCACGATGCCTAACAGCCAGATCCCCAGCGCGCCGGCGGTGAACCAGGCAAAAAACCCCAACGTGCGCCGAACCTCGGTCTTCTTTTCCAACCTGACCTCGTAGGTTTCATCCATGTCGATGCCGCCGCTTCGCCGCGCTTCCCATCCGGTTGCGTCCCGGTAAAGTTGGACTAAAACCAGGACGAGCCCCGGAAGCGCGGCGACGTACACGGGCATTATTTTGGCGATGTTGGGCCAATCCCAACCGGCGAACGTCGCCGCGGCAAACACCGCCAAGAAGAAAAATGCCAGGTCAACTTTCATCTTCAGTCCTCGCCATGGCGCCGCTGAAGGAAGAGGATGGCGCACTGCGCCCGGCCCTGATCCTGCCCCTCAGCGTCAGAGCGAAGGAGACTGAGGCGAGGAGCAGCAGCAGGATGACGGCCGGCCGGGCGAGCCAACTGAAGCCATAGCTCGCCACCGACCGGTAGAGATATTTTTCCATCAAGTCGCCCAGGACCAGGCCAAGAATCATCGCCGGTCTGGGATAGGCGAAGCGCCTCATAAAGTAGCCGAGAACGCCGAAGGCGAC
>Ga0326597_10004219_pt1 | contig 20303 bp, 21 predicted proteins | sample RVTome_12_FD_203789 | JGI IMG/M metagenome (GOLD analysis project Ga0326597, IMG submission 203789) | Soil microbial communities from uranium-contaminated site in the Upper Colorado River Basin, Wyoming, United States - RVT100D185 | ecosystem: Environmental > Terrestrial > Soil > Contaminated >...
CTGCGGATGGTCCCTTCGGAAACGTCACCGTTGGTCGCAAAGATCAGGTCCCGGAAGGCGTGCGGCTCTATCAGGAGGCCATGCACGATTTGCCGGACGTTGGCATAGTTCGAGATTGCGCGCTTCGAGACAGGATGCAGGCGCATGGGTATCAGAGGCGCAGGAGATGGAGGTGGTGCCGCAAGTTTCCTTGATTGCGGCACCTTTCGGTACACGTCCTTGCCTGTCCGCTCGACAAGGCCGCGTCCTTCCAGTTTTGACAAGGGGGTGCGCAACTGCTTGAAACCTGTTTTCAGCATCTGCGCGAGGTTCTGGATGGAAGTCGGCTGATCGGGCAGCAGTCGGAGAACGTCGTCTGCCGTGTACCGGCGCTGTCGAGATGTTTCTGGGGCGGGGGCGGCCTTGCGCGCAGCCCACAATGCCCGGGCGCGGCCAGTGTGAGAAACATCCCTGTGCTCGCCCCTGGTCGTCTCGGCTTCACTTTCCAGGATCGCGACGATCCGCCGTCGCAGAGCCTCATGGTCGATGCTGACCGCCTCGCACAGTTCCTTCCGACGCGCGGCCCAGGGGCCATGTTCTGCGGTGAAGAAGGTCAAGCTGTCCTCCATCACGGCGTCGGTGGTTCCTGACCTTGCTGACCCGTCGCGAACACCGAACAGGTCTTGAACGGCCCGGCTGAGGATCGCGAAAACCAGGTTCTCTTCGGGCGACTTGACGCGCCCGCCGTGCATCAGTTCACCAAGGCTCATGTCAGGGCGTGATCCCGAAGGGGACGACGTTGGCGGTGGAAAGGCCGCCTTCTTCCTCGATCAGGGCGAGTTCCTCTTCCAGGCTGCGATTGGGATCGACCATTTCGCCGCGCTTGAGGTTCAGAAGCAGGCTGTCGTGGGACAGCGCGCCAGACTGCCATGCCTTGATCAGGGCGGTCAATGTCGTCGCGTCCATCTGCGCCGTCACGAAGTCACGATGCAGCTTGAGAACGACCTGGTCGCCGGTTCCGGGCTGGGTCCAGTCTGCCGCGATGCGCAGCAGTTTCAGGAGCGCGGCCTCGACCATGTTCACGCTGCTGAAAAGGAGCGACATTTCAGAGCGAGTGCGCAGCTTGGCCGTGTCCGTGGTTTCATTCCGGCCTTTGCCATCATGCACCATGCGAGCGCCCAGCGTCGCCATCTGCGCCACCTTGTCGTCCATCGCGGCCTTGATCGAGGCAATCCCAGCGCCTTGAATTTCCAGGACGCCACAGGTTGCGCCTTCGGGCAGAACCCAGAACGCGCCGCTGCCGATTTGCGTGGGCTTGTTCTTTTCGTTGATCGCACCGGCGACCCAGGGCGTCGGTTGGCTGGTCAGAAACAGGGCGTGTTCATAGTCGGCGCTGTTCCGATAGTGCGCCAAGTTGACGTTCACGAGGTCCAGGAAGGGCGGCTTCTCCGTGTCGGCTTTCAGGTTGTAGGGCGACACGATGGCGACGGGGATTTCCCAGAGAGGCGAACCGTTGATCTGCGGGACCAGGTCATCATCGACCTGCACCTCATCCGTGATGCTGCCTGCGCCCGTGCGCCGCGTCGTGACGTGGAAGCGCTTGACCGTGTAGGCCGGTTCGAGGGACAGGACCAAGTGCTGTTCCACGCCGTCGTCCAGATCCTCGTTGTTCTCGTGCAGCCGGATCATGGTCAGGCGCTGGCGGCCATCGACCAGTTGTTCGCGCCAGTCGAGAATGTTCTCAGCATGGAACGTCGAGATGAACGGCGCGCTGCCGGGGGTTGCACCGGCCTGCGGATAGTCCAGAACCAAAGCGATGCGCCCGATGCTCAGGACTTCCGCCATGGTTTCTTCCAGGAGGACGTCAAAGCTGTTGCCCTCGAACGTCGCCGCGTCCCGCATGGGTTCGAGGCGCGGGGGCAGCGTCAGGATTGGCGGGGTTCGGGTTGTTGCGCCGACCATGCCGCGCAGGGTGCGTTCGGCGACCCCGTAGAAGGAGGCGCGCTTGACGTAGGCGTGGTAGCCATCGGTGGTCATGCCCTCCGGTTTCGGCAGGTGCATCTGGCCTTCCTGGTGGATGCGGTCTTGGCCCCGGATGGCCGACCGGATGCGGTCCCAGCCTTCCCGATATTCCTGGTAAGTGCGGTGATAGACCTTGGCCATGTCAGGCCTCCAGGATCAGGGGGATCGCGTCCGAGTAGCGGATGAAGAACGAACCGCTGCCCACGTTGACGCGCGGGCCGTCGCGCATACGGTCGATGCGAACAGGACCAGAGGTCACTTCGCGCGCCTCGGGATCGCCCAGGAGGTCACGCAGGAGGGTGACGATTGCGGCTTTCGACACCGGCAGGTTGAAGATGTTCGCCATGCGACCACCAGGGTCAACTTCGTTCAAGGTGGAGGCGTTGTCGCCAGCGGCGACGAGGGTGACGGTCATGGGTCTTTCTTTCGATAGGGGCGGGCGGCAGATCGTGAAAGGAACTTTCGGGTGCGCCGATCCGCCGCCCTGGTGAGGGCCGCTGCGCATCTCGAACATATTCGGATGGGAGGGCTGCCACGACCGGCAGAATGAGGAGTAGTGACGCGGGATCACAGGAAGGGTGGGGTCACTGTCGGCAATGGCGACAGGCGCGAAGCAGCACGTCAGCCAGTGCGGTTGTGTTGCGCGGGGGCATGGGTAGGGCGGACGTGGGAGCATGGGCAGAGACGACGCGCTCTGCGGGGATTTGCCAGGGTTTGACGAGTCAGGGGCGGTGGTGGGGGATTTAGCGAAGTTGAATATTCTATCTTTGCCCGGGCCGGGGTGGTGCGCTCTCAGAAAGGGGGTCGATCCCGCCCGTGGCGTGTCTGACTTGTAAAGCGCGCGCCGTCACAACCTGCCCAATGACCCAGGCACTTAGTTATCAATCGGTTGCGGCGGTTGACCGCGTCATTCGATATGATGCGGGCGGTGAAACTACGTCAACAATGCTGACATACCACGGATTGCTGCCCCAAGTGCGGCAGGGTCTTCGACGCATCATACCAGGAACAAGATGCTGTCTGGCTTACGCACATGCGCGCGCGCGAACGAAAACCAACCACACCCCCTGATCATCCTCCTGAGGCAGATCACCCCCTGTCCCACATCCAACTGATGCACCCACCATGCACACCATGATGCACACCACCCACGGCACAACCTATTGATCTCAATCGAATGATGCACACCCTGCACACCAATCGCGACCCTCACCATCCTTGCCCATGATGCTACGACAGCGGTGCATATCTGCACGTCCGTCGTCGTAGCATGAGGTCGGCTGCTTCTCTCACGCGTAGTGTGTATCACCGCCCACAACATTGAGACCCAGAACAACCCCTGCACATCCTCATGCTGTGGTCGAACCAGCGCCGTGCCCCGCGCTATGATCGCGGTACGCGATGACCAACGGCCTGCATGAGGAAACCCGACTATGAACGCACATCCCCGTATGGGCTTCGGCCCCGAGATGACCGACGACGACTTCACTGCCGCCGGGCGCGCCGAGTTCGCCCGCTTCATCATTGACCGACTGAAATGCTCTCGCAAAGCCACTGATCCCGAGACGGTGGTTCGCGAACTGCAAGGACGGCCTGGGATCGACCAGGAGACGCGGCGGGTGGTCCTCACAACCCTGTTCCCGCCGCGCGCCCGACATGCACGTCCGGCCCTGGTCAGCGTCGCCGCAGCCAGAGCTTGAAATTGCTGCGCGCCCGAGCAAGGTCCTCTTGCTCGCGCATTGCATCCTTGTTCGACCGCGCCCGCTCAACCGTGGCCTCGAACGCGGCTACGGCTTCTGATTCCGGGACACCATCTGGGAACTCGCGCTTCATCATGTATGCGCTTATTCCAGCACCACCCCACTCGGCTTTTCGCTCTGCCCAGTCATCCGCAATCCACTGGTCCCAACGCGCAAGCAATTCGTCCGCCGTCTCGTGCTTGCGAATGATCCGCGTGATCATCAGGTCTCGCTCTGTGGCCGTCGTGTCGCGCCACTTGCCTGTCTCGACATCTCGAACTCGCACGAACTGCCCATCGGCCAGATCTTCGATCTGATAGCGCTGCCCGTCCCAGTAGTAGACGACGCGGTGCTCAACCTGGGTGTAGGTCGTGCGGCGTTCCTTCTGGACGACGTCCTCATCCGTGGCCCATTCGACGCCCTCGAACTCCCGACCATTCCAAGGTTCAACAGGTTCTGAGACGTGATCAAGCACAGGCCGCGCGTTCGGCCTGTCATAGGCCAACCGCGCCTCCTCAATCATGGGTAGTGGCATTGCCTCCTTGAACAGTGCGACCGCCAGCCCGATCTCTTCTGGCGACCGCCCGCGCAATCCTGGATTCCCGACGCGGTGACGTTGACCATCGTGTCCCAACCGCCATCCTGAGTCCCCGGCAATCCAGTATTGGTACTCTGGGTTCATGTCCGCACGGAGCGCCTGCACAAGGGCCTGGTCGGCTTTGAACTGATCACAGGCCGCGCGCAATCGCGACGACCAAGCGTCGAGGCGCTCTTGAACCGCTATGCGCTGATCGCCAACAAGCGGCACCGACGATATGCGACCGAACCTGTCCAAGGACACGGGCGGCGCAAGAACTGCGTGCCACCAGGTCAGCGGGGCATACTCGCTGAGGTTATCAACTGACGTCGGCGGCTTGCACCATTCCCAAGGGTCCGCGCGCATCTCGTCGAGCATGAGGTCTAGCGCCTTGACCACAGGTTCGAGGACGCGTTCCGATGCCAGCGCGTCAGAGACGCGGCTCTTATGCTCAGGCCCAGTGAGTCCTGCACGCTTCCAGTTCCGGTCGAGCCAAGAAAGCACACGCTTGTTTTGCCCCAAGGTGAACTGCTTCACCGCAGAGGCACCCTCGAAAATCATTCCCGCCTGCTGCGCCATCACCGATGCTCCTGCATCCAGGCGACCAGGTCGTCATGCAGGTAGCGAAGGAACTTGGGTGTCGGCTGGCTGTACTTCGGCCCGATGCCATCCTTGCGCCACCGGAATAGCGTCTCAGTCGTCACGCCCAGGAATTGCGCGGCCTCGACCGGATTCATGGCAATGGGCGGGTTGGCGCGGAATAGGTCTGCGCGCAGACCTTTGATCTCTTCTGCTAGGTCGGCAATCGACGTCATAGGGAACCCCTTTGTCTGGTGGGGCCTATGACCGAACGCGTATCCTGCTCCTGATCTGTCGGGACAAGTCCCAGTCGTCGCTCACACGTTCGGCCTGCCACGCGCAGCCAGGTCATTATCCCTGCACGTGGAGGCATGTAACAACATTTAAGCGCGAGCCTGCGCCAGTTCAACAACATTGGCAGGTGTCATCCCGATTCTCGTGCTGATCACGCTAGCGATCTCGTTCGCGACCTTGCGCTGTCGATCCACAGGCACGGTCCCGTAAAGGCCGAGGTTCTGCGTCTCACCCTTCGTCAATTTCTGCCCGGTCAGCCAGCGCAGGACCATTTCGCGCGTATCCACGTCCTGCGTCGCCTCATTCCACAGGTGGCGAAGCTCTGACGGCGCTGACAAAGGCAAGCGGTCGAGTTGATCAAGTGGGCCGCGCTCGCCATTGATCCTGCGACGCGACGGAAAGACCCAATCGCAATTGTCCTCCCGAATCTCCCACAGGCGCTCGAACCAGCCTTTGACCTGGTCAGCCATGGCGATCAGCCGCGCCTTTTTCTCGTGCTTCAGACCGGAATGAACCAGCATCGTGCCTGCTTTCAGATCGACGTCAGCCCAGCGCAGCCCGCGCAACATGCGTTCGCGTTGTCCCGTGAACCAGCGCACCATCCACAGCAGCCGCTTGTGCTCGTTCTCGACGCCTTCAATCTCCTTCCAGCGGTCTGCCCAGGGGATGGTGTAATCAACCTCTAGGCTGCCCATCGTTGGGTTGCGTTCGAGGGACGGCCACATGAACGGGAACGACTCAATCCGCAGGACCCGTTTTGCCCGCTTGTGGGCGTAGCCGAGGGCGATGTTCAGCTTGTGGGCCGTGAACGGATAGGCTTTTGCGACGGTATCCAATTCGCGCTGAACCGCGACGTGGTCAAACTCTGTCACGCGCGAATCCAGGTGCTTTGCGTCGATGTAGCGCACGAGGGACGAGCGGTAATTTTGCATCGTTTCGGCGGCGCGCGGGCCACCGTAGGCATCATCCAGAGTCAGGCGGTTCTCGACTTCCAGTTCGAACGCTTCGCGCAGTGTTGGGATACCTGCTTTCTCAGCTTCTATTGCTTCTACCTCAACGGCCTTCTCGGCGCGGGTGCGCGCGTTGCCCTGTTCAATGTCATGGGCGACGCGGCCAACCTGTCCCTTGGCCCATGCGCAGTGCGTGCCCCTGTCAGCCCACTGGCCGAGTTTGACCGCGCGCACCTTCTGGGCCGTCGGGTCCCACTTGTTCACATACCAGGTCTTCGTGCCGCCTGCTGTGACGCAGAGGCGCAGCCCCTTCACCGACGGGTCGGTGAACCAGGTCGTCGCATCGACCTTGAGGCGCGCGACGTTGGTGTCCGTGAAGTTCGACGGCTTGCCGTTCTTGTCGTTGATCTGAGGCATCTCGTGGTTCCTTGTAAAACGATGGTTTTTACAAAGTTCACGATACGTTCTAACACCACCGCATCACAACCGAATGTTGGTCAAGCACCTGATTTTATTAGGTAATAACGGTCAAACACCACCGAGTGTTGGTGTGTTTTTGTCATTCGTAATGATGGGGTCGGGGGTTCGAGTCCCTTCAGCGGCACCATTCTTCTCCTGCCAGTTGTTAAACTCCAACAGCGTGGCCAGGTTGATGCCCAGCGCGCTTGCGACCTTGGCAGTGACAAGAACTGTCGGGTTACGATCACGTTGCTCGACGCCGCTGGCGCAGATGCGTCGCAGGTCAGCACCGAAGCTCTGTTGCTCTTGCGCCAGGCCCTCGACCCCCCCAGGGTGCAAATGGTCGTGGCGCAGTCGCGACGAACCTGCCCCCGGTGCTTCCTTCCTACCATTCGCCCGAATGGGCCGCATGATCAGGCCAGGCCGTCTACTATTGCTGCCTACAAACCGCGTGCCCCTGCTGCCCAAGCGCCCGCCCGAGGCTGGCGCCTGCCGGGTCACTTGCGCGCGCGACAAAGCCCGGGGCGACCCCAGGCGCGGATCGACGCTGCCCAAGACATACCGACAGGGTCGCACGAGGGTCTGCCCTTGTTTCGACACCTTGCGCGCCTTCCAGGCCGCGCCACTTTCGGCGCCTGCATTTCCCTTGCCCCTGCCGTGCAACGCAGATAAACGGATCGGCGGAGTGGTGGCCGAGTGGTCGAAGGCACACCCCTGCTAAGGGTGCAGACGGGGAACCGTCTCGAGGGTTCGAATCCCTTCCACTCCGCCACCATTTAAGACATTGAAATTAAACGATTTTATGGCCCTCAGATTGTGGCGTGATCTCCGAGACATGTGCGGCGCGATGCCCACTAGAGACTTGAAATCACACACGGAATAACCGCCCAAATTGGCGCGAGTCTCTGTTTGGCATTTGGCGCGATACGGTTTTCGGCAGGCGCGCTCGGTGCTGGACTTGACTTCCTGCTGTTTGGAGGCTGACGCGCCTCAGGGTGCCCGTCGAATGGTATCACGAGCGTACCGGGGATATGGTGGCAGCCGAGGAGGCGACCTCCCTCGGTTATCGTGCGGCCCTCCAGCGTTATCGCCTATAGGGGTGATGACAGATTGCGGGACTCTGGTCCGAGGCAGGGTTCTGCGGCCAGAGGTTGAGACGGGCAAGCGGGGAGAGAATATGGCCGAACGCAACGACATATCCGGCCTTCTGGCCTTCATCGGCCGGGAAGGAGAATGGCAGGAACGGCTGCAGGATGTGGTCGCCGAACATCTGATGCCTGCGCTGGAGGAGTTCGAGATCGACCATGAGAACCTCGCCGATCTGATTGGCGAGCAGTGGTCGGGTGTGCTCTGGGGCTGCGGGTTCGAGGATTACCTTGGCCGATACTATGAAGATGGCAGCATCGTCGATCTCTACCTGAAACGGCGCGGCTGGAAGGAAACGGCCTTGAACCGGGCCTATTTCGCCGCGCTGCGGAACGCGCCGGTCAGCCTCAACGAGGTCAGCGAGGTTCAGCCGGGCGCTTCAATGGCGCTGCGCGATCTGCTGTCGGATGCCGCGCCGGCCACGGTGACGGAGAAATCCGCCACGCGCACGCTGAAGAAGTGGGACCGGATCGCGGTGCGGTTGGTGCCTGGCCGACCTTGTCATCGTCATCCTCGCTCATGCCGCGTCCTCCCCGGCCTCTGTCGTGAGCCTTTCGGCCGCGACGGTGTCAAAGCTCCGGCCGTCTTCCGCTAGAACCGCGCCGAGCTTGCAGACGCGGGTCATCCGCGTGACGATCGTGTCGCAATAGGCCGGGTCGATCTCGACCCCGTATCCGCGCCGGCCGGTCTTCTCTGCGGCAATTAGGGTTGTGCCGGATCCGGCGAAGGCATCGAGGATGATGTCCTTCCGCCGCGAACAGTCGAGGATCGCATCGCTGACGAGGGCCAAGGGCCTGTCCGTCGGATGCATCGCCAGATCCTCGTCGCGGGTCGCACCGAAGCTGTTCACGCCGGCGTAGCTCCAGACATTGGTCCGGTAGCGGCCATGCCGGCCGAGCTCGACATTGTTGACGTGCGAACCGGTGCCGGCCTTAAAGACGAAGACCAGTTCATGGGCTGAGCGGTAGAGCGATCCCATGCCTCCGTTGGTCTTCGACCAGACGCAGAGGTTCTTCAGCTCCGAATAGCGGGCGGCCCCGGCTTTGAGGATCTCGCCCATATGCCGCCAGTCCATGTAGTGGAAATGGATCGACCCGTCCGACGAGGCCTCAACGAGATGCCCGAACACGGTGGACAGGAAGCCAGTGAACTCCGAGGGCGACATCTCGCCCGACGCCATCGCGAATTCCCGGTTTCGGGTCTTGCCGAGCCCCGAAACGTGACCGTTAACCGGCACATTGTAGGGCGGATCCGCGCAGCGGCTCGCGCGACATCTTCACGATGATGCTGACCAGCGACCGCGTCCAGGGATAGTGGCGCAGAACCTCGTCGCGCTGCGCATCCAGTTCCTCATGGGCGATGGCCACGATCCCGGCGTCATCCGCGCCGCAGGCCAGCGCCAGGGCCTGCAACTCCTCGCGGGTGATGGGGGGGTGCGGCTGGGGGCGTTTCTTCGCCGCAAGCGCCCGGACGGTCGGGTGGTCATCGAGAAGCATCAGCCATTCCTTTCGGTGTAGGGTCGCGTCGTCGGAACGCGGTTGGGCCTGTCGGTCGGAGGGGCCCAGGTGCCGAGCAACATGGCGATCGCGGTCAGCCCGCCGTAGACCAGCCCGGCAAGGGCGACGATCTGGAACAGGGTCGCGGGGCCCGCACCGTAGCGGACGACCGCCGTCCAGCCGATGAAGGCCGCAATGATCATCCGCATCGTGCCGGCAAGGACGGGGGCCAGAACGCGCCCGGCGCCCTGGCTCGCGAAGTACAGCGCCAGACCACCACCAATGGCACCGTAAACCGGCGCGACATGACGGATGTAAAGCGCGCCCATCGCATGCACCTCGGGCGCATCGCTGAAGAGCCCGATCCAGACGTGGGGAAACAGCAAGGCGGTGATCCCGATCCCTGCAGTCACCGCAAAGGCAAGCGCGGCACCGGTCCAGGCGATACGGCGGGCACGGGCCATCTCTCCGGCCCCGACGCTGATGCCGACCATGGTCAGAAGTGCGGTGCCGATGCCGAAAAGGATCGGGATCTGGATGTAGTCCAGCCGCGAGGCGATGCCGTAGCCCGCGATTGCATCGGGGCCGAACCGGCCGACAGCGGCGGTGACAAGGACCACCGTCAGGTTGACCTGAACCGTGCCGACTGCGGACAGAAGGCCGACACCAAGGATCTGGCGGAACAACCGCAGGTTCAGGGGCGCGATGCCAAGCCGCACCGGGCTTGCGGGCGACCGCATATACAGGACAAGCGCCAACGTGGCGAGTAGGTAGTAGATGACGACCGCCACGCCCCCGCCCGCGACGCCAAGCTGAGGAAACGGACCCCAGCCGAAGATCAGGGCGGGGGACAGCGGCAACAGGATCGCAAAGCCGGACAGCGTGACAATGGCCGGGACCCGCATGTTTCCGGCCCCCCGCAAGGCGGCCGACAAGAGCGAGGTCACCCAGATCGGGATGGACCCGGCAAAAACCACGCCGGAATAAGTCAGAGCGGCGGTCAACGCCTGTCCGGTCCCGCCCATCGACCGGTAAAGCAACGGGCCGCCAAGCAACAAGGCCACCGAGAAGATTGCCCCGAAGGACAGGGCCAGGATCACGGCATGCCAGACCAGCGCATCGGCATCCGCGGTGCGACCCGCGCCCTGCGCCCGGGCGATGGCGGCGGCAACACCGCCCCCCATCCCGCCGTTCGCCATCATCTGCATCAGCATCAGGACCGGAAACACCAGCGTCACACCGGCCAGCGTTTCGGTTCCCAAAAAGCCGAGAAACCAGGTCTCGACCACTCCGACCAGCGTCTGGGCTACCAGCACGACCGTGGTTGGCAGAGCCAGGCGCAGCAGAACCGGCAGGATCGGCCCGGAAAGGACGCCCTTCGGCACGTTTCGCCCGGGAGGCGGCGGGTTCGAGACCCGAGTTTTGGCGACATCAACCATCGGCTTCATCCTGTGCTTGTGGGGCGATGCCGGTCAGACCGGCAGACCGGCCTGTTTGCGAAGGCTCTTGTCAAAGGCATCCTCGGGCACGAAGCTGCGCAGCATCCGCACCTTGCGCGCCATCTTGCCCGCCGGATAGCGCCGCTTGGGCACGGCGGCCTTGGCAGCGACCAGCACCGTCTGGGCCACGATTTCCGGGGCGTCGCCCTTACGCACGCTGTCCAGCATGAAGGCCTCGGTCGTGGTGCGGAACTGGTTGTAGATCGCAAGCGGCTGATCCGGCTTGATCTTGTTCTCCTCGAACGCGGTGTTGGTATAGGCGGGCTCGACCACTGCCGCCCGGATGCCAAAGCCGCGCAATTCATGATCCAGCGACTCGGTATAGCCTTCGATCGCGTGCTTGCTGGCTGAATAGATCGCGTTGTAGGGCGACGGGATCAGCCCCAGAAGCGAGCCGATGTTGATGATCCGCCCGGCCTTCTGACGGCGCATGGCTGGCAGAACGGCATTGGTCATGCGCATCACGCCGAAGAAGTTCACATCGAACAGCGCCTGCGCCTGGGCCAGCGAGGATTCCTCCGCTCCGCCGACCACGCCGAAACCGGCATTATTGACCAACAGGTCGATGCGCCCTGCCTTGGCGAGCACCTCTTCGACCAGCCGGGCGACCGAGGCATCATCGGTCACATCGCATGGCAGCATGGTGATGCCATGCGCCGTATGCGACTCCGCGCGGCGGCTGGTGCCGAAGACGCGGTAGCCCGCCTCCACCAAGGCCTTGGCGGTGGCCTTGCCGATGCCGGATGAGGCCCCGGTGACAAGCGCGATCTGGGGGTTTGTCTTGGTCATTTCAGTGCATTCCTTTTGTCATGCGGGCGGCCTCCCGCTCCGCCTTGCACGGCGGACCAGGTCAGGCAGAAGCCCGTCTTGCGGATAGTCGAGACCGGCAGCTGGGCATCGCTTCGATGCAGCCATCGTCTCGAGTGATGTGTGTGGTCAGCCGCCCTGCGGACCCTATGGCGGCTTAGCGGGATCTTTGTCGTCGCGGGGCAGGTTGTACCATTTCACCCCGATCTTCCGCAGTGGCCCTGCGGCCGGGTGGTCCTTGCATCATTGCGTCGTCCCGTTTTTTGGTGCGGCTTCAGCCATGCCGCGATCCGCAAGGATGCTCTCTCTGGCCGATTGAAGGAGTTGCATCGACAACCTTTCGTCGTTGACTGCGCGCGACAGCACCATCGCACCGACCATCGTTGCGAGGGTGGTCATGGCCTTGCTGCCCGGGCCTTCGGTTTCACCAAGGATATCGGCCATCTGCGCCAGATGAGCGCGGACCCCCGCCTCGAAGGGGGCCTTGACGTCCGGTCCCTTGCGCGCGACTTCGCCGCCAAGGGCGACAACCGGACAGCCTTCCATCCGCTGATCGCGATGCTGCGGGCTTAGATAAAAGTCGACCACCGCAGACAATGGGTCTTGCGGCCGCGATGCGACGGCCGAAACCCAGCGGGCTTCGGCGGTTTCCAACGCCCGTCCGGTGGCCTGAGCGATCAGATCCTCTTTCGAGGCGAACTGCTTGTAGAACGCGCCCTGGGTCAGGCCGGCCTCGTGCATCAGGTCCTTCAGACCGATGCCGTCAAAGCCGTGCTCGCGGAACAGGCGTCCGGCCGTGTCGATCACGGTCTGGCGATTTTCGGCGGCCTGGGCACGGCTGACACGCATGGTGATTCTCCTTGTTAGCTTTCGTTCGTAATCTAAAGATCCACCCCGGTCAAGTGGCCTATCCAGCCCCCTCGGTCCAACGCCGGAGCACGAGGCTCGCATTCACCCCGCCGAAGCCAAAGCCGTTCGAGATGGCGTAATCCGTCTGGATGGGACGGGCCCGGTTGGCAACGATGTCCACGCCTTCTGCCATCACATCGGGTTCTGACAGGTTGAGCGTGGGCGGGGCCACCTGATCCCGCAAGGCCAGAACCGTGAAGATCGCCTCCAACCCGCCCGCCGCGCCCAGAAGGTGCCCTGTCGCCGACTTGGTCGCGCTGACGGCGATACCGCCCTCGGAGCCGAAGACATGCCGGACCGCGGCCAGTTCGCCCTTGTCGCCGACCTGGGTTGAGGTCGCATGGGCGTTCAGGTGGCCTATGGCACTGGCCGGAATTCCGGCCTGCGCAATGGCAATCTCCATCGCACGCCGCGCCCCGTTGCCATCCTCTGGCCCCGAGGTGACGTGATGGGCGTCCGCCGTGGTGCCATAGCCCAGAATCTCGGCGAGGGGCTGCGCGCCACGGGCAAGGGCGTGGTCCAGTGCCTCGATCACCAGAATCCCCGCTCCCTCACCCATGACAAAGCCGTCGCGGGCCGTGTCAAACGGGCGCGAAGCCATCGCTGGCCGGTCGTTGAACCCGGTAGAAAGCGAACGGGCCGCCGCGAAGCCGCCGTAACTCACCTCGTTGATACAGGCCTCGGTTCCGCCGCAGACCGCGATATCGGTCTCGCCGCCACGGATCAGCCGCGCCGCATCGCCGATGGCCTGCACCCCCGCAGCGCAGGCGGTCACCGGGGCACCGATCGGGCCCTTGAACCCGTGCCGGATCGAGACTTGCCCGGCCGCCAGATTGACAAGAAACGACGGCACGGTGAAGGGTGAGAGCCGCCGCGCCCCGCGCTGATCGACGGTCCGCACCGCCTCGGTGATCGCCGGAAAACCGCCAACGCCCGAGGCGATGACCGTCGCCGTGCGCAGCTGGTCCGTCTCCGTCACCGCCCGCCATCCGGCCTGCCGCAGCGCCTCTTCGGCTGCTGCCACGGCGAAAAGGATGAAGCGATCCACCCGGCGGCTGTCCTTCGGATCCATGACCAGGTCCGGGTCGAAGCCCGCCTGTGCGTCCTCGGCCAGCGTCGGGACAACGCCGCCGATCCGGGCGGGCAGCGCGCCGAAGATTTCATCGGGCAGTGTGCGGATACCAGACTGGCCCGCCAGAAGCCGCGCCCAGATAGGCTGCACATTGGCTCCAAGAGGGCTGACCGCCCCCATGCCTGTCACAACGATCCGCCGCATCTTGTTTCCTCTCAAGGCCTTGCCAGCGCACCGGAACGGGCGCGCAGGACAACACTGCTTCTTAGATTGCAATATAAATCTATATTTTTAGAGTGCAATTGAAATCTATTTTTGTCATGGCTTACCCAGACCCGACAGACGGCCCGTCGCGGGGAGGGGCCAGAACCATGGCAGTGGCTCGCCCAATGCTCCGTCAACGCAACCGCGCCAAATTCAACCGAGGACTCTGGCCTCGGCCGGATGAGCATCGGGGGCCGCATAGGAACGAAGGCGTCCGAAAAAGCTATTTGCAAGTCGGGCGGTTGGGGGATTGCGCTGAGCATTCGGGTACTGGCGCGAAGATAGAGATGGGGTGGATGCCGCTCTCCCCTGACGGCATTGCAATGTGCCAGGCTTGCGGTGTCAACGCACAAGCTGAAGGAGAGGGCATCCATGGGAGAGGTTACCATCATCGGCGTCGATCTCGCAAAGAACGTGTTCCAGGTGTATGGGGCCGCGGCGGACGGGTCCGTCCTGTTCCACTAGAAGCTGTCGCAACCACAGTTCGCGCGCTTCATGGCCGAGCAGCCGCCGCGCCTCGTGGCAATGGAGGCCTGCGCCAGCGCGCATCACTGGGCGCGGGAGATGGCGCGGCACGGGCATGAGGTTCGGCTGATCGCGTGTCGTTGTTTCTTGCCATCGTTACGACGTCGTTGGCCTTCGAGCGTGTAAGTTGGATGTCAGTCGCGTTTGAACGAGTTGGCAATCCAAACCACGCCGATGTTAGCAATTTCACTCGGTTACTGCCTGGAGAAGGTTCGACCGCAGTCCCGTTTCCTCCGCCACTTGCACTTGCGAAAGCGTTCTCCCCATCCGGCCGCGGCCGGATTTTTCCGTTGTTTTCGAGGGTTATGCGGGAGGGGCTGTTAACCGGCTCGCGCGTCGGACGGCCCAGAAGTGTTCTCTCGGGGCCGATATTCTCTGGACCTGTTGCCTGCGCCATTCTAGTGAATTCAGCGCAAGCATATGAAATGTATATTAGTTCTTGACATCAGCCTCTACAGTTTGTTTCCAGTGGCGTTCGGCGAGGCGGAACACAAATCGAACATGCGCTTATCCCGATGAACCAGGATACGTTCATTGAAACGAAGGAACGGTCTGGGTACCGATCAATCCTCATTGTCGCGAGATCTCGGTCGCGGATATTTTGGATCCAACGCCTCCGTGAAGCTGTGACTGGCGGGCGGCTGTCACAATAAGCCGAGCCCGATGTCACATCGCGCCTGGATCGGCCCCGGTTTTCCGGGGCTTTTTCACGTCTGGATGTCACAAGAAAAACCACGCCTGATCATATCAAACCAAGCGTAACACGTTGAAAATGCTCGTATGTCCAAGTGCTTCGGCGCTGCTGGACATACCCGGAGGCAATTCAACGGAGACCAGCATGTCCCTGAGGCATCTGAACCAGATCAATCTCGCCGATCGCTGGAACATTTCGCACCGCACCCTCGAACGGTGGCGCTGGACCGGTGAAGGGCCGCGGTTCGTCAAGCTGGGCGGCCGGGTCGTTTATCGGCTCGAAGACGTCGAAGCGTTCGAACGTGATCAGGTGCGCGCAAGCACATCGGCCAAGCCCGAACTGAAGTCGGCGTGAGGGAGCAGTCATGAACATCCCCAACCGCATCACCCTCAACGACCTGCGCGGCATGCCGATCGGTGCCATCGCCGCACTGTCGGGCGATGAACTCGCCCCTCTGCGTCTGGAAGCCGAAGACCAACTGCGCACCGCAAAGACCCTCTGCGATTGGCTCGATGGGGCGATCGCGCTGAAGTACGGCGACCGGCCGCACGCAGTGCGCAATGCCGATGGCAAAGACACCGGCACGATCCGCATCGCTGATGGCGCCGTGACCGTCGTCGCTGAACTGCCCAAGCGGGTCGATTGGGACCAGGCGAAGCTCGCGTCCCTTGTCGAGCGCATCAAGGCGGATGGCGAGGACCCCACCGAGTACGTCGACATCTCCTTTGACGTTGCTGAACGTAAGTACTCCGCCTGGCCCGCGCATATCCGCACGGCTTTCGAGGGCGCGCGCACGGTGCGGACCGGCAAGCAGCGCTTCCGCTTTTCCCCGACCGACGAGGTGACGAAATGATCGGCCAGAGCAAACTGGGCCAGCTGCGCGCGCGCCATTATGGCCTCGAGAAGCTGCCGGAAACTGTCCGGATCCCCGCGTTGGGCAACCGCCGCGAGGAGACGGTCAAGCCGATCGAAGCCGCGACTGTGGACGATTTGGCCTTCGCGCTCATCGCATTGAACGAACGGTCCTCGGTCCTCTACCGCGAGATCGATGCGTTGCGAACGTTGCAGGACGAGGCGCGCAAAGTCGGCGCTCGACATCTGCAACATGTTCATGCTATTCCGAAGGCAAGATGGGGAGAGTGCGCCGAAGGGCACGCTCTCCCCTTTGCTTTTGGGCGGATACGGCTGGATTTCGGGTTGGCTTCCGGGGTCCGGAAAGGGTCCAGCCGGGGTCCAATGGGCTAACCCACTGATTTCCGGTTCCTTCCTGGCGATATTCGTATGCTGGGGGGCGAAGCGCGGCACATCGCTAGCGACAGGGCCGGATTTTTGGGAAGCCAGCCAGAAGCCACTGCCCACTAGACCCGCCTAAAACACTGCAAAATCAAACCCTTGAGGCTGGACACTCCTGGTGGCCCCTGGACCCCGCGTGGAGTCCAGTCTGGACCCCGGAGTCCGGAGTCCGGAGTCCGGAAGCCAGGGGTATCCACCCAGCAAATGCCACCTGAACTTCGACAGGAACCCACATGACCGTCGCGCCCGAGGCGATTGACGTACCGGGCACGACAGGAATGTTTGATCAGGGTGCGAAGACAAATAGTCGCCCGACGCGCCTTCGCGCCTGCCCGGGCTGCGGCAACGTTGATGAGGTCAGAGCCGACAATCCCGCGCGGCGATGCCGACGATGTGGATCATTGCAGACCCACCTTGGCACATCGATGCCGTCGGGAGGGGGGCGGTCACATCATCAGAGCCACATAGTATTGGCAAATTGCGATGCCGCCAGGAGGGGGCATCCACGCCACCCACAGAGCACATGCGGGAGCAAAGCGGTGCCTGTTATGACGAATACGTATCGGATGATCCGATCAGAGCATTTGCGCTGTCGAAAGCAGTGCGCTTTGTGTGGGTGCCGAGGTCGCAAGGCCTTTAGGCGGCAAGGGAGTCGCCCGGCAAGATTGCGCTCCCAGGGGTTGCGGGGAACAAGATATGTATGACCTTCTGCTAAAAGGTGGCCGCGTGATCGACCCGTCCCAGGGTCTGGACGGCACTTACGATGTCGCCTTCGAAGGGAGAAAAGTCGCGGCGGTGAACGCCGGGATCGACGCCTCGGCAGCCCAAGAGGTTCGGGATGTGTCTGGCAAGATCATCAGCCCGGGGCTGATCGATCTGCACACGCATGTCTATTGGGGCGGAACGTCGCTCGGCGTCGACGCCGACACGATTGCGCGCCGCTCCGGCACGACGACCTTTGTCGACGCGGGCAGCGCTGGGGCGGGCAACCTTGCCGGTTTCCGCAAGCATGTCATTGAACCTTCCGACCCGCGCATCCTCGCATACCTGAACATCTCGTTTCCGGGGATCTACGCTTTCTCGAAGACCGTGATGGTTGGTGAATGCGAGGATCTGCGGCTTCTCGACTCGCGCGAGTGCCTGCGCGTGGCGAAGGAGAACCTCGACATCATCGTTGGGCTGAAGGCGCGCGTCGGCTTCCGCGCCGGCGGCAATTCCGGTCTGGCGCCGCTTGCCCTGGCGGTCGAGGTGGCGGACGAACTCGGGCTGCCGGTGATGGCGCATATCGACAATCCGCCGCCGACCCGCTCCGAAGTGCTGGGCATCCTGCGCCCCGGCGACATTCTGACCCATTGTTTCCGGCCATTTCCGAATGCGCCGATTCATGGCGACAACACGATCCGCAAGGAGATCCTCGAAGCGCGCGAGCGCGGTATCATCTTTGATATCGGCCACGGTTACGGCGGGTTCAGTTACCGTTCGGGCCGCGCGATGCTGGCCGAAGGGATCAAGCCTGATGTGCTCAGCAGCGACGTGCATGTGATTTGCGTCGATGGCCCCGCCCATGATGTGCTGGCAGTCATGTCGAAGTTCATGGCGCTCGGGATGACCCTGACCGAAGTGATCGCAGCAACGACCGCGAATCCGGCGCGCGCGCTGCGCCGCAACGACATCGGCACGTTGCGCGTGGGTGCGGCCGGTGATGCCACGATCCTCGTCGAGGCGGGTGGCAGCTTCGTTCACACGGATGTTCTCGGGGAGCAAATCCATACCGACACGCGCCTGGAACACCGCGGCATCGTCATCGGCGGGCGCTGGTGGGCCGATGGCGAGGGGCAATGACAATGGCTTCGCAGGCGCCTGCCCTGCCAACCATTCTGCAGTCGCCGTGCAATGAGGTGCAGCAATGATGCAGTGTCCTGCCGCCCGGATCGGTGACACCCTCGACGAAGTCGACACTCCCGCTCTGATCGTCGATCTGGATGCGCTGGAGGCGAATATCCGCAAGATGAGCGCATTCGCAGCGGCGAGCGGCCTGCGGCTGCGACCGCATGCCAAGACACACAAATGCTCGGCTATTGCGCGGATGCAGATAGCGGCCGGCGCGGTCGGGATCTGCTGCCAGAAGGTCAGTGAGGCCGAGGCAATGGCGCGTGCAGGCGCAACGGACATTCTGGTGTCCAACGAAGTCGTCGGGCGACAGAAGCTCGACAGGCTCGCGAGCTTGTCCAAATGGATACGCGTGGCGGTCTGCGCCGATCATCCCGCTCAGGTCGACGAGATCGCCGCCGCCGCCGCGCGCTTCGACACGACCATTCGGGTTCTTGTCGAGGTCGATATCGGCGGCGGCCGGTGCGGCACCCAGCCCGGCAAGGACGCAGTGACCCTGGCGAAACGGATCGCCGCCGCCCCGAACCTGGCTTTCGCCGGGCTGCAAGCCTATCACGGGCCCGCACAGCACCGGCGCAGCCATTCCGAGCGGGCCGAGTTGATCGCCAACGCGGCGCGTTCGCTGCGCGATACCGTGGACATGCTTGCCGCCGCCGGTCTGCAATGCGACATCATCGGCGGCGCCGGAACCGGAACTTTCGCGCTTGAGGCGGCGTCCGGTGTCTGGAACGAACTTCAGGCTGGCTCGTATGTGTTCATGGACCACGACTACGCGCTGAACATCGACGAGACGGGCGCGCCGGTCAGCGCGTTCCGTCACAGCCTGACGATCAAGACGACCGTACTGAGCGTGCCCACTTCCAGCAAGATCGTCACGGATGCGGGGCTAAAGGCCTATTCGACTGACAGCGGCCTGCCGTCGCTGCTGAACTTTCCGGCTGGCAAGGTCGTCAAGGCCGCGGACGAACATACGGCAATAGAGATCGCGCAGGGCGAGCCGACGCCGGCACTGGGCAGTGCTTTGTACCTGATCCCGGGGCACTGCGACCCGACTGTAAACCTGCACGACTGGATCATCGGCGTTCGCGGCAACCGGGTCGCATGCATCTGGCCGGTCGATGCCCGCGGCGCGCTTTTGTGACAACGAAACGCCGGGGCGGTGGCGGAAATCAAAGGGGAGAAGGCGCAATGAGCATCAAGCGGCACGGTGTTGGCGAAGGCAAGGGAGGCGGTCAGCGCAGCCTGCCGTTCGCGAAGGCGGTCGAGGCGGATGGCTGGCTTTATGTCTCGGGGCAGACTCCGATGCGCGATGGCGAAATCATCGGCCACGGCATCGTGGAACAGGCGAGCTTGGCAATCGAGAACATGCTGCAGATCGTCAAGGACGCCGGCTATGCAGCCAGCGATATCGTGCGGGTTGGCGTTTGGCTCGACGATCCGCGCGATTTTTGGAGCTTCAACAGCGTGTTCGAACAGTATTTCGCAGACCATCCCCCTGCGCGCGCCTGCGTGCAGTCGGCAATGGTCGTCGACTGCAAAGTCGAGGTTGACTGCGTTGCCTATCGCAAGGCGTGACACGGTCACGCGAACAAACCGCACCCGATCGAGTAAGAAGACCAGCCATGACGACGAAGGACATCGCTGACTATCTCGAAATCGAACCCGTTGGGGATGGCGAACTGGAAACACCGGTTCCGGTCGTCGATCTCGACATCGTCGATGCGAATTTGCGCCGCTGGCAAGACCGTTGCACTTCCCTTGGGCTGAACAACCGGCCCCATATCAAGACCCACAAGCTGGTCGGGTTGGCGCGTTACCAGCTTGACCTCGGCGCGGTCGGCATCTCGGTCCAGAAGCTTGGCGAAGCCGAGGTGATGGCCGATGGCGGAATCACCGAGATGCTGCTGACGTTCAACATCTTGGGCGCATCCAAGCTGCTGCGGCTGGCGGCGCTTGCCAGGCGCACGAATATCTCGACGGTCGCCGATAATGCGGTCGTGGTCGAGGGGCTGGGGCAGGCGGGGCTCGCGGCTGGCCGCGATATTGCGGTTCTTGTCGAATGCGACACCGGCGCGGCCAGGAACGGTGTGCCCACACCAGAGGCGGCGC
>Ga0326597_10004220_pt1 | contig 20300 bp, 17 predicted proteins | sample RVTome_12_FD_203789 | JGI IMG/M metagenome (GOLD analysis project Ga0326597, IMG submission 203789) | Soil microbial communities from uranium-contaminated site in the Upper Colorado River Basin, Wyoming, United States - RVT100D185 | ecosystem: Environmental > Terrestrial > Soil > Contaminated >...
GCTTACCGGGCACAAATGGTTCTGCTCGGCGCCGATGTCCGACGGCTTTCTGTCGCTGGCGCAGGCGCCGGGCGGGCTAAGCTGCTTTCTGGTGCCGCGCTGGCTGGAGGGCGGGCGCAATGCCATCCACATCCAGCGGCTGAAGGACAAGCTGGGCAACCGTGCCAATGCTTCGGCCGAAATCGAATATGCTGGCGCGCTGGCATGGCGGCTTGGCGACGAAGGTGCCGGCGTGCGCACCATCCTTGAAATGGTGCACCACACGCGGCTTGATACCGCCATGGCCCCCGCCGGGTTGATGCGCGCGGCCCTGGTCGAGGCGTTGCACTGGGTCAGACACCGCAGTGCCTTTCAGCGCCGCCTGATCGACCAGCCGCTGATGCGCGCCGTGCTGGCCGATATCGCGCTGGATTGGGAAGGCGCCACGGCGCTTGGCCTGCGCGTGGCGCGCGCTTTTGATGGAACCACCGTCGCCGACCGCGCTTTTGCCCGGCTTGGCGTGGCGCTGGCCAAGTTTCTGTCGAACAAGCTGTGCCCGCCGCTGGTGGCCGAGGCGATGGAGGTGATGGGCGGCATGGGGTATGTCGAAGACACCGCGATGCCATGGCTTTACCGCGAAGCGCCACTGAACGGCATCTGGGAAGGATCCGGCAACGTGATCTGCCTTGATATCCTGCGCACGTTGGCCAAGGAACCCGCCGCCGCCGCCGCAGTGGACGCCGAACTTGACGCCGCACGCGGTGCCGACCACCGCTTTGACGCCGCCCTTGCCGCGCACCGCGACCGCTGGCCGGGGCTGCCCTCCGAGGCCGACGGGCGCTGGTTCAGCGAAAGCCTGGCAACGCTGCTGACCGCTGCGGTGCTGTTGGGCACGGCGCCCGACGCAGTGGCCGAAAGCTATGTGGCCGGGCGACTGGCGCGCGATGGCGGCCGCACCCCGGGCACCGCGCGCGGGCTGCATACCGCGGCACTGCTGGCGCGGCTGGGGTAGCACCCTCAGCCCCCTCAGGCGCGGCCCTTGTAGATCTCCACCAGCTTGGCCAGCATCGCCAGCGCCTCTTCGCGCGGGCGCTGGAAACTGTTGCGCCCGATGATCGAGCCGTTGCCGCCGCCGTCGCGGATGGCGCGGGCGTCGTCATAAACCGAATCCGCGCCCTTCTTGGCACCGCCCGAAAACACCACGATGCGCCGCCCGCCAAAGGCCGCCTGCATGCAGTGCCGAACCCGCGCCGCCTGGCTGGCGATGTCGATCTGCTGGGCCTCATAGACCTTCTTGGCCTCGGGCAGCATCAGATGGTCGGTGCTCAGCTTTATCTTGATCACATGCGCGCCCAGAAGTGCTGCGATCTGTGCGGCATAGGCAGCCACGTCGATCGCGGTTTCGCCCTCTTTGCTGATCGCCTCGCCGCGCGGATAGGACCAGATCACGGTGGCCACGCCCTTTGCCGCCGCCTCTTGCCGCATCACGCTGATTTCCTCATACATTTCCAGCGCCATGTCGGATCCGGGGTAGATAGTGAAGCCGATCGCCGCACACCCCAGCCGCAGCGCGTCATCGACGCCGGCGGTGATCGCCTGGTTCTTGCCGGCGGTCGCGCTCATCAGGCTGTTGGCGCTGTTGCATTTCAGAATCGTCGGGATCTGCCCGGCGTAGGTATCGGCCCCCGCCTCCAGCATCCCCAGCGGCGCGGCAAAGGCATTCATGCCGGCGTCGATGGCCAGCTGATAGTGGTAATGCGGGTCGTAACCCGCCGGGTTGGGTGCAAAGCTGCGTGCCGGGCCGTGCTCAAACCCCTGATCGACCGGCAGGATGATCATCTTGCCGGTGCCGCCCAGCCTACCTTCCATCAGCAAGCGCGCGAGGTTGGCTTTCACGCCAGGGGTCTCGCCCTGGTAATTGGCCAGAATCTTCTGAACGGCTTTGGTGGCGCGCATGGCAGGCTCCTTCGCGGCTGATGCTCTGTTCCGGTCTAGTTTCCTGCGCCGGGCCGCGCAATCGCTGTTGACGCTAACCCCCGCGCGAAATGCGCGATTTCTCTTTCGGCCCGCAGCCTCAGCCCTCAGCGCATCAGGGCCGCAACGCCGGGCAGAGTCTTGCCTTCCATCCATTCCAGGAACGCCCCGCCCGCGGTGGAAATGAAGCTGAAATCATCAGCGACCCCGGCGCGGTTCAGCGCGGCCACGGTATCGCCGCCGCCCGCCACCGAAATCAGCTTGCCGGCGCGGGTCAGTTCGGCCGCCTTTGCCGCCGCGGCGTTGGTGGCCGCGTCGAAAGGCGTGATTTCGAAGGCGCCGAGCGGCCCGTTCCAGATCAGCGTGCGGCAAAGCTCGAACACCCGGGCAATCGCGGCCACAGTCGCGGGGCCGGCGTCCAGAATCATCGCGTCTTCAGGGCAGCTTTCGGCGGCAACCACCTCGTTCGCGGCCCCGGCGGCAAATTCGCGCGCCACCACCACGTCGATCGGCAGATGCACCGCGCAGCCGGCCTCTTGCGCGCGCGCCAGAATGCCACGTGCGGTTTCTGCCATCTCGTGTTCGGCCAGAGACCGCCCCACCTGCACCCCCTTGGCCGCAAGAAACGTGTTGGCCATGCCGCCGCCGATCACCAGATGATCGACCTTGGCCACCAGATTGCCCAGCAACTCAAGCTTGGTGGAAACCTTGGCGCCGCCCACCACCGCCGCAAGCGGCCGCTGCGGGTTGCCAAGCGCGGCCTCCAGCGCGCGCAGTTCGGCCTGCATCAGCCGCCCGGCCACCGCTGGCAGAATATGCGCCACCCCCTCGGTCGAGGCATGCGCGCGGTGCGCGGCGGAAAACGCGTCGTTCACGTAAATCTCGCCTAGCGCCGCCAGTGATGCGGCAAGCTGCGCGTCGTTCTTTTCCTCGCCCGGATGGAAGCGGGTGTTTTCCAGCAGCAGCACCGCGCCGGGTTGCAGCGCCGAAACCGCGCGCTTGGCGACGCTGCCGATGCAATCTTCGGCGAAATGCACCGGCACGCCAAGCGCCGCGTTCAGCGCCGGCACCACCTGGTCAAGGCTCATCGCCGCCACCACCTGGCCCTTGGGCCGCCCAAAATGCGCCAGCAACACCGGCTTGCCGCCCTTGGCCAGAATGTCGCGCACGGTTGGCACGATCTTGTCGATCCGCGTGGCATCGCTGACGACGCCGTTTTCCAGCGGCACGTTGATATCGACGCGCACCAGCACAACCTTGCCCGCCATCTCGATGTCATCCAGCGTTTTCCAGCCCATCGCCCGCTCCTTGTGCGCTATCTGGGCGCGAACTTGCGCCGGCGCGCACGTATTCGTCAACACCGCGTGACGCTTTGCACTTTCCTTGCGCGCGCGGCGCGCCTAAAACTTGCACGAAACGCCAAGGAGTTGCGAATGGCCGAGATCAAGGATCCCGAAAACACCATCATCATGACGCTGAAAGGCGGCGAAGTGGTGATCGAGCTGCTGCCCGCCGTGGCGCCCAAACACTGCGAGCGCATGAAATCGCTGGCGCGCGCCGGGGCCTATGACAATATTGCCTTTCACCGTGTCATCGAGGGTTTCATGGCGCAAACCGGCGACGTCGAACACGCCAACATGGAAAAGAACTACAACCCGCGCCGCTCGGGCACCGGCGGTTCCGACCTGCCCGACCTGCCGGCCGAGTTTTCCAAGGTGCCGCACGCGCGCGGCAGCATCGGCGCGGCGCGCTCATCGAGCCCGAATTCGGCGAACAGCCAGTTCTTCATCAACTTTACCGAAAACAGCTTTCTGAATGGCCAGTACACCGTTTACGGGCAGGTTATCTCGGGCATGGAGCACGTCGACAAGATTGCCCGCGGCGAGCCGCCGGCAAACCCCGACCGGATGATTTCAATGAAGGTGGCCGCCGATGTCGCATAGGCTTTTCGCGCTGGCGCTGGCTTCGGGCCTGGCGCTTTCAGGTGCCGCGATGGCGCAGGATGCCGCCGACGGGCCCGGCCCCAACCTGGTGCTGCAGGTTTCGGGCCAGGCAACCGGCCGCATCGTCATCGACCTGCTGCCCGATCTGGCGCCCAGACATGTTGCGCAGATCACCGCGCTGGCGGGTGAGGGTGCCTATGACGGGGTGATCTTTCACCGCGTGATTGAGGGCTTCATGGCGCAGACGGGCGATGTGCAATTTGGCAAGAAGGGTGGCGATACCTCCCTTGCCGGCATGGGCGGCTCGACCCGCTCCGATCTGCCGGCCGAGTTTTCCGGCCACAGCTTTGCGCGCGGCGTGGTCGGCATGGCGCGCAGCCAGGACCCCGATTCCGCCAACAGCCAGTTCTTCATCATGTTTGCGCCGGCGCCGTTTCTGGACGGGCAATATACCGTGGTCGGGCAGGTGGTCGCCGGCATGGATGTGGTCGATGCCATCCGCACGGGCGATCAGCGCCAGAACGGGCTGGTTGATTTTCCCGATTTCATCCAGCGCGCCAGCGTCGAGTGACGGGCCGGGGGCTTTGCCGCCCCACCGGCGCGATAGCGTCGAACGCAAGGCCGGGGGCTGTGCGCCCCCGGACCCCCCAGGGTATTTTCGCAATGAAGAAGGGTTGTCTAGCTAAGCGTCACCAGCGCGTGGCGTTTGCGGCCAGCGGTCAGCTTCAGCGGCTGGTGCAGATCGTCGGAGGTGAGGATGCGGCCCGCGTCGGTGGCGGGGGCGTCGTTCACGCGCAGCCCGCCCTCGGCGATCAGCCGCTTGGCGTCCTTGCCCGATTTCGCCAGCCCCGAGCGCACCACAAGTTGCGCCAGGCTGATGCCATCGCCGATCTCGCCCGCGGCAAGCGCCAGCGTGGGCAGATCGTCGCCGACCCCGCCATGTTCGAACACTTCGCGCGCGGTGGCTTCGGCGGCATCGGCGGCGGCGCGGCCGTGCAGCAGCGCGGTGACCTCGTTGGCGAGGATGATCTTGGCGGCGTTGATCGCAACCCCTTCAAGCGTGCCCAGCCGGTCGCATTCGGCCACCGGAAGTTCGGTGTAAAGCTTGAGGAACCGGCCCACGTCGGCGTCGGTGGTGTTGCGCCAGAATTGCCAGAATTCGTAAGGTGAGAGCAGATCGGCATTCAGCCAGACCGCGCCCGAAGCGCTTTTGCCCATCTTCCGGCCGTCTGACGTGGTCAGCAGCGGCGAGGTCAGGCCCCAGATCTCGGCGTCAAGCACCCGGCGCGTCAGGTCAATGCCGTTGACGATATTGCCCCACTGGTCCGAGCCGCCCATCTGCAACCGGCAGCCATAGCGGCGGTGAAGTTCCAGAAAGTCATAGGCTTGCAGAATCATGTAGTTGAATTCGAGAAAGCTCAGGCTTTGTTCGCGATCCAGCCGCGATTTCACCGATTCAAAGCTGAGCATCCGGTTGACGCTGAAATGACGTCCGATGTCGCGCAGGAAATCGAGGTAGTTCAGCTGGTCAAGCCATTCGGCATTGTTGGCCATGATCGCGTCGCTGGCGGCGCTGCCAAACCGCACGTAATGCGAAAACACCGCGCGGATGCCGGCGATGTTGGCCTCTATCTGCGCCGGCGTCAGCAGCGGGCGTTCCTCGGCGCGAAAGCTGGGGTCGCCGACCTTGGTGGTGCCGCCACCCATCAGCACGATCGGCTTGTGCCCGCATTTCTGCAGCCAGCGCAGCATCATGATCTGGATCAGGCTGCCAACGTGCAGCGAACTCGCCGTTGCGTCAAACCCGATGTAGCCTGGCACCACGCCTGCCAACAGCGCCTCGTCGAGCCCCTGATAATCGGTGCAGTCGGCAAGAAAGCCGCGCTCGATCATCACGCGCATGAAGTCGGATTTCGCATGGTAGGTCATCGCGGCTTGTCCCCTGTTCGTGCCATGCCTATACCGGGGCCGGGCGAATAGGAAAAGACCATGTTGCGCGGGCAGGCGGTCTGGGCGGTCGGGGTAGTGCCGCAGGCGGATCCGCCGGGGCTGACCGCGGCCATGGTGCACAGCGATGGCACAAGCCTGCTGGCGTTCGGGCCGCAGCGGTTTCGCGGCTGGGATGTGGCGGAATGCGCGCTGCTGCGCCGGGGTGCTGCCGAGGCTGCCGCCGAAATGGTGGAAACCGCCGCGGCGCAATTGCTGAGCGGCTTTCCCGAAGCTGCGATCATCGGCTTTCGCGGCCCGCAGCTTGCAGGTGCCGAGGTCGGATCGGGGTCGGTGCTGGCGGCGGTGCTGGACCGTTCGGTGGTCTGGGATTTGCGCGCCAGCGACCGCCAGTTGGGCGGGCGGGGTGGGCCGCTGTCGCCGTTTTTTCACCATGCGCTGGCGCGCTATCTGGGCGCGCGGGAACCGCTGGCGGTGCTGACCCTGGGCCGCCGCGCGGCGCTTGCCTGGGTTGATGCGCGCGAACCCGGGCCCGAGGTGCCGGGCGCGCTGATGGCTTTCGACGCCGGCCCCGCGCCACCCCCTGGTGCGGGCTCGGGTGTGCCGAACCCCAAGGCAGTGGCGCGAATGCTGGCTGATCCGTTCTTTCTGCGCATGCCGCCCAAGGCGCTGGATGATACCGCCGCTGCCGCCCTTGCCCGCGCGCTTGGCAGCCGCGCCACGCGCGCCACCCGCACCGGCGCTGTCGCTGCCGCGGTGGCGCGCGGCTTCGAGCATTTCCCCGCGCCGCCCGCGCGGCTGCTGCTTGCTGGCCCCGGCCGCGCCAACACGATGCTGGTCGCCCGGCTTGCAGCGCTTTTGCCTTGCGAGGTGGAAACCGTCGATGCCGCGGGCCTGCCCGGCGACGCGCTTTCTGCCGCCGCCTGCGCGCATCTGGCGCTGCGCGTGGCGCGCGGCCTGCCGACGTCGGGCCCCGCCACCACCGGCGTTGCCGCGCTGGTCGGAGGCGGGCAGATCAGCCGCCCCTGAACTTGCGGCCCGCGTCGGTCGAAATATCGCCGCCGCAGGCGCGCGGCGCGCCTCTTGCACCCCCCGGCGATATGTTCCACAAACCGCTTAGGGGCGCCCTTTGCGCCGCAGGAATGGCGGAAAAGATGCTGGAACAGAACGCAAGACCCACCGAGGAAATCTCGGCCCGCGAGGTTTTCGGGATCGACACCGAAATGAAGGTGCGGGGCTTTACCGAGCGTTCTGACCGGGTGCCCGATCTTGATGCCACGTACAAATTCGACCCCGATACCACCTTGGCGATTCTGGCCGGCTTTGCCTACAATCGCCGCGTGATGATCCAGGGCTATCACGGCACCGGCAAATCGACCCATATCGAACAGGTGGCGGCGCGGCTGAACTGGCCCTGCGTGCGGGTGAACCTTGACAGCCACGTGTCGCGCATCGACCTGATCGGCAAGGATGCGATCAAGCTGGTCGATGGCAAGCAGGTGACGGTGTTTCACGAAGGCATCCTGCCCTGGGCCTTGCGCAACCCCACCGCGATCGTGTTCGACGAATATGATGCGGGCCGCGCCGACGTGATGTTCGTGATCCAGCGCGTGCTGGAAGCGGACGGCAAGCTCACACTTCTGGATCAGAACGAAATCATCACGCCGAACCCCTATTTCCGCCTGTTCGCGACCTCGAACACGGTGGGGCTTGGCGATACCACGGGGCTTTACCACGGCACCCAGCAGATCAACCAGGGCCAGATGGACCGCTGGTCGCTGGTCGCCACGCTGAACTACCTTAGCCACGACGCCGAGGTGGCCATCGTGTTGTCGAAGAACCCGCATTACAACACCGACAAAGGCCGCAAGACGATTTCGCAGATGGTGCATGTGGCGGATCTGACCCGCACCGCCTTCATGAACGGCGACCTTTCAACCGTGATGTCGCCCCGCACCGTCATCACCTGGGCACAGAACGCCGAAATTTTCCGCAATGTCGGCTACGCCTTCCGCCTGACGTTCCTCAACAAATGCGACGAGCTGGAGCGCAAGATGGTGGCCGAGATCTACCAGCGTCTGTTCGACGAAGAACTGCCGGAAAGCGCGGCGAGCCAGAGCATGAAGTGATGGACCGACAAACAGCGACAGAGTATGGTGCCACGCTTTGGAAACGGTTGTCACAGAAACCTGTGCGCCGCCCTGATAGGCTTTGGTGGCTGCCTGCCATGGGTGTCTCCGCCTATTTTGCATTTGGACATCTCGCCGGCGGAATTCTTGGCGGCTTAGCCGGCTGGGGTATTACGGCCATTTTGACCCAGCTAGATGCGCTCAAGTTGGAAATTGTTCATATCGAGTTCCTTCGGCACCTTCATGAACACACTGATGAGAGCGAAGAAGGAAAGCGGATTGCGGAAGTCCAGGCGAGTGTTGAAAAAGCTGTTGAAAAAGCTGTGACGCCGTGGTGGTTGCGTTGGTGATTAACCCCAAACGCCCGCTCAACATCGGCCTTATAGGCGGCATCGGGCCGGCGTTCCTTGCGGCGTGGCGCTGTAACAAGCATGGCGCTGTTGGCCGATCTGGCGAGCGGCGCGCGTGGGCTGGCGGGCCTCAGCTAAGCCCGTTTTAGAACATCCTTGCCCCCGGCAGGGCAAACGCCTGCCGCAGCCAATCGCGAAATTGCGGCTCGTCGAAACCATCCTCGAAGATGTGCAGATAGCGCAGGTTTGCCACCTTCGATTCAACCGGCGGCATCGGGACCAGCGCGGTGCCTTTCAGGAAAGACACCTTCACATAGCGCGCCACGCAGGAAAAGCTGATCATCCAGCCCTGCCCCTGCAGCCCCCAGAAGGGCGCGTTCCAGCGCACCGCCTTCTTTGCCTGCGGCACCTCGGCGGCGATCAGCGCGTCGATGCGTTCGCCCGCCGCGCGCTTCCAGCCCGGCATCGCGGCGATATAGGCCTGCACCGGCGCGTCGCCATCGGCCTTGGCGATCTGCGGGTTGCCGCCGGTCAGCAGGCGCACCTCGCCGGGCGCAAGCGGCGGCAGCGGGCGCTTGGGCTTCCACTTCTTGCGGGTGGGTCTGTCTGGCGGGGCGTCGGTCATGGCGGTTTATTCTGGTGCCGGATCGGGCCGCGATGTCAAGCGCCCACGGGTCAGGTCCATTGCGGGCCCAACCCCGGGCGCCGCATGCCGCAGCAGCCGGCCATTCAGGCGCGGCGCGCGGCCATGGTGGCGTTGGCCCACCACACCAGATCGTCGAACGCGGCTTTTGCCGACGGCTTCAGCACCGCCTCAATCTCGGAAATAGGACCATTGGCGCCCAGAGGATGCACCTTGAAAAAGTCGCTGCCGCCGATGTGAATGCCCGAACGCACCGGCACCATCTGCAACTCCACCGAAATGGTGCGCAGATGCTCGATGGCGCGTGCTGCACCGATCGAGCCATAGCCCATCACCGCCATCGGCTTGCGGTTCCATTCCGTATAGGCCTGATCGAGCGCGTTTTTCAGCGCGGCGGTGATCGAGCGGTTATATTCGGCCACCACGAAGAAATAACCGTCAAAGCTGCCAATCTTCTTTTGCCAGGCAACCGCCTCGGGGCTTTGGCTGGGGGCCCAGGCGTTGGTCGCGACCTCGCTGAAGAACGGCAGTTTGAAGTCGCGCAGATCAAGCAGTTCCACCTCGATATCGTCGCGCGCCTGTGCCTCGGCCAGCAGCCACTGGGCGGGCTTGTCGGCAAAGCGGGTCGGGCGGGTCGAACTGATGATGATGGCAATCTTGGGTTTGGTCATCGCGGCCTCCACAGGTTGCGGTGTGATGCCTGCAGATGTGGGTTCGTGGACCATCGCGCACAACGCGCGTGCGCGCGCAGCCGCGGTGCAGCCTTGCACAGCGATCGCGCCAGCCCGCGCGCCCTTGCCGAGGCCCGCGCGGGGTGCTTAATCTGGGCCATGAGCAAACCCGCCGACAACCCCGCCGACCCGTTCAAGAAAGCGCTTGCCGATGCCACGCGCACGCTTGCCGATACGGCCGAACTGACGATTTCCTTTTCGGTCGATCCGCCCGGCAATGCGGGCGACACCATGCGGCTGCCGCAGGTGTCGCGCCGTATGAGCCGCGACGAGGTGTTGCTGGCCCGCGGCACGGCCGACGCATTCGCGCTGCGCCGCCGCCACCACGATGCCGCCACCTATGCGCGCTACACGCCGCAGGGCCAGATGGCGCGCGACCTTTACGAGGCGATGGAGCACGCCCGCTGCGAGGCGCTTGGCGCGCGCGACATGCCCGGCACGCTGAAAAACATCGACGCCAAGATCGCGCATGAGGCCGAACGCAAGGGCTATGGCCAAGTGCGCGACCAGTCTGAAGCGCCGCTGTCGGTTGCTGCCGGCTATCTGGTGCGCGAACTTGGCACGCATCACCCGTTGCCTCCCGCCGCCGCCCACATGACCAACCTGTGGCGCCCGTTTATCGAAGAACAGGCTGGCGGTACGCTTGACGGGCTTGCCGATGCACTTGCCAATCAGGCGGCCTTCGCACGGCTGGCGCGGCGCGTGATCGCCGATCTGGGCTATGGCGAGGAACTGGGCGAAGATCCCGACGCCGAAGAAGACGAGGCCGAAGACAACGCCGAGCAGGACGAGCAAGCGGGCGACGATCAGGACGGCGACGAATCGCAAGACGACAGCGAATCCAGCGCCGAACGCAGCCAGGAAGACCAGCAGGACGCAACGCAAACCACGGTCAGTTCCGACGACATGGCCGACGACCAGATGTCGGAAGACGCCGAAATGCCGCAACCCGAGGCTCCGCCCGAACCCCCGGTGCCGGCGCCGCATTCGTCCGCCGATCCCAACTACCGGGTTTTTGCCACTGCCTTCGACGAGGAGATCAGGGCCGAAGATCTTGCCGACCCGGCCGAACTGGAACGCCTGCGCGCCTATCTCGACCAGCAGCTTGAACCGCTGAAAGGCGCCGTTTCGCGCCTTGCCAACAAACTGCAGCGCCGCTTGCAGGCGCAACAGAACCGCGCTTGGGAGTTCGACCGCGAAGAGGGTATCCTGGATGCCGGGCGGCTGGCGCGGGTGGTCGCCAACCCTACCACGCCGCTCTCCTTCAAGGTCGAAAAGGAAACCGAGTTCCGCGACACCTGCGTGACGCTGCTTTTGGACAATTCGGGCAGCATGCGCGGGCGGCCGATTTCAATTGCCGCAATCTGTGCCGACGTGCTGGCGCGCACGCTGGAACGCTGCCAGGTCAAGGTCGAGATCCTCGGCTTTACCACCCGCGCCTGGAAGGGCGGCCAAAGCCGCGAGCGCTGGCTGAACGGCGGCCGGCCGCAGCAGCCGGGGCGGCTGAACGATCTGCGCCACATCATCTACAAGGGGGCGGATGCGCCGTGGCGGCGGGTGCGCAACAACCTCGGGCTGATGATGAAAGAGGGGCTGTTAAAGGAAAACATCGACGGCGAGGCGCTGGAATGGGCGCACCGGCGGCTGACCGCGCGGCATGAAGCGCGCAAGATCCTGATGGTCATTTCCGACGGCGCCCCGGTGGACGATTCAACCTTGTCGGTCAACGCCGCGAATTATCTGGAAAAACACCTGCGCGACGTGATCGCCATGGTGGAGCGCCGACGCGCTGTCGAGCTGATCGCCATCGGCATCGGCCATGACGTGACGCGCTATTACGCAAGCGCGGTGACCATAACCGATGTCGAACAGCTTGCCGGCGCGATGACCGAACAGCTGGCGGCGCTGTTCGACGCCGACCCGCGGGCCCGCGCACGGCTGCTTGGCATTCGGAAAGCCAGTTGATGTTTCAATCGTTTACAAGCGAAACCTCACCCGAAACCGGGGCCGCGCGGCTGGCGGCACTGCGCGCCCAGATCGCCGCCGAGGGGCTGGCGGGCTATATTGTGCCGCAGACCGATGCGCATCAGGGCGAATATCTGGCGCCGCGCGATGAACGGCTGGCCTGGCTGACCGGCTTCACCGGCTCGGCAGGTTTTGCGATTGTTCTGGGTGACCTGGCGGGCGTCTTTATCGACGGGCGCTACCGCGTGCAGGTGCGCGCCGAGGTCGATCTGCAGGTTTTCACGCCGGTGCACTGGCCCGAGACGAAAGCCGCGGACTGGCTGGCGGCGCATCTTCCGGGTGGCGGCAGGGTTGGGTTCGACCCCTGGCTGCACAGCCACAAACAGATTTCCGATCTTGAGACAGAACTTGAAAAACACGGGCTAACGCTTTGGCCCACAAGAAATCTTGTCGATGCGCTCTGGCCTGATCAGCCGGGCGCGGCGCTGGCGCCAGCGCAGATCCACCCGCAGGAATACGCCGGCGAAGCCAGCGCCGCCAAGCGCGCCCGGCTGGCCGAAGGTCTGCGCGCGGCGGGGCAGCGCGCCGCCGTGTTGACTTTGACCGATTCGATTGTCTGGCTGCTGAACATCCGCGGCGCCGATATCGCACATAACCCGGTGGTGCAGGCCTTCGCGGTGCTGCACGACAGCGGCCTGCTGACGCTGTTCGCCGATGCCCGCAAGTTTTCGCCCGAACTGATCGACCATCTCGGCCCAGAGGTGCGGCTGCGCCCGCCGGCGGCCTTTGCCCCGGCCTTGCGCGGGTTGGTTGGGCCGGTGCGCGTCGATCCCGCGTCTGTGCCGCATGAGGTGGTGCTGGAATTGCGCGAGGCGGGGGTTGAGGTGGCCTTTGCCGACGACCCCTGCGTGCTGCCCAAGGCCTGCAAGAACCCGGTGGAACTGGCCGGCGCGCGCGCCGCCCACCTGCGTGACGGCGCCGCAATGGTCGAGTTTCTGGCCTGGCTGGAGGCCGAGGCGCCGCAGGGCAACCTGACCGAAATTGACGTGGTGAAACAGCTTGAAGCCTGCCGCACCACCACCAATGCGCTGCGCGAGATCGCCTTTGACACGATCTGCGGGGCGGGGGCGCATGGCGCCATCGTGCATTACCGCGTCACCGAGGCCTCCAACGCGCCGATCCGCCCCGGCGAGCTTTTGCTGATCGATTCTGGCGGCCAATACGCCGATGGCACCACCGACATCACCCGCACGCTGCCGGTGGGTCCGGTGCGCCAGGATGCCCGTGCCCCCTACACGCGCGTGCTGCAAGGCATGATCGCGATGGCCCGCGCGCGCTTTCCGCGTGGCCTTGCCGGGCGCGACATCGAGGCGCTGGCGCGCTATCCGCTATGGCTTGCCGGGCAGGATTACGACCACGGCACCGGGCACGGCGTCGGTTCCTACCTGTGCGTGCACGAAGGCCCGGCGCGGCTGTCGCGGCTGTCAGAGGTGCCGCTGGTGCCCGGCATGATCCTGTCGAACGAGCCCGGCTATTACCGTGAAGACGCCTTTGGCATTCGCATCGAAAACCTGATGGCGGTGGTCGAAGCGCCGGCCCTGCAAGGCGCCGACGCGCGCGCCATGCTGGCGTTCGAGACGCTGACGCTGGTGCCGATCGACACGCGGCTGATGGTGCCCGAAATGCTGGCGGTGCCCGAGCGCGACTGGTTGAACGCCTATCACGCGCGGGTGCTGGCCGAGGTCGGGCCGCTGGTGTCGGCCTCGGCGCGCGGCTGGCTGGCGCGGGCCTGTGCCGCGATCTGACACCTGCGCGGCATTTCGCGCGCCGCCGGCGCAAGGCTTGGCGCGGCGCGCGCGCCCGGCGTATACCTGCGCCACTGCAACGAAGGATCGCCCGCATGACCCCTGACGCCATCGCCGCGCTGACCGCCCTGCTTGGCCCGCGTTTCAGCCAGAGCCGCGCTGAATGCGAACAGCGCGGCCATTCCGAAACCTGGTTCGCGCCGACCCCGCCCGAGGCCGTGGTCTGGCCCGAAACCACCGACGAAGTTTCCGCGATCATGCAGATCTGTTCGGCGCATCGCCTGCCGGTGGTGGCCTACGGCGCTGGCAGTTCACTTGAAGGCCATACCTTGGCGGTGCAGGGCGGCATCAGTCTTGATACCAGCCGCATGAACCGCGTGCTGGCGGTGCACGCGGACGACATGCAGGCGGTGGTGCAGCCTGGCCTGACGCGTGAGGCACTGAACACCGAGTTGCGCGCCACAGGCCTGTTTTTCCCGGTCGATCCGGGTGCCAATGCCAGCCTTGGCGGCATGGCCGCCACCCGCGCTTCGGGCACCACCACGGTGCGCTACGGCTCCATGCGCGCCAATGTGCTGGCGCTGCAGGTGGTGCTGGCCGATGGCCGCATCATCCGCACCGGCAGCCGCGCCGCCAAGACCTCGGCGGGCTATGATCTGACGGCGCTGATGCTGGGGTCGGAAGGCACGCTTGGCATCATCACCGAACTGACGCTGCGGCTGCACGGCCAGCCCGAATCGGTCTCGGCCGCGGTCTGCGCCTTTGATAGCCTTGAGGCCGCGGTCGAAACGGTGATGGCGACGATCCAGCTTGGCATCGGCATGGCGCGGATCGAATTTGTCGATGCCGAGGTGGTGCGCGCCTTCAACCACTACGCAGGCACCGATATGCCGCTGAAACCGCATCTGCTGGTCGAATTTCACGGTTCGCCCGCCACCACCGAGGAAGAGGCGCGCCGCTTTGGCGAATTGGTGGCCGACATGGGTGGCGGCGATTTCAGCTGGGCCAGCAGCGCCGAGGCGCGTGGCAAGCTTTGGAAAATGCGCCACGCCGCCTATCATGCCTGCCTGGCGTCGCGCCCCGGATCGGTCGGGCTGGTCACCGACGCCTGCGTGCCGATCTCAAAGCTTTCCGAAGCGGTGCAGCAGACCCGCGACGACATCGCCGCCGAAGGCCTGGTGGGGCCAATACTGGGACATGTCGGCGACGGCAATTTTCACGCCGTGCTGCTGCTGGAACAGGGCAATGCCGACGAGCTGGCCCGGGCGCGGCGGCTGGCGGGGCGGCTGGCGGAACGCGCGCTGGCGCTTGGCGGCACGGTGACGGGTGAGCACGGCATCGGCGTCGGCAAGCGCGGCTACATGGCGGCCGAGCACGGCGAGGGCTGGCAGGTGATGGGTGCGATCAAGACGGCGCTTGACCCGCAGGGCATTCTGAACCCCGGCAAGGTGGTGCCGGACCGGGCGCCGGCATGACGTTGGCAACCCCGTCCGAGCTGCCGCGCGCCTTTGCCGCCGCCTGGGGCGCGCGCGATGCGCAAGGGCTGGCGGCGCTGTTCGCCGAAGACGGCGATTTTCTCAGCCTCACAGGCGGCGCTGCCGAGGGCCGGGCGGCGATTGCCGAACTTTTCGCCGCCGAATTTGCGGGCGCTTTTGCGCGGGCGCGGCTGGTCACCGGGCGGATGAAGCTGCGCCCGCTGGGGCCGCATGCCGCCGTGGTGCTGCAGCGCTTCGTGCTGTCGGGTCTGATGCATGCCGATGGCACCGATGCCGGTCGCATCGGCGCGGTGCTGGCGGCGACGCTGGGGCCCACGGCGCAGGGCTGGCAGTTGGTTGCGGCGCAATTCGTGGTCGAAGGGTAGGGGCGCTACAGTCGCCCGATCCGTTCGGTCAGCAGCGCAAAGAAGCGGTCGGAATCGACCTCGCGCATGAACATCGCGTTCGGCGCGCGCGATGTGACGCGCCACCAATCGGCCACCGTCATGCCGCGGGTCAGCGGGCTTTGCGTCTCGACCTCCACATTGATATGGCGGCCCTGAAACAGGTCCGGGCGCAGCAGATAGGCGATCACGCAGGGGTCGTGCAGCGGCGCGCCATCGCTGCCGTATTTTGCCATATCGAAGCGTTCGAAAAAATCGGTCCAGCTGGCAACCGCATGGCCGACGCGGGTGCCAAGCGCGCGAAACCCCTCGATCCGGGCGCGCGTGGTCAGCACCTTGTGCGTCACATCAAGCGGCATCACCACCATCGGCACGCCAGATTTGAACACGATGTCAGCGGCTTCCGGGTCAACGTAGATGTTGAATTCGGCGGCAGGCGTGGTGTTGCCGCCCTCAAAGCAGCCGCCGCCCATCAGCACGATCTCGGCCACCCGCGCGGCAGTCTCGGGGGCGCGTCGAAAGGCGGTGGCGATATTGGTCAGCGGCCCCAGCGCGCATAGCGTAACCGCGCCTTCGGGCAGTTCGCGCAGCGTTTCGATGATGAAATCAACGGCGTGGCGCGGCTGCAGCGGCATCGCGGGCTCGGGCAGGGCAATGCCGTCGAGCCCGGATTTGCCGTGCACATATTCGGCCGTCACCAGATCGCGCGCCAGTGGTCGGTCGCAGCCGGCAAACACCGGCACCTCGCGGCGCCCGGCCAGTTCGCACACCACGCGGGCATTGCGCGCGGTCAGTGGCAGCGGCACGTTGCCCGCGACGCAGGTGATGCCCAGCAACTCCAGTTCCGGGCTGGCAAACGCCAGCAGCAGCGCCACGGCGTCGTCCTGGCCCGGGTCGGTGTCGATGATGATCTTGCGCGGCGCGGTCATGCGGGATCTTTCATTGCGGTTTGGCCGCACAGTGGCGCGGCGGCGCGGCAAAGTCCACCTGCCCCGATCCGGTCAAACCCCTGCCGCAAAGGCGCGCTTGGGTGGGGATCATGCGACGTGCATGGTCGTTTGGCGGGGCGGAGGCGGCGATGGAAACCGAAGCGAATGGCTGTCTGTGCTGCACACCGCCGGGGCTTGCCGGGGCGCAGCCGCTGGCACCGGGTTGCGTGACCGTGGCGCCGGGGCGCCTTGGTGCGGCGCTGGACGGCTTTTTCCCCGACGCCGCGGCGCGGGCGCGTGGCATGGTCACCGGCTGCCAGCCGTCGCGGCTGGTGCTGACGATCGCGCCTTATGAAACCTATCTGCCCGCGGTCTGGTGCGCGCTGGCGCAGCGTCGGGCGATGCCGGGGTTTGCGACTTTGGCGCCAGGGTTGCTGGCCAGCCCGCGTGGCTGGGCCGATCTGGCCGCCGATCTGCGCGCCGCATTCGGGCCACTGCCAGTCACGGTGCTTTTGCAGCCCGGTGTCATCGCGGCGGCATTGCCCGATACCGCGCTGGCGATGCTGCAGCGGCTATACGCCGCCGGTGTGCGGCTGCCGCCGCGCCAGATGGCGCGGCTTGCCGCGGTGCACGCCCGCTTGCCGCAGGCCGAGCCGCTGGCCGCGTTCAGCGCCGCCGCAGCGCAGGGGCTGGTGCGGCGCCTTGCGGGCGATCTGGCGCGCTTGGCGGCAATGCCGGGGGTGGCGATCACCACCCCCGGTCCGCTGCAAGCCGCCGCCTGAGTCAGCCGTCGAAATCGACGTCCTGGATCAGTTGCAGCGCCACCGGGCGCAGCTTGGCCACGTCGATCAGCCCCAGCGCGTCGGGGCCGAATTCCCCCCAGCTTGCCACCAGTTCCGAACGCTCCACCCCCGGTTTCACCGGAAACTCGTGGTTGGTTTCGGCGTAGATTTGTTGCGCCGCATCCGAGGCCAGAAACTCCATCAGTTTCAGCGCAGCGTCGCGGTTGGGCGCCGCGGCCGTCATCGCCACACCCGAGACGTTCATATGCGTGCCGGCACCTTCGAACACCGGAAACACGATGCGCACCGATTCCGCCCATGCGGTCTGTTCCGGGTCGGCCAGCATCTGCCCCATGTAATAGGTGTTGCCCAGGCTGATGTCGCATTCCTGCGCCCAGATCGACTTGACCTGCGCGCGGTCGCTGCCTTCGGGCTTCTTGGCCAGATTGGCCTTGAGCGCACCAAGCCAGGTGCGGGTTTCGGCTTCGCCGTGATGCGCCAGATAGGCAGCGGTCAGCGCCACGTTGTAGTCGTTGGTGAAGGGGCGGGTGCAGATGCGGCCTTGCCATTTCGGGTCGGCAAGGTCTTCGTAGCTGGTCACCTCGCCATCGGCGATGCGGTCGCGCGCGGCATAGATGATACGCGCGCGGCTGGTCAGCCCGAACCAATGGCCCGCAGGGTCACGGAATTCGGCGGGGATCGCGGCTTCCAGCGCGGGCGAGGCGACGGGCTGCGTGACACCTGCGTCAACCACCTGCGCCAGCCGGGCGATATCGACCGTCATCACCAGATCAGCGGGGCTGCGGCTGCCTTCGGCAACCAGCCGTTCCACCATGCCCTTGTCGACGAAGGCGACGTTGACGGTGATGCCGGTTTCGGCGGTGAAGGCGTCGAACAGCGGTTGCACCAGTTCCGGCTGGCGGTGCGAATAGACGTTCACCTCTTCGGCGATGGCAGGGAAGGCGATGAGGATCGTGCTGGCAGCAAGGGCAGCGCGCAGGGTCATGGTGGGCTCCGTGGTTGCAGTTGACTGCGCCCGTTAAACCCGAGTGATTTGCTCGGGTCAATACCCGATTTTTATTGTCAGCTATTCACTGCTTGCCAGTGCACCGTCCAGCGCTTCATGCGCCGCCAGCCACAGTTCTTCGGCACGCGCTAGCCCATCGACCGCCTCGACGCGCTTCAGCGTCCACTTGTGCAATTCCTTGCCCATGTGCGGCGCGTAAAGCGCCTGATCGGCAAGTTTTTCGTCCAGCTTCTTCAGCATGCCTTCGATTTTCGCCACCCGCTCTTCGCATTTGCGCAGATCGGCGCGCAGGCTCAGCACCCGGTCGCGCGGCGGCTTTTGCGCCTTTGCCGCGCGCGCCGGGCTTTCGGCAGAATCGCCGGCCAGCAATTCGCGCCGATAGGCTTCCAGATCGTTCAGATAGGGCGCCACGCGCCCGCCCTTCACCAGCCACAGCCGGTCGGCGACGAGGCTCAGCAGGTGCATGTCGTGGCTGATCAGAATCACCGCGCCGGTATAATCGTTCAGCGCCTCGACCAGCGCCTCGCGGCTTTCCATATCGAGGTGGTTGGTCGGTTCGTCGAGGATCAGCAGATGCGGCGCCGACGTGGTGGCCAGCATCAGCGACAACCGTGCCTTCTGGCCGCCTGAAAGCTGGCCGACCACTGTATCGGCCTGATCCGCCATCAGCCCGAACCCCGCCAGCCGGGCGCGCAGACGCGGCTGCATCTCGGCCGGGTAAACGCGCTGGATGTGCTGCAGCGGGGTTTCGTCAAGGTAAAGCTCGTCCACCTGATGCTGCGCGAAATAGCCGATGCGCAGCTTGGATGATCGTGTCAGCTTGCCCAGTTGCGCCGGCAGCTTGCCCGCCAGCAGCTTCGCCAGCGTCGATTTGCCTTCGCCGTTGCGGCCCAGAAGTGCGATCCGGTCATCCTGGTCGATGCGCAGCGACAGGTGTTTCAGCACCGGCGGCCCGCCATAGCCCACTGCCACCTCGTCAAGCGCAAGGATCGGCGGCGAAAGCTGCTCGGGCACCGGGAAGGTGAAAACCTGCTTCGCGGCATCCTCGGGTGCGGTGATGATTTCCATCTTTTCCAGCATCTTGACGCGGCTTTGTGCCTGCACCGCCTTGCTGGCCTTGGCTTTGAAACGGTCCACGAAGCTTTGCAGATGCGCACGCCGCGCCTCTTGCTTTTTCGCCTCGGCGGCCTGCACTGCGCGGCTTGCGGCGCGGGCGTGGGCGAACTGGTCGTAGTTGCCGCTCCACAACGTCAGCTTGCGGGCTTCAAGGTGCAAAATCGCCCCCACCGCGCGGTTCAGCAGGCCGCGATCATGGCTGATGATGATGACGGTATGGGGGTATTTCGCCAGATAGCTTTCCAGCCAAAGCGCGCCTTCAAGGTCGAGATAGTTGGTCGGTTCGTCCAGCAACAGCACGTCGGGCGCGGCGAACAGCACGCCCGCCAGCGCCACCCGCATGCGCCAGCCGCCCGAGTAATCGGAACAGGGCCGCGCCTGCGCTTCGGTGTCGAACCCCAGACCGCGCAGAATGGCACTGGCGCGGCCCTCGGCGGACCAGGCGTCGATATCGGCCAGCCGGTGCTGGATGTCGGCAATGCGGTGCGCGTCATGCGCGTGCTCGGCCTCGGCCAGCAGTGCGGCGCGTTCGGTATCGGCGGCCAGCACGGTATCCAGCAGCGAGGTCGAAGACGAGGGCACCTCTTGCGCCACGCCGCCGATGCGGGCGCGCGTCGGCAGGCTGATGGCGCCGCCCTCCAGCACCAGTTCGCCGCGGATCAGCCGGAACAATGTGGTCTTTCCCGCACCGTTCTTGCCCACCAGGCCCACCTTGTGGCCATCGGGGATGGTGGCAGATGCGCCCTCGAACAGCGGGCGGCCCTGCACGGAATAGGTGATGTCGGATATTTTCAGCATGGCCGCGGTGTGCCCGAGCCGACGCCCAAGGTCAACCGCCCGCAAATCCGGGCGGTCGGTCTGCGGGTTGGCAGGATCTTGCCAACTGGAATCGCGGTTCTGGCCAGTTTTTGCGCATCAATTTGCAACTTCGGCGAAGCTTCACATCTTTTGGGGGTCACGGTCGCGCATGCCGTACGACCGGGCTGACGAAGGACCGATAGCACCGAACAGGAGGGCAAAATGTTACATCAAACACCATTGGCCGGAATGTTGAGCGTTCTTATCGCACTTCCGGCTCTGGCGCAGGACGTTCCGCCGGAG
>Ga0326597_10004221_pt1 | contig 20298 bp, 17 predicted proteins | sample RVTome_12_FD_203789 | JGI IMG/M metagenome (GOLD analysis project Ga0326597, IMG submission 203789) | Soil microbial communities from uranium-contaminated site in the Upper Colorado River Basin, Wyoming, United States - RVT100D185 | ecosystem: Environmental > Terrestrial > Soil > Contaminated >...
CGCGAACTGCGCGTGATGTGACCATTGATCGGCTCAGACTGTGGCGGATCGGCGAGTCAGAACTGGGATTGGAGGTGAGCTGTTCCAAGGGAACCTACATCCGCACCCTGGCCGCGGACATGGGGGCCTCGCTCGGCTGCGGGGCACATCTGAAGAGTTTAAGACGCCTGACCTGCGGCCATCTGGACCTCAATGGGGCGATTTCCCTCGAAGCGCTTGAGTCTTCCGCGGACCGTGCAGCGCAGGCCCTGCTCCCGCTTGCCAAGGCCCTGGGGCCGGTGCCCAAGCTCATTGTGGACGCGGCCAAAGCCTCCCGGCTTCGTGCGGGGCAGCAGGGGGTGCTCTGGGAGCTCGGCTTGCCGGATACCGGAAATGGGGTGACGGGGTTGTTGGACGGGGCGGGACGCCTCGTGGCGCTTGCCCAATGGGTTACGCAAGGAGGTGAGGGACGCTGGCAGCTGCTACGCGTTTTTGCCCCAGAAGAAGCGGACTTGTGAGGTCCCTGGATGCTCCTTTGTCCCCCCCCGGCAGGTCTCCCGAGACCCCTCGGTGTCCGCTTTACATGAAGGGGGGAGTGTGCTAGAAAATCGTTAAGGAAAGGGACTGGGCATAGAAAGCAAACAGAGGGCATATGGGGATTGCTCAAAATCAGAAGCGAGAGACCATTGATAATTTCAGGCTGCACACCGCTGATACGGGATCGGCTGAGGTGCAGGTCGCCCTACTGAGTCAGCGAATCGCATACCTCACGGAGCACTTCAAGATCCACGTTAAGGATCACCACTCCCGTCTTGGGCTCCTCAAACTGGTTGGCCAGAGGAGAAGGCTTCTCGAGTATCTTAAGAAAAAGGATTTCGAAAGATACCAGAGCCTCATTCATCGGTTGGGCATCAGGAAGTAGCGGCCCTCGGTGCTGTTTTCTTTGTTCTCGCCTAAATCTACTCTATAAGGGTCCTGCCTATGTATAAAAAAATTGAGCTCGACTATTATGGCCGTCCTCTGTCCGTTGAGGTCGGTAAGGTGGCAAAACAGGCCAATGGCGCCGCGTTGGTGTCTTATGGAGAGACGGTGGTGTTGGTGACCGCCGTGGCGTCTAAAGAGACCCGGGAAGGCATCGATTTTTTTCCACTCACCGTAGACTACCAGGAAAAAACCTTCGCCGCAGGAAAAATTCCCGGCGGTTTTTTCAAAAGGGAAGGGCGGCCGTCGGAAAAGGAAATTCTGACCTGCCGGCTGATCGACCGTTCCATCCGACCTCTGTTCGCCGATGGTTTTAACTGCGAGACACAGATTATCGCTACGGTGCTATCCGTGGATCGGGAAAACGACCCCGATGTAGTGGCCATGCTCGGTACCTCGGTGGCACTGGAGGTTTCGGATATTCCCTTTAGGGGGCCGGTGGCGGGAGTTCGCATAGGAAGGATCGCAGGGCGCTGGGTCATGAACCCGACCCAGGCTGAGCTCCCGGAAAGCGACGTAAATATTTTCATCACCGGCAATCGCGAGAACATCGTGATGGTCGAGGGGGGCGCCAAGATGGTGCCCGAAGACGAAGTTCTCGAGGCTCTGTTTCAGGGTCACCAGGCCATCCAACTTCTTCTGAAGCTTCAAGAAAAGGTCCGAGCCGAGGTGGGGCGCCCCAAGAAGGTCGTGGCCCCTGAGGAACACGACGGATCGTTGCTAAAAAAGGTTCGGGAGCTGGCTCACGAGAAAATTCAACAGGCCGTGAGGATTCCCGACAAGCGCGAGCGCAGCACCCGGTTAAGCGAGATCCGAGCTGAAATGCTCCCGCAGGTCCTGGTCAATTTCCCGGAGCGGGAAAAAGAAATCAAAGCCGTCTTCAAAAAAATCGAGACGGAGCTCGTGCGGAGTCTCATCGTTAAGGACCGCCTGCGTATCGACGGTAGAGGGTTGAAAGATGTACGCCCCATCGCCTGTGAGGTAGGGGTCCTTCCTCGCACTCACGGCTCGGCCCTGTTTACCCGTGGGGAGACCCAGGCCCTTGCCGTAACCACGCTGGGAACCGCTTCCGATGAGCAGAAAATTGAAGCCCTCCTCGGAGAACATTTTAAGAAATTCATGCTTCATTACAACTTCACGCCGTACAGTACGGGGGAAGTGAAGTTCCTGCGCGGACCCGGACGGCGGGAGATCGGACACGGCGCGCTCGCGGAACGTGCCCTACTGCAGGTGTTGCCTACGGAAGACGTTTTTCCTTATACCATTCGGTTGGTTTCCGAGATTCTGGAATCCAACGGGTCCACCTCCATGGCGACGGTTTGTGGCGGAGCGCTTTCCCTGATGGATGCCGGGGTTCCTATTAAGGCCCCCGTGGCCGGAATCGCTATGGGCCTCATCAAAGAAGACGGCGAGATCCGCATCCTCACGGATATCCTGGGCGACGAGGACCACCTGGGGGACATGGATTTCAAAGTGGCTGGAACGCGAGACGGCGTCACATCCCTCCAGATGGACATCAAGATCGGCGGCGTCGACCGCGAGATCATGCGCCAGGCCCTCAATCAGGCCCGTGAGGGGAGGCTTCATATTCTGGGCATCATGGAGGGCACCCTTGCGGAGCCGCGCCGTGAGGTTTCCGGTCATGCCCCAAGGATCATCACCCTCAAGGTCAAACCGGAAAAAATCCGTGAGATCATCGGACCGGGAGGGAAGGTTATCCGCGGTATCGTGGAAGAGACCGGAGTCAAAATCGATGTCGAAGACGATGGAACCGTGACGATAGCGTCCAGTGACGAGGCGGCTTCACAACGGGCAGTTGCCATGGTTCAAAGGATCACCGACGAGGCCGTGATTGGCAAGATCTACAAGGGTTTGGTCCGGCGGGTGGTGGACTTCGGGGCTTTCGTGGAGATTCTACCCGGCACAGACGGTCTGGTCCACATCTCCCAGCTGGCTCCGGAACGAGTCCGGCGCGTCACCGATGTGGTGCAGGAAGGCGACGAGGTGATGGTTAAGGTTATTGACATTGATCGTCAGGGTAAGATCAAGCTCAGTCGTAAAGAAGCTCTCGCGGAATCGGGGAAGTCCCCGTCACCGCAGGAATCGAGATCCCGACCGGAAGAATAAAACGGTTTGGGCTCGGCACCGCGTGGGGCCGAGCGTTGTCTGCATAGGCCGAATCCCGGCCTCAAATCAACTCCTCCATTCAGGGCATGTTTTCGAAAACAGTTCTCGACAACGGCATCCGTATTCTTTCCGAGCAAAGGTCCAACACGCGTTCCGTTACCCTGGGTATCTGGGTGGAAAACGGCTCGCGCCACGAAGCCGTCGAGCAAAGCGGCATTTCCCACTTTATAGAGCACCTGTTTTTCAAGGGGACCGAGCAGCGCAGCGCCACCCGCATTGCCGAGGAAATCGACTCTGTGGGAGGTGTTCTCAACGCCTTTACCGGCAAGGAGGCCACCTGTTATTACGCCAAGGTTCTGGATGAGAACCTCCCTCTGGCCATGGACCTGCTGAGCGATATCTATCTCCATTCGATCTTCGACACGGAGGAAATCGACCGGGAGCGGTCCGTGGTTCTGCAGGAGATTTGCCAGGTAGAGGACGCGCCGGACGATTACGTTCATGAGCTTTTCAACCTGGATCTCTTTGGAGACCATCCTCTGGGGCGGCCCATCTGTGGTGGAGCGGCCACGGTGTCGTCCTTCCAGCGCCAGGAGTTCCTAGACTTCGTGCGCCGGCGGTACCTCCCCGGTCGGGTCCTGGTGGTGGGGGCCGGCAACCTCCGTCACGAGGATCTGGTGGCGAGGGCCAGCAAAGACTTCGCCCCGCTCAAGGCCTCTCCCCTGAGTGCGGATGGTCCTTCCCCCAAGTTTCGCAGCGGGGTCTTCCAGCACACCAAACCCCTGGAGCAGGTTCACCTTTGCCTGGGGGTGGTGGGGATCCAACAGAACCACCGAAAACGCTATGCCGCCTACCTGCTCAACACGCTGCTGGGAGGGGGCATGAGTTCGCGGCTCTTTCAGGAGATCCGTGAGAAACGGGGCCGGGCTTACTCCATTTATTCATTTTTATCCTCCTACCGTGACGTGGGCTACCTGGCCATCTATGCAGGTACCAGCATGGAGTGGGTGAAGGAAGTGGTGGAGCTCATCATTCGGGAAATGGGTCGCCTCACGGCGGGTAAGATCAAGGCAGAGGAACTGGAGCGCACCAAAAGTCAGCTGGTCGGCAATACGCTGCTTGGCCTGGAGTCTTCAAACTCCTGGATGAGCCATATCGCGCGGAGTGAGATCTATTTTGGCAAGGCCATTTCTCCGGAGGAAATTGCCGCGGATGTCCACTCCGTTACCAAGAATGACATTATTGAGCTCGCCAGTGAGATTCTCCGGCCAGAGGGGATCGCCCTCACCCTACTGGGTGATTTCGAAAAAACCCCCCTAGACCTCAGAATCTAGATTCTGCTATCCCTAGTGGGAGTCAAATGGAGTGGCGCCAGTGGAGGAGGTTGAAGTCCAAATCAAGTGGGTGCGCCGCAGCGAACCCGCCATCCCAGTCCCCAGTTATATGACCGAGGGTGCGGCGGGCATGGATCTCTATTCGGACCTGGAACGGGAAGTCGTTTTGGGTCCCATGGAACGAACCCTGATCCCAACCGGAATCGCCGTGGCGTTGCCAAGAGGTTTTGAGGCGCAGATCCGCCCGCGAAGCGGTCTGGCTTTGAAGCAGGGCATTACTCTGGTCAATAGTCCCGGTACCATCGATTCCGATTACCGCGGTGAGATCCAGTTGATCGCCATCAACCTGGGAAAGGAGCCCGTGGTCCTCGAGCGGGGCCAGAGAATCGCCCAAATGGTGATCCAGCGGGTTTGCCGGGCCAGGTGGAAAGAGGTCGGGGAGCTCCCGGGCACCGCGCGTGAAGACGGGGGCTTCGGACATACCGATAAAAAGTGATCGGTAAACAGTTTTAGAGTTAGTTAAAGGTTGAGCGATGAGAACCGAAGATTGATCGTTTTTTGTTGTTTTTTATTTACCGATTTTTATGATTTCTCGATACAGTCGTCCGGAGATGAGCCGGATTTGGTCCGAGCAAAACCGGTTTCAAAAATGGCTGGAAGTGGAAGTCCTGGCGGCGGAAGCCCTGGCCCACATGGGCCGGGTCCCCATGGCGGCGGTCAAGCGTATCAAAAAAAATGCGCGCATCAACCTGCCCAGGATCCGAAGAATCGAAGATGAAGTCCGCCATGAAATGATCGCCTTCCTGCGCTCGCTTGCCGAGTCGTTGGGTGATGACGCCCGTCATCTCCATCTCGGCTTGACCTCTTCGGACGTCATGGACACCGGGCTCGCTCTACAGCTCAAGGAAGCCTCTGCTCTACTCATCTCTGGCGTGAAGGAACTCATGAAGGTGCTCAGACGGCAAGCCTTCAAGTACAAGAAGACTCCCATGATGGGGCGCACCCACGGGATGCACGCGGAGCCGATAACTTTTGGTCTCAAGTTCGCATTGTGGTACGAGGAAATGCGCCGTAACCTTACCCGGCTGGAGGCCGCCGCCCGGGACGTTTCCGTGGGCAAAATCTCCGGTGCCGTGGGGACCTTCGCCCAGATCTCCCCCAGAGTCGAAGCCTATGTCTGCCGGCACAGCGGGCTCAAGCCGGACCCGATTTCGAACCAAATCATCCAGCGCGACCGGCACGCATGCTTTTTTACGACCCTGGCCGTTATCGCCAGCTCCCTGGAAAAGTTCGCGGTGGAGGTCCGCCACCTCCAGCGCACGGAAGTGCAGGAGGCGGAGGAGCCCTTTGGTCGTGGCCAGATGGGGTCCTCCGCCATGCCCCACAAGAGGAATCCCATTCTCGCTGAAAACTTGAGCGGTTTGGCGCGGCTCCTTCGCTCCTATGCCATAGCCGCCCTTGAAAATGTGCCTCTTTGGCACGAGCGGGACATCAGCCATTCTTCGGCGGAGCGTGTTATCGGACCGGACGCCACCATTGCGCTGGATTTTATGCTGCACCGTATTACCTATATCCTGGGCGAGCTCTGCGTCTATCCCGAAAACATGAAGCGCAATCTGGAGCAAAGCGGCGGAGTGATCTTTTCGGAGAGGGTGCTCCTCCGGCTGGTGGATAAGGGGCTTTCGCGCGACGCTGCCTACAAGATCGTCCAGCGCCACGCGCTCAAGGTGCAAAAGGAAGGGGGTAACTTCAAGAAAGAAATCCTTGAAGACGCCCAGGCGCGACGCTACCTTACCCCCAAGGAGATGGAGGGGGTCTGGGGTATCGATCATTATCTGAAAAACGTTGATCTAATTTTTCGACGGGTCTTTCGCTGAGAGACCCTTGGGTCCGCTAGGACCTGAAGGAGCAGTCATGCAAAAAGGTGAAGCGCTGTACGAAGGGAAGGCTAAAATCCTCTATGCCACGGAGGATCCCGATTATATTATCCAGTTTTTCAAGGACGACGCTACGGCGTTCAATGCGGAAAAAAAGGGGACCATCAAAGAGAAGGGAATCATGAACAATGAAATCTCTGAGGTCCTGTTCCGGAGGCTTGAAAAGGAGGCGGTGCCGACCCATTTTGTCCAACGGCTTAACGATCGGGAAATGCTGGTACGCCGCCTGGAGATCATTCCCGTCGAGGTCGTCATGCGTAATGTGATCGCGGGGAGTCTGGCAAAACGGCTCGGGCTGGATGAGGGGACGCCTCTTTCCATGCCCGTTCTAGAGCACTACTACAAGAGCGACCCGCTGGGGGATCCCATGATCAATCTCTTCCACATCCGGGCCATGGGAATGGCCACGGACAGTGAAATGGCGGAGATCGAGAGGCTGAGCTTCCGCGTCAACGAAGTCCTCAAGACTTTCTTCGACCAGCGCAACCTTATCCTGGTGGACTTTAAATTGGAGTTTGGCCGCCATCACGGCAGGATTCTCCTCGGGGACGAGATCTGCCCCGATACCTGCCGTCTCTGGGAGAAGAACTCCCTGGAAAAACTGGATAAGGACCGCTTCCGCCGCGACCTGGGCAAGGTCGAGGAGGCCTACCAGGAAGTTTGCCGCCGGGTTTGCGGCTGAGCGGTGGGTGGAAGTATGCGGGCCATCGTTTACGTGACGCCCAAAGAGGGAGTCCTGGACCCTCAGGGAAAGGTCGTGGAGCGGTCGCTTCACACCCTGGGTTATCCCGGAGTCAAAGACCTCCGCGTCGGCAAAGTCATCGAATTTACTATCGAAGCGGCCTCTTCAGCGGAAGCCGAAGACCAGGTGCGCCAGATGTGCGAACGCTTGCTGGCGAATCCGGTCATCGAAGATTTCCGGCTGGAGATCGTGAAATAGTCTGCGGGAGTCGATCCATGCGATGGGGGGTTATCGTCTTTCCGGGCTCCTGTGACGATCACGACGTTTATTCCTGCCTGAAGGACGTCCTGGACCAACCGGTGGAGTTTCTCTGGCACAAGGACCGCTTCCCAGGAGATCTTGATTGCGTCGTCCTGCCCGGCGGTTTTTCCTATGGGGATTACTTACGGCCCGGCGCTATGGCCCGTTTCTCTCCAATCATGCAAGGGGTTACCGAGTTCGCCCGCCAAGGGGGACTGGTTCTGGGGATCTGTAACGGGTTCCAGATCCTGTGCGAGGCCGGGCTCTTGCCCGGGACTTTGATGCGTAACGCTTCCCTTCGCTTCACCTGCCGAAGCGTTTTTCTCCGCCTGGAAGAAACCGACACGCCTTTTACTTGCGCGGGGAAAAAAGGAGAAATCCTCAAGCTTCCCGTCAAGCACGGCGCCGGCTGCTACTACGCCGATGCCGCAACCCTGGAACGGTTGCGCAGCAATCGTCAGATTGTGTTGCGTTACGTGGATTCCAAGGGCGACACTGTCCCTGAGGCGAACCCCAACGGTTCCCTTGATCATATCGCCGGGGTTTGCAACGAGGGGAAGAACGTCTTCGGCCTCATGCCCCATCCGGAGCACGCGGTGGAAAGGATCCTCGGGAGCGAGGACGGCGGCAGGATTTTCACTTCGGTTATGGCGGCCTGCGGCGGCGGGGAGAAAAAAGCATGGCCGCTTTGAGCGGGAATGTCTCCACAGTACCGGGGCCTCTACAGGAAAAAATCAGCGCCCACGGCCTGAGCCCGGAGGAATACCAGAAAATTCTGGTCACCCTCGGCCGCGAGCCCAATGACACCGAGTTGGGTATTTTCTCCGTCATGTGGTCGGAGCACTGCAGCTACAAAAGCTCGCGCATCCATCTCAAGCAGTTCCCCACCCGCGGGGCGGCGGTGCTCCAGGGGCCGGGGGAAAACGCCGGGGTCATGGACATCGGGGACGGCCTGGCCGTGGTTTTCAAGATTGAGAGCCACAACCATCCCTCCTTCATCGAGCCTTACCAGGGCGCGGCGACCGGGGTAGGAGGGATCCTGCGCGATATCTTCACCATGGGCGCCCGTCCCATCGCCTCGCTCAACTCGCTGCGCTTCGGTAGCCTGCAAGACGCCCGCACCTCCTATCTCGTAAGAGGCGTGGTGGGAGGAATCGGCGGGTATGGGAACTGCATGGGAGTGCCCACCGTTGGAGGCGAGGTTTATTTTGACGACTGTTACAACGGCAATATTCTGGTCAATGCCTTTACCCTGGGAGTGGTTGAACGGAAACGGATCTTCAAGGGACGCGCCAAGGGCGTCGGTAATTCACTGATGGTGGTGGGCTCCAAGACCGGTCGAGACGGCATCCACGGCGCCACCATGGCCTCGGCAGCCTTCTCGGACGAAGCGGAAAAAAAAAGGCCCACGGTTCAAGTTGGAGACCCCTTCACCGAGAAGCTCCTGCTGGAAGCCTGCCTTGAGGTCATGAAGACGGACTGCCTGGTGGGCATCCAGGACCTGGGCGCCGCCGGTCTCACCAGCTCGGCCACGGAGATGGCTGCACGGGGCGGCAGGGGCGTTGAACTGGACCTGAGCTGCGTTCCCCTCAGAGAGGCCGGCATGACTCCCTATGAAATCATGCTTTCCGAATCCCAGGAACGCATGCTCCTGGTGGTCAAGAAGGGCCGAGAAGAGGAGGTCAAACGCATTTTCAGCCGCTGGGACCTCGATGCCGTGGAAGTCGGCAAAGTGACCCGGGACCGGCGCCTGCGCGCCCGGTTCCAGGACGCCGAAGTTGCTTCCATCCCCATCGCGGCGCTGACTTCCGAGGCGCCGGTATACGACCGGCCGGCGGCGCGGCCGAAGGACCAGGATGAGCTGCGGGGACTGGATCTCAACGCCGTCGAGGAGCCCAAGGACGTCAACGCCGCCCTCAAGCGGCTCCTGGCTTCCCCTAATATTGCGTCCAAGCAATGGGTCTACCGTCAGTACGACCATGTGGTTCGCGCCAACACGGTGCAGCCGCCGGGGTCGGACGCCGCCGTGCTCCGGGTTAGGGGAACTAAGAAAGGGCTCGCTCTTACCGTGGACGGGAACGGCCGCTACTGTTTCCTGGACCCCTATATTGGAGGGGTCTTGGCCGTGGCCGAGGCCGCTCGCAATCTTGCCTGTGTTGGAGCGCGCCCCTTGGGGCTGAGCGATTGTCTGAATTTCGGAAATCCTGAAAGGCCGGAGGTCATGTGGCAATTCTCCCAGGCCATTCAGGGGTTGGGCGATGCCTGCCGGGCCTTCCAAGTGCCGGTTGTGAGCGGCAATGTGAGCTTCTATAATGAAACCAACGGGGTCTCCATTTATCCGACCCCCACGGTGGCCATGGTGGGGATCGTGCCCCAGCTGGAACGAACCGTGACCCCGTGGTTCAAGGCCGAGGGCAACCTGATAGTGCTTCTGGGGCGAACGCGGGAAGAGCTGGGTGGAAGCGAGTATCTCAAGGTCTTTCATCAGATGGTTCGGGGCACACCTCCATGGATCGATCTCAGGCAGGAACGGGCCGTCCATCGGTGCTGTCTCAAGGCCATCGAAAAGGGAATTCTCGAGTCCGCCCATGACGTCTCCGACGGAGGACTCGCGGTGGCCCTCGTGGAGTGTTGTGTGGGCGGGCCTGGGGAGCCTCAGGGCGTAAAAATCGAGCTCCATCGGATGATGCGTGTGGATGCGCTGCTTTTCGGGGAGTCCCAGTCCCGTATCGTTGTTTCCGTGGAGGAAGAGAACCTGAGCGTTTTAAAGGAGCTGGCGGTAAAAGAAGGGGTTCCCCTACAGGTTATCGGGGTGGTAGGGGGAACCCGATTTGTCATCCCGCCCATGATCGCACTGTCCGTGAACGAACTCCAATCCATTTGGGCGAACGCGCTGGAGCGGCAGTTGACCTAGCAGAGGGGTGGCGTAGACTATTGATTGTGTTGGCCGAGCGAGAATCCGCGGTACCTGGGAAAACTTCCGGAGGTGGGACACGCTCTGCGGGGGATTTCGGAGCCTGTTATGTTCGATAAGTTTCGCGAGGAATGCGGCGTGGTGGGAGTATACGGCCATCCGGAGGCCGCCAACATGGTTTACCTCGGTCTCTATTCCATCCAGCACAGGGGCCAGGAGTCGGCGGGAATCGTTTCCTCCGATGGGAGTATTCTCGTCTCGCACCGCCAGATGGGCCTGGTGGCCGATATCTTCAAAGAAGACATCATCAAGCACCTGCGGGGCCCGAGCGCCATCGGGCACAACCGCTACTCGACCACGGGGCAGAGCCATCTCAAAAACGCCCAACCCTTCGTGGTAGAATACGCCGACGGCCCCATTGCGGTCGCCCATAACGGCAACCTGGTCAACGCCCATCACCTGCGCGAGGAACTGGAGGCCATGGGTTCCATCTTCCAGTCGACCTCAGATACCGAGGTCCTGATCCACCTCATTGCCACGTCCAAGGAGCGGACCCTCATGGGGCGCCTGGTAGACTCCCTCGGCCGCGCCCATGGGGCCTATTCCCTGCTCTTTCTGACCTTGGATCGGATGATTGCGGCCCGGGACCCCTTGGGCTTTCGACCCCTGGTGGTGGGGCGCTTCAAGGGCGCGGCCGGTTCAGACGGCTACGTGGTCGCCTCGGAAACGTGTGTCCTCGATTTGATCGAGGCGGACTATATCCGGGAAGTTGAGCCCGGCGAAATCATTACCTTTGGTCCCGACGGGATGGAGTCCCTCAAGCCCTTTCCCCCTGTGCCTCATGCCAAGTGCATCTTCGAATACATCTATTTTTCCAGGCCCGACAGTAACATCTACGGGCGTAACGTCTATCAGATCCGCAAGGAGCTGGGACGGCAGCTCGCTCGAGAATGCCCGGTGGAGGCGGATTTGGTGACTCCCGTGCCGGATTCCGGAGTGCCCGCGGCCCTGGGCTACGCGGAGCAATCGGGGCTGCCCATGGAATTCGGCCTGATCCGCAATCACTACGTCGGCCGCACGTTCATCGAACCGCAGCAGTCCATCCGCCATTTCGGTGTCAAGATCAAGCTCAACGCCCAGAGAGAAGTGCTGCGGGGCAAACGGGTGGTGGTCGTCGATGATTCCATCGTTCGCGGCACCACGAGCCGTAAGATCATCCGCATGCTGCGCGATGCAGGCGCCAAAGAGGTACACATGAGAATCAGCTCCCCGCCCACCACGGGGCCATGTTACTATGGGATCGATACGCCGAGCCGGGGCGAGCTAATCGCGTCCTCCAATTCATTGGAGGAAATTCGCAGGTTCATCGAGGCTGACAGCCTCGCCTATTTGAGCCGCGAGGGGATGTACGCCTTCCTGGACGGCAACACCAACGGCTTTTGCGACGCCTGCTTTAGCGGCAACTACCCGCTTCATTTTGACGACGAAGGCAAAGCCAAGCAGCTCCACCTCTTTGAGGCCGTGGAGCCGCGCTAACCCTTTCCGACGACCCCGAAAAGGCTCTCGTCCCTTTTAGCGACTTGGGTTGTCCCAAGGCGGGCCCGCCGCAATCAACCTCCGCGGGGTTCAGTCCCTTGAAACCACTGGCCGTTTCCTTATAGAAGATTACCTGTTCAACCGATCCTTTCGTATCCGGAGGCGGGCATGATTGAAGGACTGAAGGGCAGGGTCGTTATCGTAACCGGGGGCGGGCACGGCATCGGCAAGGCCTACTGCCTGGGTTTTGGCCGTGCGGGGGCCCAGGTGGTGGTCGCCGATATCGATAGCCCGGCCGCTGCGCAGGTGGCTGATCAAGTGGCGCGGGAGTCGGGGGCCCGGACCCTGGGCCTCACCGTTGACGTTGCGGATGAAGCCTCGACGAAGAAGATGGCGGCCAAAACGCTGGAGCGCTTCGGCCGGATTGACGTCCTGGTCAATAACGCGGCCATCTTTGCCACCATTCCGATGAATCGCGGAGGCATCGACACCATCGCGCTGGAGGAGTGGGACCGCTTGATGGCGGTGAACCTGAAGGGCCCCTTTCTCTGCGCGCGGGCGGTTCTACCCGCCATGAGGTCCCAGAAGGCGGGAAAGATCATCAATATTGGCTCCGGCACCGCCCTTGTGGGCCCACCGGGACGGATCCACTACGTGGCTTCCAAGGCGGGAGTCCTCGGGATGACCCGTACCCTCGCCCGGGAGGTCGGCGGCGATAATATCCAGGTCAACGCTCTGGTGCCGGGCTCCACCCTTTCCGAGGAGAATCCCACCGAGGAAATCATTCGCATGCGCCAGCAGGGAATGCAGGGGCGTGCCCTTAAAAGGGTGCAGGTTCCCCAGGACCTGGTGGGGGCCATGCTGTTTCTGGCCTCCCCTCTGAGCGATTTTATGACGGGCCATTCCCTGGTGGTGGACGGCGGGGCCGCCATGCGTTGAGGTTTTGTGGGTTCCGGCGCGCCTGTGAAAGACACCCTGAATGTTCCATCCCCGCGGTTACGGCTTCAACCTCTTCCGGTGGGAAGACCATGAACCGGCCCGACAAATGGATCGCCGAGGTGTCGCGGCTTCTTGGGCCCCAAGGCGTTAGAACGGATGCCTCTGCATTGGAACAACACGCATGGGATGCGCTGAGCGATGGCCGTATTCACCCGCAGAAGAGGCCCGAGTTCCACGCCCCGCGTTGTCTCGTGCTGCCGGCTTCCACGGCCGAGGTCCGCGATGTCGTTTTGCTGGCCAATCGCGAGAGAATTCCGATTGTTCCCTTTGGCGGAGGATCCGGTCTCATGGGCGGGGCCCTATCGGTGCGGGCTGGCATCGTGATGGATCTCAAACGCATGGCAGCGGTGGTGTCCGTGGACACCATGGGGCAACAGGCGCGGGTGCAGGCGGGCTCCGTCCTGGAAACCTTGGACAAAACTTTGCATGAGAACCGGTTGATGCTGGGTCATGACCCGTGGACGTATCCTGTAGCAACGGTGGGCGGGGCCATCTCCACCAACAGTCTGGGTTACCGCGGAGCGAAGTACGGGTCCATGGGGGATCAGGTCCTTGGCCTGGAGGCCGTGCTGCCCCGGGGGGAGGTCCTGCAAACCCGAGCCGTGGCCAAATCCTCCACCGGCATTGACCTGAACGCCCTCCTGATCGGTGGAGAGGGATGCTTCGGCATTATTACCGAGGCCACCCTGAGGGTGTTTCCCCTTCCTGAGAAACGCGCCCTTCAAGCCTATCGCTTTAAATCTTTTGAAGCCGGTTTTACGGTCATTACAAAGATTTGGCAGCGAGGGTTGCGCCCTGCCCTCTTGGACTTTGGCGACGATCCGGGCAAATCCGACGGGGGCGCGATTCTCTACCTCGCCTTCGAAGGGGCGCGGGAGCTCGTCCAGGCCGAGGAGAGACTGGGTCGCTCACTGTGCGAGGCAGCCGGAGGGCGGGGCCTCCCACGCCGGGAGGCGGAGCGGTTTTGGGACGAGCGCCACGCCATCGCCCGCCGTTTTATGAAAAACCGGCGTCAGAGAAGGGAACGCAGAAACGACGTGCTACGCCGGGAATTCATTCACGTGGCCTTGCCGGTCACGCGGGTGCTGGCCTTCAGGGAAGCGGCAAGTGAGATCGTTCTGGGCCACGGGGTGGAGTTGCGGGAGAGCGGTCTCTGGATAGGGCCGGAGCTTTTCTCCATGCGCTTGGCGCAGGAGGCAAACCGCGATCCCGTAGAACTCCAGAATGCGGTGGCGGAGGTGCTTCGCCTTGCGCATCGCCTGGGCGGTTCCATGGAGTACTGCCATGGCGTGGGGTTGAAGCTTGCGCCCCTCATGTCTGAGGAACACGGAGCGGGGTTCGACATCATGGGCCGGATCAAAGACGCCCTTGATCCCAACCGCATCATGAATCCGGGGAAGATGGGGCTCTGAATCGGCTTGTCACCGATGAAATAATGGCTTAGGTTTATGTGCTGCTATGTGCACTCGTCGTGTGTTTCATCTGGGACTTTTGCTTTTCCTGGTTGGAGCCTGTACTACGGCTCCCATTACCGGGCGCCGGCAGTTCATGCTCATTTCCGAAAGTACGGAAATTGCCGAAGGAGAGGCCGCTTACCGCGACATTCTGCGCCAGAGCGTAATCTCGCACGAAGCCGAAGCCGCTCGCATTGTGCGCAAGGTCGGAGAGCGAATTGCGCGGGTGGCCAATAAGCCCAACTACCAATGGGAATTTAACGTCATCGATGATCCCGAGATGGCCAACGCCTTCGCGGTGCCCGGCGGCAAGGTGGCCGTCTATACCGGCATTTTTCCGGCGGCCAAGGACGAGGCCGGCCTGGCGGTCGTCCTGGGCCACGAGGTGGCCCATGCCCTGGCCCGCCATGGGGCGGAGCGCATGAGTCAGAGTATGGTCGTGCAACTGGGGGCCGTGGGACTCGGCGTCGGCTTTGGCAATCCTCAGGTGCTCCAGGCGTATGGCCTGGGCACCGCTCTCGGCATTATTCTTCCGTTCAGCCGTTCCCAGGAGTTGGAGGCGGACAGAATCGGGCTCAGGCTCATGGCCGAGGCCGGTTACGATCCCCGCGCCTCGCTGGAGCTGTGGCAGCGGATGGAAAAAGAGGCAGCCGCCAAGGGCCAGGAGGCACCGCCGGGCTTTCTTTCCACGCACCCCGGGTACGAGAAGCGCACCGAGCAGCTGCGCGCCTGGCTCCCCGAGGCATTGAAGTTCTATCGCCCGTCCAATCAGGCGATGGAGGCGCTGCCGAGCCTCGCTTCACTGGATTCACCCAACGCGCAGGCGGAGCGTGAGCTGCTCAAGAGGATTCAAGCCGTCAACCAGCTGGCGCGAAACGCAGGGGGCCAAAGGGCCGTCCTGGAAACCCTGGGCTATGAGCTGAGAATCAGTCCCACGCTTCTCGCGAAAGAGCTGCAGCAGGTTCAATTGGACTTCGGCCACTACTCGGCACTAAAAGGAGTGACCCATCTGGGGCGAGGCTCGCTGAGCCAGGTGCTGGCCACCTTTAAGAGCAATGCGAGCTGGACGGACATCTCCCGGCGCCACGGTACGCAAATCACCGACCTACTCAGGTTCATGAGACAGCTATTGACCACCGCCTCCAGGGTCCAGGGCCAGCTGCGCTACCGTGCCCCCATGCGTTAGGGCAGACGTCGTAAAAACCGTTTATAATTCTTAAATTTTTTTCTCTTGGGTGGCCATCCGCTGCACGGCGAGCTCTGCCAGCCGCACGAAGCTTTGGGTCGCCCTGATCTACCCCTTTTACCCTGTTTTTTCCTGCTTGTCTTGGAGAGAGCTCAAAATCGGATGACAAAGGGCGTCCGGTGACATGTTACGGCATTTGAGTGACAGACGTGGTGAGTCATTCGTTGAGCCCCGAGCGGACCCACCGGGAAATAAGTCTATAAATATCGGACTTGTTAAGGCATATCCCCTTCCCGTCACCCCGGTGGCACTAATTGTGCCTATACGTACATTTACGAACAGTGGGCAGCCCACCGAGGGGGTCCGTGGAGCGATCACGAAGGAACAATAAGGAACAAATAGCACCAAAGCCATGAAACGGGCGAGAGTATTGGTCACACTTGCGGTCCCCTTTCTTCTCTTCGGCTGCCATGGAGAAGAACTTTCCGTTCCGGACCACCTGGTCGGAATTTGGAGCACCGCGGAACCCAGGTTCGCGGGGCGTTACCTCCAGTTCACGAGAGACAGCATTGTTTTTCAAACTGGAGCAGAGCAGGTCAACGTCCATCGGATCGAGAAGTTACAGGAAGAGAAAGGGGGGAAAGGGGGGAAAACCATCGCCTATGTCCTGATCTACCGGGAGGCTGATGGCACAAACGGAAAGCTAATTTTTAGTTATGATCCGAAAAACCAAGGGGAGATCAGGCTCAAGAACCAGAAAACCGTTAGCTGGATCCGGGAATCCCCTTCGGGGGAGGTCTCTGCGGGATGATGGACAGAGCCGGAGTCGTTAAGTTCCGGTTCCCATCATCGGCAGGCAACGAGGGGAGGGCCGTCCCATGGGAAGAAAGCATTTCACACCCATAGATATGTTTGGTCTGCTGCCTACGGTCCGTCCAAGGAGTGTCTCCCAGGGGCGGGTTGAAGCCGCGCGCGGTTTCTCCGTCATCGAGCTCATGATCACTGTCACCATCGTAGCGCTTCTGGCCGGGATCGGGGCGCCCTCCTTCAGCGGCTACGTACAAAAGGCGCGAAACGCGAAGGCGATTGCAGACATTCGCAACACGTTGGAAGCGGGGATCAGCCTGTACGAGTTCTCAAATAACGTACTCCCCGTCAATCTGGAAGATATCGGCCGGGGGGGAGGGATCCTCGATCCCTGGGGAAGAAACTATGAATATTTGAATTTTGCCGCCGCTGGCGCTTCGTGGCAGGGCAAAGCGCGTAAAGATCGCTTCTTGGTACCGCTGAACTCGACCTACGACCTTTACAGCAAGGGTCACGACGGTAAGAGCGTTTCCCCCCTGACCTCTAAGCACAGTCGGGATGACATCATCCGGGCCAACGACGGGGCCTACGTGGGCTTGGCCTCGGACTACTGATTTGCAATCGAGTGCAGCTCCCCAGACTCAACCCGGCCCTCCTTTCCAGCACCGTTGGATGCCGCATACTTTTCCAGTTCGTCCTCTGCGCGGTGGTTCCCATTGTTGTCCTCGCTGGGATCTCCTTCAGCCACGTCCGAAAACAGCTCAACGACGAGAGCCAAAGGCGACTTCGCCAGGAAAGCAAGAGCCTGGGTCTGACCATTTACGAGCGCTTGCTCTTTCTCGAAGCGGAGATGAGAGCCGTCGCCGCGAGCTACCGGAGTGAAAATGCCGGCAAGCCCCTTCGTGGCCTTCGCAAAAACCTCGAGGGGCGATTCAAAGGCTTCACGGTGATTTTTCCTGACGGCCGCACCCTGGACCTGGCGGGGAAAGTACCGGTTGCGCCTCCTCTGTCCCAGGAAGCACGCGATCATATCCGCACAGAAAGAACTCTCCTATCGACCCTGCCGGGGCCCGATCGCGCCGCGCGGATCGTTATGATCCAAGCGGTTGACGCCAGAGACCTCGGCCGCGGGCTCCTGATGGGTGACGTCGAGCCGGATTATCTCTGGAGTGTCGCGAATCATAGCGTTTCTCGTCCCACGGACGCCCGCTGCGTTTTGGGGCCCGGCGGCGAGCCCCTGACCTGCTGGCCTTCCGATGAGGTGTCGTTGCGTGGAGAAATAGGACTCCGCCAGATCCGTTCCGCCACGGGCGAGTTCGCGTGGGGGGACGGCCGGGGAGATTATCTGGCCAGGTTCTGGTCCATCCCCATGAAGTACCATTTCTACACGGACCAGTGGACGGTCGTGTTCAGCGCATCCAAGGCCGACATCTTCGCCGGCATGGCCGAATTCAAAAGAGTCTATCCTATGGTCCTGGCGACCTCGCTGCTTGTGGTCGTGCTCCTCAGCATCCGCCAGATCCAAAGGAGCCTGCTCCCCCTCGAAAGGCTCAAGGAAGGGGCGCGACGGGTTGCCGGCAAAGACTTTAACTACCGTGTGGAAATTGACAGCGGGGACGAATTTCAGGAGCTGGCACAATCGTTTAACGATATGACCCGCCGGCTGGGCCGCCAGTTTAACACCTTGGCAAACCTGGGCGAGATCGACCGCGCTATTTTATCCGAGTTGGAAGTTCATAGGATCGTGGAGACGGTGGTGACGCGGTGGCAGGATCTCTTCTCCAGCGACTTTCTCAGCGTGAGCCTCCTGAACGCCCATGTCGAGGGGACAGCCCAATGCTACCTTCGGGAGAACAAGCCCGGCAGTCCAACTCGAGTCGAGTCGGTCCGCATCAGCCGGGAAGAAACCGAGGGGCTTGATGGCTATCCCGCAGGCATCGCTATGGTCCGGGGCGAGGTGCCCGGCTTTCTTGCCCCGCTCACCGGACCGGGAGTTCAATTCCTGGTGGTCCTTCCCATTCGTCTCGAAGGCAAGCTATTGGGCATGGTGTGCTTGGGATACCTCGCGGCTCCTTCCGTGGGCCAGGAGGAGTTGCAGCAGGCCCGCCAACTGGCGGACCAGTTGACCATAGCCATAGACAACTCCCAGCTCTATGAGGCCACGAAGATCCAGGCGGAGAGACTGGCCCGAGCCAACCGGGTCAAAAACGAATTCCTGAGCGTGATGTCCCACGAGCTCAGAACCCCGTTGACGATCATCATGGGCCTGACGGAGACCATGCGAGACGGCATTTTCGGACAGATCAGCCCCCATCAGGAAAAACCCCTTGTGAAGATGGCCATGCAGTCCCATGACCTGTTGAGCATGATTAACGCCATAATTGACGCGACGGCGCTCGAGTCCGAGGCCATGCGAGTTGAAACCGAAGAGTTCGAGCTTTCGGAACTCTTGGACGATCTGCGCTCCTCAGCCCATGTGTCCCTGGTCGACAAGAGGCTGGCCTTCCGGTGGAACTTTCCAGCGGATCGGGTCCTGCTGAGGACGGACCGAAACAAGGTCAAGCGCATCCTTCAAAGCCTGATCCATAATGCGATTAAATTTAGCGAGAGGGGTCTTATCCGAGTATCGGCCCGGTGCCTGAAGGCGACGGAATGGATCGAATTCCAGGTGGCTGACACGGGGATCGGCATCCCGCAGGAGAGCCTCTCGATGATCTTCGAAAAGTTCACGCAGAGGGACGGGTCGGAGACAAGAAGCTACGGCGGTGTCGGATTGGGGCTTTACCTCGTCAAGGCCTTTGCCGAGATGCTGGGAGGAACCGTGGAGGTGGAAAGCGAGGTCAACGTGGGGTCCACCTTTACCGTGCGCCTTCCCTGCGCTTATGGAAATGGAAGGGTTCCCTTAGGCCCGGATTCTTCCAACGAGGTAAGCAAAGAATGCGACCATGGAACGTCCCGTCAAGCCGGTCGTCGGCTTCGCGACGAAGGGACCGTCTGGCGGTCCAAAGAAGTGGCCAGGCCCGCCCCCCCTGGGGCCTTTGACAAGAGCTACAAATCCAGTTAAAAATAGTAGAGGAGCTAAGGGAACCCTGATCAAGAGTGAAGATTCAGAGCATCAAACCCAATCGGCCGCAAGGTGAGTTGAGTCACAGAAATGCACCCCCAGGGGTGCATTTCTTTTTTATACCAAGGAGGATTGACGTTGCGTGAGCAGATAGAGGTATTGGCGGCGCTGCAGAATTTGGATCAAAAGATTCGTGACCGGACCTCGGCAAAGGAGGAATTCCTTAGGAAATTACGCGAGATGGAACAGGAGATCGAGGCCAAAAAAGCCGATGGGACGGCGACGAGGACCGCGTGGGAGCTAAAGGACAAGGTCAAGCAGGAACGGGAAAAGCAGCTTCTGGAAGAGGGGAGGAGGGCCGCAGAGAAGAGGATGAGGATTACACAGATCAAAAACATAAAGGAGATGCAGGCCATCCAGCGTGAGATCGACCAAATCAAACAGACGAACTCGCAACTTGAAGAGGAAGTGCTTACCGCCATGACCGAGCTTGAAAGCGAGGCCAAGGTTCTCAAGGAAAAGGAAGACGAAGTGAAGGGGCTGGAGGAGCAATGGGCGGAAAAGCGCAAGGATTTCGAAGCGCGGATAGCTGAAATCGACCAGGGCGTCGCCGAAGCCTCGAAAATGCGCCAGGAAACCGCCGCAAGGCTAAACGGAGACTTGATCGGCCGTTACGAGCTAATCTTTTCCCGTCGCGGAGGAATGGCAGTGGCGACGGCCTCGGCCGGAATTTGCGAAGGCTGCCACATGAATATCCCGCCGCAACTCTGGAACGAGGTCATCAAGAGCGACAAGCTCAATCTATGCCCCAGCTGCCACCGCATCCTTTACTACGAGGCATCGTCCACCGAGGATAAGCAGCTCTAACCCCATGGCGGTGCAGTGTCCAGGAGACTGGCGTCTCATGGTGGATGGAGCATCCAGGGGCAATCCCGGGCGGGCCGGGTGCGGAGCCGTGATTTTTGATGGGACGGGAGCGCTGGTGGAAGAGTTGAGCC
>Ga0326597_10004222_pt1 | contig 20297 bp, 18 predicted proteins | sample RVTome_12_FD_203789 | JGI IMG/M metagenome (GOLD analysis project Ga0326597, IMG submission 203789) | Soil microbial communities from uranium-contaminated site in the Upper Colorado River Basin, Wyoming, United States - RVT100D185 | ecosystem: Environmental > Terrestrial > Soil > Contaminated >...
CATCCAATCCTGCGCGTCGAGCAGCACGAAACGGTGCAGCGAATTGGCGGGCTGCGCCGCCAGGAAATCGGTCATCGAGGCGAGATGAATTTCGACGCGGTCGGCGCGCTTGCGGATGGTCTCGTAGACGTCGCGCCTCAAATAGGCCGGGACCGCTTCGCGATGTTCCACGTCGTAGCCGCGGCCGAAAGCCTGCCACGCGAAATAATTGTCGGCCACCGGAAATTCGCAGGCGAGCTTTTCCACGCGGGAGCGAAGCAATGCGACCGGATTGCCGTTCGAAGCGGCCACGAGCTCGTCGAACTGCGCCGGCGGGATTCCCAATCCGTAGAAGGAAACCGGCATCTTCGACAGGAAACGCACCAGCTTCATGTCGAAAAGCGGCGCGATCGTGCGATTGAAGATCGCGCGCTGCTCTTCGGGCGTGCGCGCGGACAGAATGTCTTGAAGGCGCTTGCCGTGCAGCTTCGCCACCGCGTGCAGCACGCCGATGAATCGTCCGAGCAATCCATAGCGATACAAATTGCGCGCGAACATGTTGATGCGCCGGCCGTGCAGGGGGATGCGATGCTCCCAATAACGCCGCGTCTCCGCGTCCAGGCGCCCGGCGAGGAAATCGTCGAAGGCGCGCCGGTTCTCCTTGTCTTTCGCGACGCCGAAAAAGCGAAAGAACGCGTCATGGCCCGGAAGGTGCTGAAGCGCCGACAGTTTGAGGCGGGCGAGTGCGACGTGATTGGGGTTGAGATCGACGGCGATGACGCGCGCCGGATCGGCCGTCAGATAGTTGAGCACGTTGCAGCCGCCCGACGCGATGGTGATGATGCGGTGCTGCGGCCCCAGATCGAGGGCGTCGAGATCGACGACGGGGTCTTCCCAAATCTGATTGTAGACGAAGCCCCGAAACATCAGGGTGAACAGCCGCTCCAACGCGCCCCGCTTGGTGGTGACGGGGCGTTGATGCGCCGCGCGTTCGAGAAGAACGTTTGCCATACGCCATATTGTCTCGCTGCCGCCAAGCGCCATGCCGGGCGGATCGACCTTTCTAAGGCCGAAAGGCGGCCGCGCAAAGAAAATCCGTATGCGCGCATCGTCGGGCCGCCCGCCGGCGCCGCCTTGCGCGGCAAATGCCCCGTCTTTATGGGAAGGGCATGAACGCCCCCGCATCCGCCCCGCGCGCGCGCACGCCGGTCGAGGAATTGCTGAGTCTGCTCGATCTCGAGCCGATAGAGGTCAATATTTTCCGCGGCGTCAGCCCCGAGGACCGTTCTCAGCGCGTCTTCGGCGGCCAGGTGCTGGGCCAATCGCTGGTCGCGGCGACCCGCACGGTCGAGGGCCGCGACTGCCATTCGCTGCACGCCTATTTCCTGCGCCCCGGCGATCCCAGGGTTCCAATCCTCTACGAGGTCGACCGCAGCCGCGACGGATCGAGCTTCACGGCCAGGCGCGTTGTGGCGATCCAGCATGGCCAGCCGATCTTCACCCTGTCGGCGCTCTACCAAGTGCCCGAAGGCGGACTCGATCACCAGATCGACGCGCCCAAGGCGCCGCCGCCCGAAGACCTCGTATCGGAGCGCGAATTGCGCGCGGCCACCGCCGACCGGCTGCCCGAAGCCGCGCGCGAGTGGTTCCTGCGCGACCGCCCGATCGAGATTCGCCCGGTCGATCCGGTCGATCCCTTCGAACCGAAAAAGGTCGCGCCGCGCCAGCTCGTCTGGTTCCGCGCCACCGGCCCCCTTCCGGCCAACGTCGCCATCCAGCAATGCGTGCTGGCCTACGCCTCCGACATGACGTTGCTCGATACCTGCGTGCTTCCGCACGGCATCGGCTGGTTCTCGAACCGGCTGCAAGTGGCGAGCCTCGATCATGCGATGTGGTTCCACCGGCCGTTCCGCGTCGACGACTGGCTGCTCTATGCGCAGGACAGCCCGAGCGCGTCGGGCGCGCGCGGGTTCAATCGCGGCATGATCTATACGCGCGACGGCGTCCTGGTCGCTTCGGTCGCGCAGGAAGGTCTGATCCGGCTGCGCGAGCCGCGCGGCTAGTACCCACTTTCATAGATAGGTGCGTCATGAGACGGCCAAGGACGGTTCGCGACCAGGAGCGCCACCAAAGGCGATGCGGTGCCATCGGCGAGGCGGCGCGACACCGTTCGCGGGCCGTCCTTGGCCGCCCGAAGGGTCGTGTTTCGCGCCGCGCCCGGTTCGTCGCCGCGCTTGCCCGTACTTCCCGGTACGAGCCGCGCGCGGCTCCTGCCGGATCGCGGGCGAAACGACGATCTCATGGCATACCTATCTATGAAAGTGGGTACTAGCGCGCAGCGGCCGCCTGCGTCGCGTCGGCGGCGGCGGAGAGCCGACCCGCGACGGCGTTGAGGCGGTCGATGGCTTCGACCAGAGCCGCGGTCAGCACGGAAGCATCCTCGTCGGAAAGCGCGCGCGCCGCCGCCGCGAAGCGTTCGAGCGAGTCGAGATCGTGCGCGAGCGCCTCCAGAAGCGCTGCCGGCGTCCCGGCATCGGCGGGCGCGTCTCGCTTGACCGCGAGTTTGGCGAGTGCCGCGTAGATCGCGGATGCTTCGCGCGCCACGTCGCCGTCTTCTTGGTGAGCGAAGTCCGCGATGCCCGGAAGCGAGGGCTGCGAACGCACCGTTTCGACGCGTTCGAACAGCGCGCGCGCACGCGCCGAGAGGATGTTCGCGGCGGTCGAGGATTGCGGCGTCGTGTCTCCGGCCTGTTCGATGCGCTCGACCGCGGTGGCCAGCCGCACGACACATTGGGCGAGCGCGCCTTCGGGTCCCGCGATCGCTTCGAGCGAACCCAGTGCCCGGGCGAGCGCTTCCTTGCCCGATTCGTTCAGATGCACGAGCGCGACGGCGGCCTCGCCCGCCATCGCGCGAAGCTGCCGCGATTGGCGCTCCACCGCCTCGCCGGCACGCGCAACCGTGAGCGCGCCCGATTCGATCTCCGTCGACAGCGTCGCTGCCAGTGTCTTGAGCACGCCGGCGGTTTCCCTGGTCTGGGCCGTCGCGGCCGCGACGGCACCACGGATTTCGCCGAGCTCGCCCGCCCCCGTGCCGGTTTGGGCGAGCGCGCGCCCGGCCTCCCGGGCGGCGCGGAAGGCGCCGTCGCGCGCGATCAGCGCGGCCTCGCGTGCCGCTGCGCCGGCCTGGAGCGTGTCGGCACAGGCTTCCTCGACGCGGTCGCGCGCCAGGCCGGTGAACTGGACGAACGCGTCCAGCTCGTCCTCGAGCCTTCCCGCGCCCTGCGCAAGGCGCTCCATCACGCGCTCGAAGAAATGCGATGCCTGACCCTCGATGGTGATGCGGACGTCCTTGGCCGGCGAGGCGATGCCGGCGTCGGGTGCCGAGGCGACCGCGCGGCGCAAGCGATCGGTCGCACGCGCCAGCGCGCCGATCTCGTCCGCCCGGTCGATGCCCCAGACCGGGTGGAACACCGCGCCGTCCGCGGCATTCTCGGCGCTGCGCCGGACCGCTTCGACGGGCTCTATAATCCGTACACGGATGAACCAGGCGAGCGCGAACAGCGCCGCCGCCACCAGGCAGAGCGCGGCGATCGAAACGCCTTGCGCGATCGCGAGCGCCCGGCCGAGCGCCGCCACGCGCTCGAAGCGCGCCATCGCGATGACCCCGGCCGCTTCGAGCTTCAACGCCCCGTAGGCGCGCTCGACCTCGGGAAGGCTTGGAAGTTCGTCCGCGCTCCCCGCCATGTCGCGGTCTTCGTAAGCAAGCGTCGCGCGGCGAAAGACGGCAAGCAGCGGATCGATCGCGCGCCCGGCCGCCGCATCGCCGCGGCCCTCGGACGCGCCATCGAAGACGGCGCGTGCTTCGGCGGCCTCGGCGAGCGCGTTTTCCATCCGCTTATGCGCGGCCGCCGATCCGCTACCGAGGAAGTCCCGGTAATGGTTGAGGAAGCCGTTATAGCCGAGCGCGGTTTCCAGGCGCTCGAGGGCTGCCACGCGCTGCACGGGCGCCGAGGCCGGGTCGGCGAGACGACGACCCAGCTCGCCGGTGAAGCCGACCGCATAGGCGCCCGCCGCGCCCGTCGCGAGCACGACGGCGAGCGATATCCACAGCGTCCGCCGGCTCAGGGCGCGCAAGGACACGGTTGGGCGATTCGCCATTTTGCTCTCGCGCGCGGGACGGCGCGGCACCCCGGATGATTCGGCTTCGCGAAGGATACAGGATGGAACGACGCGACCGTGCCGCGATTCGGCCCGTCAACAGGAATACGAAAGAAAATCAGGGGACGCGCGCGACCTGGAGCGTGCGGCGCGGGCGCACATAGAATTTGTCGCTCATTTCGATCGTGCCGTAGATGAGCTGGCCCGCGGGCGAGCGGTAGGAATAGCGCACCTCGGCGAAGATCACGCTGCTGCCCGTGGTGATCAGCCCCTCGGGGATGGTGACCAGGGAATCGACGGCCCGCGCCGAGTAATTCTGGGCGTCGCTCCAGGCCACCTTGGCGCCCCCTTGCCCGTCGCTGATCACGCTCGAGATCACGATCGAGGCGTCGGCCGACGAATAGGGAAAGAGGATCGCGTCGAGCGCCGCGAAGACGTCGCTCATCTCGGCATTGGTGATCGCCGTGTCCTGCGCCACGAGATCGGCCGCCGTGCTTGCCACCGAAGTGGCCTTGCGGTTGACGATGAGCGCATCGGCGAGCTCGACGGTGCCAAAATAGGTCACCAACATCACCGGCGCGATCAACGCGAACTCGATCGCCGCCAAGCCGTCCTGCAACGCGGCAAGGCGTCCCAGGAAATGGCGCAGCGAACGGATCAGCCTGTTCATGGCACGATCGACGCGAACGGTTCGTTGCGAAACGCGATGGTCGCCGACAACAGACGCTGACCTGTCGCCATATTGGCGAAGTATTCGGAGAACAGCGGCGTGAAAAGATCCCAGGTATAGAAAATTCGCACCAGCACGACCTCTCCGGGCCCGCCGGGCTGGAAGATGTCGAGTTCGCCCTGTTTGAACTCTCCCTGGCTATTGATCGGATTGATGAACTGCGAGCCGGCGAATTGCGACGACGCGCGAACCTCGATCAAAAGATGCGAATCGCAGGCGAGGAAAGGCTGGATGCGATCGCAGACGAAGGTACGGAACGCGTCCTTGGTCATGCCTTCGGATTGGACTTGGCCGGTGCGGACGAGCCGCGCGGCGTCGATCGCGGCCTTCTCGACCGCGGAGTTGGCGAAATAGGCGATACCCGTCTCGATCATCGCGAAGAGGATGAGAAAAAAGGCCGGCGCGATCAGCGCGAACTCGATCGCCGCCGAGCCGCGCGCATTGCGCGCGAAATTCCTCGCTGCTCGCCGAGAGAGGCGCATCGCTTCCCACAAGACCCAGGACTGCATCTCTCTTCTATGCCCTGGGACATGCGCAACCAATGCCAAGCTCCGCGCATCGTCAACGCGAGGTTAAGGCTAAGCCGGAGCATTCACGTTCCAAGAGTCCCGGGCCGGGCAAGCGATGCGGAATGCGCCGTGCATGGCGTATCGCGAGACGCCGGATCGGAACATGCCTTCGCGCGCGCGCGCATTTGCCGCCATTCGCCGGCCCGAACGTGAAGCATTCCTCAACGCCCGGCGTCGCCGCTAACGCGTACCTAACTACGTTCCGACAACCCGCATGCGTTTACCGTGGCTGTGCCCAATAATGGACAGTCCACAACCGCCTCGCGGAAGGGCTCCGAGCTTGTACACTCGATGGATGGTCGCGGCGTGCCTCGCGTGGTGGCGGCGATTTGCGCGCGCCACGCCCGGCAATGTCGCCATGACGTTCGGGCTGCTGCTGATGCCCGTCCTTTTCGCGACGGGCGCCGGCGTCGACATGTCGCGCGCCATGCTCGTCAAGCAGCGCATGGGCGAGGCGCTCGACGCGGCCGGCCTCGCGGTCGGCGGCACGACGGGCCTGTCGGAGCAAGAGATTCAAGTCCTGGCGCAGCGCTATTTCGACGCCAATTTCGAGAATATCTGGGTCGACAGCCTGAACCCGGTGCAGGTTTCGGTCGTCGGAAGCAAGGTCACGATGTCGGTCAGCGGCAACGTGCCGACGACCCTGATGCGGATCGCCGGCTTCGACACGATGGAGATCGGCACATCCAACGAGGTGACCCGCAACTTCATGAATCTCGAGATCGCGCTCGTGCTCGACGTCACCGGTTCGATGTCGGGTCAAAGGATCGTGGATCTCAAGGCGGCGGCCAAAAGTCTCATCGATACCGTCGTCTGGGACGATCAGAGCGAGTGGTATTCGAAGGTCGCCCTGGTGCCCTATGCGGCGGGCGTGAATGTGGGTGCCGCCGCCGCGCAGGTGCGCGGCGCGATCCCGGCGCCGAAGGCGATCACCGACGCGACCTGGAAGGACGGACCGCCCAAATCGATCAGCAACGCGACGCGGGCCAACCCCGTCGTCATCACGGCCAACAATCACGGCTTCTCGCAGGGCGACCGGGTCTACATCACCGGCGTCAACGGCATGTGGCAGCTCAACAACAAGCAGTACACCGTCACCAACGCGACGACCCATACATTCAAGCTCTCCGGCGTCAACGGATGGAATTACAACAATTATAGTTGGGGCGGCACGGTACAACGCTGTGCCACCGACGAATGCGAAGTCGAGATCACGTCCAGTCTTCACGGCTTCGCCAATGGCGAAAAAGTATACATCACCGGCGTCGGCGGGATGACGCAGATCAACGACGAGCTCTACACGGTCGCGAATAGGACGGCCAACACCTTCGTGCTTTCGGGCGTCGTCGGAACCGGCTTCGGGAATTACTCCTCGGGCGGTTCGGCATACTGCACGACGCTGGGCTGCGAATACTACCGGTTCATGAATGCGTCGTGGTGGAACAGTTCCGAACGGGTCTTCCGCGTCAGCACCTGCGTGAGCGAGCGGACCGGGCCAAAGGCCTACACGGATTTCAAGCCCGCCCCGCACCCGGTCGGGTTCAACTATCCGGCCTCGAACAATCCTTGTCCGTCCTCCATGATCGTGCCGCTGTCGAGCGACAAGACCATGCTCAAGAACCAGATCGACGCGTTCCAGGTCGGCGGTTCGACCGCCGGTCAGATCGGCCTGGCCTGGGGCTGGTTCATGCTCTCGCCGAACTTCGCCTATCTCTGGCCGGCCGCCAGCCAGCCGGCCGCGTATAACGAGCCCAAGGTCATGAAGGTCGCCGTCCTCATGACCGACGGCGCATTCAACACGCCTTACTGCAATGGCGTGATCGCCAAGGACGCGACATCGGGCAGCGGCTCGAGCTCCGACCACATCAATTGCAACGCCACGAATGGCGATCCTTACACCCAGGCGGAGAATCTCTGCGAGGGCATGAAGGCGAGCGGCGTCGTCGTCTACACGATCGGCTTCGACATCGGCAATTCGCAGGCGGCCGTGCAGTTGATGACGAATTGCGCCACCGATCCCTCGCGCGCCTTCCTGGCCGCGACGGGCGCGCAGCTCATCGAGGCCTTCGGCGTCGTGGCGATGGACATCACGCAGCTTCGCATCAGCAAGTAGCGCGCGGAGAAGGGTGCGGGCCGTACGCTCTCGGCACCGCCGCTCGCTAGTCCGAATTAGCGCATTTTGATCTCTGGTTGAATCGCCATCCTTGCTAACCCTCCCTCAAGGGGAGGGTTGGGTTATTTTTGCGTCGGCCGCGTGTGCTTCGAGGCCCGCCGTCATGGTGAGGTGCTTCGCGAAGCGAAGCCTCGAACCACGGCGGGCACCTTGTATCAAGCCGAAGCCGCGAGAGCGTCCGACGTCAGTTGCCGGTGCCCTGCGCGGCCTTCAGCCCCAGCGCCTGGCGCTGATCGACCTGGCCGAGAACCGCCGAGAACGCGGCCGGCGCGTCGCCGGGAAGCGGCGACGCCTCGCAGCGCTGCCCGGTGCAGGCATAGGTGAGCTGTTCGGGGCCGCGGTAGAGCGTCACGCTTCGGGCCCCGGTTCCAAAGACCGTGACGTGGTCGTCCGAAACCTGGTTTCCCTCCGCGTCCAGCGCGATGAGATTGGTGGCGCCGAAGGCGCGGCCGAGCACGAAGACCCGCGTGGAATCGATGATCGAAACGTCGGCGATCATGGGGTTGCCGACATAGACGGTCGACACCGGCTGGTCGAAGAGCACGATCCGCGCTTCGTCGAGCGGCACGGAGATGTCGGCGGCCGCGGCCATGCCGGTGCTTGCGGCGAGAACCGCCGCGACGGCGGCGAAACGACGGCGAACGCGCATGGCCATGGGTTCGTGAGCCTCGAAAGTCCGGACGCGAGAGTAGAGAGTTTGGCGTAAAGGAATCTTGAACGATGGCCGTGCTAATTCGCCTGTCACGCAACGTTCGATGACGGGCAGATCCGAAGCGCAAACTCTCGTTATGGTGAAAATCCGGAGCGTCTTGCTTAACGGTGGTCTCCAAAAGGGGTCGAACTGTTCGGGAATGGCGCATTCGGCAGCGATGCAAGCCGCTTCGGTTTACTCGGCGTTAAACGCACCGGCCCTACGATGCGTACGTTCAGCGATGCACGCTTGGAAACTGCGTCGGGTGAACGGGCTAGGGTGTCAATCGAGTGGAGGTTCACATGCGCAATTTTATCGCTCGTTTCGTGAAGGACGAGTCGGGTGCGACGGCCATCGAATACGGCTTGATCGCGGCGGGCATCGCGGTTGCGATCATCGCGGCGGTTCAGGCGGTCGGCGGCGGTCTGACCACGACCTTCGAGAACGTCACCGACAATCTGTCGGCGACGCCGTAACGCTATCTGGTTCCGCGGGCGCGCTTGATATGCGTAGCCGCCCGCGGATCCGGCGTTTCCTTTCCGGATACGCGCTTTTGCAGCGGGATCGCCGCTTCACGAGGATGGCGTGCTCGTCAGCTTTTCCGCGTTTCTCATTCTGGGTGCCGTTCCGGCGCTTCTGATCGCTGCCGCGATCTGCGACGCCGGGAGCTTCCGCATCCCGAACGCGTTCTCGCTGGCGTTGGCGGGGCTGTTCCCCCTTGTTGCCGTCTTCGCCGGCCTGCCGCTCGACGTGGCCGGCCTGCATGCGCTCGCGGGCGCGATCGGGCTAGCCATCGGCGTGACCTTGTTCGCCTTCGGTCATGTCGGCGGCGGTGACGCCAAGTTGTTCGCGGTTGCGGCTCTTTGGGTCGGCCTTGACGATCTTTTCGGTTACGCGCTGATCGCTTCGCTGTTCGGCGGCGGGCTCGCCGTGGCCATCCTCCTGCTGCGCCGCGCGCCGATGCCCGCCCTGCTGACGGGGCAGGGTTGGCTGCTGCGGCTCGCCGATCCGAAATCGGGCGTGCCTTACGGCGTCGCGCTCGCGGCGGCCGCGCTTGCCGTTTTGCCGCAGACGGAACTCTTCCGTCTCGCCGCCGGGTGAACGGCGTAACCGTATATCAGCATTAATCAATTCCTAAAGGGTTCTGTGCTGGGCTAAGGCCGTCAAGGAGCACGCGCGTATGAATGTGACCCGCATCGCCATTCTCGGGGTCGCGGCCATTGCGGCCGCGGGCGCGGCATTTCTCGCGCGCGGGCTGCTGGGCGGCGGCACCGCGCCGGTGGAAGCAGCGGCGCCGCAGCCGACGATGCCGGTGACCGACGTGCTGGTCGCCGCGAGCGATCTCGGCGTGGGTCGATCGCTCGGTGCCGACGTGGTGCGCTGGCAATCCTGGCCGCAGGACGCGGTATCGCCGTCCTTTCTCACGCGCGCCAGCACGCCCGAACCCGCGGCCGCGCTCGAAAACGCGATCGTGCGCCAGCCGTTCCACGCGGGCGAGCCCATCAACGAAGCGAAACTCGTGCGCAAGGGGCAGGCGGGCTTCATGTCGGCGATGATCGCGCCCGGCAAGCGCGCGCTGTCGATCGGCATCTCGGCGGAATCGGGCGCCGGCGGATTCATTCTGCCCAACGACCGCGTCGACGTGATCCTGACGCGGCGCGCCAGCAGCGAGGGCGGGGACGCGGGCTACGACAGCGAGACGATCCTGCGCGATGTCCGCGTGCTCGCCATCGACCAGACCTTCCAGGAAGGCAAGGATCAGCAGACGGCGATCGGCAAGACCGCGACGCTCGAACTCTCGTCGGGCGAAGCCGAACTCATCCTGCTGGCCCAGGCGTCCGGCACCCTGTCGCTCGCCTTGCGCAGCATGGGCGAGTCCGCCGCCGCCGAGCTCGATCCGGGCACCGCGCTTCGCGGCAATCGCGGCGCCGCCGTCAAGATCATTCGCTACGGCGTCGCGAAGACCGGTACCGGCGTCGCAGCAGGGGGGACAATCGAATGATCGTCAGGCGTCTCATCGCCGCGATCGCGATCGCGCTTTTCGCGGCATCCGCCGCCGGAGCCGCGCTGGCCGCCGACGACCCGCGCGTCATCCGCCTGTCCGGCCGGGCGGGCGCGCCGAGCGTCGAGCGGATCACGCTGCCGCTCGACAAGGCCGCGATCGTCGAACTCGATACTGACGCGCGCGACGTTCTCGTCTCCAATCCCAAGATCGTGGATGCCGTCGTCCGCACGCCGCGCCGCATCTTCGTCTTCGCGCTCGCCGCCGGACAGACCAACGCGTTCTTCTTCGACGGGCAGGGCCGCCAGATCGCCTCGCTCGAGATCAGCGTCGAGCGCGACGTGACCGATCTCAATCGCGCGATCATGCGTCACATGCCCAACGAGTCGGCCAGGGCGGAATCGCTCAACGACAACATCGTGCTCGACGGCACGGTCGCCAGCGCCGAGGAAGCCAGCAAGGCTCAGGACTTGGCCGCGCGCTTCGCGACCGCGCCCGAAAAGGTGACGAACCACCTCGACGTGCGCCAGCGCGAGCAGGTTCTCATCAAGGTGCGCGTTGCGGAAATGCAGCGCACCGTCGCCAAGCAATTGGGGGTCGACCTCGCCGCCGTGGGTCGGCTCGGCAACACGCCGTTCACGGCCGCAACGTCCAATCCGCTCAGTCTTCTGGGCCGTGCGCTCAGCGATCTTTCCGGCGTGCAGGTCGGCAACACGTTGACGGGCGGCTCCGATGTGCAGGGTGTTCTCAAGGCGCTCGAGCGCGTGGGGCTGGTGCGCACGCTGGCGGAACCCAACCTCACGGCCGTTTCCGGCGAGTCCGCGCGGTTCCTCGCCGGTGGCGAGTTTCCCGTTCCCGTCTCGCGCGACCAGAACGGCAATGTCGTCGTCGAGTTCAAGCAGTTCGGTGTCGGCCTCGCTTTCACGCCGGTCGTGTTGAGCCAGGGCCGTATCTCGCTGCAGGTCTCGACCGAAGTGAGCGAGCTCACGAACCAGGGCGCCTTCACCAATGCGGGCAACAGTTTCCTCGATCAGGACGGCAACGTCGTGACCGTTCAGGGCCTGACGATACCGGCGCTTTCGGTGCGCCGCGCCGAGACGACGGTCGAGCTTTCGTCGGGCGGCAGCCTCGTCATCGGCGGCCTGCTGCAGCATACGACGAAGCAGAACGTCGACGCGTTTCCCGGCCTCAAGGATGTCCCCGTACTGGGCGCGCTGTTCCGCAGCCGCGACTTCCAGAATTCGGAGACCGAACTCGTCGTGATGGTCACGGCCTATCTCGTCGACCAGATGCACGAAGAGGAAATCGCGCTGCCGACCGACAAATTCGTGGTGCCGGCGGATGCCGAGACGATCCTGCTGGGGCGCCTCAACGCGGTTTACGGCAGGGAACGCACGGAAGCGGCGGCGGCGCCAGGCGTCATCGGATACATCGTTCAGTAGGCGGAGGTTTGGCAGCGATGCGGAAAATTACGGCATGCGGTTTGTCCGTTCTCGCGGGCTTGTCGGCCGCGGCTTGCGCAGCACCTTTCAATGGTCCCGAAGAGTCCTCCGACTGGCGCGATACCCATCGCATCTCCGTTGCGGCCAGGATGGAAGCGTTGACGGTGCGCACCATCGCGCCGGGAAGCGCCGATGCGGCCAAGCTCGCCGCCTTCGCAAGGGGCTATCTCAATCGCGGCAGCGGCGCGGTCAGCGTCTCGGCCTCGCGCAGCGCGGGACCGCGCGCGGCATCCGACGTGGCCGCCCAGCTCGCCGCCCATGGCGTGCCCGGCTCGCGCATCCTCGTGGGTACGGCGACGGACCCCGATGTCGAGCCCGTCGTCGAGATCAGCTATGTCGGCTACGGGGCGACGGTCGCGCCTTGCGGCGACTGGCATGTGAGCGTCACCAATACGGCATCCAACATGGCGCCGCCGAATTTCGGCTGCGCCACCCAGCACAACATCGCGGCCATGGTCGCCAATCCGCGCGACTTCCTGGCCCCTTCCGAATTGGGTCCAAGAGACGCCGCGCGCCGCGCGACGGTGCTCGAAAAGTACCGCAAGGGCGAGGCGACGCCCGCGGCCAAGACCAGCGAACAGTCGGGCGCGGTGTCCGGCGTGGGCCAGGGCGGAGGCGGGTAATCCATGGTCCGGAGCGAGGAAAACGAAACCGAGCGGAGCTTCGGCGCAGCGCCGTATGAGCGGCCGGTTCCGCGCATCTCGATTCATGCTTTCTGCGAATTCCCCGACACGGGAGCTTCGCTGCAACGCGCGGCCGCCGATCGCCGGCTGTCGAAGGCGCATGTGACGATCGAGCTTGGGGGCGTTCCGGCGGCGTTGGAGCACTTCAAGGAAAATTCCACGCCCAACCTGCTTCTCCTCGAGACCCGCCAGCAGGGCGATGCCGTGCTGGGCGAACTGGAACAGCTCGCCGAAATCTGCGATCCCGACACCAAGGTGATCGTGATCGGGCGCGTCAACGACGTGCATCTCTATCGCGAACTCGTCCGCCGCGGCGTGAGCGAGTACATGGTGGCGCCGCTCAATCCGCTCCATATCATCGAAACGATCTCGGGCATCTACGTGAACCCGGACGCGCAGCCGATCGGCCGCGTGATCGCGTTCGTGGGCGCGCGCGGGGGCGTCGGGTCCTCGACGCTCGCGCACAATGTCGGCTGGTCGATCGCCGAGGGCCTCAAGGTCGACACCACGATCATCGATTTCGATCTTCCGTTCGGCACGGCGGGCCTCGATTTCAACGAAGATCCGGGTCAAGGCATCGCCGAAGCGCTGACCGCGCCCGAACGGCTCGACGACGTGCTCCTCGACCGGCTGCTGATCAAGGCGGGCGAGAACCTCACGCTCTTCGCGGCGCCCGCGCTTCTCGACCGCGATTACGATGCGGACGTCACCGCCTATGAAAGCGTGATCGATCAGGTTCGCGCCATCGTGCCTTGCGTCGTCGTGGATTTGCCGCATCTGTGGACACCGTGGACGAAGCAGACGCTGCTCTCGGCCGACGAGATCGTCGTCGTCGCCGGCGCCGACCTCGCGAGTTTGCGAAACGCGAAGAACATGATCGATGTCTTCAAGCACAACCGCCCCAACGATACGCCGCCGAAGATCGTGCTCAACCAGATGGGCGTGCCCAAGCGGCCCGAGATCCCGGCCAAGGATTTCGGCGAGGCGCTCGATATCGAGCCGTGTCTTTTCGTGCCGTTCGATCCGCTGCTTTTCGGTACGGCGGCGAACAACGGTCAGATGGTCTGCGAGGTGCAGCCCAACGCGCGCGCGTCGCTTGCGGTGCGCCAGCTTGCCGAGATCGTAACGGGCCGCGCGGTTCCGCAATCGGCGCGCAAATCCGTTCTGCCCTTCCTTTCGTTCCTATCGAACCGTAAGGCGAGCTAGGCCATGTTCGGCAAGCGGACGGCAACGGCCGAGGGGGCAAATCCCGTCCGGGCGGGCGCCGGGGCGGCGAAGGCCGAGTCGGCGAAGCCGCGTCCGCAGTCGCAATCCAAGGCGCAGCAAGATGCCGCGTCGACGACGGCAAAGACGACGTCTGCGGGGGCCGCGGCGCCGACGCGGGTCGCCAGTCAGCAGGCCAGTATTGCCTCGGCGATGACCGCGGCGGCCCAGCCGACCGCCCAGGTCGACAACCGCTCCGACGGCTACTACCAGATCAAGACGACGATCTTCAGCGCGCTCATCGACACGATCGATCTCGCTCAGCTTGCTCAGCTCGATGCCGATTCCGCGCGCGAGGAAATCCGCGATATCGTCAACGAGATCATCTCGATCAAAAACGTCGTGATGTCGATCGCCGAGCAGGAACAGCTGCTCGCCGATATCTGCAACGACGTGCTCGGCTATGGGCCGCTCGAGCCGCTGCTCGCGCGCGACGACATCTCCGACATCATGGTCAACGGCGCGAGCCGCGTTTTCATAGAAGTGAACGGCAAGGTGCAGCTCACCAATGTCCGCTTCCGTGACAATTCCCAGCTGATGAACATCTGTCAGCGCATCGTGTCGCAAGTCGGCCGCCGCGTCGACGAATCCTCGCCGATCTGCGACGCGCGCCTGCCCGACGGCAGCCGCGTCAACGTCATCGCGCCGCCGCTCGCGCTCGACGGCCCCACGCTCACCATCCGAAAGTTCAAGAAGGACAAGCTTAGGATGGAGGATCTCGTCCGCTACGGGTCGATCTCGCCCGAAGGCGCGCGGGTCCTGGCCGTGATCGGGCGCTGTCGCTGCAATATCCTGATCTCGGGCGGCACGGGTTCGGGCAAGACGACGCTGCTCAACACGCTCACTGCCTTCATCGATGCGTCGGAACGTATCGTGACCTGCGAGGACGCCGCGGAGCTCCAGCTTCAGCAACCCCATGTCGTGCGGCTGGAGACGCGGCCGCCCAATCTCGAAGGCCAGGGTCAGATCTCCATGCGCGATCTCGTGCGCAACTGTCTGCGCATGCGTCCCGAGCGGATCATCGTGGGCGAAGTGCGCGGACCCGAGGCCTTCGATCTTCTGCAGGCGATGAACACCGGCCATGACGGTTCGATGGGCACGCTGCATGCCAACACGCCGCGCGAGGCGCTGTCGCGCTTGGAATCCATGATCACCATGGGCGGCTTCTCGCTTCCGAGCAAGACGATCCGCGAGATGATCGTGGGATCGATCGACGTGATTGTGCAGGCCGAACGCCTGCGCGACGGTTCGCGCCGCATCACGCACGTCACCGAAGTCGTCGGCGTGGAAGGCGATGTCGTGGTCACGCAGGACCTCCTCGTTTACGAAATCGAGGGCGAGGATGAAACCGGCCATATCCGCGGCCGCCATATGGGCACCGGCATCGCGCGGCCGAATTGCTGGGAGCGCGCGCGCTATTACGGCCTCGACCGCGAGCTGTCCGAAGCGCTCGACGCGGCCCAGCCCTAGGCGGAGGGAACGCGATGGATCCCCTGACGCTCTATGCTCTGACCGGACTTCTGTTTGCCGTTGCGCTCGGCGGCGCATTCTTCGTCTTCGCCAGCGGTTCCGGCGAGAAAGCGCAAAAGCGTTTCAGCGCCGTCGCGCGACCCCAGGCCACGGGCCGCGCCACCAGGGATCAGGCCGATCTCAATCAGCAGCGCCGCAAGAACATGCAGGTCATGCTCAAGGAGCTGGAAAAGCAGCAGGCCGCGCAGAAGAAGCGTCCCTCGCTGCGCCGGCGTCTGGAGATGGCGGGCCTTACCATAACGCCGCGGACGTATTGGGTGATCTGCGGCATCCTTTCCCTGGTGGCGTCCGGCTTCGCGCTCGCGACCCAGCAAACTCCGCTGGTCGCATCCCTCGCGGGCTTTGTCGCCGGCCTCGGACTGCCGCGTTGGGCACTCTCCTTCCTGACCGCGCGGCGCGAAAAGGCGTTCACGCGCGAGTTCGCGAACGCCATCGACATCATCGTGCGCAGCGTCAAGTCGGGCCTTCCGGTCAACGAGGCGCTCAAAGTGGTCGCGAGCGAGATTCCCGATCCGGTGGGCGCCGAATTCCGCACGATCTGCGAAGGCCAGAGGGTCGGCGTGCCGCTCGATCAGGGGCTGAAACGCATGTACGAACGCATGCCGACTTCGGAAGTGAATTTCTTCGGCATCGTCATGTCGATCCAGCAGAAATCTGGCGGCAATCTGTCGGAAGCGCTCGGCAACCTCGCCGGCGTGCTGCGCGACCGCAAACGCCTCGAGGGGAAGATCAAGGCCATGTCGTCCGAAGCCAAGGCGTCGGCCGGCATTATCGGCTCGCTGCCGCCCGCCGTGATGGCGCTGGTCTACACGTCGACGCCGGACTACATCGCGCTTCTGTTCAGCAGCAAGATCGGCAACCTGATGCTTGCGGGCTGCGTGGTCTGGATGGCCGTCGGCGTCTTCGTGATGAAGAAAATGATCAGCTTCAAGACGTGAGCGCGCGATGAACCTCGGCTTTTTCGAACTTTTTTTCGATCCGCAATTCATGGCGACGGCGCTCATCGCGGTGGCGGCGTTCGCCACCATCCTGACGCTCGGCCTGCCTTATCTCGAGGGCGACAATCTCGACAACCGCATGAAGGCCGTCGGCAAGCGGCGCGAGGAATTGCGGCAGAAGCAGCGCGAGGCCTATCAGCAGCAGCAGCGCAAAGGGCAGCTTCGCTCGACGCCGGTAGGCTTCATGAAAGAGACGCTCGACAAGCTGAAGCTCGCCAATCTTCTCGAATCCCCCGGCACGCGCGAAAAGCTCTCGCGAGCGGGCTATCGCGGCCAGGGCCCGCTCGTGTCGTTTCTGTTCTTTCGGTTCGTGATGCCCTTCGTGATGCTCGTCGCCGCGCTGATCTATTTCTTCGGCATCACCGATTATGCCTGGACGTCGACGATGAAGCTCACCGTTGCCATCGGTATCGGCCTGTTCGGCTACTACTTGCCCGATCTGTTCGTTTCCAACCGGATCCAGCAGCGCCAGGATTCGATCATGCGCGCCTTTCCCGACTCGCTCGATCTTCTTTTGATCTGCGTGGAATCGGGCATGTCGGTCGAGGCAGCCTTCCACAAGGTTGCTGCGGAAGTCGGCACCTCGTCGGTCGAGCTCGCCGAGGAGTTGGGTCTGACGACGGCGGAACTCTCCTATCTTCCGGACCGCCGCAAGGCGTTCGAGAATCTCACCAACCGCACCGGCCATCCCGGCGTCAAGGCCGTCGCGGCCGCGCTCATCCAGTCCGAACGCTATGGCACGCCCATGGGCCAGGCCCTGCGCGTAACCGCGCAGGAAAACCGCGAGATGCGGATGCAGGCGGCCGAGCAAAAGGCCGCCGCCCTGCCCGCGAAGCTCACGGTTCCGATGATTCTGTTCTTCCTGCCCTGCCTGTTCGTCGTGATCCTGGGTCCCGCGATCATCAAGATCATGGGGATGGAATAAGGAGGGCACGATCCGGTCGGGCGCGCCCGATCGCCCGCCCGGGCCTTCGATTTTCGTGAAATCCGAACCGCGTTCAGTGCGTGACGGTCTCGTCCGCGTCTCGCAGCTTCGCCGGATTGGCGGCGGACGGCTTCGCGTTCGTGCGGATCGCGGGGGCCGCGGCTGGGGGCGTGTCGGCGAGCGCGGGTCTCAGAAAACTGACGTCGGCGCGTTGGGTTGCCGCGTCTTGCACGGGCTCTGTTGCAGCGACGTGCGTTTGCGCGCCCGGCGAGGCCTTCGGGACCGGCGCGCGTTTTGGCGGCGTCAGCGGCTTGGACGAGTCTTTTGCGGCGGCGCGCGGGACCGGAGCAGCGCGGTCGGGCAGGGGGCGCGACATGATCACGGGGACGCCGTTAAGATGGGCTGTGCGCGTCTCGGGCGGGCTCGCGGCCGGCGCGGCGGCGACGGCAACTGGGGTGGTGGGCGCGGCGCTGGGCGCGGTGGTAGGTGCGAGCCCCAGCGAGTTGGCGAGTTGCGTCAGTGGGGATTCGCCCTTGAGGCCACGCACGAGCGCGAGATTGTTCGCGATCTTGGGATGACCCTCCTGGTCGGGCCCGGCTTGGGCGAGCAGGCGCTCGGCGCCATCCAGATCACCCGCCAGCATGCGCGAAAGGGCTGCGTTGTTGAGCACGGTCGGCTCGCCCGGCCGGACGGCCAGCGCGCGGTCATAGGCGAGCTTGGCGCGCCCATAATCGCCGGTCTGGTCGTAGGCGACGCCGAGCGCGGAATAGAGCGTCCAGTCGTTCGGCTGAAGCTGGACGGCGCGCTTCAAAAAGGCCTGCGCGTCGTCGGCCCGGCCCTCGGCGGCGAGCGTCTTGCCGTATTCGCCGAGCACGCGCGCATCGTCGGGCGCGACGAGGATGAGCTGGCCGAGCGTGCGGGCGGCTTCGCGGAGCTTTCCCTGAGCGCGCAGAATCTGGGCGTGGCGCACGGCGCCGTCGAGATCGGCGGCGACGAAATCGTCCGCGCCCGGCTGGGGCGCCGGCGGCGTTCCGGCGAGCCGGTCAGCGGTCGGCAACGTGCCGTCCGTCACGCAGCCCGCCGCCGTCAGGGCGCACAGCAATGCGGCCGCACGCCCGAAAGCCCGCATGGTCATCAAGCGAATCCTTGACGCCTCGAAATCGCGGCCGAGCATCGGCGATTGGGCGTCAACAAAGGATTAAGCATCACGCGTCCGGGCATCAAAAATCCCCGTTTCGTGCGGCTTTGCGTCCAATTCCGGCCTCAATGGAAGTATTCTATGGTGGCCTATGAGACCGCGCCTCGCAGGATGGACCGCGATCGCGGGAGGAGCGACCCTCCTCGCCGCTCTGATCTTCCTCGCAATTCAGCCGGGCGCGGCTCAGGGCGGGCCCGTCCGGGTCGCCTTTCAGATCGTGACGGGCTCCATCAGCGGCACGTATTTCCCCGTCGGGCAGATGATCGCCGGACTCGTCAGCCATCCGCCGGGCATCGGGCGCTGCGAGGCGGCCGGCGTCTGCGGGCCGCCCGGCTTGATCGTCAGCGCGCGCGCCTCGGAAGGCTCCATCGCCAACGTGTTCGCGGTCAATTCGCGACGCGCCGATTCGGGTCTCGCGCAGGCCGACGTGGTGGCGCTGGCCGTCGCGGGCGCGGGTCCGTTCAAGGCGGCGGGCGCCACGCGCGATCTGCGCGTGATCGCCAATCTCTATCCCGAGAGCGTGCACCTGGTCGCCGCCGCGAAGGCCGGCATCGCGAGCGTGGAAGGGCTCAGGGGCAAGCGCGTCTCGCTGTCGACGGAAAGCTCGGGCACGATCGCAACCGCGCGTGCCGTGCTCTCCGCCTATCGCCTTACCGAAAAGCGCATCAAGCCCAATTACGACACCGCCGATCGGGCTGCGCGGCTCCTGGAGAAAGGCGAATTGGACGCGTTCTTCTTCGTCGGCGGCGCGCCCGTGCGCCTGATCGAGGACCTGATCGCGCGCGGTCTTGCCACGCTGGTGCCGATCGACGGCAAGGGCCGCGAACGATTGCTCGCCGATCAGAATTTCCTCGTCGCCGATACGATTTTGGCCGGCGCCTATCCCGGCCTTGGCGGCGTCGATACGGTCAGCGTCGGCGCGCTCTGGATCGTCAACGCGCGGGCGTCGGACGATCTCGTCTACGCGATTGCCAAGGCGCTCTACAATCCGGCCAACCGCGTACTGCTCGACGCGGCGCATGCGAAAGGCGGGCTCATTCGCATCGCGCGCGCGACCGAGGGGGTCTCCGCGCCCTTCCATCCCGGCGCCACGAAATTCTATCGCGAGGTCGGCGCGCTTCCCCCGCTTCCCGTACCCGTTCCCAAGCCCTGAGCGATCTCGGCCGCAGCGGCCGCGCCCCAATCCTTCATCGCGTCGAGCGCGAACAGCCGTTCGACATAGGCGCCGGCTTCGCCGGGAAGCCCGATCGCATAGGTGCGAAAGCGCGATGCGACCGGAGCATAGAAGCAATCGGCGATGGAGAAGCGGCCGAAGAGAAATCCACCCTCGCGGTCGCCTTGCGCGAGGGCCCGAGTCCAGATCTGCACGATGCGGCCGATTTCGGTCTTGACGGCATCGCCGAGCGCGGGCGCCGGACGCCTGCGGGCGAAGTCCATCGGCAGCGTCTCGCGCAATTTCGCGAAGCCCGCATGCATCTCCGCCGTGACGCTGCGGGCCTCGGCGCGCGCCCTGGGATCGCGCGGCCACAACATCGCGTCCGGATGGCGCTCGGCGAGCGTCTCGCAAATGGCCAGGCTGTCATGGACCGTGACGCTGGTGCCGCCTTCGTCGATCCTCAGCGCCGGCACGCGGCCCGAGGGCGAATGGGCCAGGATCGCCGCTCGCGTCTCCGGCGCGTCCAGCGGCAGCACGATCTCGGAGAATGCCGCGCCGGTCGCGCGCATCGCCAGCCATGGCCGCAGGCTCCAGGACGACAAGTTTTTCGTGCCGAGGATCAGCGTGTATCGCGCGCTCATGCAGCCTCGTCGTGGAATCGGTATAGGCTGCGCCCGTTCTATCAGAGGTTTCGATCATGCTCGCGATCTTCGCCACGAAGGGGCCGAACGCGGTGCCTC
>Ga0326597_10004223_pt1 | contig 20296 bp, 21 predicted proteins | sample RVTome_12_FD_203789 | JGI IMG/M metagenome (GOLD analysis project Ga0326597, IMG submission 203789) | Soil microbial communities from uranium-contaminated site in the Upper Colorado River Basin, Wyoming, United States - RVT100D185 | ecosystem: Environmental > Terrestrial > Soil > Contaminated >...
TGATGTCTCTTACCTGGACGCCGGCGTTCTTGAGTGCGCGCCGGATCGCCGTGTAGCGGGTGGGCGCCGCGAGCCAGGTGTTCTCCCACGGCATGTGCAGCGCATAGTAGATCGCGTCCTTGCGGCAGGTGACCGCGTTTACCCGCACCAGTGGATTCCAGTGCAGCCCGCCCATCAGCCGCGTGAACTCGCCGAACCGCCCCTCGGGGTGCGTCCAGCCCGTCGGCAGGATCTCGGCTTCGAGCACGATCTCGGCGTCGGCGAGGCAGGGCAGGTCGATGGTTTCACACTGGATCAGTTCGACCGGTGCGCCGCGGATGCCGCCGGCGATCGCCATTTCATCCACGCCCAGCGGCGCGCGAAAGCCGGAACCCATGATCTCGAACGGGTGGGTGCCGATGGAGATCGAGATCGGGCAAGGCCGTCCGGCCTCGAGCGCGCGCGCCGCGAAGAACCGCATGTTGTTGGGGGTCACGATGTCGATGCCGGTGAGGTTCTTCTCCTTCACCATGAAGCGGTACATGCCGGAGTTGAAGCCGTGCTCGGGATCCCGGGCGATGACGATGCCCGCCGTGATCATCGGCCCGCCGTCGTAGATCGAGGACATCGGGATCGGCAGGCGATAGAGGTCCACCTCGTCGCCGGTCTCGATGATTTCCTTGCAGCGCGCCTTCTTGACGTGCTTCGGCGCGATCGGGTGATCGATGCCCTGCTGCAGGCGGTGCTCGATCGAGGGGTAGTCCGCGCAGCCCATGGACAGGATTGCGCGATTGCGCGTCCGGATGATGCCGGAGACCACCGGCATGTCGTAGCCGATGACGTCGTGGAAGAGCAGGGCGGTCTCGGACTGGTCCACCAGCGTGGCGATGTGCCGGATGTCCACCGGCTGCCGGATGTCCACCAGCTCCTTTTCCGCGCGCAACCGGTCGAGAAACTGGCGGAAGTTCTCGTTCTTGACGTCGAGCATTTCCATTTTCATCGCGATGGCTCCCCGGTGCCCTGGATGCCCTTCCAGCGCTTGATGCGTTCGTGCTCCACGCCGAAAAGGTCGAGCACGCGTCCTACCGTATGGTTCACCAGGTCATCCACGGATTTCGCGTGGCTGTAGAAGGCCGGCACCGGCGGATAGACGATGCCGCCCATCTCGGTCACCTGTGCCATGTTGCGCAGGTGGGCGAGATTGAGCGGTGCCTCGCGCACGATGAGCACGAGCCGCCGCCGCTCTTTCAGGATCACGTCCGCCGCGCGTGAGACCAGATTGTCGGAAAAGCCCAGCGCCACCGCGGCGAGCGTTTTCATCGAGCACGGCGCGATCACCATGCCGTGGGTGACGAACGAGCCGCTCGAGATCGAGGCGCCGACGTCGCGCACGTTGTGCACGACGTCGGCGAGCTTCGCGAGGTCCTTGCGGGAGAGCTTGTGGTCGTACCAGGCGTTCAGCGCGCCCGCGTCGGAGACGATCAAGTGCGTTTCCCAGCCGCCGATCGCGCGCAGCGTCTGGAGGATGCGCACGCCGTAGATGGAGCCGGTCGCGCCGGTCATCGCCACAATGAGGCGCTTTTTATGGCTCCTGGACGGCTTTTTCGCGGCAGTCATGGGGCATCAAGCCTATCAGAAAAAGGCGTGAGTCGTGAGTCGTGAGTCGTGAGTGGTGAGTGGAGTGCTGGAAGGGCGTATTTCGAATCGGTCTGCTCACCAATCACTATTCACCATTCACGCTTTTGGCGAAGCAGTAAAGTAGGTGCCTCTCCCGCTGGCCACCAGCGCGCCGTCCTGGTCGTACAAACTGGCCTCGGCCGTCGAATACTGGCTGCCCATCCGCACGACGCGCGCCTTCGCGGTGAGGTCGCCCGGCGTCGCGGCCTTGTGATAATCCACGCGGATGTCGATCGTCGGCACCGGGCGCCCGAGCTCTGCCGCGATCGCGTAGTCAGCCGCGACGTCCACGATCGCGGCGAGAATGCCACCGTGAGTGTAGCGCCGATCGGGATTCACCACCCACTCCTCGCGCCACGCAGCCCGTATCTCGACGCCGTCTTTGCCCGCCTTCAGCACGGTGAAGTTGAGCCACTTGTTGAACGGCCCGCGGGTGATCAATGCCTGCAGTTTTTCGATCCCAATAGTTGTTTGCTCGCTCATGTGTTTTGCCTGTCCTCGCCGCAATGGAAATGGAAACTGGATTTTCTCCGTTGAGGGCGCAGTGGTCACGAAGAAACGACCAGAATGTTAGCCGAACCGCGAATCATGGCTCTTCGGCGATTTCCCTTGCCATTGCCTTCAGAATCTCGATGAACCGCCGCGCAGCGGGGGAAAGGTAGCCGTCCTTCCGGTAAGTGACCATGACTATGCGCGCGATGGTGAGTTCCTTCACGGGGAGCACAGTCAGGGGTAACGACCGACTCATTTGTCGGACGGCCTGACGAACGCCCTGGCCAAGGAAACCCGCATAGGCTATCACCCGACGCCGCACGACACTCGAGTTGGATATCATCGTGAACTGGGGCAGAGGAAGCCCTGCCTTCTCGAACGCGCGTGTGAATGCGTCCCACGACGGCCCGCTGGCCCCCGGCCTGACCCACCGCTCTTGCGCAGCTTCGGCGAGGGTTATTCGCCTGCGCCCCGCCAGGTGATGCGCGGTGGAAGCGATAACGACGAATTCGTCCTCGTAGAGGTGCTCGTGCACGAGATCGTCCGCCGGCACGGAAGGGCTGGTACTGACGATGAAGTCGAGCTCTCCGTTTCTAAGAGCGGGGACCATCGACTCAAGCGACGTCACGGTGACCCTCAACGATATCCTGGGCGCCTCATTGAGGAGGGCGGCCGACGCCACGGCGACGAGTTCCTCGAGGACGCCCACTTGTGTGCTGATGCGCAATTCCCCCGCCCGGCCCTGGCTGAGGTCGGCGATTTCGCGTGCGACGTCCTGGCGCACGAGCCGCAGCCGTTGCAGGTGTGACCGCAAGGTACGGCCAACCGAGGTCAACTCAATCCCTTTTGGAGTGCCCTTGACCAATTTGGCTTGCAGGGATTTTTCGAGTCGGCGCAGGCTCATGCTCAGCGCCGGCTGGCTCAGTCCGAGCGCTTCCGATGCCCGCCCGAGATGTCCGTGCTCGGCGACGACGGCGAAATAATCGAGGTCCCGCTCGTTCATCTCTATAAGCAGAATTGATTGAGATGTCAAAACCACATAATTGCGTGGATAGCTCCGGGATGTCAACCTGACCGTGATCCCAACGCCCCGCAAGGGGGAAGGAGGCAACCGTGAAGGCGATCATGTGGATGATTGCGGTGCTGGTGGCAGGCATTGCGCAAACCGCGAGCGCGCAGGTCTACCCCGCCAAACCGGTCCGCATCATGGTGGGATATCCGCCGGGCGGTGGCGTCGATACCGCGGCCCGCATGGTTGCAGCTGCACTTTCCACAGCTTGGGGCGTCTCCGTGATCGTCGAGAATCGGCCGGGTGCATCGGGCAACATCGCCACCGAGTACACGGCGAAGGCTGCACCCGACGGCTACACCCTGGTTTTGTGCAACATCGGGTCGCACAGCGTCACGCCGGCGCGTTTCAGGAAGAGACTTAACTACGATCCCATCGCGGACTTCGCGTTTCCTGCCATGATCGGCGGCGTGCCCAACGTCTTTATGGTGCACCCCTCGATGCCCACGAAAAATCTGAATGAGTTCATTCGTTACGCCAAGGCGCACCCCGGCAAGGTGAACTTCGGTTCTTCCGGCGTAGGCGGGTCGCCCCATCTGTCGATGGAGCTATTCAAGATGATGAGCGGGGTTGATATCGTGCACGTTCCATACAAGGGGGTTGCGCTGGCTCTCGCCGACATCATGAGCGGGCACATGGAGACTGCGGTGGGCAATCTGGCCGGTGGATCGCTGGCGGCAATCCGGGCAAAGAAAGTACGACCGCTCGGCGTCACGTCCGCAAAGCGCAACGCGCAGGTGCCGGACGTGCCGACTTTTGCCGAGCAGGGCGTGCCGGATTACGATGTCACGGGATGGTACGGGATCTGCACGCAGTCGAAAGTGCCGCAGCCGATACTCGCCAAGCTCAACGTCGATCTCAACAAGCTGCTCGTCAGCGGGCCGCTGAAGCAGCGCCTGGAAGACCAGGGCATCACGGTCACGCCGAGGACGCCGGAGGCATTCGCGGTCCACGTCAAGTCGGAGATCGCGAAATGGACCGGGGTGGTGCAGCGGGCGAGGCTCGAGGCGGAGTAAAGCGGCCTTCCGATCCGCGAATCACGGCTTCTTGGCGATTTCGCTGGCCGTCGTCTTCAGGATCGCGACAAAGCGCCGAGCGGCGGGGGAAAGGTACGCGTCCTTCCGATAAGCAACTCCGACACGGCGTATACGCTCCAATTCCTTGACGCGAAGCTGGGCAAACCGGACTCCCGGCAACGCTTCGCGCGCCACCCGCGTCGAGCTGTAGCCGAGCAGGCTGGTGGAGGATACAAGATGGTCCCTCAGTTCCAGGGAACCGGTCACAACTGCGATCCGCGGTGGCGGCAGGCCACTTTCCTCGTAGCCGCGACGCATCCGCTGCGTTGCCGGCGAATTGGGCGCCAATATTACCCACCGTTCCTGTGCGAGATCGGTGATGGTTACCCGCTTGCGCGACGCGAGACGGTGATTGACTGAGGTGATGACGACAAATTCATCGTCAAACAAATGCTCCTCGACGAAATCGTCGCCAAGCGATCCCGTCATTGGGCCCACGACCAAATCGAGTTCTCCATTCCGCAATGCCGACAGCAGCGCGTCCGTGGGCTCGATGGTCACCGCGAACGTGACGTTCGGCGCTTGGGCAAGCAGCGCCTGGCATGCTGCCGAGACGGGGTAGCGTATGAAACCCACGACCACGCCGATACGCAGGCGACCGGCGCGTCCAGAAGTTCAGACCCTGGCGCCAATCCGTCGAATGGGCGGGCTTATCCAATGAAGCCGGTGAGGGTCATCACCGGGAACCCCGGTGCCACTGCGGATATTCTGGCACGCCATATCGCAGCGCAGCTCAATGAGCGCTGGGGTCGGCCGGTGATTGTGGACAACCGGGGAGGTGCAGCCGGCACGATATCGGCGGAAATTGCAGCCCATGCGCTCCCTGACGGCTACACCCTCCTGATGGGCCAGCTCAACTCACATGCGCTCGCCGTAAGCCTTCACCGCAAGCTGTCCTATGACCCGCTGACGGACTTTGCGCCGATCACGCGAGTTGCGTTGGCGCCGCTACTGTTCGTCGTGAATTCATCGATGCCCACAAATAGCTGGCGCGAGCTCGCCGATTACGCGCGGCAACGTCCGGGCCAGATCGATTATGCGTCCGCCGGAAATGGCACGACCTCCCACCTTACCGCCGAGCTTTTCAAGCAGGCAGCGGGGTTGGATCTCTTGCACATCCCTTACAAGGGGGGTGGCGCTGCGATTCGCGCCGTCATGAGCGCCGAGGTGAAAACCGGATTCGTCGCGCTTGCCTCCGCTTGGCCTATCTTGAAGTCCGGCAAGATCAGGGCGCTGGCAATAGCCAGCAGACAGCGCTTTCCGACGTTGCCGGATGTGCCGACCCTCGATGAAGGCGGACTGCCAAAGTTCGAGTCGACGACATGGTTCGGGATGTTCGCGCCGGCTCATACGGGGAAAGCTTTGGTCGCCAGACTCAACCGCGATATCGTTGAGATTCTGCGCACGCCCTCGGTTCGGCAGGATTTGCTGAAGCAGGGCGCGGAGCCGGCTCCGGGCACGCCGGAGGAATTTACCGCGTTCATCAAGAGCGAGATCGTGAAGTGGCGGGATGTGATCAAGACCGCCGGCATCCAGCCACAGTGACTGCCCCGACAAATGGGCAACGGAGAGACTGCAGATTGCGGAGGTCAATTTGCAGTTGCTGCCAACTGCCATTTGCCCTGATCACCGGATACCGGTCACCGTCCCTCCGGCAACCCATTCTCGCAGCCGTTCGCGATCGATCTTGTTGGTGCCGGCGAGCGGAAATTGCTTGAGAAAGAACACGCGTCGCGGGTGCTGGTAGGCGGGACCGTTGACCAGGGCAAACTGCTTGAGCTCTCCTTCCGTGATCTTCGCGCCGCCGCGCGGCACGACGAAAGCGTAAGGCACCTGTCCCTTCAGCTCGTGATCGAATGGCATCACCAAGGCCTGGTGTACCGCGGGATGGCGCTGGAGCAACGCCTCGACCTCGCCCGGGTAGATGTTCTCGCCGCCGGAGACGAACATGTCGTCGGTGCGCCCGACGAAATAGTAGAAGCCCTCGGCGTCGCGACGGCAGACGTCGCCCGTGTGGTACCAGCCGTCGCGCAGCCGTTTCGCGGTCTCCTCCGGAAGGTTGTGGTAGCCGAGCAGGTTGCCCGGATTCTTCAGCGCGAGCTCGCCTTCGTCGGGGCCCGGACCGCCGACCAGTGCCGTTCCAACTCTTTGCGGATGGTCCGGTTGGTTCTGCAATCCCTGATCAATGTTGCCCGTAGAGTTCTCTCCATTGGGAGCAAGTTGGATCGGCACCAGCTTGGCTTCCGTGCCGGGGTAGGGGACGCCGATCGAGCCGGGCGGGCGCGGCTTGCCTTCGGGATGCGGCCCGAGCGGCACCGGCCCGCCCTCGGTCACGCCGTACACCACCAGCGGCTCCGCGTTCGGGAAATGCCTGGGCAATTCCTTCAGGAGTTGCGGCGACGAGGGCGCCGAGCCCATCATGACCGTTCGCACGGAACGCGTGTCGGTCTTCGCCAGCAGTTCCTTCCGGGTGAGCACCATCGCCATCATGGTTGGCACGCCGGAGATGACGGTGCAGTGAAAGCGTCCGATCGCTTCGATGTAGCGCTCGATGTCGAATTGCGGCAGCAGCGGCAGCGTGGCCCCCGCCGTGAGGCCCTGCTTGATCGCGTTGAGCGCGTTCTTGTGATAGAGCGGCGCCGCCACCAGGATCACGTCGTTTTCGCTCGTGCCGCGCGTATGCGCGAGGATGCGCCGGCTCCAGTTCTGGCCGTAGTGCGTGAGCAGCACGCCCTTGGGGCGCCCGGTCGAGCCCGACGTGTAGGGCTGAATCGCGATGGAATCCGGCGCGGGCTCGAACGCGTCGAACGGGCCCGGATCGAGAAAGGCGTCGAAGCCGGCGCCAAATTCCACGACGCGCAACCCGGCCGGGACGAGCCGCGTCAGCTCGCGCTCGGCGAACACCATGCGCGCGCCCGAGTCCCGGAGGATGTAGGCGACGGCATCGGGGGCCAGCTTGACGTTGACCGGCACCGGTATCACACTCGCACGCATGGCGCCCAGAACCGCCATGACGAACTCGGCCCGGTTGAGCGAGACGATGCCGATGCGATCGCCGGGCTCGAGCCCCGCCCGGACGAGCCCTCGCGCCACGGCATCGCATCCCGCGTCGAGCTCGCGGAAGCTCACCGGCCGCGGTTGCGCCGGGTCCCTCAGACCGATGATCGCGGCCCGGTCGGATCCCGCATGATCGGCGAACAGCAGCCCGAGGTTGCCGGGGTAGCCGCGCGGTTCGGGACGGGGGATAGTCACGGCTAATCGTGAACGGTGAACAGCGAACAGTGAACGGAGGAATCGTGTAACCGCGATGTGTCGCCAACCCATGCCCGGTCAACAGGTTTCCGTTCTCCGTTCACGGTTCACCATTCACCGGTTCAAGGCGTGACGATGACCTTGCCGAACACTTCCCGGCTCTCGATCAGCCGCAGGCCCTCGGCCGCGCGCGCGAGCGGCAGCACTTCGTCGATCACGGGCTTCATGCGGCCCTCCTGGATCAGGCCCATGAGCGCCTGCAGGTTGTCGTCGTAGAAGCTGTTGGAGCCGATGACCTGGAGCTCGAAGCTCCAGATGTAGCGCAGGTCCTCCTTGGGATCGTAGCCGGCCGTCGCCCCGCACACGAGGATCTTGCCGCCGCGCTTCACGCACCGGAGCGTCGGCGCCCAGGTGTCGCCGCCGGTGAAGTTGACGACGACGTCCACGCCGCCCTCGTAGGTGCGGCGCTGCGGCTTGCCGAACTTCTCCACCGCCCACTTCGAGAAATCGGTGGCCTTGTAATTGATGACGTGATCCGCGCCGAGGCCCTTCAGCCGCTTGATCTTGTCGTCGCTCGAGGCGCAGGCGATCACTTCGGCGCCGAGCATTTTCGCGAGCAGCACGCAGCCGGTGCCGACGCCGCCGCTCGCGCCCAGCACCAGCACCTTGTCGCCGCTCGTCACCGTCTTGTGCGTGATCAGCATCCGGTGCGCGGTCCCGTAGGCGACGGGAAGCGAGGCCGCCTGCTCGAACGTGACGCCCTCGGGCATGCGGATCAGCTGGTGCTGCGCGACCAGGCACTTCTCGGCGAGGCCGCCGTGCATCATTTCGCCCATCAGCCCCTTCTGGCGGTTGAGCGGATTGACCAGCACGCGGTCGCCCGGCTTCCACTGCGCGTCCACGCCCGGGCCGGCTTCCAGGATCTCGCCGGCGATGTCGAGCCCGATGATCATCGGCATCGGCACCTTGATGCCGGGCATGCCCCGCACGGTGAACACATCGTGATAGTTGAACGAGGTCGCGCGCACGCGGATCACCACGTGGCCTTCCGCGACGGCCGGATCCGGAAAATCCGTCACGTACCGCAGCTGGTCCAGCCCGCCGTGCTGTTCGAGGACGACTGCTTTCATCGGACGCTCCGCCGAAATGACGTGAATAGTGAATGGTGAAGGGATATTGGGCCTGAGGGAAGACGAGGGTTTTTCTGTTTAATATTCACGATCCACCATTCACGCTGTTACACAAAGATGCGGTTGACGCCCGTCGAAATGGCGTCCCGGGCGATGCCGTAGACGTGCAGCGAGATCGCCGGCTTGCTGCTCTCGTTGGCGAGGCGGTGTATGCCGGAGTGGGCCGCGTCGAAGCTCAACGTGCCTTCGCCGCGGCGCGCGCTGCTGACGCGAACCGGCAGGCCGCCCGCCGTGTCCTCCCGGTAACAGGTCTCGGTGAGCTCGCCCTGGTAGACGCCGACGGCGCACCAGCAGTAGTGGCCGTGCACGGGGCTCATCTGGCCGTAGTCCCAGACGATGGACAGGATCGAGTAGCGGCCTTCGGGATCGGCGTGGAGCAGATGCCGGGCGTAGTTGTCGTGGCGCGCGCGCCGGCGCTCCGGAGGCAGCCAATTGTCCGTCGAGGCGGCTTCGCCGAGCGCCAACTGGATTTCCCGCGCCATCGCGTCGGGCGCGAGCGCCACCGCGGCATCGATACGTTCCGCCAGTCGCAGAAGCTCGCGCGCAACGTTCACCGCGAGCCCTCCGAGCCGAGCGCAACGTTCAACACCGAGCGCGAGGTCAGCAGGGCGGACAGTACCATGCCGCGGGCGGCTTCGATCTGCTCCCGGCAGATGCGCTCCGCCGTGTTGCCGTCGCCGCGCGCGAGCGCCTTCAGCAGCGTGCGGTGCTCGCGCGACATTTCCTGCGAGCGGTTGCGCAGCCCCAATCCCAGGTGCAGCAACCGCGTCATCTCGTCCAGCAGGCGCTCCACGGCGTCGGCGAGCCGGGTGTTGCCGGTCGCGCGCGCGATCGCGACGTGGAACGCCTTGTTGGCTTCCAGGAAGCGCGACGTGCTGCGGGGGTCCCCGGGCTGGTAGCCGGCGCGCGTGATCTCGTCGAGCGCGCGCAGCCGCTGCAGGTCGACCTTGCCGGCGGCCATGCGGGCCGCGGCCGGCTCGAGCATCAGCCGCAGCTCGAACACGTCGTGAATGTCCTTGACCGTCACCTGGGTCACCCGGTAGCCGCGGCGCGGAATGGCGCGCACCAGGCCGTCGTGCGCCAGCCGGTTCAGCGCCATGTGCACCGGCCCCTTGCCGAGGCGGTAGTGCGCGCACAACTGGGCCTCCGAGATTTCGGTGCCCGGCGCGATCACGCAGCTGATGACGTCGTGGCGGATGCGCTCGTAGGCGCGGTCGGAGAGGAGGGGCATGGCGCGCACGTCGGCGGGCGGCCTGCCGGCGGGGGTCAGGGCCATGGCCGGAGCAGTCGATCAGCGGGTAATCGTTGAAATTCTATGAAGGCCCCTGTGACATGTCAAAGCGCGGGACGGGCCCATACTCTGGACGCGCGGGAAACCGGCGCGCCCGTTCGTGGCACCATGCAGCCTGTTCGCCATTGTCCCGATCATGATCGACCCGCATTCGCCCCCGGCCTGGTTCGTCGTGCTGGTGACGACCGCCGCCCAGATGGTGGTGGCGATGTCGAACATCGTGCTGTCGTCGATCGCGCCCAAGGTGGCCGAGTCCCTCGGCGTCGATCCCGTGCTGATCGGCTACCAGGTCGGGCTGACGTTCGCCGCGGCGGCGCTGGCCTCGGCGTACGGCGGCGTGGTCGCCATGCGGCTCGGCTCCGCGCGCACCACGCAGCTCAGCATGGTCGCGAGCATGGCCGGCCTCGCGCTGTTCGCGCTGCCGCACGTGGGGTTCATTGTGCTCGGCTCGCTCGCGGTCGGGATCGGGTCCGGCATGGCGAGCCCCGCGGCGTCCTACCTCCTCGCCAATTACACCGCGCCGGCGCGGCGCAACCTGATGTTCTCGATCAAGCAGACCGGGGTGCCGGTGGGCGGCGTGATCGTGGCGCTGACCGCGCCCCTGCTCGCCGTCACGGTCGGCTGGCGCTGGGCGCTCGCGTTGATCGCCGCCATGGCCATCGCGACGCTGCTGGTGGCGGAGCGGGGCCGTTCCGCGTGGGACAGCGAAGGCGCGCGCGGGGGCGCCGTTGCGAGCGCGCCGTTCGGCGGCGTGCCGCTCGTGTGGCGGGAGAAAGCGCTGCGCTGGGTGGCGCTCGCGGCGGTGATGTTTTCCTGCGTCCAACGCGTTCTCCTGAGCTTCACGGTCGTCTACCTCGTCGCCGAGGCCGGCTACGGGCTGGTGGAGGCGGGCGTCATGCTCTCCGTGGCGCAGATCGGCGGCTCCGTGTCGCGCATCCCCTGGGGCTGGCTGGCCGACCGGCTGCGGAACGGCCTCGCCGTTCTCACCATCATCTGCGTCATCATGATCGCGGCGTCGGTCCTGCTCGTGCTGCTCGACACGAGCTGGCCGAAGCCGCTCGTCGTGCTGCTGTTCTTCGCGCTGGGCGCGAGCGGCGTGGGCTGGAACGGCATCGTGCACGCGGAGTGCGCCCGCCTGAGCCCGCCGGGCATGATCAGCCTGGTCGCGGGCGGCACGTCGTTCTTCGTGTTCGGGGGCGTGATGCTCGGGCCCACCGTTTTTGCCGCCGCGTACGGGCTGATCGGGTCCTACAGCGCGACGTTCGGCCTCATGATCGGCTTCGGCGTCGCCGCGCTCGGGATGCTGCTGCTCGCCTACCGGCAACAGGGCGGTGAACGGTGACCCGTGACCGGTGACCGGTAATCGGATGGAAAATCCAGGCGCCCTCGGGCTCGTATTCGCCGCGCTGGTCGTGGTGGGCGCCTTTGCCGTGCGCGGAACAACGGGGTTCGGCGGGCAGGCCGTCGCCGTGCCGCTGCTCGCTCTGGTCCTGCCGTTGCACATCGTCGTTCCGGCGATCACCGTGGTGACGGCGCTCGCCTCGATCGTTGCCTGGCGCCGCGACTGGCGCAAGATCCTGTGGCGCGAGATCCTGCGCCTGCTGCCGTTCACGCTCGCCGGCGTGCTGATGGGGCTGTACCTGTTCAACGTGCTCGATCCACGCACCCTGGTCCGGGCCTTCGGCGTCTTCGTGATCGCCTACGCCTGCTTCGCGCTCGCCACGGCGTCGCGCAGCCTGTCCGTGCCCGCGCGGGTCGCGCGCCCGCTCGGCGCGGTTCTCAGCATGCTGTCCGGCCTGATCGGGGCCGTGTTCGGCGCGGCGGCGGGCCCCTTGTACGTCATCTACCTCAACACCCTGCGCCTGGAAAAGGACTGCTTCCGGGTGACCATCACGACGATCCTGACCTTCCAGGCGGCGTTCCGCGTCGCGGGTTACGCGAAGCTCGGCTTCTACAACGAAACGGTCGTGCTCCTGATCGTGGCATTTCTGCCGCTGATGCTGATCGGCTCGCGCATCGGCATGTACGTCGCCGGCCGCATCGACCAGCGCGTGTTCAACGTGGGCGTGGGCGTGATCCTGCTGGGAAGCGGCGTGGCGCTCTTCTTCAAGTAAGTCCCGTGCGGCAAGGGTTCACGCTCGTCCGGATCGCGGCGTCGGCCGGCATCGTGTTCGGTGCTTTCGTCCTGCGCGGCCTGTCGGGTTTGGCGCGGGCATGTTCGGCATCCCGCCGCTGGCGGTCCTGCTGTTGCTGACGGGGGCGGGTCGGCTTGCGAAGGGATACTGAACCCGGCGCTCGCGGCCCGATTCGAACGGCGCCGGCGGGCAGCCTACAGGAAGATCACGGCCGGGAAGGTCGCCACCGCGAGCACCAGCACCAGCCACTCGAGGTTGTTGCGCTTGAGCCAGCCGGTGAAATGCAGGATCAGTATGATGGTCGCGACGACGTAGAAGGCGTAGAACAGCATCTGCTTTTCTCCTGAATCGTCTCCCCGGAATGTCCAGTATACCAATTCCATGGGGAATCCAACGGGATTGGTATTACCATGCGCCATAAAGCGGGGGCCACTGCGGAAATCCGTCCCGTTGGCGAAGAGGCGGCGAGAGCATAAGCCATGAGCGTCATCCTTGCCCTGGACCAGGGCACCACCAGCTCGCGCGCCATGATTTTCGACCGGGCGGGCGCGATCCGGGCCATGGCGCAGAAGGAATTCCCGCAGCGGTTTCCGCGGCCGGGCTGGGTCGAGCACGATCCGGAGGAGATCTGGGCGGCGCAGATCGCGGTGGCGGCCGAGGCGATCGCGCGCGCCGGCGTCGGCGCCGGCGAAATCGCGGCAATCGGCATTACCAACCAGCGCGAGACGACGATCGTGTGGGACCGCGCCACCGGCCAGCCGGTCTGCAACGCCATCGTGTGGCAGGACCGCCGCACGGCTGCCGCGTGCGACGCGCTCAAGGAGCTCGGCCTCGAGCCGCTGTTCACCGCGAAGACCGGCCTCGTGCTCGATGCGTACTTTTCCGGCACCAAGCTCGCCTGGATACTCGATAACGTGCCGGGCGCGCGCGAGCGCGCCGAAGCCGGCCGGCTGGCGTTCGGAACGGTGGACAGCTGGCTCATCTGGAAACTGTCCGGGGGCGCGGTGCACGCGACGGATGTCAGCAACGCGTCGCGCACGCTGCTCTACAACATCCACACCGGCGGATGGGACGACGAACTCCTGGCGCTGCTGCGCATCCCGCCGGGCATGCTGCCGCGGGTCTGCGCGTCGAGCGGCATCGTCGCGGAAACCGCGCGCGAGCTGTTCGGGACGCCCATTCCGATCGCCGGCATCGCCGGCGACCAGCAGGCCGCCCTGTTCGGGCAGCGCTGCGTCGAGCCGGGGATGGTCAAGAACACCTACGGCACCGGCTGCTTCATGCTGATGCATACCGGGACGCGTCCCGTGCCCTCGCGCAACAGGCTGCTCACGACCACGGCCTGCCCGACGGGACCGGCCAGCGAGTACGCGCTCGAGGGCAGCGTGTTCATCGCCGGCGCCGTGGTCCAGTGGCTGCGCGACGGGCTCGGCATCATCAGGACTTCGGCCGAAATCGAGCAGCTCGCCGCAACCGTCGACGACAACGGCGGGGTGTATCTCGTGCCCGCGTTCACCGGCGCGGGCAGCCCGCACTGGGATCCGTACGCGCGCGGGGCGATCCTGGGCCTGACTCGCGGCTCGGGGGCGGCGCACATTGCCCGGGCGGCGCTGGAAAGCATCGCCTTTCAAACCGTGGAAGTGCTGCATGCGATGGAAGCGGATGCAGGGATCCGGCTTGCCGAGATGCGCGTCGACGGCGGCGCCTCGCGCAACGATATGCTGATGCAATTCCAGGCCGATCTCCTGGGCGTGCCGGTCGTGCGACCGAGCGTCACCGAGACGACCGCCCTCGGCGCGGCGTACCTGGCGGGACTCGCCGTGGGCTACTGGAAGAGCGGCGACGAGCTCGCCGCACAGTGGCGGGCGGAGCGCCGGTTCGAGCCCCGAATGGGCCGCGAGCAGGCGCAGGCGCTCCTCGGCGGATGGCACAAGGCGATGGCGAGGGCGAAGAACTGGGCGGACCAATAAAGACAGTGATGAGTGATGAGTGATGAGTGATGAGTGATGAGTGATGAGTGATGAGTGATGAGTAATGAGTGATGAGTGATGAGCCAAAGCCGTCACCGCATCACTGCGTCACTGTGTCATGGTGAAGCGGCGCAGGAAACATAAAGAGGGGAGGCATGGCACGGATAGGGGTGATCGGCGGCGGGGCGTTCGGCACGGCGATGGCGTGCGTGGTGCGCCGTTCCGGCCACGACGTCGTCATCTGGGCGCGCGAGCCGGAGGTGGTGGAATCGATCAACCGGGACGCCGTCAATCCGGCCTTCCTGCGGGGTGTGCCGCTCACGCCGGGGATCCGGGCGACGAACGATCTGCGCGAAGCGGGGCTCACTGCGAGGATCAGCTCGATCCACGTCAATGGCTGGTTCGGCAGCTACGACAAGCTCGCGACCACGCGGATCCTGTTCGAGGAGCGCTTCGGCCTCGATCTCGAGCGGAACGAGAGCGCGGTCGTGTTCGTCGGCGATTCGCCGAACGACGCGCCGATGTTCGCGTTCTTCGCGAATTCGGTCGGCGTCGCCAACGTGCGCCGGTTCGAGGGGTTGATCGAGACGCCGCCCCGCTACGTGACGCGCGCCGCCTCGGGCGCGGGATTCGTCGAGCTGGCACGCCACCTGCTCGGCGAGGCGTAGAGCGGGCTCGCGAGGGGCCTGAGCCGGAGCGCATCGATGAACCAGGACGACAGGCCGTTGCTGGAAGTGACCGACACCGCGCCGGGCGCGGCGTCCTGCCGGCTGCGCTGCGCCGGCGCGTGGGTGCTGCGGGAGGCCCCGGGGCTGGAGCGCCGGCTGGACGCGCTCGCGGTGCCGGCGGGGCGCGACCTGGTGGTGGACGCCTCGGCAGTCTCGGCGATGGATACCGCGGGCGCGTGGCTGCTGCACCGGACCGTTCGCGCTCTGGAGGCGGAGGGTCGCCGCCTGCAGTTGCAGGGGCTGCGTCCCGAGTTCGCTTCGCTGCTGGAGCTCGTGTCTTCCCGGACGGCCGGCCCCGGCGCGGGCGCTGCCCCGGCGCCGGGCGTGCTCGCGCAAGTCGGGCGGAAGTCGTGGGACCTTGCGCTCGGCACGTTTGGCCTGCTGTCCTTTCTCGGCGAGGCGGCGGTCGCGCTCGCCCGCTCGGTCGCGAATCCCCGGCGCATCCGTTGGCGTCCGATCCTGTACAACCTGCAGACCGCCGGCTTCGAGGCGCTGCCGATCACGGGGCTGCTGACCTTCCTCCTGGGCATCGTGATTGCCTACCAGGGGGCGGAGCAGCTCCAGCGCGTCGGCGCGAACATCTACATCGTCGACCTGGTGGGGCTTTCCATGGTACGCGAGCTCTCGCCGCTGATCACGGCCATCATCGTCGCGGGCCGCTCGGGCTCGGCCTACACCGCGCAGATCGGCACGATGAAAGTGACCGAGGAGGTCGACGCGCTGCGCACCATCGGGATCGGGCCGATGGATCTGCTGGTGCTGCCCAAGGTGTTCGCGCTCGTGATTGCGCTGCCTTTGCTGACGGTGTACACCGATGTCATGGGCGTGCTCGGCGGCATGGTCATGGCGCGCGCCCAGCTCGGGGTGAGCTTCAGCACGTTCATCGACCGGCTGGACGACGCGGTGAGCCTCACGTCGTTCCTGATCGGGGTCGGCAAGGCGCCGGTGTTCGCGGCGATCATCGCGCTGGTCGGCTGCTACCAGGGCTTCCGGGTGACCGGCAGCGCCGAAAGCGTCGGGCGCCAGACCACGGTGAGCGTCGTGCAGTCGATTTTCCTGGTGATCCTGTCCGACGCGATTTTTTCCATTTTGTTCAGCACCCTCGACATCTGACATGGCCGGCGTTCCTTCCGCCGTCATCGAGATCGAGCGCCTGAACACGCGCTTCGGCCCGTCCGTCGTGCACGAGGACGTCAGCCTGACGGTACGCCGGGGCGAGGTCTTCGCGCTGGTGGGCGCGAGCGGCTGCGGCAAGTCGACGCTGCTGCGCGAGATCATTTTGCTGCAGCAGCCGGTGTCCGGCGCGATACGCGTTTTCGGGCGCGAGGTCGTCGGGCTGTCCGACGAGGAGGCGGCGCCGTTCCGGCGCCGCTGGGGCGTGATGTTCGAGCGCGGCGCGCTCTTCAGCGCGTTGACCGTGGCCGAAAACGTCGGCATGGTCCTGGAGGAGCATGCCGGGCTGAGCGCGCGGCTCGCCGCGGAGATCTCGGCGGTCAAGATCGCGCTGACCGGCCTGCCGGCGGACGCGGGGGGCAAATACCCGAGCGAGCTTTCGGGCGGCATGCGCAAGCGCGCGGCGCTTGCGCGCGCGCTCGCGCTCGATCCCGAGCTGCTGTTCCTGGACGAGCCGACCGCAGGGCTGGATCCGCTGAGCGCGGTCGGGATCGACGAGCTGGTGCGCCACTTGCGCGACGCGCTCGGACTCACCATCATGATGGTGACCCACGATCTCGACCTCCTGTGGCGGACGGCGGACCGCGTCGGCGTCCTGCACGAAGGTCGGATCCTGGGCGTGGGCACGATGGACGAGCTCTCCCGCTCGGAGCATCCGCTCGTCCGCGAATACTTCTACGGGCCGCGCGGCCGCGCCGCGCGCGGGCAGGCATGGAAGCAAAGGTAAATTTCGCCGTCGTCGGCGCGTTCGTGCTGGTCCTGGGCGGGGCCCTGGTCGGCGGCGTGCTCTGGCTCTCCAGCGGCAAGTCCTACCGCAAGGCCTACGACACCTACCTCGTCTACATGCGGGAATCGGTTTCGGGCCTGAGCCTCGACGCGCCCGTGCGCTACCGCGGCGTGAACGTGGGCGCGGTGCGGCAGATCGCGCTCGCGCCCAACGACGTCGAGCGGGTCCGGCTGACACTGGCCATCGAGCAGGGCACGCCAGTGAAGCAGGACACGGTTGCGGTGCTGCGCACGCAGGGGCTCACCGGGATCGCCCACATCGAGCTCTCGGGAGGCAGCCGCTCGGCGCCCGTGCTGACGGCCCAGGCCGGCGAGGATTACCCGGTGATCCACACCGGCCCCTCGCTCATGATGCGGCTGGATGCCGCGGTGACCGGGTTGCTCGACAATCTCAACCGCAGCAGCGAGCGCCTCAATGCCCTGCTCGACGAAACCAACCGCCGGGCGCTTGGTGATACGCTTGCCCAGCTCAACGTCCTGTCGAAAACGCTGGCGGCGCGCGCGGCGGTCATCGACGCGGGCGTGGCAAACGCATCCAAGACCATGGAGAACACCGCCCGGCTGACCGCCGAGCTGCCGCGGCTCGTGGAGCGCATCCGCGCGGGGGCTGACGCGATCGAGCGCATGGCGGGGGATGTCTCGCGCGCCGGCACGGCCACCCGCGGCGCCATCGAGGATGCGCGCGCCGAGGGCCGCCGGATCACGGCCGGGACGCTGCCCGAGGCGCAGGCGCTGCTCGCCGAGATGCGCGAGGTGACCGCCTCCCTGCGGCGGGTGAGCGGCGAGATCGAGCGCAATCCGTCGGTGCTGCTCCGTGGCAGGCCAGCCGTACCGCCGGGACCCGGGGAATGAAGCGGTCGATCGTCATTTTCGCGATGCTGCTCCCGGCGTGCGCCGCGTTGCAGCCGCCACAGCAGCCGGTCGCGAATACCTACGTTCTGGACGCCCGGCCGGCGGCTGCCCCGCGGCAGGCGGCCCATGAGCGGGTTCTGGCGGTGGTCATGCCGCGGGCGCGCCCGGGCTTCGACACCGCGCAGATGGCCTACCTGCGCCGGCCGCACGAGCTCGAGTATTTCGCGAAGAGCCGCTGGGCGGATGCGCCCGCCCGCATGCTGGCGCCGCTGGTCGCCCAGGCGATCGAGCGTGCAGGCGGCGTGCGCGAGGTGGCGCTGTCGCCCGGCGCGGCGCTCGCCGACTTGAGGCTCGACGCCGAGCTCGTCCGGTTGCTGCAGGACTTCACGGCCGCGCCGAGCCGCGCCCGGATCACGTTGCGCGTGCAGCTGGTCGACGTCCGGGCGAACCGCGTGCTGGCGACGCGAGAATTCGACGAATCCGAGGCCGCCGCCACGGACGACGCCTACGGCGGCGTGATCGCGGCCAACCGCGCGCTCGAGCGGCTGCTGGGCCAGGTGGCGGCCTTCGTCGCCGAGCACGCCGGCGGGCGTTAGCCCCGGCCGAAGTCGGCAGCCGTCAGCTGTCAGGCGTCAGCTGCCAAAGAGTGTGCAGAGTTCAGTGTGCAGTGTTCAGCGTGAAGTTCGTTGTTACTGCCAACTGCAGGCTGCTTTTTCCCCAGTCCTCAGCACTCAGTCCTCAGCACTCAGTCCTCAGCACTCAGCACTCAGCACTCAGCACTCAGCACTCAGTCCTCAGCACTCAGTCCTCAGCACTCAGTCCTCAGAACTGAGGACGGGGTTGCTGCCAACCGTCCACAGTCCACTGCAAACTTTTAGGGTTGTTCGTCAGGCGGTCTTGAACCCGTCGAACTGCGGCACGTACCGCACGAGCGTTCCGGGGTGGGGATGGGCACGCGCCTCGAGCAGGAACACCATGAACGCGTCCTCGGCCCCGAATTCGTTGCGCAGGGCATGTCGGCTTGCGCGCTCGAAGCCGAAGCGCCGGTAGTATTCGGGGTCGCCGAGCACGACCACCAGGCAGGCGCCGCGCGCGTGGCACTCGGCCAGGCCGTTCTGCACCAGCCGCCGCCCGACGCCATGTTTCTCGTGGCCTGGCATCACGGCCAATGGCGCCAGCGCGTACGCGGTGACATCGGCGGGAGGATCGAATGACACGGGCGTGAACAGGATGTGGCCCACGACGGCGCCCTCGTTCTCGGCGACCAACGACACGGCGGCCAGGCCGGCCGCGCGCAGCTGGTCCACCAAGTCCGCTTCCACCGGTGTCGGAAAGGCCCCTTCAAGCACGCGGCGAACACCGGCCGCGTCTTCGGGCCGCTCAGGGCGTATCGTGACCATGCAAGTAGGGGATGATAGCCGCCGGGTGCTTATCGCGCACCCGATTTTGTGCAGTGCAACGGACGTGTCGTGAGTGCGCCTGCCGCGCTACTCCTTGAGTTCATTGTCATTTCTGCCATGGCGTTCCACGCGGAAATTAAACGCGCGTGATAAAAGTTCTTGCCAGGCCACTGATTCGAGGACTAATCTAACCGTCCCCTTGCGTCATCGGCGATCGGTTGACAAGCCACTTGCCGTTGTCCATTTCCCCCCGCCGATCGAGAGAGGGAAAGGGGTGAGGGGCCGAGCGTCGCCGCCGTCTGTTTGCGACGCGCGACAGGGGAATGAGCTGTGGCCAAGATCGCAGTATTCAACCAGAAGGGCGGCGTGGGAAAGACCACCACGACCCTCAATCTCGCCGCGCTGCTGGCGCGGCGCGGCGCGGACCCGCTGGTGATGGACCTCGATCCCCAGGCACATCTGACGGGGATCTGCAACGCTTCGGTGGCCGCGCCCGAGCGCAGCCTCTACGGCTATTTTTCCGTCGGGGCGTCGCTGTCCGGCCTCATCAAGTTCACCCGGGGCGGGCTCAAGGTTATCCCCTCGCACCTCGACCTGTCGCGCGTGGACACGCAGTACGGCAAGGGGCCGCACGTCCTCAACCGGTTGAACGCCGGCATCCTCAAGGAAAACCTCAACACCGACCGCCCGATCCTGATGGATGCCTGCCCGATGCTGGGCGTGCTTTCGCTGAACGGCGTGTTCGCGGCCGACCGGGTGCTGGTCCCGATTTCGGCGGATTTCCTGGCGATCAAGGGCGCGATCCAGATGGAGCGGATGCTGAAGGCGCTGGAGCATGTCCTGAAGAAGCGGCTCGACCGGCGCTACCTGCTGACCCGGTTCGACGGGCGCCGCAAGATGTCGTGGGACATCGACCGGCAGCTGCGCGAGCGTTTCGGGGACGAAGTGTGCGAGACGCGGATTGCGGAAAACGTCAGCATCGCGGAAAGCCCCGCCAGTAACCGCGACGTGTTCGAGCACGCGCCGCAGAGCCGCGGCGCGCAGGACTACGCGGCGCTGCTCGATGAGCTGACGGAATCCGGCTTCATGCAATAGCCGCCGGCGGCCTCCGATAGACAATCGCGAGTCTCAGGCGAAATCGCGTCGGCCGACCTGCGCGTCGCCGGGGGTCACATCCCCGAAGTCGGGGCCCCTGTTCCGCCCCTCGACGCGCGCCGTCAGCCGTC